>Ga0226835_1000232_pt1 | contig 87686 bp, 81 predicted proteins | sample LAC_MetaG_1_FD_163627 | JGI IMG/M metagenome (GOLD analysis project Ga0226835, IMG submission 163627) | Anaerobic ammonium oxidizing microbial communities from anammox membrane bioreactor (MBR) in UC Berkley, California, United States -... | ecosystem: Engineered > Bioreactor > Anaerobic >... | reverse complement strand
GCCGACCAGGCCGAGGTCGACCACTACTGGTCGGCGTTGACCGAGGGCGGCGAGGAGGTGCAGTGCGGGTGGCTCGAGGACCGGTACGGGCTCTCGTGGCAGGTGGTTCCCGCGGGTCTGACCGCCCTGCTCACCGATCCCGACGAGGGCCGTCGCGGCCGGACTATGAAGGCCATGTTCGGGATGAAGAAGCTCGACCTGGCCGCGCTGGAGGCCGCCGCCGACGCCGATACCATGTGAGCATGTCCGTGGGCATGGTCGTCGCAGTAGGACGCGACGGCGCGGTGGGACGGTTCCAGGAGGCTTCCGGGTGAGCGGGTCGCTCGGTCCGCGCTCCGCCGGTCGGTACCGACTCCCACGGGTCCTGGCCCTGGTGGCCATGGTTTGGACGTTGGCCGTGTCGGTGTACTGGGCCCTCGCCCCCACCGTGACGCTGACGAGCGTGAGTGCCGCCCCCGTCCCCGCACCCGTGGCCGGCGGTACGGGCGAGGGGTGGAGCTCCACCAGACACGTGACCTTGGTCGAGGACTCGGGAGCGTCGATACTCCTCGTCCTGGCGGTCCCGGTGGTGGTGGCGGCTCTGGGAGCCGCGCCCTGGAGCGAGCGCCGGTCCCGCGCCGCCCGCCTCTCGTCGGGAGCCGTCCTGGCCGCCGCGGCGCTCGTCGCGGTGGTCTCGCTCGGCCTTCCCTACCTGCCCGCGGCCGTGCTGCTCCTGGTGGCCGCCTTCAAGACGCCCCGCGTCCGCGACGTCGAGCACAACCCGTCACCCGCGTTGGGTCGCTAACCGGCGCCATGCGAACGTTTGTGACCCAACGCCGGATGGAGGGGGAGGCCGAGGGGTTGGGTCGCTAACCGGCGCCATGCGAACGTTTGTGACCCAACGCTGGGAGAACGGGGTGGGGACGGGGCGCGGGGACAGCGGCCGTCGCCGGTGAGTCGCCGATCGCCGGTGAGTCGCCGGTCGCCGGTGAGTCGCCGGTCGCCGGTGAGTCGCCGGTCGCCGGTGAGTCGCCGGTGATCGTCAGTCGGTCTCGAGGAGGCCGTGGAGGCGTTCGACGGCGTCGACGAACTCCTCGACCATCTCCTGGACCACCCGGCGGGTCGGCCGGACGGTCGTCATGCTGCCCACCACCTGGCCCACGAAGTAGGTGACGAGCCGGTTGGCCCCGGTGCCCTCCTGGTCGGCGACCCGGAAGATGCGGTTCATCGCCGGGCCGATCAGCATCGGCTGCATCGGCATGGCCAGCGGGCCGGGGCCCTCCGGGCTCTCCCACTCGTCGGTCCACGCCGTGCGCAGCATCCGGGCCGGCTTGCCGGTCAGCGACCGGGAGCGCACCGTGTCGCCCGCGCCCGCGGCGATGAACTTCCTCTGGATCGCCGGGGGCACCTCGGCCTCCTCGGTGGTGAGCCACACCGAGCCGCACCACACGCCGTCGGCGCCGAGGGCCATGCCTGCCGCGAGCTGGCGGCCGCGCGCGATGCCGCCTGCCGCGAGCACCGGCCGCGGCGCGACGGCGTCGACCACGTCGGGGACGAGCACCATGGTGGCGATCTGGCCGGTGTGGCCGCCGGCCTCGGTGCCCTGGGCGACGATCAGGTCGGCCCCGGCCGCGGCGTGGCGCTCGGCGTGGTGCACGGTGCCCGCCAGCGCGGCGACGGGGATGCCGGCGCCGTGGGCCCGCTCGATGAAGTGGGCGGGCGGCGGTCCGAGCGCCGAGACCACCAGGCTCGGTGAGTGCGAGAAGCACACGTCGAGGAGCGGCGCCATGCTCTTCGGGTCGACGCGCAGGCCGCCCATCCCCTGGCCGGGTTCGACGCCCTCGGGCGCGGGCGGGACGTCGTAGCGGGCGAGGAGCTCGTCGAGGAACCTGCGGTGCTCCTCGGGCACGAGCGCGGCCAGGCTCTCGCGGTCGAGGCCGCCCTCCTCGGCGCCGACGAAGCGCTCGGGGACGAGGAGGTCGACCCCGAACGGCTTGCCCTTCACCTGCTCCTCGATCCACGCGAGATCGACGTCGAGCTGCTCGGGGCTGTGGGCCACGGCTCCGAGCACCCCGCAGCCGCCGGCGTTGGTCACCGCGGCCACGACGTCGCGGCAGTGGGAGAAGGCGAAGATCGGGACGTCGATCCCGACCAGCTCGGTGGCCTTGGTGCGCATGCTGTCGCTCCGGTTCGGTCGCAGCGGCCGGCGCCGCCGTCCGCGCCGGAGCGTAGGGCAGCGGCCGGGGCGCCCGTCAGCTAGGAAGTGGGCATGAGCGGACCCACTCCCTTCGATCGGGCCGCCGCCGCGGTGGCCCGCGGTGCCGACCCGGTCGCCGAGGCCCGCGGCCTCGTCGGCCTCATGACCCCGGCCGAGCGGCGTTGGTGCCTCGACGGCGACCAGCCCTGCTGGGCGGGCCTGGCCGCCATGGCGCGGGGCGACTACCACCGGCGCTCGTTCCTGGCCGCACGAGTCGAGCGCCTCGGTATCCCGGGCTTCGCCTTCACCGACGGTCCCCGCGGCCTGACGACCGGGCCGGCCACCGCGTTCCCGGTGAGCATGGCCCGCGGCGCCACCTGGGACGTGGAGCTCGAGGAGAGGATCGGAGAGGCGATCGGGACCGAATTGCGGGCCGTGGACGCCAACCTCTTCGGCGGCGTCTGCGTCAACGTGCTCCGGCATCCGGCCTGGGGGAGGGCCCAGGAGACCTACGGCGAGGACCCGTTCCTCGTGGGCGAGATGGGCGCCGCCCTCGCCCGGGGGGTGCAGCGCCACGCCATGGCCTGCGTGAAGCACTTCGCCGTCAACTCGATGGAGAACGCCCGCTTCACCGTCGACGTCACCGTCGACGAGGTGGCGCTCCACGAGGTGTTCCTGCCGCACTTCCGCCGGGTGGTGGAGGAGGGCGTCGCCTGCGTGATGACCGCCTACAACTCGATGAACGGGGAGTGGTGCGGCCAGAACCGGGAGCTGATCACCGGGATCCTGCGCGACGAGTGGGGCTTCGAGGGCATCGTCATCTCCGACTGGATCTTCGGGCTGCGCGACGCGGCGAAGTCGGTGCTCGCCGGCCTCGACGTGGAGATGCCGTTCCCGATGGTGCGGGCCCAGCACCTCGACGCCGCGCTGGCCGACGGCACGGTGACCGAGGACGACGTCGCCACCATCGCCACGCGCGTCGTGGCCACGCTGCTGCGCTGGTGGTCGGTCGTCTCCCGTCCGGGGCCCCCGATCGACGTTCTGGCGTCGCCCGAGCACCGGGCCCTGGCCCGGGAGGCGGCGGCCGCGTCCATCGTGCTGCTGCGCAACGAGCCGGTCGACGGCGGCCCGGCGCTGCCCCTCGACCCCGCCGGGCTGAGCCGGCTGGCGGTGGTGGGGCGCCTGGCGGCGGTCCGCAACCTGGGCGACGGCGGGTCCAGCGACGTGTGGGCGCCCTCGGCGGTGACGCCGCTCGACGGCCTGCGGGCGGCGCTGGGGGCCGACCGCCGCGAGGGCCCCGGCGCCGGCGCCGCGGTGGAGGTCGTCCACGACGACGGCGCCGACCCGGCGTCGGCCGCGGCCGTCGCGGCCTCGGTCGACGCGGCGGTGGTGGTGGTCGGGTACACCAAGGACGACGAGGGCGAGTTCATCGGCGCCACGTCGAAGGAACTGGCGGCGCTCCTCCCCGGCCCCGACGACCCCGAGCTGGCGGCGGAGTTCGAGGCCCGCCTGGCGGCCGAGGGGGACCGGGGTTGGGAGAACCCGAACCCGGCCGCCGAGGCCGGGGGCTTCGCCACCGGCGGCGACCGGACCTCGCTGCGACTCCACCCGGCCGACGAGGACCTGATCGCCGCGGTCGCCGCGGCGTGCCCCCGGACGGTCGTGGTGGTGATGGCGGGGAGCGCCGTGCTCGTCGAGCCGTGGTTCTCGTCGGTCCCGGCCATCGTGGCCACCTGGTACCCGGGGATGGAGGGCGGCCACGCGCTCGCCGACGTGCTCCTCGGCCGGCGCGATCCGGTCGGCCGCCTGCCCTTCACGGTCCCCACCGACGAGGCCCACCTGCCGCCGTTCGACCGCGACGCGCAAGAAGTCGTGTACGACTCGTGGCACGGCTACTGGCGCCTGGCCCGCGACGGGCACACGGCCCGGTACCCGTTCGGCTTCGGGCTGTCCTACACCGACCTCTCGATCGACGGTGCCACCGCCGCGATCGAGGCGCCCGGGGGCGCCCAGGTGCCCGCGGACGGCGGCGACCCGGCGGCCGGGCACCTCGTGGTGGCGGCGACGGTGTCGAACCGCGGTGCCCGGGCCGGCGTGGAGGTCGTCCAGGTGTACGCGGCGGCCGAGGGCTCACCGCCGCGCCTGGCCGGTTTCGCCCGGGTGCCGCTCCGGCCCGACGAGAGCTCGACGGCCGAGGTGCGGGTTCCATTGGGCCGCCTGGCCCGGCGCGACCCGTCGGCCCACCGCTGGGTCCCGGCCGCGGGGCCGCACCTCGTGGTGGTGGCCCGCCACGCCCAGGACCCCGACGCCCACGAACTCCACGTCGATCTCGGCTGACGGAGGTCGCTCTCGCCGGATCTCGGCGTGGCGGTGGCGGCCGGGGAGCGCGGCGGCCGCGGCGGGACCCGTCGGGGGTCAGGTGTTGCGGGCCCAGAGGGCGGCGGCCGACAGCAGGTGCCAGCCGGCGTGGGCCTGGAGCCGGGAGTCGGGCCGGCACCACCTCCGCCCGGTGCGTCCGTTGACCTGGAGGGCGAGGCCGGCGCCGGCCAGCACCGCGGTGACCAGGCCCCGCCGCCGATCGGGGGCGGGCGCCGGACCGCGCGTCGAGAACCGCCGTACCTCGAGCAGCGTGGCGAGCCCGGCGGCGCCGGCCTGTGCGGCGGTGGTGGTGCGCGGGTGGGCCAGCACCGCCGAGCCGGCCGCGACCCCGGCCAGGGCGGCGCGCCGGCCGGCGGCGCTCCCGCGGCCGGCCCGCCGGTCGTCGACCGGGGGTGGTGGGCCGGCCAGGTCGGTCACCGCGATCGTCGCGGCCAGGTTGAGCAGGGTGGCGTCGTGGAGCCACCGCCCGAACGCGGTCCCGGGGCCGTGGTAGGCGACGCTGCCCAACCCGGCCATCGCCATCGCCCGTCCGACGGGCCCCGCGGCGCCCGGCCGGTGGCGGCCGTCCCGGCGCCCGGCGGCGACCACCAGCGCGCCGGCGAGCACGAAGCCGAGGCTCGAGATCGTGTTGACGGGCTGGGTGACGAGTCCGGGCCGGCACCGCTCGCAGTCGGAGGCGGCGACGACGCGGCCCCGGTCAGACCGGGGTGTCGACACCGGATCGGGCCCCTGCGTCGAGCAGTTCCTCGACCATGCGGCCCACCGACTCACGGCGGGCCAGCACCTCCGGGACCTGGCCGCGGCGGTCGGCCAGGGCGCGGGCGGCGACCGCGTCGGCGACGAGGCCCCGGAACCGGTCGACGAAGAGCAGGGCCAACGCCCCCAGGATCGGGATGCTCACGAACACGAGGAGGCTCGGACCCCAACCCGACCGGGTCCCGAAGACGGCCCGGAGCAGCGGTTCGAGCGGCAGGGTGAGCTCCCGGGTCGCGCGGGCGTACCAGGGGAGCCCCACGTCCCAGACCGCGATGGCCAGCCAGGTGACCGGGAACACCACCGCCGCGACCAGTAGGCGGATCGTGCCCTTGGAGACGGGAGCTCGAGGGAGCAGCCCGACCCCCAGCACGATCAGCGCCGGGACCAGATTGGTGAAGAGGCCCGCGAGGGCGAAGGGCGCCAGGACCACCACCAGGACCGCGAGCCACGCCACGCGGCGGGTCAGGGTGCGCAGCCGGAGGTCGGCGACGAGGTCGACGTCGCGGAGCCGCAACGCACCCCGGATCATCTCGTAGCGGGCGGTCGTGTCGATCAGGGCGTCCACCTCGGCGGGTGGCGAGCCGGCGAGCCGGCGGGCGCGGCCGGCGACCGTCGACATCGGGACGTCGGCGATCCGGCTCCCCGCCGGCTGCAGGCTGATCTCGGCGGCCCGTGTGACCCCGAGCGCGTCCTCGGTGGTGTCGAAGTCGGGGGTCAGGGCGCGGATGGCGACCGTGAGCCGGTCGGTGAGCCGGCGGACCTCCTCGGGGTCGGGCGCGCCGTCGACCAGCGGGGTCGCGGCTACCGGGAGCGGCTCGCCGAACTCGATGAGGGCCCGGCCGCGCACGGCCACCTTGTCGGCGTAGGTGATGCCCACCGGGACGATGCTCACGTCGTCGAGGCCCGCGGCCGCGGCCTCGATGGCGATGCGCGCCACGCCGGTGCGCAGGGGCCGGATCGAGGCCTCGTCGTGGGTGGTCCCCTCCGGGAACACGGCGAGGATGTGCCGGTCGCGCAGCGCCTCTACCGCGGCCGCGAAGGCCGACGTGTTGTCGGTCCCGTCCCCCGAGTCCACCCGGCGCTGCACCGGGATGATCCGCGCCAGGGCCAGGAACGGCCGGGCCGCCACGACCTTCCACAGGGTGGCCTTGGCGAGGAAGCGGGGCAGGACGCCCAGGTCGGCCACGAGCAGGACCGGGTCGACGAAGCCGTTGAGGTGCGACGCCGCGATGATCACCCGGCCCTCACCGGGGAGCGCGCCGACCGTCTCGACGGAGCGGAAGAAGGCGCGGCCGAGGATGCGGGCCGCCCAGGCGACCACGCGATCGCGCCCGGCCGGCGCGGCGACCCGCGGGGTCGTGGAGGGTGAGGCCGGTGGGGTCGGGGGGCCGGGCACGGCCGCATGGTACGGCGCCGCCGCGGCGCGGGACGCGCGCTCCGGTAGCTTGCCGCCCGTGACCGAACCCGGGACCGACCCCTCACCGGGGTCCGCGACGCCGCCGGGAGGTTCGGGGCGGCGCCGCCACGTGCTCCGCCGGATCGGGGCCGCGATCCTGCTCGTCGTCGTGTTCCTGGCCGCCCCGGTCACCGCCGTCACGCTCTACACGCGAAACCAGGTCCTCGACACCGACAGGTACGTGGAGACGGTCGAGCCGCTCGCATCGAACCCGGCCGTCCAGGCCTACGTCGCGGACCGGCTCACCCGCGAGGTCTTCGCCCGCCTCGAGGTGGAGCAACGGGCGCGCCGGCTCCTGCCGGGTCCCACCGACGTGCTGGCCGGCCCGCTCCGGAACGCGGCCGAGGCGCGGGTGCGCGACGCCCTGGAGGCCGCCCTACGGACCGAGATGTTCACGCGGGTGTGGGCGGAGGCCAACCGGGCCGCGCACGCCGAGCTGCGCCACCTGCTCACCGGGGAGGGCCGAGGTGCCCTGGTGGGGCGCGACGACGGCGCGATCAGCGTCGACCTGTCGGAGGCGCTCGTGCGACTCCGCACCCACCTGGGCGCGGTCGGCATCGACGTCCCCTCGAACCTGACGCTCGGGATCAGCGGGCGGGTGACGATCTACCGGTTCGACGACCTCTACCGGGCCCGGCGGGCGGTCCGGGCGCTCAACCGGGCGGCGTACGTGTTCCCGGTCGTCCTCGCGCTGGCCGCCGTCGGCGCGGTGCTGCTCCTCCCGAACCGGCGGCGGGCCGTGGTGGCCGCCGCGGTGGCGCTGATCGCCGGGATGGGACTGCTGGGCGTGGGCCTCGCGGTGGGGCGAGGCGTGTACCTCGACGGCGCCGTCGACCACGGCATGCCCCGTGACGCCGCCGCCGCGCTCTACGACACGCTGGCCCGCCGGCTCGTGACCTCGGTCCGCGTCACCCTGATCGCGGGTGTGGCGGTGATCGTCGTCGCGCTCCTGGCCGGTGCCGTGATACGGGTGGCCGGGTCCCGCCGCCGTACCGGGCGCGACGCGTCGGGCGTGGCCGCCTAGCTCAGCTCGTAGTCCGACAGCGCGGGTTCGGCCATCACCTCGCGGAACCGCTCGAAGGACCACGGCCACACCGCGGGCACGCCGCGGTCGTCTAGGTACCAGCTCCGGCAGCCCGTGACCCACACCGTGCGCCGGGCCGCCTCCAGGCGCTCGTCCTCGAATCGCTCCAGCGCCTCGCGCCGGGCGCAGATCTCCCGGTGCCCGTCGGCGGTGATCCGGTCGAGGAGCCGGAAGATGTACGCGAGTTGGAGCTCGGCCACCTCGATGAGAGAGAAGTTGCCGACCGGCCCGTTGGGGCCGTTCAACATGAACAGGTTGGGGAAGCCCGGGATCGAGATCGACAGGTACGCGCTGGGCCGGTCCCGCCACACCTCGGCCAGGGTCACGCCGTCGCGCCCCGTCACCTCCATCGGGCGCATGAACGCGTCGGCGTGGAAGCCGGTGGCGTAGATCAGCACGTCGAGCTCGTGTAGGCGGCCGTCGGCGGTGCGGATCCCGCCCGGCTCGATGCGCTCGATGCCGTCGGTGACCAGCTCGGCGTGGGGATGCTGGATCGCCTCGTAGAAGTCGGGTGAGATCACCAGCCGCTTGCACGCGGCGCGGTGGTCGGGGCGGAGCCTCTCGCGCAACTCGGGATCGCGCACGGTGTCGAGGTTGGCCCGGCAGGCCTCCTCGATCATCTTCAGTTCCGGGGATCCGGCGTCGACGACGGCCCTCGCGAACACGCTGAACGCCTGCGAGAGCTGGTCGTGGACCTCCGCGAGGCGTTCGGGGTGGGCGCGGAAGACGGACCGCTCCTCGTCGGTGTAGGCGGGGTTCGCGACCGGCATCACCCACTGCGCGGTGCGCTGGAACAGCGACAGGCGCGCGACGCGCTCGACCAGCGCGCTGGTGATCTGCACCGCGGTCGATCCGGTGCCGATCACCCCCACCCGCTTCCCGTCGAGCACCACCGAGTGGTCGAAGCGGGCGCTGTGGAACGCCGGCCCGTCGAAGGAGTTCATGCCGTCGATCTCGGGCATGCGGGGGTGGTGCAGCACGCCGGTGGCGGCGATCACCACGTCGACCACGTCGTGGTGGCCGGAGGCGGTCGTCAGGTTCCAGCGGCCGTCGACCAGGTCGCAGCGCAGCACCTCGTCGCCGAAGCGGGTGCGGTCCCCGACCCCGTGCTCGGCGGCGACCCGCTCGAAGTAGGCCTGGATCTCCGGCCCGGGCGAGAAGAGGTGGCTCCACTCCGGGGTCAGCGCGAACGAGTACGAGTAGAGGTGCGAGGGAACGTCGCAGGCCAGGCCCGGGTAGGTGTTCTCACGCCAGGTGCCGCCCACCCGGTCGGCCTTCTCGTAGACGGTGAAGTCGGTGTGGCCGGCCTCGGAGAGCTTGATCGCGCTCAGGATCCCCGACATCCCGGCCCCGATCACCGCGAACCGCAACGCCCGCCGCGGGGAGCGTTCCACCGGGGACGGGGTCTCGCCGGAGTTGGGTGAACCCGGCGCCGCGATCGTCACCGTCTGCTCCTCCCTCGCCGCAGGGCTGCCCTCGGGGCCTACGCCCGCCGACAGGGTGCCACAGCGTGACGGGTGGTGCCGCCGCCGATGTCGCCGATCCCTGCCGGCGACCGTGGTGCCGTCAGGGGCGGCCCGGCGTCAACCGGCGCCGGCCGCCCCACCCTCGTTGCGACGGGCCAGGAAGCGCCAGTGCGCCGCCCGGGCGTCCCAGGCGTAGACCACCACCGTGCCGGCGAGCACGTCGTGCAGCGCCCGGCGCCGGCGGCCGAGGACGATCGGCGCGAAGCCGAGCCCGAAGGTGAGGAAGCCGAGCGGCAGGGTGATCGCCCGGACCGCGGCCCGGCGCCCGCCGGCGTCGTCGCCGTCGGCTCGGACCACGCGGATCCCCATCAGCGCCATGCCGGGCGTCTTGCCGCTCACGGCCCACGGGTAGGCGAGGTACGCGAAGGCCCAGACGGCGTAGAGGAGGCCGACCCCGGCCGCGCCGAGGTGGATGTCCACCCGGTCGGACGAGACCAGGGCCAGCACCCACGCCACGACCGCGGTCCCGGCGGCGAACGAGGTCGCGCTGACGGCCTGGTCGACCACGAACGCGGCGAGGCGGGTGACGGCTCCCGCGTAGTGGCCCTGCTGCGAGAGAGAGGCGTCGGCCTCGACGGTGGTCACGTCGCCGGGCCGCCGCCGGTGGGGGAGGGGTCGGGCCCGGCCGGCAACGCGGGTCGGGCCACCAGCCGGGGCGGGCCCGCGGGCAGCGCCGCCGGGTCGCGCCGGAGGGCCCGGTTGACGACGCGGGTGATCACGTTGTCGAGGCTCACACCCTGGCGCCGGACCGCGTCGAGCGCCTCCGACGCGACACCCGTGGTCGACCGGGCCACGAGGGCACCGATCTCGGTGCGCGACACGAGGGCGTCGACGTCGACGCGGGCCATGAGGGCGTCGAGGTCGATCCGGGCCAGCACGGCGTCGAGGTCGAGCCGGTCGAGCAGCGCGTCGAGGTCGATCTTCGCGAGGAGGGCGTCGAGGTCGACCTGCCCGACGATGGCGTTCACGTCGACCTTGCGGACGAGGGCGTCGACGTCGACCCGCTGCACGATGGCGTTCACGTCGACCTGTCCGACGATGGCGTTGACGTCGATGCGCGACACGAGCCGGTTCACGTCGACCCGGTCGAGGATGGCGTCGACGTCGATGGCAGCCAGGACGTCGTCGATGCCGACGGCCTCCACGACGCCTGGGGTGACCTGGCGCAGGACGTCGCGCGCCGCGGGTCCGGCCTCCTCACCGATCCGCTCCCGGACCTGCTCCCCCTCGCGCGCGAGCGGTCGGGTCACCCAGCGGGCCGCTGCTCCCGCGGCCCGGCCGGCGCGCGAGCCGCCGACGGCACCGGCCACCTCGGAGGCGGCCCGGGCGGCCACCGAGGCGGCGCCGAGGGCCACGTCGACCCCCCAACGGTCGGGTTCCCCGCCCTCGCCACCGGTAGGGGTCGGGCTCCGGCCGGTCGCCTCGGTGCGGGCGACGGGTTCCGCACGGGATCGGTCGCCGCCCGCCTCGCCCGATCGGTCGTCGGATCGATCGCCGGGCCCGTCGGGCTGCCGGCCTTCGGCGTCCACGGGAGGATTATCGCCTACCGGCCGTCACGCCGGTCGGGGTCGCGGGATCGGCCGGGGCGCCGCGCCGCCCCGCGGGGCGTCCGGAGCTGATTGACATATTGCCGATGATTGTTAAGCTGGCAAACGTGCTCAGGGAGACGATCCTCGACGCCGCGGTCGCGGAGGCGGCGGTGCACGGGATCCGGCGGCTGTCGGTGGTCGACGTGGCGCGCCGGGCCGGGATCTCGCGCCCGACCCTCTACAAGCACTTCCCCTCCAAGGACGCCCTCGTCGCCGAGGCGGTGCGGCGCGAGGCCGAGCGCCTCACGTCGTCGGTGCTCGACGCCGCCGCCGGTCACGACTCGCCCGAGCGGGCTCTCGAGGCGGGGATCCTCGCCGCGCTCCGACTGACCCGCGAGCACCCCCTCCTCGACCGCCTGATCGCCACCGAGCCCGAGTCGCTGGTGCCACTGGTGCTCTCCGACGGCGGGCCCGTGATGCTCCTCGTCCGGCGCACGATCGAGCGGATGGTCGCCGAGGAACTCGGCCCCTCCGACGCCGTGACCGCCCGCCGTGTCGCCGACCTGCTCACCCGCCTCCTGCTCAGCTACGCGCTGAGCGCCCCCGACGACCCGCCCGAGGTGGTGGCCGCCGCGGTCGCGTCCATCGTGGCCGCCGGGGTCGAATCCCGTTCCCCTTCCCCGTCCCGTCCCCGTCCGTCGTAGAGGAGCCATGACCGCACTCCAGGAGCCGTCCCGACCGAGCGAGCGATCGCGCCGGAGCGATCCGGGACCCGGAACGTCGACCGGGCCGCCTACCGGGCCGTCGGCCTCCGCGGGCGCGGACTCCGTGCGCTGGCGCGACCCGAAGCGCTACCTCTGGTTCCTCGGCCTCGTCGTCCCCTTGCTGCCGTTCGGCGCCTACGGGCTGGTCGACGCCACCGGCTGGTCGGGCTTCTGGTGGCTGGGGCCCATGTGGATCTTCGTGTTCATGCCCGTCCTCGACACCATCGGGGGCGTCGACACCTCGAACCCGCCGGAGAGCGCGGTAGCCCAGCTCGAGGCCGACCGGCTCTACCGCTGGGCGACCTACCTGTTCGTGCCGATCCAGTACGCCAGCCTCGCGTGGGGCGCGTGGGCATTCACCCACCTCGACCTGAGGTGGTGGGACCAGCTCGGCCTGGCGCTCACCGTCGGCACGGTGTCGGGGATCGCCATCGCGAACGCCCACGAGCTCGGCCACAAGCCCGTCCGCTTCGAGCGGCGCCTCGCCAAGGTCGCCCTCGCGCCGAGCCTCTACGGGCACTTCGTGGTCGAGCACAACTGGGGCCACCACCTGCGGGTCTCCACCCCCGAGGATCCGGCCAGCGCCCGCCTGGGCGAGTCGTTCTGGGCCTTCCTGCCCCGCACGGTCGTGGGCGGGCTCCGTTCGGGCTGGCGCATCCAGGCCGAGGCCATGCGCCGCCGCGGGCTGCCGGTCTGGTCGCCCCGCAACGACCTCCTGATCGCGTGGGCGCTCTCGGTGGTGCTGTTCGCCGCCCTGATCGTGGCGTTCGGCGTCGGGGTGGTCCCGTTCCTCGCCGTCCAGGCGGTGTTCGGGTTCTCGCTGCTCGAGGTCGTGAACTACGTGGAGCACTACGGGCTCCTGCGCCGCCGGCGCCCCGACGGTCGCTACGAGCGCTGCCTCCCCGAGCACAGCTGGAACGCCAACAACGTCGCGTCGAACGTGGTGCTCTACCACCTCGAGCGCCACTCCGACCACCACGCGTTCCCCACCCGCCGCTACCAGGCGCTGCGCCACTTCGACGACGCGCCCCAGCTCCCGTCGGGGTACGCGCTGATGATCGGGCTCGCGTACGTCGTGCCCCTGTGGCGCCGGGTCATGGACCCGCGCGTCGTCGCGCACTACGACGGCGACGTGACCCGCGCCAACATCCACCCTCCCGCCCGGGCCCGGGTGCTGGCCCGCTTCGGAGCCGGCCCGGAACCCGATCCGGCCGTCAGTTCACCTGCTCCGTAGGCCGGATGAGGACCTCGTTCACCGCCGCGTGGCGGGGACGGGTGACGATGTAGCGGACGGCCTCGGCGATGTCGGTGTCTCGCAGGATCTCGACGTCGGTGAAGTGGCGCGTCATCTCGGCGCGGATCTCCGGGCGGATGTGGGTGGGCAGCTCGGTGGCTACCGCGCCCGGCTCCACGGCGGCGACGCGGACGTGGCGGCCGGCGAGCTCCTGGCGCAGCGCCTCGGTGAAGGCGCCCACACCGAACTTGGTGAGGTTGTACACGGCGGCGTTGGCCCGGGCGCGCCTCCCGGCCACCGAGCTGACGTTGACGAGGTCGGCGCAGCCGCGGGGGCCGGTGGCCGCCTCCAGCAGGTGAGGGAGCGCGGCGTGGGTCACGTGGAGCAACGCCGAGACGTTGAGGGCCACCATCCGGTCCCATTCGTCGAGTGGTGCCCCGAGCGCCGGGCCCAGCAGCATCACGCCGGCGTTGTTCACCACGATGTCGAGGCGCCCGTGACGCGCCGCGACCTCGGCGACGATCGCGCCCGCCGCCGCTGGATCCGTGAGGTCGCCGGGCACGGCGGTGGCCGTCCCGCCGGTTGACGTGATCTCGGCCACGAGGCCGTCGAGCCGGTCCGCCCGTCGGGCGGTCACGGCGACGGTCGCCCCGCAGGCGGCGAGGTCGACGGCGACCGCCCGGCCGATCCCGCTGCTCGCGCCCGTCACGAGCGCCACGCAACCGTCGAGTCGCCCCGGGTCGCTCCCGTCGCCGTCGCCGGTCATAGGTCCTCCGATCCGCGAATACCGGTCCGGTCATTACCACGACCGCCGCCCCGCCCGCTCGGAGCCGGGTGGGAGGCCGGTACGTCGCGCGCGAAGATCTCGTCCTCCGATCGGCATGGAGGGGTCATGGAACGATCCGATGTCGCGGCCGGCTCGGCGGCGGGCCCGCCACCCGGCGCCCGGCCCGGCGCCGTCCCGAACGATCCCGCCGCCGGTTCGCCTGCCGGCGGGCCGACCCGCCGCCGCTTCCTCGCCGGGCTGGCGGCGACCGCGATCATCGCCGGCTGCAGCTCCGGCGGAGGAGGGTCCGACCGCACGGCACGGCGCGCCCCGGCGGCCCGCCGCCCTCCCCGCCTCGCCGGGCCACCGTTCACCCTCGGGGTGGCTTCGGGCGATCCGCTCGCCGACCGCGTGATCCTCTGGACCCGCCTGGCCCCCGACCCGACCCGTCCCGACGGCGGGATGCCCGACGGACCGGTCGACGTGGCCTGGGAGATCGCGACCGATCCCGACCTGCGCCGGGTCGTGCGGCGCGGGGTGGCTACGGCCCGACCCGACGCCGTGCACGCGGTCCACGTCGACGCCACCGGCCTCGACCCCGCGACCGTGTACCACTACCGCTTCACGGTCGGCGACGAGCGCAGCCCCGTCGGGCGCACCCGGACCCTGCCCGCGCCGGGCGACCGGGTCGACCGCCTCCGGATGGCCACCGCCAACTGCCAGCTCTTCGAGAGCGGCAACTACGCCGCCCACCGTCGCATGGCCGCCGAGGACCTCGACCTGGTCCTCTTCCTCGGCGACTACATCTACGAGAACCCGGGGGGCAACCCGCCGCGCGGCGCGCTCCCGAGGCACGAGACGGTCACCCTCGACGACTACCGCCTCCGGTACGCCTCGTACAAGGTCGATCCTCTCCTCCAGGCCTGCCACGCCCGCTTCCCGTTCATGGCCATGTGGGACGACCACGAGGTCGCCAACGACTACGCCGGCGACACGCTCCAGGACGGCTCCACGGGCGACCGGGCGCGGGCCCGGAAGGCCGCCGCGTACCGCGCCTTCTACGAGCACATCCCCGTGCGCCTCGCCCCTCCCACCGGGCCCGAGGTCCGGCTCCACCGGGCCGTCGACTTCGGTGACCTGGCCCGGATCTCGGTGCTCGACGAGCGCCAGTACGCCGACCCGCCGCCGTGCCGGGACCGCCCGGACGAGGCGGTGCTCGACATGGGCGACTGCGAGGAGCGGACCTCGGATTCCGACCGCCGCCTCCTCGGCCGGGAGCAGGAGGAGTGGTTCGCCCGGGTGACGGCGCCCCGCGACGTCGAGTGGAACCTGGTCGGGAACCCGGTGCTCCTGGCCGGTGTCGACGCCGGCGACAAGCGCGGCCGGGCCCGCTACTACCTCGAGACCTGGGACGGCTACCCGGCCGCGCGGCGGCGCTTCGTGAAGCAGCTGTCGTCGATCCCGAACCCCGTCGTCATCACGGGCGACTATCACGCCGGGTTCGTCAACGACGTGCACCTCGACCCCGAGGACCGCGCCACGCCGGTGGTGGCCACCGAGCTCCTCGGCCCGCCGATCTCGTCGGTCCTCTTCCCCGCCGACGTGAGGCCCCGCAACCCCCAGGTCCGCTACATGGTCGCCGGCCACGGCTACCTGGTCACGACCGTCGAGCGGGAGCGGATCACGGCCGAGTTCAAGATCCTCGACGACGTCCGCGACGCCAAGTCGGAGATCCGGGTCGATTCCACCTGGAGGCTGGAGTCGGGAAGCCCGACGGCCACCCGCGTCCGGGGCTGACCTCCCGTCCGGTCGCGCCGGCGGTCCCGACCGGTGCCGCGCCTTGCTCGCGAGGCCCGGCGGCCTGTCGGGCCCGGCGTCCGCGAGCGCTCTCGGTGCCGGCGGCCTACCCTGGGTCCCGCGGGTCGCCACGGGCGCACCCCGGGGCGACCCGGATCACCCCGGCAGCGGTGCCGGGGGCGAGCCCAAGGGGGTGATCGGGGTGCAGGTGTCCCACATCCTCGCCGCGAAGGGCGACCGGGTGGCCACGATCGCCGCCGGCGCCACGGTGGCGGAGGCCTTGGCCGAGCTGCGGCACTGGAACGTCGGGGCGCTGGTCGTCTCCCCGGACGGTGCCCGGATCGACGGCATCCTCTCGGAGCGCGACATCGTGAGGGCCCTGGCCGGCGCCGGCGCCGCCGTCCTGGACCGACGGGTCTCGGAGCTGGCCCGGACCGACGTCGTCACGTGCCGGCTCACGACGGCCGGCGCCGAGCTGATGGCGACCATGACCAAGCGGCGGATCCGCCACGTACCCGTGGTGGAGGACGGCCGGCTGTGCGGCATCGTGAGCATCGGCGACGTCGTCAAGAGCCGGGTCGACGAGCTCGAGTCGGAGCGCGACCAGCTGAGCGACTACATCACCACCGGCCGCTAGCCGGCACGAGGGGGCCGGCCCGGTACGGACCGTCACGAGATCGCGACGTCGTCGTCGCGGTTCGCGCATCGGCCGGGGTCATCATCCTCCGGCGTGCCGCCGGTGTCACGCGCCGAATCCCGCGCCCCGGAGGCCCCCGATCCCCGGATTCCAGGACGGAGGTGAGCCGTTCGATGCCGTCGAACCGCGATGTGGGAATGGGTGGAGCGACCCCGGCCGAGTCCGGGGGCAGCTCGGTGCCCCGGCGCCTGATCGTCGCCGGCGGCGACGCGCAGGCCGTGGTCCTGCGGATCCGGGGGCGCCTCGACGACGTGCTCGGCGCCGAGCTGGTCGACGCCGTGGAAGCCGGCCTCGAGGCGGCGCCGAACGTGCGTCTCGACCTCCGAGGGGTCGTCGAGTACACCGACGAGGGCATCTCGGCGCTCGCGGCCTGCACGTCGCGAGGGGCCCGCTTCTACCGCGGCGCCCCCGCGTCCCGCTGACCGTGGCGTGAACGACGCCGCGGTCGCGGTCATCATGGACGCCGTGGCACCGCTCCGGATCCTCGCCGTCGAGGACGATCCTCGCATCCGGGCCACCCTCCGGTTGGCGCTGGAGGACGAGGGGTACGCGGTCCTCGAGGCCGACAGCGGGGAGTCCGCCCTCGAACTTCACTCGCGTCAGGCCGTCGACGTCGTGCTCGTCGACCTCATGCTGCCGGGTATGACCGGGTTCGAGGTGGTTCGCGAGCTCCGGCGGGCCAGCGACGTGCCCATCGTGATCGTCACGGCCCGCACCGACAGCCACGACGTCGTGGCCGGCCTGGAGGCCGGCGCCGACGACTACGTCCGCAAGCCCTTCGTCGTCAAGGAGCTGGCGGCCCGGATCCGTTCCCTGATCCGGCGGAGCCGGGGCGCCGAGGGCGGCTCGGACGCCGGGTCCTCGCCCGGTGGGCCGCCGGTGGTCTTCGGCGCCGTCGAGCTGAGCCCCGCCGAGGGGGTGGTGAGACGCCACGGAAAGGAGCTGGCTCTCACCCGGACCGAGTTCCACCTGCTGTGCGAGCTGGCCGAGAACGCGGGGTTGGTCCTCAGCCGTGAGCAGCTCCTGGAGCGCGTCTGGGGGTACGACTACTTCGGGGAGGCCCGCCTCGTCGACGCGCACATCCGGCGCCTGCGGACCAAGATCGAGGAGGATCCGTCCGAGCCCGCGCTCATCGTCACGGTCCGGGGCCTCGGGTACAAGCTCGTGCGATGACCTCCCGTACGCGCGGCCTGCGGTTCCGCGTGACGGCGGCGTTCGCCCTCGGCGCCCTGCTCCTGTTCGGGATCCTCGGCTCCTCCGTCTACCTCTTCTCGTACCACTACCTCGTCGAGCAGCGGGAGCGGTCGCTCGTGGGTCAGGCCTACGCCGACGCCCGCGTGGTCCGCGACACCCTCGCGCGTAGCGACGAGGTCAAGGAACCCCTGGCGATCCTCGATCGGGTCCCGGGCTCGAACGCCGTGGTCCGGTGGCGCGGGCGTTGGTTCGGTACGACGGTCGCCAGCCCGGGCGCGACCGTCCCCGACGGGCTCCGCCGGCTCGTGGAGGCGGGGAGCCCGGCCCACCAGCGCATCGACCGGTCCGGCGTCCCGACCTTCGTGGTGGGCGTCCCGATCGACGAGGTGGGGGCCGAGTACTACGAGATGTTCTCCCTCCTGGAGCTGGACCGGACGCTGCGGACCATCCGCAACGCGCTCACGGCGGGGGGCGCTCTCGCGGTCGTGATGGCCGGCCTGATCGGATGGACCCTGAGCCGGCGGGTGCTCCGGCCCGTGGCCGACTTCGCGTCGGCGGCCGAGCGGGTCGCGGCGGGGGATCTGGAGACGCGGCTGGCTCCGGGAGCCGACCCCGACCTGGCGTCCCTCGCGGCCTCGTTCAACCACATGGTCGACGCCGTGGAGCGACGGATCGCCCGCGAGTCGCGGTTCGTGGCCGACGCCAGCCACGAGCTGCGCTCGCCGCTGACGACGCTGGCCACCGCGGTGGAGGTCATGGAGGCCCGCCGTGACGAGCTCCCCGACCGGTCCCGGCGCGCGTTCGACCTCCTGCGCGACGAGGTCCGGTTGTTGCAACGGCTGGTCGAGGACCTGCTGGAGCTCGGAGCGGCCGAGGCGGGTGCCGAGGCCGGAGCCGCCGAGCCGGTGCGCCTCGACGAGCTCGTCGCCAACGTGGTCGCCCGTTGGGCGGGTGGGCAGCCCGTCGCCGTCGACGTGGATCCGTGCTTCGGCGAGCCGGTGCTGGCCGACAAGCGCCGCTTCGAGCGGATCCTGTCCAACCTGATCGTGAACGCCGGCACCCACGGGCGAGGCCTCGAGCGCCTCTCCCTGCACCGGCGAGGAGACCGCCTCCGCTTGGAGGTCGTCGACGGTGGTCCCGGCGTGCCCGAGGACGAGCGCCAGGCCGTGTTCGAGCGCTTCTTCCGGGGCGCGGCGGCCGGCCGCCGCGCGGGCAGCACCGGCAGCGGCCTCGGCCTGGCCCTGGTGGCCGAGCACGTCCGCCTCAAGGGTGGCCGGGTCTGGGTGGAGGACCGGGAGGACGGGGCGGGGGCCCGCTTCGTGGTGGAGCTGCCGTGGGCGGGCGAGCCGGACGCCGGGGCCGCGAGGGCGGGGGTTCGGACGTGACCCGGTCCGGTGGCACGCCGCGGATCCGGGCTGGAGGCCTCGTCCTCGTCCTGGCGGTGGTGGCGTCGCTCGTCGCCTCGTGCGGCGTGAGGGCGCAGTCCTCGCCGACGCGCCTCGACCGGGATTCCGCACCCGCCGACCTGATGGAGCGGCCCACCACCACCACGGTGGCGCAGGGCGGCGCCCGCCTGGTGCCGGTGTACCTGGTGGCGAAGTCCGGCCTGGTCCTCGTGTGGCGTCCCGTGGAGGGGACGCCGACCCCCGAGCGCCGCCTCGCGGCCCTCCTCGAGGGCCCGACGCCGCCCGAACGCACGTTGGGGTTGACCACCGCGATCCCCCGTGGCGGCGACGTCACCGCCCGGAGACGGGATCGGAGCACCGTGGAGGTGCGGCTCGACCCGGCGTTCGGCGAGGGCGCGATCCCCGACCAGGCCACCGCGTTCGCCCAGGTCGTGTACACCCTCACCGCCGACGGTCAGGTCCAGCGGGTCGTGTTCGTCCTCGACGGGGAGCCGGTCGCCATCCCCCGCCCCGACGGCTCGCTGACCTCCGGTGCGGTGACCCGGTCCGACTTCGCCGGGCTCGCGCCCGACTGAACCACCGGGATCGTCACCCGTTCGCAACCGGTTGAGCGCGCACCCGCCCAACCGGGCCGGGATGATCGTCACCATGTTGGCGATCGGGGGCCGGACCCGGCAGATCATCGACACCGGGCGGTGGCGCTGGATCTTCGAGCCCGCGAACCGTCGCGTGGCGAGGATCCCCAGCGGCTCGTCGCCCGACGTCGAGTTCTTCGACCTGGCCTGGGAGCACTACGAGCGGGCGGAGCTGAGGGCCGGGGGGCGCGAGCTGGTCGTGCTGTTCGACCCCAACGGCCGTCACCGCTGCCGGATGCTCATCGAGCCGGTGGGCTGACGAGCGCCACCACGGCCCGCTCCACGTAGGGGCGGACGTTCGTGCGCCCACCCTGCGCCTCCGACCGGGCCGCCACCGCGACCAGGCCGGCGACGAGTTCCGCCACCACCTCGGCCTCGGAGGGGCTCATGCCGGTCTCCGCCAGTGCGGTGACGAGAGGCACGAGCAGCGACCGGTGGGCTGCCGCGATGGCGGCCCGGGCGTCGGCGTCGAGGTCGTCGGCGTGCTCCACGGCGTCGCGCAGCAGGGCGTGGGTCGGCTCGGCGGCGGCGTCGAGCTCGTGGCGGACCCACGCCCGCACGCGCTCCTCCGGCGGGTCCGCTCCCTGCAACAGCGCCCGGCCTTCGGCTACGTGGCGGGGCAGCTCCCGGTCGGTCCAGGCCACGAGGATGTGCGCCTTGCTCGGGAAGTACCGGTAGAGCGAGCTGCGGGCCAGGCCGACCTCGGCGGCGATGTCGGCGATGGTCACGTTCTCGTACCCCCGCTCGGTGAAGAGCTCGACGGCGGCGCGGAAGACGGCAGCCTCCCGCTCGGCCACGTGCTCGGCGATGGTGCCGGCGGTGATCCTCGGCACGCGTGCCCTCAGCCGACCGTCGAGCCGACGCTGACGGCGCGCAGGGCGCCTCCGTCCAGCTCGATCCGCCGGTCGGCGTGCCGGAGCGGGGCCTCGTCGTGGGTGACGACCAGGGTCGCCAGGCCCCGCTCCCGGGCCTGGCCCGCGAGCAGGTCGGCCACGTCGTCGGCCAGGCGCGGATCCAGCGAGGCCGTGGGCTCGTCGGCGAGGAGGACGCGTGGCTCGGCCATCAGGGCCCGGGCGAGGCCGACCCGTTGGCGCTCGCCCCCGGACAGGTGGTGGGGGAGCCGGGCGGCCCGCTCCGCCAGGCCGAGGCCGGCCAGCAGGTCACGGGCCCTCCGGCGGGCGGTGGCGTCGAGGCGGCCCTGGACGTGGGCGACCATCTCGAGCTGCTCGACCGCGGTGAGCGACGGGAAGAGGTTGGCCGACTGGTACACCACCCCGACCGTCCGCCCCCGCAGCTTCGTGCGCGCCCGGCCGCCCAGACCGGAGGTCGGCGTTCCGGCCAGGACCACCTCCCCGGCCTCGGGGCGGCGCAGGAGACCGGCCACCGCCAGCAGCGTCGACTTGCCGGATCCCGAGGCCCCGGTGAGGGCCACCACCTCGCCCGGCGCCACGGCCAGGTCGACCGCATCGAGCAGCGTGCGGATGCCGTCGCCGTCCGGGACGGTGACGGTGACGCCGCGGAGCTCGAGGCTCACGGCTCCACCCCCAGCGCCACGATCGGCTCCACCCGGGTGATGCGCCTCAACGCCACCACGCTCCCGAGCACGCCGACCACGGCGAGGATCACGCCGGTGGTGAGGGTGCCGGTCAGGGTGAGCTCGATGGGGACGTCGCCGCCCCCCGCCACGCCCGCCAGCAGTGCGCCCGCCGCGGAGCCCACCACGGTGAAGAAGACCACCACCAGGGCGAGCTGCCCGACGCCGTCGCGCACGATGTAGGCGTTCGACGCCCCGAGCGCCTTCATCAGGCCGATCTGGCGCGTCCGCTGGACCGTCCAGATGGTGAAGAACGCCCCCACGATCAGGGCCGAGATGACCACGAGGAACGACCGGATCATGGTCATGGTCGCCGTCTCGGCGGAGAACCCCGGCGAGCCGGAGTAGGCCGACACCTTGCTTCGGGTCGCGGTGCCGGCGGCGCGGTCGACCGCCGCGGTGTCCACCGGTCCGTCGAACCGCAGCGCCACGGCCGAGAAACGTCCCCGGGCGTCGGAGCCGTAGTGGATCTGCTGCCACGTCGCCAGGCTGGTGAAGGCGATGGGGACGTGACCGTAGGAACCGCTGTAGGTGAATCCGAGCACCGGGAGCTCGAGGTCGCTGCCGGCGACGGTGAACCGGTCGCCGACCTCCACCTGGCCCTCGAGCTCGTCGGACAGCACGAGGCCGGGGGGGCCGGAGAGAGCGGCCCGGGCCTCCGGCCGGGCGACGAGGAAGCTGTCGGCCGGCACGCCCCACAGCGCCAGGTCGAGCCGGGGTCCGGTCGTGGTGGGCGCGGCGTTGACGAACGCGACACCGAGGGGCGACGCCTCGACGCCGGGCGTCGCCCGCCAGGCCTCGAGGGCGCGAGCGTCGAGGGTGGAACGGGTGAAGACCGCGCCCGAGCCGGGCTCGAAGGCGAGGTGGGTGAGCGGGAGGCCGCGCAGCCCGGAGATGCCGTCGCTCACGAGGCCCGTGGCCAGGGCGGAGAGGACGGTCGACAGGACGGCGACCAAGCCGACGACCAGGCCGACCAGGCCGAAGCGGCGCCAGTTGCGTCGCAGGTCGCGCACGGCGAGGTACAAGGGGTTTCCCTTCGGTGGGGGGTGGGAGGTGGCGATCGGGGTCGGGCGGCCGGGCGACGGGGATCACGCCGGTGGGGTGCGGGGTCGGGGGGGCCGGTTCCTCCGGCACCCGCCGTCATCATATCGACGCGGCGTCGACAAGTTGCGATCGGGGCCGGGCCCGGTGTCGCCCGTGCTCGACCCGCCGCCCGGCCTAGAGGAGTTCGACGGGGTCGCCCTCGGCGATGCGGCCGGGCTCGACGACGTCGAGGCCGATGCCGAGGTCCATCCTGGTCTCGCGCACCAGGGTGCGCATGATGCGCCGCTCCGCCGGCAGGTCGTCCTGGGGGAGGGTGACCATCACGCAGCGCGACATGGGTTGGATCACCTCGGCCACCACGGAGCCGATGCGCAGGTGCCGGCCGCACCAGTCGATCTCGGGGAAGCCGCCGGGCTCCGTGCCGGTGTCGACGAGGACGTTGGGGCGGAAGCGGCGGACGTCCATGGACGCTCCGGGCGTGGCCTCGGCCAGCGAGGCGAGCGACGTGGTGGTCAGCACGTGGAGCTGGAAGCTGTCGAAGTAGGTGCCCCGCGGGCCCACGTACTCGATGAGCTCGGCCATCAGGTCCGGTGGCGCCATGGTGGACCAGTCGGGGATCGGCTCGTCGGGAAGGAGCCCGAGCTGGCGCCGGAACTCGGCCTCGTCGGGGAGCTCCACCCGGCGGTAGTGGTCGCGGTCCTCGGCCGGCCGCCGGGGCCACAGCGTCACCGGCCGGCCCAGCCGGGCCGACAGCAAGGCGGCCACGGAGGGGTCGTCGCTCCTGACCGTGGTGCCGTCGCCCAGATCGATCTCGACCGGTGGTGTGGCCGGACCGGCCGGTGGGGCCAGGTACCGGGCGGCTAGCTGCACCAGGGCGCCGATCTTCTTGGCGCCCCGGATCTCACCGACGGTCTCGTCGCGCACCGCCCACCCCCGGTCGCCCGGGATCCCGTAGGTCGGTATCACGTCGGTGGACCCGAGGCGCTCGCCGCGCATCGACTTCACCGGGTAGCGCCAGAGCTCCCGGACCGGACCGATCACGCCGGGCCTCCGGGGCACTACGGCCCTTCCCGTCGCCCGGGCGGGTGGGTGCCACCACGCGCGGAACCCCCGGATCCGCACCCGCCCCGCCGCCGGTTCACAGCCGGGCCGTGACCTTGATCTCGACCAGCACCTGCGGCACCGCGAGCGCGACCACCTGCACCAGGGTGCTCGCCACCTCGAAGCGGGGCCCCCAGATCTCGTGGCGGATCTCGTTCGCCACGGCCATCGCCGCCTCCATGTCGGTCACGAACACGACCTCGTCGACGACGTCGTCGAGGCTCGCCCCGTAGAAGCCCAGGACCCCGGCGATGTTCGCGTAGGCCGCCCGCATCTGATCCGCCATGCCCTCCGGGAGGTCCTCACCCTCCACGAAGGCCGTCTGCCCCGAGACGTGGATCGTGTCGCCGACCTTCACCGCCTGGGAGTACCCGAAGAACTCCTCCACGAAGTTCCCGAAGCGCATCGGTTCCTTGTCCGCCATGACTCCCCCTCGCATCCCCGGCGGCGGTTCCGCCGGACGGTCCGGGGAGCGGTCGCCCACCGGAACCGGCCCGCGCAGGCTAGGTGGAAGCGGGCCGCGAGGGTCCGGGCCGCCCCGCGCGTCCCGGGGCGTGACAGGCTGCGGGAGGCCGGTGGCCCGGCCGTGCGGCGGGGGTCAGGCCCGCGGTGCCGGTCGTGGTCGCGCCTAGGCCAGCTTGAGGAAGAGGCGCTCGACCTCGGACACGGGGTAGCCCTGCGCGGCCGACGACTCGGGGTCCTCCAGGCATGACGTGAGGCCGGCGGCGAGGAGGCGGAAGCCCACCTGCTCGAGCGCGCGGCTGGCCGCCGCGACCTGGGTCACCACGTCGCGGCACTCGCGCTTCTCGGCGAGCATCCCCTGGATGCCGCGCACCTGACCCTCGACGCGCCGCAGGCGCCGCTGAAGGTCGTCGATCACGTCGTCGTTGATCTCCACCGGTCCACCTCCTGGGGTCCCCGCAGCACCGTCGTGCGAGCCGGACGCCGGGAACCGGCCTTCGGCCCGTTCCCGCGCTCCCTCAGCATACCACCGGGGGTATGCGATAAGGTGGGCAACATACCCCAGGGGGTATTGAGCGGCCACCCGGCCGCCCGAGCTCGACCACTACAGGAGACCGCCCGTGAACCTCGCCCTGCGCCGTCCCCCACGCCCGGCCGTCGAGTCCCCGGCCCCGCCGGAGTCGATCCGCGCCGGCTCCGACAAGGGGATCTTCCACCGCCTGGCCGTGGGTTCGGCGCGGCACCGCCGGGCCGTCATCACGATGTGGCTGCTCCTCACGTTCGCGGCCGCGCCCCTGGCGCTCACCCTCACCAGCGCCCTCTCGGGAGCAGGCTGGGAGGCTCAGGGCTCGACGGCGCAGGAGGTGCGCGACGAGCTGCGCCGCGACTTCCCGGCCCTCGGCGCCGAGAACCCGGTCGTCGTGTACCGCCAGCGCACCCCGATCGCGTCCGACCCCGGCGGCCTGGCCGGCCTGGTGCGGTCGCTGGGCGACGCACCGGGCGCGCAGGGCGTCGCCGACCCGCTGGCCCTGCCGCCCGAGACCGGCCTGGTCGCCCGCGACGGGCGGACCGCCCTGGTCCCGGTGGCGATGGAGGTGCACGACGACGCCGACCGGCCCGAGGCGGCCGGCCGGCTGGGCGACTTCGTGGCCGGGCTCGACCTGCCCGCCGGGGCCACCGCCGACGTGACGGGCGAGTGGCCCGTCTGGAGCGACTTCAACTCGATCAACGAGAGCGCGCTCCACAAGGCCGAGCTGGTGAGCGGCCTGCCCACCATGATCCTCCTCTTCGTGGCCTTCGGCAGCGCGCTCGCCGCCGGCCTGCCCCTCCTGCTGGCCCTGGCCGGCATCGCGGTCGGCTTCGCGGCGCTCCACCTCCTCACCTCGCTCACGCCCCTGTCGGTGTGGGCGATGAACTTCTCGATGATGATCGGCCTCGCGGTCGGCATCGACTACAGCCTGTTCATCGTCAGCCGCTACCGGGAGGAGCGCCTCGCCGGCTTCGACGCCGTCACCGCCGCCGGCCACGCCCTGGCCACGGCGGGCAAGGCCGTCTTCCTGTCGGCCCTCACGGTGGTCCTGTCGCTGGCGGCGGTGTTCCTCGTCCCGGTGATGGTCTTCCGGTCGATGGCCCTGGGGATGATCCTCTCCGTGGTCGCGGTGGCCGCGGCGTCGCTCACCCTCCTGCCGGCGGTGCTGGTGGCCATGGGCGACCGGGTGCTGGTGCGCCGCGGCGAGCAGGACCCCGACGCGGCGGCCGAGGGTCGCTGGGCCCGGTGGACGGGCGTGGCGCTGCGCCGGCCGGGCGCGGTGCTGGCCGTCGGGCTGGTCCTCCTCGGGTCCCTGGCCGCACCGGCGCTGGGCATGCGGCTGGGGATGCCCGGGGCGCGGGTCGTCGACGAGGGCCACACCAGCCGCGACGGCTACGAGACGGTGGTGGGCGCGTTCGGACCGGGCGCCGCGGCGCCCGTGTACGTCACGGTGCCCGCCGCGTCGGCCGCGCAGGTGGCGGAGATCGCCGCCGCCGACCCGGCCGTGGTCGACGCCCGGGTCGTGACCGAGCCGGCCGCGAGCGGCCGGGTGGTGGTGCGGGTCACGGGCTCCACGCCCGTCGACGACCCGGCGACGGCCCGGATGGTCGAACGCCTCCGTGGCGACCTCGGCGACGCCGTACCGGAGGCGAGCGTCGGCGGACCCGCGGCCCAGAACCACGACCTCACCGGTGTGCTGACCGGACGGGCCCCGCTGGCCATCGGGCTGATCCTCGTCCTCGCCTTCGTGCTGCTGCTCGTGGTGTTCCGCAGCATCGTGGTGGCCGTCACCTCGATCCTCCTGAACCTGGTGACGGTGGGGGCGGCGTTCGGGTTCGCGACCCTCGTGTTCCAGCGGGGGGTCGGGGCCGGGTTGATCGGCATCGAGCCTCAGGGCTTCGTCGACGCCTGGGCGCCACTGTTCTTCTTCGCCCTGCTGTTCGGCCTGTCGATGGACTACCAGCTCTTCCTGCTGGCCGCGATCCGCGAGCGCTACGAGGCCACCGGCGACACGACCCGGGCGATCAGCGAGGGCATCGCCCGCACCGGCCGGCCGATCACCAACGCCGCGCTCATCATGATCGTGGTCTTCATCGCCTTCGGCGTCACCGGCCCCATCCCGCCGACGGAGCTGGGCCTGACCCTGGCCGTCGCCGTGCTACTCGATGCGACCGTGGTGCGGGTGATGCTGGTGCCGGCGATCATGAAGCTGATCGGGGAGCGCAACTGGTACCTGCCCCACTGGCTCGACCGGGCGCTTCCGAAGGTCACCTTCCGCCACTGACGGACGATTCCCGGGAGCGGATGAGCTCCTCGGCCCGCTCCCAGGGCACCGGCCGGCCGAACAGGTAGCCCTGGGCGAGGTCCACCCCGAGCTCGCGCAGCACCGCGAGCTGCTCGACGGTCTCGACCCCCTCGGCCACCACCTCGAAGCCCAACGCGTGCGCGAGATGGGCGATGGCGGCCACGATCTCCGAACCCCGCGTCGACCCGTCCAGCTCGCGCACGAAGAAGCGGTCGATCTTGACGATGTCGATCGGGAAGCGCTGGAGGTAGGCGAGCGACGAGTACCCGGTTCCGAAGTCGTCGATCGCGATGCGCAGCCCGATCGAGCGCAGCTCCTCGAGCACCCGGCGGGCGGCGTCGGGATCCTCGAGGAACACGGACTCCGTGATCTCGAGCGTGATCCGCGACGGGTCCACCGACGTGCGATCGATGATCGAGCGGATCGTCGGCGCGGTCCCGGCGTGGGCGAGCTGCCGGCCCGACAGGTTCATGGCGATCCGCACATCGCGGCGGCCGGGTACCGACGCGTCCCAGTCGACCAGCGCGTCGCACGCGCGCTCGAGCACGTGCGCGCCGAGCTCGTGGATCAGACCCGTCTCCTCGGCCAGGACCACGAACCCCGCGGGCGGAACCAGGCCGTGGCCCGGTCGGCGCCACCGGACGAGGGCCTCGAAGCCGACGAGCGATCCGTCGCTCACCGTGACCTCGGGCTGGTAGTGGACCTCGATCTCGCCGCGCTCGACCGCGTGCCGCAGCGCGACCTCCGTGTCGAGGCGCTCGGCCGCCCAGGCGCGCATGGCGCCGTCGAAGACCTCGTAGCGGCCCCGACCGGCGTCCTTGGCGCGGTACATGGCCACGTCGGCGTCGCGCAGCAGGGCCTCGGCGTCGTCGTCGTCGGCGCGGCTGAGCGCGATGCCGATGCTGGCGTCCACGTAGACCTCCCGCCCGGCGAGGGTCAGCGGCTCGCGCAGGGAGTCCAGGATCCGCTCCGCGATCGCCTCGACCGTCGCCAGCTCCTCGACGTCCTCGCACACGACCAGGAACTCGTCCCCACCGAGCCGGGCCACGGTGTCCTGCGTCCGGACGCTGGCCACGAGGCGGGCCGCGGCCTCCACGAGCAGCACGTCGCCCACCTCGTGGCCCAGGCTGTCGTTGACGACCTTGAACCGGTCCAGGTCGAGGAAGAGCGCGGCCACCATGGTCCCGGTACGGCTCGCGCGCTCCAGCGCGTGCCCCAGCCGGTCCATGGCGAGCACCCGGTTGGGGAGGCCGGTGAGAGCGTCATGGGTGGCCTGGCGCACGAGCGCCGCCTTGGCCTCCTCGAGGTCGCTGATGTCCCGCCCGATCGCGGAGAAGTACGCGAACGGCTGGCCGGCCGCCCCGTGCGCCAGGAGGACGACGGACATGGGCAGCGGCTCGCCGCCCACGGGCGTCGCCCGGAGGTCCCCTCGCCACCGGCCGTCCTCGACCAGCGCCGGGAGGGCGCGGTCGCGCAGACGCTCCCGGCTCGTGGGGTCGAAGAGCTCGAGGAACGATCGGTCCCGCGCCGAGGCGTCGGCTCCTAGGCCGAGCATCGCCCGGCCGATGCGGTTCACGTGCAGGAGGCCACCGGCGGGGTCGGCCACGACCACGAGGTCCGTCGCCGCCTCGAGCAGCGTGGTCAGGCGCTTGGTGGACTCCCGCGCCTCGACCTCGCGAGTGACGTCCTGGACGGCGACCATCCAGTGGCGCTCGGGGCCGGGGAGCAGCCGTCCCTGGCCCCGGAGCCACAACAGGGTGCCGTCGGGGCGTTCGTGGTGCACCGTGATCCCGAACGCCTCGCCGTCCTGGCCGGCCCGGGCCAGCTCGCCGTCGAGGACGTGACGCTCCTCGCCGTGGATCAGGTCGAGGATCGAGATGCCGAGCGCCTTCACGTCGAGGCCCACGATCTCGAGCCAGGCCGGGTTCTGGTACAGGACGTACCCCTCGTCGTCGAGCTCGAGGATCCCGAGCGGCGAGTGCTCGGTGAGGACGTCGAGGCGGGTCCGTTCCTCCTCCGAGGTCCGTCGCAACCCCTCGTAGAGCTCGGTCATCTCCTGGGAGCTGATCTCCAGGGACCGCTCGATCAGGTAGCGGTCCTGTTCCAGGTCCCCGAAGACCCGCGAGATCGACCCCAGGAACGCCGACCAGACCTCGGGCGACGGTGGGGAGCTGCCGGTGAGCCCGTGGCGCGACAGCTGGCGCTCGACGACGCGGTGCAGCGACGGGCGCGGGCCGGCGTCGTCGACCGGGTCCACGTCAGCGTTCCCGGTACGTGACGACCGTCATGGTCTGGTTGTGCAGGTCGCAGTAGCCCGATGCGTCCGGGGCGATCTCTCCGTACGAGTAGAAGCCCACGAGCGTCGTCTCCGAGCCCAGCGCACGTAGCGTGGCCTCGATCTCCTCCTCGGTCCGCTCGCCCAGCACCAGCCGGCGCCCCACGCAGGACACGGCGACGCCGAGCGTGTCGTTCCCCGCTTCCGCCGCCGCACCGCCGCCACGCGCGTCCGCGGCCGCTCGGGTGCGGCACATGCCCCCGGCGGTGGCGGCTCCGTCCACGAGGCGGTCGACGCTCGATCGCATGAGCTGGGCCCGCCATCCCTGCGGGATGTCGCCCGCGAACGTCATGGTCTGGGCGTCGTCGTCCACGGCGAGGACGGTCCGGACCGTGGCCTCCGACTCACCGTCCTCCCGCACCGCGAGGGGGAACCGCAGCGCGGTGGCGGGGAGGCCCTCGGCCAGCTCCCCCAGGTAGTGCCGGTACAGCGCCAGCGCGGGGCGCCCGTCCAGCTCGTGGAGGACGTTCCCCTCCGAGCGGGTGACCATCCGCTCCGGCCCGAAGATGCCCCACCCCCCGGCCGACCCGTAGCCGACCTGGAGGCTGCGCCCGGCGAGACCCACCGCCACCACCCGCCGGTCGGACAGCTTCCCGCCGGCGTAGGTCCAGGTCCGCTCGAAGCGCGCCGCGTCGCCGGCCAGGCCCCCGGTGACGATCGCGTCCGCCGGGAGTCCGGACCGCAGGCCGCGCACCAGGTCCGACCCGTTCACACCCAGGCCGTCGGAGAGCACGAACGCGGCGCGCAGGTCCGGTCGGTGCAGGTCGGCGGCGAGGGCGCGGCCGGCGGCCAGCGACGCCGCCGCGTCGGTGACCGGCACCGACGCGGTGGTCACCACGGTGCGCTCGAACCGGGCCAGGGCGACGACCAGGTCGGCGCGGTCCAGGTCCGGGCCGCAGAACGTCCCCGAGCTCGAGCAACCGACCACGTGGCTCCGCCCGAGGACCCGGCTCAGGTCGTGCAGCGGCCGGGGGTCGGTGTCGAGCTCGCGGTCCCCGAACGCGAGCGCGAGCGTCCGGGGTGAGTCCAGCGCGTCGAGGCCGGCCAGGTCACGGGACCAGCCGTCGCTCCGCGACCAGGTGATGGTGGTCAGCTGCATCGGGTCATCTTCCGTCGACGACCGGTGGGCCTCCGGCTCCGGTCTCCCGGGCCGCGGGGGATTCGCCTAGATATCGGACGACCCGGTGGATCCTTGAGCCCATCGCGTGCGGTTCGTCCCGGTACCGCCGGGGCCGGGGGACCGGGCCGGGACCGTCGCCGGTGGTGCGGGAGTAGCGTCGGCCGCGTGAGCTTCGTGGGGTTGATCCTCCACAACCTGTGGGCCCGCAAGGTGCGCACCGCGCTCACCGCCGTCGCCGTCGCGGTGGGGGTCACCACGGTCGTCACCCTGGGCGTGGTGACCCACAGCCTGCGTGACAGCGCCGCCGCGGTCCTGAAGACGGGCAAGGCCGACTTCACCGTCGCCCAGAAGAACTCCTCCGACGTGCTCAACAGCGTCATCAACGAGGACCAGGTCGGGCGGCTGGCCGCGGTCCCCGGCGTCGGCCGGGTGGTGGGGGTCCTGCTCGCGACCACCAAGCTGGACGCGGACCACCCCCTCTTCATCCGGATCGGGATCGACCCCTCCGACCTCACCCCCTTCGGGGTCAACGTCGTGGCCGGCCGGCCGTTCGGGGCCACCGCGCCGCACGAGATGATGCTGGGTTGGCGGGCCGCCGAGGACATGGGCAAGCACGTGGGCGATCCCATGGTCGTCGACGGTGTCCGCTACCGGATCGTGGGCGTCTTCTCGGTGGGGCAGGCCCTCGGCGACACCGCCGGCATGTTCCCCCTCGTGCCGCTGCAGGCCCACCAGCGGGAGCCGGGACTCGTCAGCCTGGCCTTCGTCCAGGTCGCGCCGGGAGCGGGGATCGAGGCCGTGCGCCACCGCATCGAGGCCCGGTTCCCCGTCCTCACCACCGTGCGGACGGCCGCGGAGTTCGGGCGGGCCGACCGCACGCTCGTGTACCTGAACGCCGCCGACCGGGCGGCCACGTTCCTCGCGCTCGTCATCGGCGCGGTCATCGTGACCAACACGATGCTCCTGTCGTTCTTCGAGCGCACCCGGGAGTTCGGGCTGCTCCGGGCCGTCGGGTGGGCCCGGTTCCGCATCCTCGCCATGGTGGTGGGCGAGGCGCTCGTCATCTCGGTGCTCGGAGCCGGCGTAGGGGTCGGCATCGGGTACGGCGTGGTCCTGCTCCTCGAACAGCTGCCGAGCCTCGCCGGCGTGCTGAGCGCCGACTTCACGGCCGGGGAGTTCGGTCGCGCTCTCTGGGTCGCGGCCGGCATCGGGTTCTTCGGCGCGATCTACCCGGCGCTGAGGGCCGCGTTCCTGCAGCCGATCAGGGCCCTGAGGCGGGAGTGACCGCCCCGTGACCACCACCGGCGCAACCGCCGCCCCCGGTCCGGCCCGAGGGGCCGGACCGGAGCTGGTCATCGAGGTCACCGACCTCCACAAGCACTACGACCGCGGCCGCGTCCATGCCCTCGACGGTCTCGACCTCCAGGTCGCCCGGGGTGAGCTGCTGGCCGTCACCGGGCCGTCGGGCTCGGGCAAGTCGACGCTGCTCCACCTCCTCGCCGCGCTCGACTCGCCCACCTCGGGCCGGATCGTGGTCGGCGGCGAGGACCTGGCCGCCCTGCGGGTGCCGAACCGCTACCGGCGCGACCGGATCGGGCTCGTCTTCCAGCTCCACAACCTGCTGCCCCACCTCACCGCCCAGCAGAACGTGGAGATCGCCATGATCGGCACGTCCCGGCGCCGCGCCGCGATGAGGCAGCGGGCCGCCGACCTCCTCGACGAGGTGGGCCTGGCCCGCCACCTGCACCGCAAGCCGCCCGAGCTCTCCGGCGGTGAGCGCCAGCGGGTCGCCATCGCGCGGGCCCTGGCCAACGAACCGTCGCTGCTCCTGGCCGACGAACCCACGGGAAGCCTCGACAGCGAAGCGGTGGGGGCGACGCTGGCCCAGTTCCGGGCCCTGCGTGACGACCGCGGCGTGACCGTCGTCCTGATCACCCACGACCGCGACGTCGCGGCCTCCGCCGACCGCCTGGTGACCATCCGCGACGGCCGCGTCGTCGGCGACGTCAGGGCGGAACGGCCCGGATCCTCGCGATGACCGCCCGAGCCCGGGCGGCGACCTCGGCGGGTGGGCGGCTCGTGTCGAGAGGCCGGGCCGCGGGCCACGGCACCACGCGCGCCGCCATCGCCCGGAGCACCTCGACCGTGGCGTCGGACGGGTCGCCCCCGCCGCGGGCCCGCGCCTCGACGCGCGCCGCGGCCAACTCCGTGGGCAGGTCGCAACGCAGGGCCACCAGCGCCGCGTGGTGCTCGGCGGCGAGCGCCTCGGCCCGGACCCTCTCCGACGGGTCGGTCCACGACGCGTCGAGCACCACCGGCTGTCCGAGGGCGAGCAGGCGGCCGGCCCGTCGGCGGAGCTCGGCGTAGACGGCCTCCGAGGCGCGAGGGGAGTAGAGGCCCTCCCCGAAGCCCGACGTCGCGCGGGCCCGGGGCTCGAGCCCCGCCTGCTCCTTGCGGACCTCGTCGGAACGCAGCCAGGGCCATCCTTCGGCTCTCGCCACCGCGCCCGCGACGGTCGACTTGCCCGTTCCCGGGAGGCCCCCCACCAGCACGAGCACCACCCGCCCGGCCTCGAGGTGGGCGCGGCAGAGCGCCAGGAGGTCGCGGGCCGCCGCCGCGTGCCCGTCGCGTTCCGGTCCCGACGTCTGGCTCCACCGGAGGGCCGTGACCTTCGCCCGGACCTGGGCCCGGTAGGCGGCGTAGTGGTGGGCGAGGGTGGCCGGGAACCCGTCGCCCGACGCCTCGCGGTACGCGACCCAGAACGCGTCGGCGAGGTCGCGCCGGCCGAGCCGCTCGAGGTCCATGGCGAGGAACGCGGCGTCGGCGAGCGTGTCGCCGTGACGGAGCGCGTCGTCGAACTCGAGACCGTCTAGGACACGCGGCCCGTCGTCGAGCAGGTAGACGTCGTCGGCCTGGAGATCGCCGTGGCCGTCCCGGACGTGGCCCGCCGCGATCCGGTCCTCGAAGAGCGGTTCGCGACCGGCCAGGTACTCCCGGCTCAGCGCCCTCGCCGCGGCGACGTCGGACGCGGGCAGGACGGGCCCGACGTGCGGCTCCACGGCGGCGAAGTTGCCCTCCCACAGCGCCCCGACCGCGTCGCGGCGCGCCGGGGCGGGATCGACGCGCGCCGCGTTGGCGTGGAACGACGCGATGGTGCGGGCCAGCGCCGCCACCTCTCTGCGCAGCGGAGCGCCCGCGGCCGCGAGCGTCGCCAGGCGGCGATCCGATGGCATTCGGCGCATGACCACCAGGTGGTCGCAGAGCTCCCCGTCGGGTCCGGTCACGTCGGCTACGCCCAGGTACACGTCGGGAGCGAGGCGGCGGTTCAGCTCCACCTCGCGGTGGCAGGCCCTCCGGCGGGCCTCGCGGGTGGAGAAGTCGACGAAGTCGGTGCGGACGGGCTTCTTGAGCTTGTAGGCCCGGCCGCCCACGAAGAAGAGCGTGGAGATGTGGGTCTCGACGACCGCGGCGGGTTCCACCGGTTCCGGATCGGGCACGGGCCCATGGTGCTACAAACGCGCCCGCACCCGGCCTCGAGGCGCCGGCGGGAGGGAGACGAGGTGGAGCGACGTCCGGGCCCCGAGGCCGCCGGCGACGACCACTACGAGGCCGAGATCCGCCGGACCACCCACGGTGTCGCGCATGTCCGGGCGGCCGGCTGGGGGAGCCTCGGCTTCGGTCAGGGCTTCGCCTGCGCTCGCGACCACCTGCCGACCATCGCCGACCAGGTCGTGAAGGTCCGGGGCGAGCGGTCCCGGTTCCACGGTCCCGGCCCCGACGGTGCCCACCTGGCCGGCGACTTCGGGTACCGGGCGCTCGACCTGGTGGGCCGGGCCGCCCACCTGCGCGACGCGCAGCCGGCGTGGATCCGGGAGCTGGTCGACGGCTACGCGGCGGGGTACAACGCGTGGCTGGCCGAGGCCCGAGGCGCCGGGGCGCTCCCCGCCTGGTGCGCGCAGGCCCGATGGATCCGCCCGCTCTCCGCGCTCGACCTCTACGCCTACCTGGGCGACGTCGCGCTGCTGGGGAGCGGCCGAAATCTCGTGGGCCTGATCGGGCGCGCCGAAGCCCCCGGCCCCGACGGCCCGGTCCCCCCGTCGCCGGCCGGCGGTCTCGGCACTGCCCCGGCGGCGAGCAACGGGTGGGCGTTCGGTGGCGAGGTCACCGACGGCGGACACGGCCTGGTGGTGGCCAACCCGCACTTCCCGTGGTACGGCGAGGCGCGCTTCTGGGAGTGCCATCTCACCATCCCCGGCGTCATCGACGTGTACGGCGTCTCGCTGCTGGGCGTACCCGGCGTCCAGATCGGCTTCAACCGCCACGTGGCGTGGACGCACACGTTCTCCCGGGGCCACCGCTTCACCGTCTACGCCCTCGACCTCGTCGACGGCGAGCCCACGCGCTACCGCTACGGAGACACCGTGCGGGCGATGGAACCGACCACCTATTCCGTCGAGGTCGCCGCCGTCGACCCGGCCGGCGCCCCCGCAGACCCCGACGACCTGGTCACCGTGGAGCGGACGTTGTGGTCCAGCCACCACGGGCCGGTCCTGAACCTGCCCGTCCTCGGCTGGGGCCTCGACACCGCGTACTCGTACCGCGACGCCAACCTCTCCAACACCGGGGTGCTGGAGCTCTTCCTCCGCACCGACCGGGCCGGATCGGTCGACGAGGTGAAGCGCGTCTACGCGGAGGTCGACGCCATGGCCTGGGTCAACACCCTGGCCGCCGACACGACCGGGCAGGCCTGGTACATCGACGGCTCCGCGACCCCCAACCTCTCCGCCGCGGCCCAGGAGCGGTTCACCGCCCGGGTCCACGACGACCTCGTCGCCGCCCTGCTGCTCCAGAACCGGATCGCGCTCCTCGACGGGAGCGACCCCGGCGACGAGTGGGTCGAGGAGCCGGGCGCCCGGGAGCCGGGCCTGGTGCCGTTCGCACGCCTGCCGCAACTGGACCGGCGCGACTACGTGGTGAACGCGAACGATTCACACTGGCTCTCCCACCCCGACGCCCGTCTCGAGGGCTACTCCGTCCTCCACGGCTTCGAACGGACCCCCCGCTCGATGAGGACGCGCCACGCCCTGCGGGCGGCGGCGGAGCTCGTGGCGAACGGCCCGGTGACCGCCGAGGCCGCGCTGGCGATGGTCTTCTCGAACGTGAGCCTCAGCGCCGCGATGCTGCGTGACGACGTGGTGCGGCGGTGCCGAGAGGCGGGAGTGGTGGAGGTCGACGGGCGCACCACCGACCTCGGGGTGGTCGCCGAGGTCCTGGCCGCCTGGGACGGCCGCTGCGACCTCGACTCGACGGGGGTGGCGCTGTGGCGGGAGATGATGGCGTCGCTGCCCGAGGCGGCCTGGCTTGACGCCGGTCCCCTGTGGGCCCGGTCGTTCGACCCCGCCGACCCGGTGGCGACGCCGGCCGGCCTGGCCCCGGTCCCCGAGGGTGCCGACGACCCGGTGGCCGAGGCGGTGGCCCGGGCCGTGTTCGCCCTGGAGGCGGCCGGGGTCGCGATCGGCGCGCCCCTGCGAGCCGTCCAGTGGGCGGCCCGCGGAACCGAGCGCATCCCCGTCCACGGGGGAGGCGAGGGGGAGGGCGTGCTCAACGTGCTGGCTCCCGTGGGTGCGCTCCCGTCGGCCAGCCTCGACCCCGTCCCCGGGACGCCGCCGCCGGTCGACGGCCGGGCGCCGCGCACCGGCCTCGCCGAGGGCGGCTACCAGGTGAGCTACGGGACGAGCTTCGTGATGGCGGTCGAGATGCGGCCCGCGGGGCCGCGCGGGCTCGGTGTGCTCGCCTACGGGCAGGCCGGCGACACGCTGTCGCCTCACCACCACGACGGCACGGGCGCCTACGCCGCCAAGAGCACGCGGGCGCTCCTGTTCACCGACGCCGAGATCGACGCCGACCCCGACCTGGTCCGCCGGGTCGTGACCGCGCCCCGGCCCGCCCCGGCGGGTAGCCCGGAGGGGTGAGGCCACCGCGACCGCGGTCGGGGCGGCCGCCCGGAGGCCGGGCTACGGGGTGACGATCGGGAATCCCATCGTGAACGTGTCAAGGAGCCCGAGGAGCTCCTCGAGCGGTCCGCCGGGACCCTGGACCGCGGCGTCGCCGCGCGTCACGAGGTCGGCCAGGGCGGTCGTGCCCCCCGCGAGCTCGGCGAGGGCCGGATGCGTGATCCGCAGCACCGTCCCCTCGCCGTCCGGGCCGGGGTCGGGCCGGACGGCGCCGCGATGGAGCGCCCCGTGCTCGATGCCGATCGGGTGCGCCGCACCCGACGGATCTCCGGGCCGGTCGGGGGTGGGGGTGACCACCACCGTGACCTCGATCCGCCGCCCGTCGGCGGCGGGTCCGTCGAGACGCACCCCGAGGAGGTCGAGGAGCATCTCGTCGGTGGCGGCGCCGAGCATCTCGGGCCGGGTGAACGGCCCCGCGCCGAGCGGTGCCGGCCCGTGGCGGAGCTCCTGGGCGCCGGTCAGGTAGAAGTCGCGCCAGGGCCCGGACTCCGACTGGTAGCCGAGCTGTTCGAGCGCGTCGGCCTGGAGGTCGCGGGCGGCGGTGTTCGACGGGTCGGCGAACACGAGGTGGGTCAGGACCTCGGCCACCCAGCGGTAGTCGCCCGCGTCGAACGAGGCCCGGGCCCGCTCGAGCAGCGCATCGGCTCCGCCCATGAAGTCGACGTAGCGTCGCCCCGCCTCGGCCGGGGGCAGCGGGTGCAGGTGCGCCGGGTGGGCGTCGAACCAACCCAGGTAGCGCTGGTAGACGGCCTTGGCGTTGTGGTTGGCCGTCCCGTAGTAGCCCCGCACGTGGGGGACCGACGCCAGGCTCGGAGGCAGCTGCACCTCCTCGGCGATCTCGGTGCTGGTGCGGCCGTGGTTGGCGAGGCGCATGGTCTGGTCGTGGAGGTACCGGTACGCGTCGCGCTGCTCACGGAGGAAGCGCAGGCACTCGTCGCGTCCCCAGCGGGGCCAGTGGTGCGTGGCGAAGATCAGCTCGGTGCGGTCGCCGAAGAGCTCGATCGCCTCCTGGACGTAGCGGCTCCACGCCCGGGCGTCGCGGACCGCCGCGCCCCGGGGCGTGTAGACGTTGTGCAGCGTGCCGGTGCAGTTCTCGGCCGTGCACAGCCAGCCCCGGTCGGGGAAGAAGAAGTTCATCTCGGCGGGGGCCTCGGCCTCCGGCGTCGACTGGAACGCGATGCGAACGCCGTCGACGACCATCTCGGTGCCGGTCTCGGCGATCTCGACGGACGGGGCGAGGAGCCCGATGGTCCCCATCAGGGGCATCCCCTTGCCCAGACCGCAGTCGACGTGGCCGCGGGCGTCGCGGGGGAGCAGGAGCCCGAACATGTACGACGCCCGGCGCCCCATCACCGTGCCGGCCACCACGTTCTCGTCGACGGCCGCGTCGAGGAAGCCGGCCGGGGCGATCACGGGTACGCGCCCGGAGGCCACGTCGGCCTCGTCGACCACCGCCCGCATGCCGCCGAAGTGGTCGGCGTGGCTGTGGGTGACGATCACCGCGGCGACGGGGCGGTCATCCACGTGCTCGGCCACCAGGGCGAGCGCGGCGCGGGCGGTCTCCTCGCAGCTCAGCGTGTCGATGACGATCCAGCCCGAGTCCGAGGCCACGAACGTCATGTTGGAGATGTCGATGCCCCGCACCTGGTAGAGGCCGTCGTCGACCCGGAACAGGCCGGCGTGGGCGTTGAGCCGGGCCTGGCGCCACAGGTTCGGGTGCACGGTGTCGGGGGGGTCGTCGTGGAGGAACCCGTACGCGTCGAGGTCCCAGACGGCGTGACCGGCCCGGTGCACCAGGGTCTCCTGGACCGGCTCGGCGATCAGGCCCCGCCGGGCCCGGTCGGCCTCGGTGGCGTCGCGGTCCTCGGTACCACTCGGGGATCCGGGTCCGCCGGCGGTTCGCCCGGTTCGGGCGGCCTCCCACGCGCGGCGGGTCGCCGGGGTGGCACGGCGCCGCTGGCCGTAACGGTCGAGGTCGTCGCGCTCGTCGTGGTCCACGGCGGCAGCTTCGCGCACCTCCGTCCGGCGGTGCGCCGGCGCGCGTGGCCGGCCCGGTCCTCAGCGGCGAGGAGGCCGCGACGCCTGGAGGTCGGTGAGCAGCGCGCGGGTGTCCTGCCGGTGCCGGGGCAGGGGTTCGATCCACGCCCGCGGGTCGGCGGCGGGCACGTGCGCGGCCAGCGACGACCGGAGCTGCGCCACCGTCGACGGCAGGTGCGGGTCCCGGGGGGTGAGCGCCACGAAGCCGTGGGGTCCGTTGACGGCCAGCGTCTCGCCGGCCCGGAACCAGTGCCGGAGGCAATCGGCGACCGCCACGCGGCGACCCGCCGCGACGAGCGGAGCCGGTTCCGCCTGCACGTCGATCACCACCAGGGCGTACGCGTCGTTGGCGGCCACCTCGAGGGCGGCGCAGTGCTGGTACACCTGATCGACCCGGACCGAGAGGAAGTCGGAGGTGTTCAGTCCGGTCAGGGCGTCGATGCACCCGGCCGGGCCCAGCGCCGAGACGAAGCCCTCGGCCCAACCCCGGGCGACCCAGCGGTCGGCGTGGGCCCGGCTCAGGCGCCGCCGCCGGATCGTCCCGAGGGTCGCCGCCAGGGCGTCGAGGTCGGCCAGCGTCTCCGCCAGGCTCAGGCCGAGCTCGGCGCGCGCCGATCCCAGGGCCTCCAGGGCGGCCCTCGTCTCGGCTCCGGTCACGACCCGGGTCGCGACGTCCTCGGTGGCCGGGCACGACCACTCGGACTCGTCGATCCCGACATCGTTCCGGCTGCGCTCCGACCACCGGCGGATGACGGCAGCCGTCCTCCGCTCGACGCGCGCGGAGGCGTCGGTCCTGATCCCCACGCTCAAGGAGACTGGCCCGCCTGCCGATCATGACGAGGTAATCCGTGCCGAGCGAGTCGAACAGGCGGGTACCAGCAGGTGTCGAGGCGATCGCATCCGGCCGGCGCGCCCGAGGTTCGGTCGGCGAGCGACGCCGAGCTGATCCTCCGGTCACGAGCCGGTGAGCAGCCGGCCTTCGCCGAGCTGTACGAACGGCACGTAGGAGCAGCCCGCGCCGCGGCCCGCTCCTACGCCCGGTCGCGCTCCGACGCCGACGACCTGGTCTCCGAGGCGTTCGCGAAGGTCCTGAACGCCCTCTCCAACGAGGGCGGGCCGGAGGTGGCCTTCCGGCCGTACCTCCTCACCTGCGTTCGCAACGCGGCGTTCGACCGCACCCGCCGCGACCGCAAGATCCGCTTCACGGACGAGGTTCCCGAGTCGGCGCCGGCCGGGCTCCCGGGCGATCCGGCCGTCGACGGCCTCGAGCGGCGCCTCACGGCCCAGGCCTTCGCGGGCCTCCCGGAGCGGTGGCGGATGGTGCTCTGGCACACCGAGGTGGAGGGGATGACCCCGGCCGAGATCGCGCCGCTGCTCGGGATCGCCCCCAACGCCGTCGCGGCGCTGTCCTACCGGGCCCGGGAGGGCCTCCGGGAGGCGTACCTGCAAGCCCACGTGAGGGAGGAGTCCGACGCCGAGTGCCGCTGGACGGCCAGCCGCCTCGGCGCGTACGTCCGGGATCGCCTGCCGCGTCGCGAACGCCCCCGTGTCGAGGCCCACCTCGACGGGTGCCTGCGCTGCCGGGCCGCGCTCGACGAGCTCGCGGCCGTCAACTCGTCGCTGCGGGCCGTCATCGGGCCGATCGTCCTCGGTGCGGCGTCCACCCGGTACCTCGCGGGGCTGGGGGCGGGCGGCGCCAAGGCCGGCCTCGGCTCGCTTGGCTGGGTGCAGACCATCGTCGCGGCCCCGGCCAAGGCCGCGCTGGTGGGCGCCGCGGCCACGGTGGCCGCGGCCGGCGTCACCGTCACGACCGTGGCCCTCGCCAGCGGCGGCGGAGGCCGCGTGGCCCCGTCGGCCGCCGCCGGAGCCGGCACCCGCCCGCCCGTCACCGTCGCCGCTCCCGGCCGCGGACCATCGTCCGGCCCTCCGGCCGCTCCGGCCGCGAGCACCTCCACGACCACGACCCCGACCACGACCTCGACGTCGACCCCGGCGAACGAGGACGTGGAGCCCGAGCCCGACCCGGATCCGGCGGGTGGGGCCGTGGTCGACCCCGTGATCGATCCGGGTCCCGACCCGACCACGACGACGATCCCCGTCACCACGAGCCTGCCGACCACGACCACCACCTCGACGCCCGTGACGTCCACGTCGACCACGTCCACGTCGACGTCCACCTCCACGTCGACCACGTCCACGTCGACGTCCACCTCCACGACGACCACGACGACGGTGCCTCCGGTCGGGTGGCAGATCGTCAGCGGTGCCGGTGGCATCTCCGTCTCCGGCGACGGGCACACGGTCGGCTTCTCGGGTTCGGGTGAGCGCCGGCTGCTCGCCCACGGCACAGCCGTGGAGCCCTTCCGGGTCACGCTCGACGGCACGCTGGAGCGGCCCGCCGGCTACCCCGACCGCCTTCCCGGTCGGTCCCTCGGGTACGGGGTGTTCGTCCGGGCGGCGGTCACGAACGGCGGCATCGTCACCGGCTACACGTTCCAGGTCGACCCGGGCGTGGGCGGCTTCAAGCTGGCCTGCTGGGACGCCCGGGGTGAGGAGCACACGCTCGTCGTCGTCGCGGCTCCCGCCGCCGACCTCTTCGGTCGTCACGCGGTCGACGTCGCCTCGGCGGCCGACGGCCGCGTCACCTTCCGCGCCGACGGTGCCGACGTGTTCGGCGGTCCCGTGGACCTGGTCGACCTCTCCCGGGAGTCGTGCGAGGTCGCGCCGGGCGGACGGGTCGGCCTCCGGACGTGGTCCGACACGACGGCGACGATCGAGGACTTCTCGGTCTCGGTGGCCGGCGACGGGGCCACGTCGGCGGCCAAGGCCTCGGGTGCCGGATCCTGGAGCCCGTTGCTCCTGGGGGCCGGCCCCCTCGCCGGACTGGCCGTGGAGCGGTCGCGCCGACCGCGGCGCTCGCGGGGGTCATGTCGATCGAGCTCGTCCGGGCGACGGAGTTGACCGGTGAAGGCTGCGTCATGGTTCGGCGCCAGGGGCGTCTCTAGTCGGTGCAGTGGTGGCGGGAGGTTCCCGTGGCCCGACGAAGCCGACCGCCCCGCTGCACCCCGACCGGCCGGCCGATCGCCGGGCCGAGAGTGCCTGCGCAACGGCGCGCAGGTGTGTAGGCGCCGACGGTCGACGCCGACGGGAGAAGAGCTGCGATCGGGCCTGTCGAACCAGGCCCGCTGCCCCGCCGCTTGCCGGCAGGCCCGATCGCCAGCTCGGAGGTTCTGAGATGGACGTCATGCACCAGGTCGATGCGCCGGGCGGCGCCCCGGAGCACCACCCGAGCGACGACTACGACCCGTGGCTCTCCGACGACCGCGACGTCGTGGTCCGTGCCCTGGACCTCGGGCCCGACCCGGCGGTGGTCCTGGAGGTGGCGCGTGACGGCTCCCAGTGCCCGGCCCGGGTCACCTGGGCCAGCGTCGCCTTCACCGAGCTGGTGGGCCTGGCGGCATCCGACGTGGTCGGGAAGCGACTCGACTCGATCGAGGAGCCTGCCGAACGTGCCGAGGCGTGGGCGGTCCTCGGCGAGGCCCTGTCGGGGCCGGGGGGAGCACGGGTCGAGACGGTGTCCGTCCCGTCGGTCGGCGGCGATGCCGTCGAGATGGACGCCGGGATCTCACCTCTGCAGGTCGGCGGTGTGACGCACCACCTGCTGGTGGTCCTGCGCCCGGCGTCCCGAGGGCTCGTCGCGGAGGTGAACCGCCCGGTTCCCCATCACGACCCGGTGACCGGGCTCCCGGACCGATCGCAGTTCATGGAGCGCCTGCACCACTCCCTCCGCCCGCTGCGCAGCGACGAGGTCGCGGTCCTGATCCTCTCCGTCGACGGGCTGGACCGTGAGGCCGAACCCCCCTTGCGGGACCGTGGGCCCCGGCTGCCGGTTCCGGGCGCCCCGGCCGGTGAGCTGCCCGACGAGGTGGCGATCGAAGTGGCCGAACGGCTCCGAGCCGCCGTGCGGGGGGAGGACCTCGTCGCGCGCGTCGGACCCACCCGCTTCGCCGTGGTCTGCGACGTCCTCACCGACGCCGACGAGGCCCGCCGCGTCCTCCGCCGCATCCGCAGGTTCCTCGCGAGCCCGATCGAGACGGGTCGGGAGCTGGTGAGCGTCGCGGTCTCGTACGGCGTCGCGGTCTCCCACCCGCGCGACCAGGCCGAGGCGGTTTTCGCCCGGGCCGAGGCCGCTCTGGCGGTCACGCCGATCGCGGGGCGCGCCGGGGTCCACACGGGCTGAGGCCCGAGAGCACGGGACCCCGCCGGCCGGCCCGTCGGCGGGGCGGGCAGCCGGTAACGTCGGCCCCCGATGCCGGCCGACCTCGACCCGTCGGGTCCCCTGGGGCCACCACCGCCGGGCACCCGGGCGTCGGGACGCGGCCGCCGGATGGCCGGACTCGGGCTGATCGCGCTGGTCGCGGGCCTCGGCGTGGGGGCGCTGACCGCGGGCCTCACCGGCGGCGACGGCGGCGGCGCGTCGGGAGGCCGGGGAGGCACCCCGACCAGCACCACCGCTCCGACCTCCACCAGCTCCAGCACCTCCACTTCGTCGTCGACCACCACCAGCACCTCCACCACCTCGTCCACCACGACGACGACCGTCGCCACCACGACCACTACGGTCCCGGCGCCGTCCTTCGCGTCGGTGACCGTGCCCGCCACCGCGGACTGCGACGCGACGCCGATCATCACCGTGTCGTGGCGGGCGGTGAACGCGACCGGGGTGGCGATCAGCGTCGACGGGTCGGGGACCTTCGGCACCTACCCTGCCCGCGGGTCGGCCGAGGTCCCGTTCTCGTGCGGCCCCCCCTCGCACCGCTACACCTTCACCACGCAGGGCGCGAACCCGCCGGCCCGGGAGGTCCGCACGGTCCTCCAGACCCCGCCCGACACCGGATAACGGACCGGGCTAGGGTCCGGACCGGTGTTCGGTCCGGGACGAGGGTCATGACACGTGGATTCAGGCGGCTCCTCCGCCGCACCGATCGGGAGACGGTTCGCCAGGTGACGCTCGGGCTCACCGCCGTCGTGGTCATGATCGCGATCGGGGTGGCCCTCCAGGCCGGCCGCAGCGGCGGCCCGTCCAGCGCCGACGCCGCATCCGATGACGGACCCGGTGGGCCGGCGACCACGGTGAGCTCCGCCCCGCCGACCAGCTCGACCCTCCCGCCGACGACGGTCCCGGGCCGGCCCGTGCCCCGTCCGCGGATCGTCAGCTTCGACGTGCCGGCCCGCGTGTCGTGCGGGACGGTCACCTCGATCAAGGTCCGCTGGGCGACGTCCGACGCGACGATCGTGAAGCTCGACGTCGACGCCAGCGGCGCCTTCCAGTTCGGCGCGCCGACCGGCTCGGCGCGGCTGCCGTTCCCGTGCGACGGGGGCGGTCACAGCTACCGCCTGGTGGCGGTGGGGGCCGACGGGCACGAGGTCGCGAAGCTCCGCCGCGTCGAGCAGGCCTCGTAGGGCGCGATAACGTTTGGCCCCCGGTTACCGGTGGGTAACTTGGAGTGGTTGGACAAGGCCGGCGTCCGAAGGAGTACGACCATGGCCGATTTCTCCCTCGAGCTCAACGAGGACCAGCTCCAGATCCAGAAGTGGGTCCACGACTTCGCCGAGAACGTGATCCGACCGGTCGCCCACGAGTGGGACGAGCGTGAGGAGACGCCCTGGCCGGTGATCGAGGAGGCGGCCAAGGTCGGCCTCTACTCGCTCGACTTCGTCACCAACGCCTTCATGGACCCGACCGGGATCACCTTCCCGCTGGTCATGGAGGAGATGTGCTGGGGCGACGCCGGGATCACGCTGGCCATCTTCGGCACCACGCTCGGCGTGTCGGGCATCCTCGGCAACGGGACCCCCGAGCAGATCGCCGAGTGGATCCCGCAGTGCTTCGGGACCCCCGACGACATCCACATCGCGTCGTTCGCGGTCAGCGAGCCCGACGCCGGTTCCGACGTGTCCAACCTGCGGACCCGGGCTGTCTACGACGAGGCCACCGACGAGTGGGTCCTCAACGGCACCAAGACGTGGATCACCAACGGCGGCATCGACAAGGTGCCCAACGTCCACGTGATCGTGGCCTCCGTGGAGCCCGAGCTGAAGTCCCGGGGCCACGCCAGCTTCGTGGTGCCCCCGGGCACCCCCGGCCTCTCGATGGGTCAGAAGTTCAAGAAGCACGGCATCCGGGCCAGCCACACCGCCGAGGTCGTGCTCTCCGACTGCCGCATCCCGGGGTCGTGCCTGCTGGGCGGCAAGGAGAAGCTCGACGAGCGCCTCGCCCGAGCCCGGGAGGGCAAGCGGACCCGTACGCAGGCGGCCATGAGCACCTTCGAAGCCAGCCGGCCCCTGGTGGGGGCCCAGGCCCTCGGCATCGCCCGGGCCGCGTACGAGTACGCCCTCGACTACGCCAAGGAGCGCCAGGCCTTCGGCCGGCCGATCATCGACAACCAGGCCATCGCGTTCAAGCTCGCCGACATGAAGATGGAGATCGACGCCGCCCGACTCCTCGTGTGGCGCGCCACCTGGATGGCTCGCAACGGCAAGGAGTTCACCTCCGGCGAGGGCTCGATGAGCAAGCTCAAGGCCGGCGAGGTCGCCGTCAAGGCCACCGAGGAGGCCATCCAGATCCTCGGGGGCTACGGGTACGTGCGGGAGTACCCGGTCGAGCGCTGGCACCGCGACGCCAAGATCTACACGATCTTCGAAGGCACCTCGGAGATCCAGCGCCTCGTCGTCTCGCGCGCCATCTCCGGCCTCCACATCCGCTGACCCTCCCGTCGCTCGGCGCCGCGGGGGCGGCGCGCCCCCCGGCGGCCGGGTGGCGCCGGGTTCAGCGCGTCGTCCGACCCGCGGGCTCGTCGGCCCGCACGCCACGCAGGCCGAACCACGCCATCTCGGCCAGCCAGCGGGCCAGCCGGGCCGGCTCCACCTCCGCCTGATCGGTGGCGCCCGCCCCGGCTCGGACCCCGGCTCCGGCCATGCGGCGGCTGGTCGCCTCGGCCATCCCCACGACGGCGTGGGCGAGGGCCAGGCGGTGGTCGGCGGGCACGTCGATCTCGATCATCGTCGCCACCAGCTCCGCGATGCCGTCGATGGCCCGCTGGGCGATGGCGGCGAACTGGCGGTCGTTGCGTACCGACGCGCCGAACAGCAGCCGGAACGCGGAGGCGTGGGCCGCGACGAAGTCGAAGTAGGCGGCGAACCCGAGCTCCACGCGCTCGCGCCCGCTGCCGGCCCGGGCCGCCGCCGCGGTGATGCGGCCGGTGATGTCGCGCTCCACGTCTTCGAGGAGCTCGGCGTAGAGCGCCCGCTTGGACGGGAAGTGCTGGTAGAGGACGGGCTTGGTCACCCCCGCGGCGAGCGCGACGTCGTCCATCGACGTGGCGTGGAACCCCTTCTCCGCGAACACCTCCAACGCGACGCGCAGGAGTTGGCGCCGCCGTCGTTCGGCGGGCAGTCGGGCGGGCACGGTCGGGGGCCGGGGGTGGTCGCAGGCGGGTTCGGCGCGCCGGCGGTCAGGAGTAGTCGATGACCGACCGCGCGACCTCGCCCGAGCCCATGGCCTCGAACGCGTCGTTGACCTGGTCGAGCGTGATGGTGCGCGACACCAACTCGTCGAGCTTGAGCTTCCCCTCCTGGTAGAGGCCGGCCAGCTTCGGGATGTCGCGGTGCACGTTGCTCGACCCGTACCAGCACCCCCGAACCTGCTTCTCGCCCATCACGAGGCTGAGGGCCACGTCGACGTCGAACCGGGACTCCATCTTCGGGACCCCGACGATGACGGCTTGGCCGCCGCGGCGGGCCATCTCGAAGGCCTGCATCACCGTCGCCTCGAGACCGATCACCTCGAACGCGACGTCGGCCCCGCGTCCGCTGGTGAGCTCCTGGACCTGGGCCACCGCGTTGCCGTCCGACGCGTTCACGGCGTCGGTGGCTCCGAAGTCGCGGGCCCGTTCCAGCTTCCCCTCGACCATGTCGACGGCGATGATCCGTTCGGCGCCGGCCAGCTTGGCGCCCTGGATCACGTTGAGGCCCACCCCGCCGGCGCCGATCACCGCCACGGAGTCGCCGGGGCGGATCGAGGCGGTGTTGAGCGCGGCGCCGACGCCGGTCAGCACCCCGCAGCCGATCAGGGCCGCCGAGGTGAGCGGGATGTCGTCGGAGATCTTGACCGCGCCCATCGCCGGGACGACCGTCTCCTCGGAGAAAGTGCCCGACGCCGCCATGTGGAACAGCGCCTGGCCCCCCAGCGAGAAGCGGCTGGTCGTGTCGAGGAGGCCACCGGTCATTATCGCCATCGAGCCGACCTCGCACAGCTCGCCCTGGTCGCGGGCGCAGAAGTAGCAGGTGCCGCACTGCGGTACCCAGGAGATCACCACGTGGTCGCCCTCGGCCAGGTTCGTGACGCCCTCACCGACCTCGACGACGGTGCCGGCGCCCTCGTGCCCGAGCACCGCCGGGAGGGGCTGGAGCAGCTGGCCGGTGGTGACCGAGAGGTCGGAGTGGCAGACCCCCGACGCCCCGAGCCGGACCCGTACCTCACCGGCCTTCGGCGGGGCGAGCTCGACGTCGGCGATCTCGAGCTTGCTCCCGATCTCCTTGCACACGGCTGCCTTGGGCATGGGGGACCTCCGGGTCCTCGGGGACGCGCCGCACCGGCGCGGTGGGCGATCTGACCGGAGAGTAATGCCTAGTGGAAGGAGCGCTCCCCCCGCTCCTCGCGCTCCGCGGCCCGGATGCCGTAACCGAGCACGATCGGGACCGGCAGCACCACGCAGCACACCACCAGGGCACCCACCGTCGCGCCGACCGTCCAGCGGGGGAAGTCGGTCGCCGCCCCGTAGGCGAACACCGCGATCGCCACGAGGAGCGCGCCGTAGCCGATCCGCTTGCCGGCCTTGACCATCCGGGCCAGGCGGGCCCGCTTGCGATCCACGGCGTCGGCGGGCGTCGGGGTGGTCGGGGGACCGGGGGGCATCAGCTCCATCCCATCACGGCGAAGGCGCGGGCGAGGGCATCGGGCAGCCCGTCGATCGAGAAGTGCCTCCGGGCCGCGTCGCGGTTCGCCGCGAGCGGCTCCGGGTCCGGGCGCGCCAGCCACCGGGCGAGCGCGCCCGGATCGTCGAGCGGGAAGAAGCGCAGACCCCGTGAGGTGATCTCGTCGAGGACCGGGTAGCGACCGACGGCCAGGGGCCGGCCCGCCGCCACCGATTCGATCACCGGGTTCCCGAAACCCTCCCAGGTCGAGGGGAACACGACCGCGTCGGCCGCGGCATAGGCGTCGGCCACGCACGGGGCGCGCCCGACGGCCGTGCGCACCTCGGCGCCGGCCAGCAGCCGGTCGAGGGTGGGTCCGTACCCGTCCTCGGCCGGGCCGGTGATCCAGTAGACGACGCGTCCCCGCGTGGCGGCGTCGAGCGCTTCGGCGAACTCGAGGCCGCCCGGCACGTTCTTGCGCTCGATCGCCCGGGCCGGATGGAGGAGCACGAGGTCGTGGGGCCCGAAGCCGAGGTGGCCGCGGGTGCGGTCCCGGTCGCCGGGCTCCGGGTCGATCTCGAAGCGGTTGTGGACGGTCACCGCCGGTATCCCCCTAACCGCCAGCTCCCGGCGGGACCGCTCGTTCACCGTCACGTGCAGGGCACCGTCGATGTCGGGCGGGAACGGCCCGGGGCCCCCGGCGCCGGCGAGGTTCGGCCGCTGCCAGGGCAGGTCGTGGTGGTGGAGCACCACCCGGACCCCCGACGCGGCCAGGTCGGCGGCCGCTCCTGCCGCCCCGGCCGCGGCGGCGGGGTGCACGGGCAGGGAGCAGACGTTCTCCATCACGACCAGGTCGCGGCCGCCGGCGCCGGTGAGGATCGCCTCGCGGAAGCGGTCGGCGTCGTCGACACCCCCCACCTCCAGGTCACCGGGCCGGGCCGGCCCGTGGATGCGGCCGGCGACGCGCGTCACCGCGAAGCCGAGCTGCTCGAGGGCGGTGCGCCACTTGGCGGCCTCGACCGACACCCCGTCGGTCCCGCCGAGCCGGTACGACACGATCACGGCCCGCACGCCGGCAACCGTAGGCCAGGCCCGGCCCGAGGCCGACCGGTACCACCCGCCCCGGCATGTTGCGATCGACCCACGCACTACCCGGCCGGTCGCAACACGCTCGAGGGCACCCCGACCATCCGCCCCAGCATGTTGCGATCGACCCACGTGTCACCCGGCCGGGCGCAACACGCTCGGGGGACGGGCAGGCCTCGGCTCAGATCCGCGTGGTCAGGAGAGCAGGGGGGTGAGGCGGCGGTTGGTGGCGTCGAGGATGGCCCGCGCGACGGCGTCGGCCTCGGAGTGACCCCGAACCAGGGCCGAGCCCGACATCACCTGCTCGCCGTGGGGCAGCACGAACACCACGGTGACCACCGCCACGTCGTGCATCCCCACCCGGACCACGTGGGCGCTCTCCACGTCGACGCGCTCGGCCGCCGCCTCGAGCTGGCGCAGCGCGTCGACCGTCGCCGCCGCCACGAGCCGGTGCTGGGCGCTGGACGCCACCGAGCCCTCGGCGAAGCCCACCGCGGTGTCGTCGTCGCGGGTCAACGTGACGCGCACCAGCGAGCGCAGGCCGCTCGCCTCCGCGGTGATGGCGCTGATCAGCGGCCGGAACTCGAGCCCGGACTCGTAGGCGTAGGGGCCGTCGTCAGGGCCGATCTGGACCACCGAGACGACCCGCCGGTCGAGCTCGAGGCCGAAGCTGGCCAGGGCGACCGACTGCACGTCGCGGGCGATCTGCTTGGCGTGCTTGCCGGGCCGGGCGAGCACGTGGAGCTCCACCACCCGGCCGGTGTCGTCGACGACCACCCGGGCGGCCGAGATCTCCGCGAGCCGGCAGAGCTCCTCCTCGAGAGAGCGCGCGACGTGGTCGTCGACGCCGCCGTCGGTGTCGCGGCCGAGCGAGGCGCCACCGCGGTGCCCGTTGCCGCGGTCATGGTGATGCCCCGCGTCGCCGGCCGGGTCGCGGGGCCGTTCGTCCTGATCGTCAAACATGGCTCCCCACCATGAGATCGTTCACCATGGTCGTCGCATGGTCGATCGCCGTCCCTAGCCTTGTCGGGCCCCGCCCACCCGAGTCCCGATGTCGGACCCGCCGGGCCGAACGCTAACCGGATGCGAGCCCGGGTGCGGGGATGTCGGGGTCGTGGGTATCGACAACGGGGATTCGCCGGCGCTCCGTGGATCGGGCTTGCGCGGCGCCGGGATTCCCGCGATGCTGCTGTGGCTGGTGTCGCCTTGTGGGGTGAATGTCCGCGCTGGGCGGAGCCCGAGTCCCTAAGGTCGGCGGTCGGAAAGGCCGATGACCACGGGGAAGAGGGTCGCCCGAGCACCAGCAGGAGGAGGAGGGGAGCCGGGAACAACAACGACGATCCGGCGGAGACGGCAAGACCCCAGTGGGGTTGGCGGTAACAAACCTCTGCGTCCTCTGAGCGAAGCGGTGCCCCACGGGCCAGGAGAAGCGCCCCGGGAGCAGCGTCCGCAAAGGGGGAATGCTCCCATGAAGAAGGTCGCGGTTCGTCTCGCCCTGGTGGCCTCGTCGGTCGCCGCGCTGCTGCTCGCCGGCGGTGCCGGCTACGGCATCCGTTGAGCCCCCGCGGGGGTCTTGCCGCCTCCGCCCGATCGTCCCCGGCGCCGCCCCACGAACGGACATGGACACCCAGCCGGCCCCGCGGGGCCTCACGCGCTACGTGGTGATGGCGGGCGCCGCCGGCGTCCTCGCCACCGCCGCGCTGGCCTGGGGCCGGCCCGGGCCCTCGTGGGTGCCGTTCGCGTTCCTCGCCGCCCTCTTCGTCTACGCCGAGAACGTGGCGCTCGACCTGCCCTCGGGCGGCTCGATGAGCTCGAGCTTCATGCTGGTGATGGCCGCGGCCGTGATCTTCCGGGCCGAGGCCGCCCCCGTGGGGGTGGCGGCCATCGGCCTGTGCGGCGGCCTCTACCTGCCCCACCTGCGCCGGGGCGAGTGGCGCAAGGTGATCGGCAACGCCGGGGCCTTCGGGCTCGCCTCCGCCGCGGTGGCCGCCCTGTCCCTCGCCTACCCGGAGTCGCTGCTGCGCAACCCGGCAGCCCTCATCGCCGGCTCGGCCGTGATGGCCGTGGCCTTCTTCGCGGTCAACACCGTCGTGGTGGCCGGGTACTACGCCCTCGCCACCGGCGAGGCGGTCCGGCCCGTGCTGGGCGCCATGCTGCGCCACGGCCACCTCCAGGTGTACCCGTTCGCGGTGCTGGGCGTGATGCTCGGCCGCCTCTACCTCGACCTCGGCGTCTCGGTGCTGCCCCTGTTCGTGGTGCCGGTGCTCGTGGCCCGCCAGACGTTCGCGTCGTACCTCGCCCTGCGTCGGGCCCACGAGGACACCGTCCGGGTGCTCGTCGGCGCCCTCGAGGCCAAGGACCACTACACCGCGGGCCACGCCGAGCGGGTGGCGCGTTTCGCCGACTACATGGGCCGGGAGCTGGGCTTCGGGTTCACCCGCCTCGAGCGCCTGCGCCTGGCGGCGCTGATGCACGACGTCGGCAAGCTCATCGTGCCCAACCACCTCCTCAACAAGCCCGGCAAGCTCACCGCCGAGGAGTACGCGCGGGTTCGCCGTCACGAGCCCGTCTCGGTCGAGATCCTCACCGCCATCGACTTCCTGGCCCCGGTGGCGCCGTCGGCCTCCGGCGAGTTCTCGCGCTTCGAGAACGTCGACGAGGAACGGCCCGTGGAGCCGTTCATCGTGGCCGTCGCCGACGCCTTCGACGCCATGACCTCCACCCGCTCGTACCGCAAGGCGCTCAGCCAGACGGTGGCCGTCTCCGAGCTGCGCGACAAGGCCGGGTCCCAGTTCCATCCGGCCTGCGTCGACGCCCTGGTCGCCGCGCTCGACCGCCGAGGCGAGGTGTACGGCGCCGGCCACGAGGAGGACCCCGAGCACTTCGACCAGCCGCCGCCGGCCGCGGGCCTCGGCTCGGCCGGCCTCGGCGACCTCGTCCCCGACCCGCGAGACAGGAGCACCTGATGACCGGGGCCGACGACCGACTCCGCGCCCGGGCCGCCCTCGTCGCCGTCCTCACCGCCGCCGCCGGTGTGGTGGCGCACGTCGTCGCGCCCGACGGCGACGCGTTCACCCTCGTGGTGCTCACCGGCGCGGTGGCCTTCGGGGAGCTCGTGGAGCTGCGCCCGCCGCGCCGCACCGCGATCCCCCTCGCCTTCGCCGTGCTCCTGGTGGTCGCCCGGGCCCTCCCGGTGGGAGGGGGGCTGGCGGCCTTCGCGGCGGGCGAGGTGATCGCCGCCGGCGTGCGGCTCAGTCCGCAGGGGTGGCGCGCCCGCGCCGGCGTCGCCGCCGCCCGCACGTTGGTGGCGCTCGTGACGCTGGCCACGTTCCACTACGTGATCGACGGGTGGGGCAACCGGTCGCGATGGGTGGTGCTCGTCGCACTGGCGGCCGGGTCGATCGGCGGCCTGGCGGTGCACGAGGCGCTCGTCTACCTGGAGACGCGCCGCCGCCCCGCCCCCCTGGTGGAGCGGTCCGCCGAGCTGGCCCTGGTCACGAGCGCCATGCTGATGGCCATCGGGTACGGCGGCGTGGGCGGCGACGGCGCCATGGGCCTCGGCGGCGCGGCGATGTTCTCGATGCCCCTGCTCGCCGCCTGGTACTCGTTCATGCACCTGCACTCGACGCGCCGTACCTACGACCAGACGATCCGCGCCCTCTCCTCCGTCCCCGAGCTGGGCGGGCTCGTCCGGGAGGGGCACGCCGCCCGCGTCGCGGAGCTGGCCGTCGCGATGGGGCGGGAGCTGCGCCTCGACCGCGCCGAGGTCGACCACCTGGAGACGGCCGCGTTGCTCCACCACATCGGCCACGTCTGCCTCGACGATCCCGAGGTGCTCGGGCGCCCGGTCGAGATGTCGGAGGTCGCGGCGACCGGGGCGGCGATGCTCGCCGGCAGCGACCACCTCCGCCCGATGAGCGAGATCGTGGCCACGTCGGCCTTCGGGCCGGGCACCGCGCCGGGCGACGTGGCGCCGGAGCGGGTTCTCGCCGGTCAGATCCTGCGGGTGGCGAGCGCCTACGACGAGCTGGCCGGCGGTTCCGCCGACGACGGCCTCGCGGCCCGGGAGACGCTGTTCTCGAGCCCGGCGTACTCCTACGACGTCCGGGTCGTGACCGCTCTCGACCGGGTGCTGGCCCGCCGGGAGGCGCCGCGCCGCTCGGACCGGGCGGCCACCGCGGTGGCCGAGCGCGAGCTCGAGGACCGCGACGCCCGGTAGCACACCGCCACCAGCCCGACGGCGAGGACCAGGTCGCCGAAGCTGAGCAGCTGGTTGACGGGCGCGCGTACGAGGATGCGGTCGTCGAGCACGGTGAGCAGGTCGCCGGGGCGTTCCGGGCGGTGCTTGACCGTCGTGACCAGCTCGGCGCCCGCGGGCGGCCGGTAGGGCATGCCGCCGTTCAGCGCGATGACCACGGCGTTCATCGCCACCCCGATCACCACGATCGACATGGCCCGGAGGCGGAGGTTGGCCAGGCCGAACCCGAGGATCAGCACGTAGCTGGCCAGGAGGATCGCGAAGCCCACGTCGTCGGCGCGGCCGTCGGGAATCGGGGCGGCCACCACCGCGATCTGCAGTCCGAAGCCGGCCAGGAGCAACCACGGGTGCTCCAGGTGGACGCTCGCGAGGCGGCGGAAGCTCCCGCCCGTCACCAGGACCACGAGCAGGGCGAGCAGCAGGGCCACCGCCATGAAGGGCACGGAGCGAGGGTAGCTACGATGCGCCCCGTGGACGGGGAATCGACCGGGGGAGCAGTCCGTCACGGCGACGTCGTCTACGCGGTCGACGGTCCGGTCGCGCGGTTGACCATCGACCGACCGGAACGGCGCAACGCCATGTCTTACGGCGTGATGGCCGGCCTGCGCGAGTCGGTGGCGGCCGCCCGCGCCGACGACTCGGTCCGGGTGGTCGTCCTCACGGGCGCCGGCGACCAGGCGTTCTGCGCCGGGGCCGACCTCTCCTCGATCGGTGACGGGTCGCCCGGTGGAGCGGGAGCGGCGGCCGCACACGAGGGCCGGGGCCTGCTGGCGGCGCTGTTCCGCGACCTGTGGTCGCTCGGCAAGCCGACGGTCGCGCGTGTCCGGGGCTACGCGCTGGCCGGGGGCTTCGGCCTGGCGCTGGCGTGCGACTTCGTGGTCGCCGCCGACGACGCCCGCTTCGGAACCCCCGAGGTGAAGGTGGGCCTGTGGCCGTACATGATCACCGTGCCGTTGCTCCGCTCGATGCCGCCCAAGAAGGCGCTGGAGCTGATGTCGACGGGCCGGCGGGTCGACGCCGCCGAGGCCGAGCGGATCGGGTTCGTGACCCGGGTGGTGCCGGCGGCCGACCTCGACGCCGCCGTCGACGAGCTGGCCGCCACGCTGGCCGCCACGTCGCCGCTCGTGTCGCGCTGGGGACGGCAGTCGTTCTACCGGGCCCTGGAGATGCGGGCCGACGAAGCGCTCGACTACCTGCAGGCGATGCTGAGCGTAACCACGCTCTCCGAGGATTCGGCCGAGGGCATCACCGCGTTCCTGGAGAAGCGCACCCCCGAGTGGCGGGGGCGCTGACGTGACCTCCACCGGAGGCGGCGACGTCCACGACTGGGGCCCGCTCGTGGGCGACCTCGCGGCGCGGCGCGAGCGCGCGCTCGCCATGGGCGGTCCCGACCGGGTGGAGCGGCAGCGGTCCCTGGGCAAGCTCACGGTGCGCGAGCGCCTCGACCTGCTGCTCGACCCCGGCACATGGGTCGAGTACGGGCTCCTCGCCGATCACATGGACCCCGGCCTGGGCGACCGCTACCTGGCCGCCGACGGCGCGGTGACCGGCATCGGGACGATCGACGGACGTCCGGTGGCGGTGGCGGCCTACGACTTCACCGTCATGGCCGGGTCGATGGGCCGGGTCGGCGAGGACAAGATCGCCCGCCTTCGCGCCCACGCGCTGTCCCAGCGCATCCCGATGGTGTGGTTGCTCGACTCGGCCGGGGCGCGCATCCAGGCCACGAGCGGCTCGGGGTTCGCCGGCGCCGGGGCGCTCTTCCGGGAGCAGGTGGCGATGAGCGGCGTGGTCCCGATGGTCGCCGCCATGCTCGGTCACTGCGCGGCCGGAACCGCCTACATCCCGGCTCTGGCCGACTTCGTCCCCATGGTCAAGGGCACGTCGTCGATGGCCCTCGGCGGCCGCCACCTCGTGAAGGCGGCGGTGGGGGAGGACGTCACCGAGGAGGAGATGGGCGGCTCCGCGGTGCACACCACGATCTCCGGGGTCGCCGACCTCGAGGTGGCCGACGACCGCGAGTGCCTGGCGACGGTGCGGCGCTACCTGTCGTTCTTCCCCTCCCACAACCGGGAACGCCCGCCGGTGCGCGAGGAGGGAGCCCCCGGCGCGCAGGCCGACCCGGTCGACCGGCGCTGCGAGGAGCTCTACGGGATCGTGCCCACCGCGCCGCGGCGGGCCTACGACATGCGCAAGGTCGTGACCGCCGTCGTCGACGGAGGCGACGTCCTGTGGATCAAGCCCGGTTGGGCGAAGAACCTCCTCACCGGCCTGGCCCGGGTCGGCGGCGAACCGGTGGGGGTCGTCGCCAACCAGCCCATGGTCCTGGGCGGCGCGCTCGACGTGAACGCCGCCGACAAGGCCGCCCGCTTCGTGTGGCTCTGCGATGCGTTCAACATCCCGCTGGTCTTCCTGCACGACGTTCCCGGCTTCATCGTCGGGTCGGCCGTCGAGAAGCAGGGGATCATCCGCCACGGGGCCAAGATGCTCTTCGCGGTCAGCGAGGCGACGGTGCCGAAGGTCTCGGTGGTGCTGCGCAAGAGCTACGGCGCCGGGTACTTCGTGATGAACGGCATGGCCTACGAGGCCGACTACATCGTCGGGTGGCCCACGGCCGAGATCGCGGTCATGGGGCCCGACGGCGCGGTGAACATCATCCACCGCAAGACCCTCGAGGCGATCCCCGACGAGGCCGAGAGGGCCCAGCGGCGCCTCGAGCTCGCCGAGGAGATCCGCGCCCACATCGATCCGTACGTCGCGGCCGGCCACGCCCAGCTCGACGCCGTCATCGACCCCGCCGACACCCGCCGGGCCATCGCCGAGGGTCTCCGGGTCGCCCGCGACAAGCGCGTCGAGCGCCCCTGGCGCAAGCACGGCGTGCTACCGGTCTGACGGGTCGCTCGACGGATCGGGTGCTCCACCGCGCCGACCCGGGCCCACCGCCCCGCGGAGCGGGTGCCGGTCCGGCGGCGCCCGAGGGGCGCGGCGTCCGCCCCGCCGGCGCCCGAGGGGCGCGGCGTCCGCCCCGCCGGCGGGTAGGGTGCCGCCCCATGGCTGAGGTCCGAGCGGAGATCACCGCGAACGTGTGGCAGGTCACGGCCGAGCTGGGTCAGCTCGTGGGCGAGGGCGACGAGATCTGCATCCTCGAGTCGATGAAGATGGAGATCCCGGTGACCACCGAGGTGCCCGGGGTGCTGTCGGAGCTCCACGTGGCGCCCGGAGACGTCGTCCAGGAAGGCGACCTGATCGCGGTCATCGACGAGTCGTGATCCGCTGGGAGGAGCCGGCGCCGGCCGTGGCGCTGGCCGTGATCGACCGTCCGGAACGCCGCAACGCCCTCGACGCCGAGCACTGCCTCGACCTCCTCGGGCGCCTCGAGGCCGCGGCGGGGATCCGGGCGTTGGTGCTGACGGGGGAGGGCTCGGCGTTCTGCTCGGGGGCCGACCTCGGCCGGCGGGCCGCCGACGTGGGATCCGGCGGGGGGTCCGAGGCGCCCTCGGGAGCTCTCGAGGAGGGAGGTGGCGACTCCCTGCGCCCGGCGTTCGAGCGTCTGCTGTCGGCCGTCGTCGACCTGCCCGTGCCGGTGATCGCCGCGGTCAACGGGCCGGCCCTCGGTGCCGGCCTCCAGCTGGCGGTGGCCTGCGACCTGCGGGTCGTGTCGGCGCAGGCCCGCCTCGGGATCCCGGCGTCGAAGCTCGGCGTCCTGCTGGGTGCGCCCAACGTCGCCCGCCTGGCCGGGGTGGTCGGCACCGCGTGGGCGCGCGACCTGCTCATCACGGGCCGCACCGTCGACGCCGCCGAGGCCGACCGCATGGGCCTGGTGCACCGGAGCGCTCCCGACGCCGCGGCCACCGTGGAGGTCGCGATCGAGTGGGCGATCGAGATCTCGGGGCTCGCACCGCTGACCGTCGCGGGGCACAAGCGGGCCCTCAACCTCGTCGCGGAGGCCGCGGCGCTCGGCCCCGACGCCCGGGCGGAGATCGAACGCCTCGAGGCCGAGGCGTTCGCCAGTCACGACCTCTCCGAGGGTCTGGCCGCCTTCGCCGAGAAGCGCACGCCGCGGTTCGAGGGGCGCTGACCGCCGTCGCGAACCCTCGTCCGCGCGTCGCGGGGTGAAGCGCGACCGGAGCCTCAGAAGTTGCCGGGCAGCATCCGCTCGAGGTGGCTGTCGAAGACGAACAGCACGGCCGCGAACGGGATCAGGCCCGCCAGCCACGTACGCCAGCTCTTGTGGCGGTGGAACAGCCACCACCACCCGAACCCCACGACGGCCAGCACCGCGCCCCACCCGGCCAGCACCAGGCGGTCGTGCCCCGTGCCCCACGAGGCGCCGGGGGCGTCGAGGTGCACGACGGGCTTCGTCGCGATGTGGACGGGGGCCGGAGCCGGCGGCGGGCTCTTCGGCGCGTCGAGCACCGCGGTGGCGACCAGGCGTTGGGCGGCGGAGTACTTGGGGTTGCAGGTGGTGAGCGTGAGCGTGGCCAGCGGTTGGCCGGGCTTCGTGGGGTCGGGGTGCGGGTCGAGCACGGCGACGTCGCTCGGTCTCACCACCTGGAGGCCCTGGACCCGGTACTTGAACGTGCCCGCGAGCGTCGTGACGCTGATCGCGTCACCCGGCCGGAGCTCGTCGAGGCGGTTGAAGGGCGCCCCGTAGGTGGTCCGGTGCCCGGCGATGGCGGCGTTGCCGAGCTGACCGGGGAGCGGGGTGCCGGGGTAGTGCCCCGGCCCCCGGCGCAGGTCCGGCCGCCCGACCCCCTCCACCACCGCGTGGTCGACCCCGATCTCGGGGATCCGGATGATCGCTACGGCGTCGCCGGGCGGCGGTGGGCTGGGAGCGGTGGCGGGCGGGGTGGTCGTCGACGTGGTCGGCGCCGGCGCGGGGGTCGACGACGGCGGGGTGGCCACCGGCCGCGCCGAGGCGGCGAGCTCCTTGCGGAAGTCGGCCTTGAGGTCGGACTGCTGGCGAGCCTCGTAGAAGCCGGTGCCCCACAGCTGGTAGGCGACGAACGCGAGGATCAGCACCCCACTGGTGAACAGGACGCGGCCCACCGCGCTCACGAAGCGTCGCACCCGCTCGACAGTACCGCCCACCGGTCGCGGATCGGCGTCACCCCGCCGGCCGGCGCCCCTCCGCCCCGGCGACCGGTTCGTGGCCCCTACCAGGACCTTCGTACACTGTCACGACCTGTGGAGGCCGTCAGTAACGCCGTGAGTCTCCGTTCCGTCGTGTGCCTGCTCGGCCGGTTCCCGGCCCTGGCCGGCGTCGACCTCCGGGTCCGCCGCCGGGAGGTCGTCCTGCTGTCCGGCCCCAACGGCGCCGGGAAGAGCACGCTCCTGCGGGTCCTGGCCGGACTCCTTCCCGTCCACCGGGGAGAGGTCGAGGTCCTCGGAGCCGATCTGCGGTCCGATCGGAGGTCGGTGCGACGCCGGCTGGCGCTCGTCGGCCACGACACCTTCTGCTACGACGACCTGACCGTCGCCGAGAACCTGCGCTTCGCGGCGCGTGCGGCAGGTCGCCCCGCCCGTCCGGCCCCCGAGGTGCTGGCCCGGTTCGGCCTCTCCGGCCTCGCCGGCGTGCGGCACGGTCGCCTGTCGGCCGGCCAGCGCCGGCGCCTGTCGCTCGCCGTCGCGTTCGACCGCGACGCCGAGCTGCTGCTCCTCGACGAGCCGCACGCGGGCCTCGACGACGCCCACCGGGCCGAGCTCGACATGCTCATCGCGGCGGCGCCCGGCGAGGGGCGGACGGTCGTCCTCGCGTCGCACGAGCTCGAACGCGCCCGGGCCCTCGCCGATCGCGAGGTCCGGCTGGAGGCCGGGGTGGTCCGAGAGCCGGCCGGAGCCCCGGCGTGAGCCTGGTCCGCGAAGCCCTCCTCGTGGCCGGGAAGGACCTCAGGATCGAGGCCCGCTCCCGGGTGACTCTGGCACAGATCGTGCCGTTCGGGGGGATCGTCGTCCTGCTGTTCGCGTTCGCCCTCGACCCGGCGCGCGGGAACCTGCCCCGCGTCGCGCCGGGTCTGTTCTGGGTGGCCGTGCTCCTGGCCGCGCTCATGGCTCTGTCCCGGAGCTTCGCGGTGGAATCCCGGAACTCCGCCCGCGACGGCCTCCGGCTCTCGGGGCTCGACGGCTCCGCGGTCTTCCTCGGCAAGGCGATGGCGGTCGCGGCCCAGCTCGTGGCCCTGGAGGCGGTCCTCGGGACGCTGGTGGTGCTCCTCTACGACGTCCACGTCTCCGCGTGGTCGGTGGTGCTCCTGTCCGCGGTGGCCGCGACCGCGGGCCTGGCGGCCACCGGTACCCTGTTCGGCGTCCTCGCCGCCGGTTCGCGCCGGCGCGAGACGCTCCTGCCGTTGCTCCTCCTCCCCGTCGTCACACCGGTGATGCTGGGCGCGACCCGCGCCTTCGAGGCCGGACTCGAAGGCGCGCCGTCGGAGGCGTGGCGCTGGATCGGTCTGCTGGTGCTGTTCGCGGTGCTCTACCTGTCGGCCGGCGTGCTGGCCTTCGACGCCCTCTGGGAGGAGGCGGAATGACGAACCCGGGCGTAGTGGGGGAGCGGACGTGACCGGCGGGGCCCGGCGAGCGGGCCTGCTCGGCCCGCGCGTCTCGGCCACGACGGGCGTCGCCACCGCGGCGGCGCTCGTCGCGCTGGTGGTCTTCGGGCTGGCGATCGCCCCGCCCGACGAGATCCAGGGCGACGCGCAGCGGATCATGTACCTCCACGTCCCGGCGGCCTGGGCCGCCTACCTCGCCTTCGGTATCACCACCCTCGCGTCGATCCTCTACCTCTGGCCCCGGACGCGTTCGATCGTCTGGGACCTGGTCGCCGGCGCCTCGGCCGAGGTCGGCGTGGTCTTCACCGGCCTCACGCTGGCCCTGGGCTCGTTGTGGGCCCGGCCGGTGTGGGGGATCTGGTGGGCGTGGGACGCCCGTCTCGTCACCACCGCCGTGCTCTTCTTCCTCTACCTCGGCTACCTGTCGCTCCGGCGCCTGCCCGGCACCGCGGAGTCCCGGGGCAAGCGGGCGGCGATCGCGGCGTTGATCGCCTTCGTCGACGTGCCGGTGGTCCACTTCTCGGTGAACTGGTGGCGGACGCTCCACCAGCAGGCGACCGTCTTCAACCCGGAGCTCGACCCGCAGATCCACGGCGTCATGGCCTTCACGTTGTGGCTCGGCGTCCTGGCGTTCACACTCGCCTACGTCTACCTGCTCGACCGTCGGTACCGGCTCCTCGCGCTCGAGGAGGACCGCGAGGAGCGTGAGCTGGAGGCCGCCATCCGGGCCCGGGTCGGGCCGGGCCCCGCCGGAGGCGCCGGAACCACCGGGACGACCGCCGGTGCGCGAGCGGGGGTGACCCCGTGAACGACGCCGGCTTCGTGGTCGCGGCCTGGGGCGGTACCGCCGTGGTGCTCGCCGCCTACGTGATCCGCATCGCGGTGCGGACCCGCCGGGCCGAGCGGGGTCTCCCCGACGGAGATCCGGAGCGGTGACCGCCACCGCCCCGGCCCCGCCCGCCGATCCCCCCGCCGGGGCCCCGCGCCCGCGCCGGCGCGCCCGTTACGTGGTCGCGGCCCTTCTGTGCGTAGGGGCGATCGTCGCGCTGCTGGTGGTCGGGCTGAGGGGCAACGTCGTGTACTTCCGCACCGTGTCGGAGGCGGTCGCGGCCCGCCCCACCGACGGCGGGCAGCGCTTCCGCCTGGGCGGCGACGTGGTCGCGTCCAGCGTCTCCGAGCTCCCGGACGGGTCGATGCGCTTCCGCGTCACCGACGGCCGGGCCACCGTCACCGTCGTGCACCGGGGCGAGGAGCCGGCTCTGTTCCGCCACGACGTCGGGGAGGGGCAGGCGGTCCCGGTGGTCTGCGAGGGCCGCTGGGGGCCACGCGGGACCTTCGCGTCGGATCGCATCCTGATCAACCACGGCAACGAGTACGAGCCCGAGAGGAAGAACTTCGAGTCATGAGGGCAGCGCTCGGCGTGCTCGCCCTGTCGCTGGGCGCGGCCGCGGCGGTGCTGGGCATCGCCACCCTCGCGGCCGGGCTGCGCCGCGGCGACGGGCGCCTCCTGCGCATCGGGCGGCGCTACGTGTTCGCGGTCTTCGCCGCCTCCCTCCTGGCCGTCGGGGCCATGGAGTGGGCCCTGCTCAGCCACGACTTCTCCCTCGCCTACGTGGCCCGCAACCACGCGCGGGCGACACCGCTGCTCTTCACCGTCACGGGCCTGTGGGCGGCGCTCGAGGGCTCGATACTCCTGTGGGCGGCGGTGCTCGGCGGCTACCTGACCGTGACCGCGATCCGGTTCCGGCGCCGGGCCGACGATCCGCTGGTGGCGTGGGCGACCCTCGTCGGCCTGGCGATCGCCCTGTTCTTCTTCGCGTTGATGCTGGGGCCGGCCAACCCGTTCAAGCTGGTGGAGGGCACCGTCCCCCCCGACGGAGCGGGCCCCAACCCCCTGCTCCAGAACCACCCGCTCATGGCGTTCCACCCGCCGATGCTCTACCTGGGCTACGTGGGCTTCACGATCCCGTTCAGCTTCGCGGTGGCGGCGCTCGTCACGGGCCGCTTCGGCGAGGGCTGGCTGGCCGACACCCGGCGCACCACGCTCGTCGCGTGGGGGTTCCTCACCGCGGGGATCGTCTTCGGCGCCTGGTGGAGCTACGAGGTGCTCGGGTGGGGTGGGTACTGGGCCTGGGACCCGGTGGAGAACGCCTCGCTCCTGCCGTGGCTCACCGGTACCGCGTTCCTGCACTCGGTCATGGTCCAGGAGCGCCGCGGGATGCTGCGGGTCTGGAACCTCTCCCTGGTGATCGCGACCTTCTGCCTCACGATCTTCGGGACCTTCCTGACCCGCTCCGGGATCGTCAACTCCGTCCACGCGTTCACGCAGTCGTCGATCGGGCCGTGGCTCCTCGCCTTCCTCGGCCTGGTGGCCGCCGTCGGCATCGGCCTCATCGCCTGGCGGGGCGATGCGCTCCGCGCCCCGGGGCGGATCGACTCCGCCGTCTCGCGCGAGGCGGCCTTCCTCGGCAACAACCTCCTCTTCGGGGGCTTGGCCTTCGTCGTGCTGCTCGGGACCGTGTTCCCCCTCGTGGTGGAGGCGGTCCGGGGCGAGCAGATGTCGGTGGGGGCCCCCTACTTCGACCGGATGGCCGTTCCCCTCGGGCTCGCGCTGCTCTTCCTGATGGCCGTGGCGCCGGCGTTGCCCTGGCGCGCCGCGAGCGGCGCCGTCCTTCGCGACCGCCTCGCCGGCCCCGCCTGGGCCGGTGCGCTCGCGGTGCTGGTCGCGGTCGTGCTCGGGGCCCGGAGCCTGGCCGCGGTGCTGGCGGTGGGGCTGGCCGCCTTCGCCCTCGCGGCCATCGTGCGCAAGGTCGGGGTCGGGATCCGGTCACGGCGGCGCGCCCGGGAGGAGTCCTACCCGAGAGCCGCGTGGCGGATGTTGCGGGGCAACCCCCGTCACTACGGCGGCCTGGTCGTCCACGCCGGTGTGGTGATGGTCGCGGTGGCCATCGCGATGTCGCAGAGCTACGCGACCAAGGAGACGGTGCGCCTCTCGGAGGGCCAGTCGGCCGAGGTGGCCGGCTACCGGGTCACGTTCCTCGACCGGTCCACCCGGCGCACCGAGCAGAAGACGAGCTTCGTCGCCCGGATGCGCATCGAGCGGGGCGGGCGCGACCTCGGCGTGTACGCACCGGCGATCTCCAGCTACCCCCGGATGGCGGTGGGGACGCCCTCGGTGCGCACGGGCCTGCTGCGCGACGTCTACCTCACGGTGGCCTCGGCGCCCACCGAGAGGGGCCCGGTCACCTTCGGCGTCGCGGTGAACCCGATGGTCCTGTGGTTGTGGCTGGGTGGGGCCGTGATGGCGGTCGGCACCGGGCTCGCGCTCGTCCCCGCCGACGACGGGAGGAGGCGCCGGGCGGCCCGTGGCCGGGCGGCGGGCGGGACCGCCGGCGGGGACGGGGCCGGCGACCCGGCCGGCGCCGGGGGGATCGAGGGCGGGGGGCTCGCCCCCGCGCCCGCGGGTGTCGCCGGCGGCCGGAGCGCCCGAGCCCCGATCGGCGACGAGGAGCCGGTGGGTGACCCGCTACCGGCCCCCAGGGAGCCGGTGTGAGGCACCGGGCCCGGTGGGCGGCGCTGGTGGTCGCGGTGGTGGTGGCCGGCTTCGGTGTGGTGCTCGCCACCCAGGTCAGCAGCTCGCCCAGCTACCGGGGTGGCCCGATCCTCGGCAAGCCGGCTCCCGACTTCGAGCTCACCGACCTGTCGGCCGGCGCCACCCGCACCGACGCCGGCCCCGCCCCGAAGATCCGGCTCTCCGAGCTCGCCGGCAAGACCGTGATCGTGAACTTCTGGAACACGTGGTGCGTCCCGTGCGAGCAGGAGCGCCCGGCCCTGGCCGAGTTCCACGCCCGTCACGCCGACGACCCGGGCGTGGTCCTGCTGGGCGTGGTCCGCGACGACACGGAGGATGCCGTCCGGGCCTACGTCGACGAGCACCGGATCGGGTGGCGCATCGGATGGGGCGGCCGCCTGCCCCAGGCGGCCATCGACTACGGCACCACGGGCCAGCCCGAGACGTTCGTGATCAGCCCGGGCGGGATCGTCGTCGGCAAGCAGCTCAGCCGGGTCACGGTCGCGAACCTCGAGGCGATGCTCGCCGCGGGAAGGCGGGCCGGGTGAGCCGGCGCCTGCGCCCGTGGGCCGTCTGGGGCGGTCTGGTCGTGGTCGTCGGGACCGCGATCGCCGTGGCGGTCGCCTCTCCGGGCGGCGGGTCCCGGACCCCGGCCGAGCGGGTCCACTCGCTGGCCGCCGAGCTGCGCTGCGTCGAGTGCCAGGGCCTGTCCGTCGCCGACAGCAACAGCCCCACCGCCCAGCGGATGCGGGCCGACATCGAGCGCCGAATCGTCGAGGAGCGACAGACCGATGCCGAGATCCGCCGCGCCTACGTGGACCGCTACGGCGAGTGGATCCTGCTACGGCCGGCGGGCGGAGGCCTCGACGCGCTCGTGTGGGCTCTGCCGGTGGTCGTGATCATGCTCGGTGCCGCGGGGATCGGGGTGGCCCTCTGGCGCTGGCGCCGACAACCCCGCCCCGAGGTCCGGCCCGGCGACGAGGAGCTGGTGGCCGAGCTCCGGAGGACGTCGGCGCCCGCCGATCCGGCCGCGACCTCCGAGGTGGCCGCCGCGAAGGCGACGGAGGGGCGGCCGTGACCGGCACCACCGCCCGCGGGGCCGATGCGCCGGCACCCGACCGCGACGCCCTGGTGGCCGAGAAGGAGTTCCTGCTGCGCTCCCTCGACGACCTCGAGCGCAACCGCGACGACGACGACATCGACCCGGCCACCTACGAGCGCCTCAACCGCGAGTACACCGCCCGTGCCGCGGCGGTGGCGCGGGCCCTTCGCGACGGGGTCGACGAACGGCCCCGCTCCCGGCGCCTACCGACCGCGGCCCGCGTCGGCGTGGTCGTCGCGGTCGTCGCCTTCAGCGCCGTGACCGCCGTGCTCCTCACCCGCTCGCTGGGGGCGCGCCTCCCCGGGCAGGGCCCCACCGGCGGGCCCGGGGCCGCGGCGACGGACCCCGCCCCCGGCTCCGTGGCCGCTCGCCTGGCGAGCGCCCGCGAGCACGCCGGCCGGGGCGACTTCACGGCGGCGCTGCGCCAGTACGGCGAGGTGGCGCGCCTCGACCCGTCCAACGTCGAGGCCCGCGCCTACGGCGGCTGGATGCTCGCCCAGCTCGGACTCCCCGACGACGCCGTCAAGGCCCTCGACCGGGCCATAGAGATGGACCCCGACTACGCCGACGCTCGGTTCTTCAAGGGGTTCGTCCTCTATCGTGCTAAGCACGACCCCGCGGCGGCGATCCCCGAGCTCCGGCGGTTCCTCGCCCTGGCCCCCGACAGCCCGATGGCCCCGCAGGTCCGCCGACTCCTCGAGCAGGCGTTGGCCGAGCAGAAGCAGGAGAAGTAGCGCAGAGATGAGCCCCTCCCCGCCCGAGCCGCAGATCGATGAGACGAAGATCTACCGGGTCGCCATTCGCACCGACCGCGGCGACATCGTGATGGACCTCGACCCTCAGCTCGCTCCCCGGACCGTCAACAACTTCGTGGGCCTCGCCCGCCAGCACTTCTACGACGGCCTGACGTTCCACCGGGTGGTGCCGGAGTTCGTGATCCAGGGCGGCTGCCCCGAAGGTACGGGGCGAGGCGACCCGGGCTACCGCTTCGACGACGAACCCGTCCAGGGCGAGTACACGCTGGGCGCGGTGGCGATGGCCAACGCCGGCCCCGACACCAACGGTTCGCAGTTCTTCATCACCATCGACGACTGCACCCGCAAGCTCGCCAAGTCGTACAACCTCTTCGGCCGCGTGGTGGAGGGCATCGACGTCGCGCAGCAGATCCAGGTCGGCGACGTGATGCACCGCCTGGTGGTGGAGGAGCGCGACCGCGACGCCTGACGGTCCGACCGCCCCGGCCGGATCAGAGCGCGTCGTACTGCACCGAGGTGGGCTCCGCGCAGCAGAACCACGGCTCGGTGAGGCGGGCCCGGCCCTCCCCGCCGTCGACCGCCACCTCGGGTAGGCCGGCTGCGACCCGCATGCGGTTGTAGGTGGCCGGGGCCGGCTCGTCCACACCCGCGGCCTCCTCGGCGATGGCCGCCAGGCGGGCCTGGAGCTCGTCGACGGCCGGGTCGGCGGAGCACCAGGGGTAGGTGAACCGCTCCGCGTCCCAGGGGCCGATCACCGCGGCGACGTCGTCGAGGTCGAGCAGCAGCGATCCCTTCGGGATGAGGAGGCGGATCGTGTACTGCACCGGGTCGACGTTGCCGACCAGGTCGTGGGCGGCCGTGAAGTCGAGGATGTCGCGCACGTCGGCGACGGTGGTCCACGGGGTGAAGGGCAGCCACGACGGGCGGACCTGGATGCCCGCGGCGCGCAGCAGGGCGACGGCCTCGGCCATGTCGTCGGGGGTGTGCCCCTTGTCGAGGCGCTCCAGGACCAGCGGGCTGGTGTGCTCGAACGCGCTGACCACGAACAGGCATCCGAGCTCCGCCATCTCCGGCCAGATCGAGGCGTGGCGCAGGATGTGCTCGACCTTGACCGTGCAGTCGAACGTCACGTCGGGGAAGCGTTCGTGCATGCTCCGCACGATCCGCAACGAGTGGTGGGGGCCGTTGAGGAAGTCGGGGTCGCCGAAGTCGATGTGCCGGGCGCCGGAGAGCACCTGGCTCTCGATGTCGTCGAGCACCGTTCCGGCGTCGACGACCCGGAGGCGCCCGTCGTAGACCACCGGTACGGGGCAGTGCCGGCAGCGGTGCACGCATCCGTGCGAGGCGTCGACGTGGCCCACTACGTGCTCGGCGCCGCCCAACGCCAGGTGGGCGTACTGCTCGAGGGGAGGGAGCAGGTCGCGGGCGGGTGGCGCGGCGGGGGGACGAGCGGCCTCCCGGCCCAGTCGCACCACCGGTCCGGTGGCGTCGAGGTCGCCCTCGGCCCAGCGGACGAGCGCGTCGCCGGTCTCGCCGGCGAGGACCACGTCGGCGACGTCGGAGCACATCGGCGCGTAGAGCCCGAAGCAGCAGACGGGCCGGTCGACCTCCGCCGCCACGCGCGCCACGAGGCGGGCCGCGGTGTGCATCGGGACCGAGAAGGCGACCCGGTCGGCCCATCGGGCGAGGTCCGGGTCCCATCGGCACACGGAGAGGTCGAGGATCCTCACCTCGTGCCCCCGTGCCCGCAGCACCCCGGCCGGCGCGGCCACGGCGAGCGGTTGGTGACCGAGCTCGTAGGCCGAGACGAGGAGCACCCGGCCGGGCCGGTCGGTGCGGCTCGGGGTCACGTGAGCACCACCTCCAGCTTCGCGTGGGCCCGGCGCAGCGCGTCCTCCACCTCGCCGGGTGTCTCGCCCCGCGCGAACAGGAAACCGAGGTAGCGGTTTCCCTCCGGCAGCGGCACCACCTGCCGGCCCGGGGCGATGGAGATCTCCAGCCCCACGATCCCGTCCTCGGCGAGGGCGGCGTCGCGGCCGCGCACCTCGACCAGGGTCCCCGCCCCGGGGATGGGGAGCATCATCACCCCGGCCGCGGCCCGCTCCCGCTCCAGGCCGTCGAGGCTCCGGCCCAGCGCGTGGCGCAGGATCAGCTCCTCGAGGTGGATCCCGGCGCCGAAGCGCAGCGTGCGGGCGCAGAGGCCGCCGATCGAGCGGGCGGCCACCTCGATCACGGTGGCCCGGGCGGTGCGGTCGCCGTCTCCGCTCCCGTCCCTGGCCCCGCCGCCACCGGGGTCGAGCTCGACGCGCACCTCGCCGTGGACCGGGCCCTCGGCCAGGCCCAGGGCTGCGGCGGCGCGGGCGACGGCCTCGGTCGCCGCCCGTTGCGCGGTCCCGGGGAGCCGTGACGGCGTCACGAAGAGCGTCTCCTCGAAGTACGGGCCGACCAGCGGGTCCGGCTTGTCGAACACCGCGAGGACGTGCAGCCGTCCCCCGGTCAGGAGCCCCTCCACGGCGACCTCGACGCCCGGCACGTAGCCCTCCACCAGCAGGTCCTCACCGGGCACGACGGCCTGCACCCGCCGGGCGGCGGCGCGGGCCTCGGCCGGGGAGTCGACCCGGATCACCCCCCGGCTCGCCGACTGGGAGACCGGCTTCACCACGGCCGGGAACCCGAGGGTCCCGGCCGCCGCGACCACCCGCTCGACCTGGTCGGCGGCGTCGGTGGTGCTCCCCGGGTCGGGCGCCGCGGGCACGAGAGCGAACCGGGGTTGGGGCACCTCGCCGGCGTCGAGGAGGCGCCGGAGCGCGGCCTTGTCGCGCGTGGCCGCCGCGGCCGCGGGCGGGTTGTGCGGGAAGCCGAGCGCCTCGCCGGCGGTGGCCGCGATCACCACGCCCTGGTCGTCGACGGCGACGACGGCGTCGATGCCGTGGCGGGCGTCGAGCGCCTCGATGGCGCGGGTCGCGGCCGCCGGGTCGTCGAGGGGCACGGTCACCGACCGGTCGCCACCCGACACGTCGAGGACCGGCGCGACCTCCGAGCCCACCACCACCTCGACGCCGAGCCGGCGGGCGGCCTCGAGGAACGCGGTCGCCCGGTAGGTGGAGGTCGGCAGGAGGAGGAGCACCCGGGGCATCGGTCCTATCATGGCCCCATGACCGACGACCGCCCGAAGCCGCTCCTCATCATCACCGACGCCGCTCGCGAGAAGGTCATGGAGGTCCGGGCCAACGAGCCCGACCCCGATGCGCTGGCGCTCTGGCTGGAGGTCAGCGGCCTCTCGGGCAACAGCTACACCTACGACATGTACTTCCGCCGCCTCGACGAAGCCGGCGCCGACGACGCCGTCCAGCCCCACGACGACCTGCCCGTGGTGGTTCCCGCCGAGAGCGTCGACAAGATCCGCGGCGCGACCCTCGACGTCTCCGGCGGCGGGATGGTGCTCGACAACCCCAACACGCCCAGCCCCGCGATGGGCCCCAAGGGCGACGTGTCGGGGCCCGTGGCCCAGAAGGTGATCCAGGTCCTCGACCAGCAGGTGAACCCGTCGATCGCGGCGCACGGCGGCCACGCCGAGCTCGTCGCGGTCGAGGACGACGTCGCCTACCTGCGCCTCGGCGGCGGCTGCGTGGGCTGCGGGATGGCGAACGTCACCCTCACCCAGGGCATCGAGGTGGCGATCTTCGAGGCCGTGCCCGAGATCCACTCCGTGGTCGACGTCACCGACCACGCCAGCGGCACCAACCCGTACTACGAGGCCGCCAAGAAGTAGCCGCCGGCCCGGAGCCCCCGCCGGGCCGGGACCCGGCCCGGCCCGCGCCCGGCCGGTTCCGCCGCCGGGCCGTCACCCTGACGGCGTGAAGCGGGCGGCGTCCTCGGCGGCGTAGCGCCGCACCACGTCGTCGGCGTGGGCGTTGGCCCGTAGCGCCGCCACCACCTCGGCGACCCGGCCGGCCGGGATCGCGCACGTCACCTGCGAGTCGGGCATCCCCGTTCGCACGCGGCTCAGCGCACACCCGGCGCTCAGCGCGACGGTGTCGTGGTCCTTGGCCAGCGCCACGATGTGGCACTGCGGCTTGCCCTCGACCTGCAGGCCCGGCACCGCGTCGGAGAAGACCATGAGCTGGCGGCCGTCGAGGCGGAGGAAAACGACGTCGGGGTCGACGGGCGTGTCCGCCAACGGGCCGAAGGTGACCGCGCCCGGCTTCTCCTTGACCACCGGGATCCGGGGCACGGCGTCCATCGAGACCCAGCCGCAGCCCAGGATCTCCTCCACGTCGGCCTTGGTGGCCGCCTCCTCGAGGGTCAGGAACCCGTGGGTGAGGCTCCCGACGCTGCAGTTGGCGTGGTCCTCGGCCACGGTGGTGAACGTCCGCTCGACGCCCTCCATCCAGAAGACGCAACCCGCCGCGACCGGGCCGGTCCGCCCGTCGGCCGTGGGTTCGGGACGTTCACCCCCGTACGCGGGGACGCCGGGCGGCGGCTCGGCGCTGAACGTGATGGCGAGCGGGGCGACGTCGAGGCCGAGGGTCGAGGTCAGCTCGTCGGCGAGGTCGCGCCATGGCTGATCGGGCATGGGACCCGACCCTACGTGCTCGTAGGGAGATCCATCTACCGGACGACTGGAGGATCGGCCGGGCGCACCGGTGGCTTCAGGGGCCGGCGGGTCGTCTGCTAGAACCCGGGCGCACCCGAACGGAGCCGCCCGTGTCCCCGCCGCCCCCCGATCCCTCCCCCGAGAGCCGGCGTTCCGGGACCCCGACGCGGGCCGGGGCGTCGGCACTGACCCTGGTGGCGGCGCTGGTGTTCGTGCTCGTGGGAGCCGCCGGTTGCTCGGACGGATCGGGATCCCGCTCGCCCTCGACGAGCGGCGCACCGGGTTCTTCGGGCCGGGCCGGATCCCCGCCCACCACGCTGGCGCCGCGCGCGACCACGACCACCACAGGCAAGCCCACCCCGAGCCAGGCCCGTGAGGCCGCCGCGGCGGCCCAGGCGATGCGCGAGGCCGCGGTCTCCGTGATGATCCCCGTGTGGCGTGATGATCCCGGTCAGCGGGGCCAGCGCGACGCCACGTTGGGCGCCTTCGCCGCTCTGGGCGGCGAGACCGACGACGGCGTCCGCTTCGCGCCCGGGACCGTCAACTTCACCTCGACCGTCGCCACGTTGGCGGGCAAGGTCCGCATGGCCCGCGGCATGGGGCAGCAGCCCCTGGCGATCTACGTGGTGGGGGGCAGCGACACGGACGCGTTGGTGGCCGCGCTGCGGGCCTCGCCCGATCTCGCCGGGGTCCTGCTCTTCGACTCCGACGGTTCCCGCCTCGACGGCTGAGGCCCGTGCCGCCGCCTACGCGCGAAGCGACCGGAGGCCGGCGACCACCTCCGGGAGGGCGGCGGTGAAGCGCTCGACGTCGGCGGGGGTGGAGTCCCACCCGACGCTCAGGCGCAGCGAGTGGTCGGCGTCGACGCCCATGGCCGTCAGCACCGGAGAGGGCTCCAGGGCCTCGCTCGAGCACGACGACCCGGAGTGAACGGCGACCCCGCGCTGGTCGAGCCCGAGCAGCACGGGCTCGGCTTCCACCCCTTCCACGCCCAGGCAGAGGAGGTGGGGGAGGCGCCCGCCCGGGTCGGGGTCGCCGTAGACGTGGATCCCGTCGACGGCCCGGACCGCGCTCTCGGCCCGGGCCACCAGCTCCGCCGCCGCCCGCGCCTCGGCCTCGAGGCGGCCGGCGGCGCCCAGTTCCGCCGCCGCGGCGCCGAAGCCGACCGCGGCGGCGACGTCCTCGATGCCGCCCCGCCGCGCCCGCTCCTGCGCGCCGCCCACCACGAGGGGCGGGATGCGCAGCCCGCGCCGGATCAACAGGGCGGCGGCACCCTTGGGGCCTCCCAGCTTGTGGCCGGTGACCGAGCAGAGGTCGGCGCCGAGCTCCGCGAAGGAGAGGGGCAGGTGCCCGGCGGCGGCGCAGGCGTCGACGTGGACGGCGACGCCGCGCTCGCGTGCCGCGTCCACGATCGGTGCCACCGGCTGGATCGTGCCGACCTCGTGGTTGGCGAGCTGGACGTTCACGAGCGCGGTCGACGGGCGGAGAGCCGCCGCCACGGCGGCCGGGTCGACGCGCCCCGACCCGTCGACGCCCACCACCGTGACCTCCGCGCCCACCGTGGTGGCCGCCCGCCGGCACGCGTCGAGCACGGCCGAGTGCTCCACGGCGGTGGCGACGACGTGGACGGCCCCGTGGGTGCCACCGCCCCCGCCCGCGGCCCGGGCCCGCTCGACCGCTCCCCACACCGCGGCGTTCGCGGCCTCGGTTCCGCTCGACGTGAACACGACCTCGCGGGGCCGGGCCCCGAGCAGCGCCGCGACCTGTTCGCGGGCCTGCTCCAGCGCGACCCGCGTGACCCGGCCCTCGGTGTGCACCCGCCCCGGGTCGGCGTGGTGGTCGGCCAGGATCGGCAGCATCGCCTCGAGGGCGGCCGGCCGCAGCGGGGTGCTCGACGCGTGGTCGAGGTAGGCGCGCCCGGTCACCGGCCGGTCACAGGCGGGTGACGCAGTGGTCGTCGCCGTCCACGCGCCGCTCCGAGACCTGGAGGCGCCGGTGCCCGCCGTGGAGCGCCTCGAGCATCCCGCGGATCATGGCCCGGTCGACGGCGCACAGGACGTGCGGGTACTCCGACGCGGCCGCCCCGAACGGGCAGCACTCCGACACGATGGTCGACACGCCGTCACGGTCCTCGCCGCGGGCCGCGAAGCCGTGGGCGGTGAGCGCCTCGGCGATGGCGGCGACGGCGGAGCGGACGGACCGCTGCGAATCGGCGGCTCCCATGCGCTCGGCCAGCGCGCGCCCGTAGCGGTAGCCGACGTCGTCGGCGAGCGCGGCGGACTCGTCGGGGCCGAGCCGGTCGAGTGCCTCCGCGAGGAGCAGGGCGAGGATGTCGTCGCGGCGGGGTGCGAGCACGGCGCCCGCGGGCCCCTCGGCGCCCCGGTAGCGCTTCGACGGCCGCCCCGCGCCCCGGCCGCCCCCCGAGGGGTGGGGCAGGCTCTCCACGGCCAGGTAGCCGCCACCGGTGAGCTTCTCGAGGTGGTGGCGGGCCACGTTGGGGTGGATGTCGAAGTGCTCGGCGACCTCGGAGGCGGTGACCCCGCCGTCGCCGGGGGATCGACCGCGCACGAAGAGGAAGATCTCGCGCCGGGTCGGGTCGCCGAAGGCGCTGGTCAGGGCGGTGACCGTCGCGTTGAACTCGTCGGTGCTCATCGTGCGGCCGAGACGAGCGGTGGGGAGGGGCGTCGGACCCTGATGGGCCGCGTCCGCGGACATGGCCCTATTCTACCTATCCACGTAGTGGAAACCTCCGGGGAGTGACGATGGCGTCCGAATCCGAGGTCCGGGCCGCGTTGCGCGGCGTGGAGGAGCCCCAGCTGGGCCGCTCGATCGTCGAGCTCGGGATGGTCAAGGGCGTCACCGTGCGCGACGGTCTCGCCCTCGTCGACCTCGCGCTGCCGCTCGACCACGAGGCCGCCGCGGCCGAGCTGCGCCGGCGGACCGAGGCCGCCGTCTCCGCGCTCGAGGGGATCAGCGGGACGGAGCTCACGACGCGGCTCATGGAGCCCGACGAGTTGAAGGCCACGGCCTCGATCCTCAAGGGCGCCAAGCCGCTCATGGTCCTCGACGCCGCCGCCGCGGCCAAGGATGCGCCCCGCCGCAACCCGTTCACCGACAACTGCACCCGGGTCCTGGCGGTGTCGTCGGGCAAGGGCGGCGTGGGCAAGTCGTCGGTCACGACCAACCTCTCCATCGCGCTGGCGCAGCTCGGCCACAAGGTCGCGGCCCTCGACGCCGACGTGTGGGGGTTCTCGATGCCCCGGATGCTCGGCATCGAGGAGCCGCCGGGTCTCGTCGACGACGTGATCGTCCCGCCCGCCGCCCACGGGGTCCGCCTTATCTCGATGGGCTTCTTCGCCCGCGAGGACCAGGCGGTGGTGTGGCGCGGGCCGATGCTCCACAAGGCGCTCGAGCAGTTCCTCACCGACGTCTACTGGGGCGACCCCGACTTCCTCGTCGTCGACATGCCCCCGGGCACCGGCGACATCTCGCTGTCGATGGCGCAGTTCCTGCCCAAGGCCGAGACGATCATCGTGACCACTCCGCAGCCGGCGGCCCAGAAGGTGGCGCAGCGGGCCGCGGCCATGGCCCGCAAGGTGAACCTGAGCGTGATCGGCGTGGTCGAGAACATGAGCTGGTTCCGCGGCGACGACGGCAAGGCCTACGAGATCTTCGGGAGCGGCGGGGGCCGGGAGCTCGCCGACGGGCTGAAGGTGCCCCTTCTCGGCCAGGTGCCGCTGGTGGCGGAGCTGCGCGAGGGAGGCGACGTCGGGAACCCGATCGTCGTCGCCGACCCCGACGACGAGGCTTCGGTCGCCTTCCGCTCCATCGCCGAGCAGGTGGTGGCGCACGAGCCGACGGCCGTCCGCCGGCCCGAGCTCAAGGTGCGCTGACGCCGGCGGCCGGGTCCGGCGCCGCCGTGAGGGTCGAGGATCCCTCTCCGCGCGCCTCCCGTCCCGCGCCGCGGTCCACGACCAGCGCCACGTAGACCGTCACCACGGCGATGATCGCCGCGCTGATCGCCATCACCCAACCGAAGCCGCGGACGAAGGCGTCCATGGCCATGGGCACGATGCCCGGGTCGCCGAGCCCGAGCGCCGAGGCGAGGTTGTCGGCGGCGCCGCCCACCGGCGGTCCGGTGTAGGCGCCGCGGTAGCCGGCGGCGAGGACGCTGCCGAGGATCGCGACCCCGAACGCCCCGCCGACCTGGCGGGCGGTGTCGTTGATGGCCGACGCGATGCCCGAGCGCTCGGGCGGCAGGCCGCCCATGACCAGGTCGGTGACAGGGGTGGTGGCCATCCCCATCCCCGCGCCCTGGACGGCGAAGACCGTCACGAGCAGGGTGAGGTCCCGGCCGGTGCCGAGCGTGGCCAGGGCCACGTACCCGGCGGCGGTGACCGCCAGCCCGGTCACGAGCACGTTGCGGTGCCCGAACCGCCTCACCAGCGCGGGGCTGGCCGGCGCCACCGCGCTCCACGTGATCGTGGTGGGGCCGAACAGCAGGCCGGTGACGATCGGCGACCGCCCCTGCACCAGCTGGAGGTACTGGGTCAGGGCGAAGCCGGACCCGACCAGGGTGAGGAACACCGCCGTGATGACCCAGGTGGACATCGCGACCGGCGGGCGCCGCAGCACCCGGACGTCGAACATCGGCGCCTCGGACCGCAGCTCGACCACCACGAACGCGACGAGCGCCGCCGTGCCCACCACCAGGCCGGCGACGATGCGCGGGTTGCGGATCCCGTACACGGGCCACTCGATGACGCCGTAGAGCAGCGCCGCCAGCCCGACGACGGCCAGGGCCGAACCGGCCGGGTCGAGCGGCGCGGCGGCCGGGTCGCGCGACTCCGGCAGCAGGGCGCGCCCCAGGACCAGCGTGACGATCACGATCGGGATGTTGATGAGGAAGATCGACCCCCACCAGTAGTGCTCGAGGAGCCAGCCGGCGACGATCGGCCCCAGAAGGATCCCGACCCCCGACACCCCCGACCACACACCGATGGCGAAGGCCCGCTCCCGGGGCGGGAAGACCTGGGCGAGGACCGAGAGGGTCCCGGGCATGACCATCGCCCCCCCGACGCCCATGACCACCCGGGAGGCCACGAGCTGACCCGGGCTGGCCGACACCACGGCCCCGACCGACCCGATCCCGAACACCACGAGTCCGGCCAGGAGCACGGCCCGCCGCCCGAAGCGGTCGCCGAGGTTCCCGGCCGGGAACAGCAGCGCGGCGTACACCAGGATGTAGGAGTCGACGGCCCACTGGAGCTCGCTGCTCGTGGCGTCGAGCTCGCGCACCAGCGCGGGTAGGGCCACGTTGAGCGCCGTCTCGTCGATGATGATGATCACCAGCGATAGGCACAGGACCCCGAGGATCCACCAACGCCGCGAGTAGTAGTGGTCCGGGGCCAAGGGCGCCGACCCTAGCCCCGGCCCTCCGGGGCCCCGGGCTACGATTCGGCGGTCCGCGCATCGCCTCTCGGAGGACCGCCTCGCATGGAAGTCAGGATCGGCGTGACCTACAGCGCCAAGGAGCTGACCGTCGAGGTCGACGAGGGGGCCGACGAGATCGTCGCGGCCGTCGACGCCGCCCTGAACGACGACTCGAAGCCGGTGATGTGGCTCACCGACACCAAGGGCCGCCGGGTGGGCATCCCCACCGACAAGCTCGCCTACGTCGAGGTCGCCGACGAGGACGGCTCGGCCCGCATGGGCTTCGGCCGCCGCTGACGAGCACCTCGCCGCGTCGCCGCGCCGTCACCGTGCGGCGCCGCCGGTACCCGGTTCCGCCCACGGCACCGTTGTCACGGGGGCGTCTGAACGCGTAGCGTGGTCGTCGCACCGGACGGGGGAGGCTGATGGTGGCGACGAGCAGCAAGACGACGGGCGGGGCCGCGCGCCTGGTCCGAGGGCGGAGGACCGTGGCCCTGGCGGCCCTGGCCGTGCTGGTCGCGGCGCTCCCCGCGTGTGCGATACCGGGCGGTCCGGGGGGTTCGAACCCGCGTGTGCCGCGGGTGGAGCCGGCGCCGCCCGCCACGCCGCTCGACTGCACCGACTGGCGCTACGGCCCGGCCGACCAGCCCGCGCCGGGGGTGATCCCGGCCGAACAGAACCTCGACGACTACAAGCGCACCTCCCGGCGGGACACCCGTCCCGAGCTGTTCAACTCGCCGCAGAACCTCTGCGGCCAGAAGGGCTCGGCCGTCGACCTGGCGTGGGGGGTGACGAAAGGCCGCGACGACGTGCTGATCGCGGTGCTCGACTCCGGCATCCGCTGGCGCCGGCCCGACGCGATGGACGACCTGGCCACCAAGGCGTTCGTCAACATCGGTGAGGCCCGCCCACCGTGCGCGGCGCCCACGGGTGACTGCAACGCCGACGGCGTGTTCGACATCCGCGACTTCGGCCCGATCGCCGACCGCAACGGCAACGGCCTGGCCGATCCCGAGGACCTGATCCTCGACCCCACGTTCAGCAACGGCCGCGACGACGACCGCAACGGCTACGTCGACGACATCTCGGGTTGGGACTTCGTCTACGGCGACAACAACCCGCTCGACACGCCCGACTACGGCCACGGCACCGGTGAGGCCGAGGACTCCAGCGCGGCCGAGAACGGCTCCGGTGAGGTCGGCACCTGCCCGAAGTGCCGCTTCCTGCCGGTGCGGGTGGGCACCAGCTTCATCGCCGACGGCGGCCGCTTCGCCGCCGGGCTGATCTTCGGTCTCGACTCCGGCGCGGACGTGATCCAGGAGGCGCTGGGCGCGGTCACCAACCCCCGGCAGGCCCAGCAGGCGATCGACGCCGCCTACCGGCGCGGCGTGGTGGTGGTGGCGTCGATGGCCGACGAGGCCTCGAAGCACCCCAACCTCTCGTCGTCGCTGGAGCACACGATGACGGTCAACTCGATCACCACGCGGCGTCCGCTCCTCGGCGGCGACGTCGAGGGCTACGTGGCCCTGAACGGCTGCACGAACTACGGCGGCCGCACCTTCGTGTCGGTGGAGTCGGGTTCGTGCTCCTCGGAGGCGACGGGCATGTCGTCGGGGATGGTCGGGCTGTTGGAGTCCGAGGCGCGCGACGCGGGCCTGGCCCGCCACCCGGACCTGGCCCGCTACCGCCACGAGGGCGTGCAGAACGTGCTGTCGGCGAACGAGGCGATGCAGGTGGTGCGCACCACCGCCGACGACATCGACTTCTCGACCCCCAACGCCGTGGACCCCGCCAACAACTTCGGCACCCCGACCGGCGGCCTCATCGACACGGTCCGCTACCCGACCACCCCGCACTGGGACGCCACCTTCGGCTACGGCCGGGTCAACACCTACGAGATGGTCAAGGCCGTGCGCGACGGGCGCATCCCGCCCGAGGCCGACATGACCGGCCCGCTCTGGTTCGACGTGCTGCCGTCCCGCGGCGTCGTCGACGTGACCGGCCGCGTCGCGGCGGTGCGGGCCCGCTCCTACGACTACCGCGTCGAGTGGGCGGCCGGCCTCCAGCCGCCGCTGTATCCGGAGGTCGACCAGTGGCACGTGGTCGCCGAGCGCCGCGGCCTGCGCCACCCGGTGGAGGGTCAGTTGGGGCGCATCGACCTGGCGTCGGTCGCGGCGGCGTTGCCCGACCACGCGACCGGAACCCCGTCCGACCCGGCGACGGGCCGCCCCGACGAGGAGCGCTTCAGCGCCCGGTTCCGCATCGTCGTCACCGCCCACGGCGGCCCCGGCGACGGGCTGACCGGCATCTCCCAGAAGCAGGTGTTCGTCCACGACGACCCGCAGCTCGCCCGCGGCTACCCGGCCCGGGTCGAGGGCGTCGGCACCTCGAGCCCGGCCTTCGCGGATCTCGACGGCCGTCCCGGCGACGAGCTGATCGTGGCCACCGACGACGGCCTGGTCCACGCCTTCGACCGCCGGGGCCGCGACATCCGCGGCTGGCCCGCCCGCCTGGCGCCGATGCCGACCTGGCCGGCTGGTTCGCCTACCGCGCGCCGCGACCACATCGCGGCCCCGGGCGGTCAGGTCGGGGTCGGGGCACCGGTGGTGGCCGACCTCGACGCCGACGGCCACCTCGACGTGGTCGTCACCGACTTCGAGGGCAACGTGTGGGCCTTCGCCTCGAACGGGCGCCCCAAGCCCGGCTTCGGCGCGGTCCGCGTCGACGGCCGGCTGCGCTCCCCGGTGCGGGTCGATCCGCGCTTCTCGGCCGACGACCCGGCGGTGCAGAACCCCGAGAACCGGCTCCAGCCCGCGTTCCTGTCCCAGGCCGCGGCCGCCGACCTCGACGGTGACGGCCGGCTCGAGATCGTCGCCGCCGCGCTCGACCGTCACGTGTACGCGTGGCACGCCGACGGCACTCCCGTCGACGGGTTCCCGGTGCTGGTCGTCGACCCGGCGACCGTCGAATCGGTCGATCCCGTGTCGCACTCGGTCACCTTCAAGGCCGGAGCCAACGCCAAGGAGGGTGGCGGGATGGTCGCGCCGCCGAGCGTCGCCGACCTCGACGGCGACGGCCGGCCCGAGATCGTGGTCGGCGCCCAGGAGGAGTACGAGGAGCCGATCAACATCGGCGACGGCGCCTCCACCCTCGGCCTGATGGGTGCGGCCGGCTCCGAGATGGGCAACACCCGGGTCTACGCCATCTCGCCCGACGGCGCGGCGACGGTCCGACCCGACCCGCACCCGGCCTCCGCCAACCCCCATGCCGTCGCGTACCTCCCCGGCTGGCCGGCCCGGATCGGCATGCTGTCGCTCGAGGTCCTACCCACCCTGGGTGCGGGGGTGGCGGCGCGACCGGCCATCGGCGACGTCAACGCCGCCCACCCCGGGCCCGAGGTCGTGGTCGCGGGCGCGGTGGGGCCGGTCTACGTCTTGGGTTCCGACGGCCGCAGCGTCTTCGGTCAGGTCGGCGGCCGCGACCTGCCCCTGGCGTGGTCCGGAGGGCTCGGGGGCGAGGGCAACGCCCGCTTCGGTCCGCAGCGGAGCTCGAACGACATCGTGGCGGCGATCGCCAACTTCGCCGGGCCGTCGATCGGCCGTCTCGACGCCGACGACCGTCCCGACGTCACCTCGCCCACCTCGGGTCTGACCCGGCTCCTCGACGTGGAGGGCGACGACCACCAGCTCCCGGCCGACGACCAGCTCGGCGCGTGGAGCGGCCTCACCGGTGACGCCCTCGCGGGCTTCCCCCAGAAGGTCTCCGACATGGCGTTCTTCGTCAGCCCGGCCGTCGCCGACCTCGACGGCGACGGGCGCAACGAGACCATCGCCGGGAACGGCGTCTACATGCTCGAGGCGCGCCACGCCGACGGCACGGCCCCGGCCGGCTGGCCGAAGCTCACCGGCGGATGGCTGGTCGGGTCGCCCGCGCTGGGCGACCTCGACGCCGACGGCCGGGCCGAGCTGGCCGTGGTGCGCCGCGACGGCGTGCTCATGGTCTGGCACACCGCCCAGCCGGCCGCGCCCGGGCAGCCGGCCGGCGACTGGCCCCGCTCCGGCGGCACCGGCGCCAACACCGGCTCCTACGGAGGCTGACCGCCACCGGGTCGGCGACGGCACCGCGACGGTTTCGTACCGACGCCGAACCCCGCCGGTAACGTCGGGCCCGTGGCCGCCACCCCGGATCTCCTCGCGCGGCGCCTCGTCTTCGTCACCGGCAAGGGCGGAGTGGGCAAGAGCACCGTCGCCGCCGCGCTCGGCCTCCTCGCGGCCGAGCACGGCAAGCGGGTCCTGCTGGTCGAGGCCGACTCCAAGGGCAACCTCACCGACTTCTTCGAGCACGGCCGGGTCGGTTTCAAGCCGGTCGAGGTGAGCCCGTCGGTCTTCGTCCTGACGATGGACACCGAGGCCAGCCTGCGCGAGTACCTCAAGCTGCACGTCAAGGTGCCGGTGATCGGCCGGCTCGGCCCGCTGGCCCGGGTGTTCGACTTCGTGGCCACGGCCGCCCCCGGCGTGAAGGAGATCCTGACCATCGGCAAAGTGGCGTGGGAGGTGCGCGAGTCGATCGAGGGTCGTGCCGGCTGGGACCTCGTGATCGTCGACGCCGCCGCCACCGGCCACGTGGTCGCCCAGCTCGGCGCCGCCGACTCCATCGGCGAGCTGGTGTCGATGGGGCCGGTGCAGTCGCAGACGGCCTGGATGAGCGAGCTGCTCGCCGATCCGGGGATCACGTCGCTGAACATCGTGGCCACGCCCGAGGAGATGCCCGTCAACGAGACGATCGAGCTCGTGGAGCGGGCTCGCCGGGAGCTGAAGGTCCCGCTGGGGTCGGTGATCGTGAACCGGGTGCTGCCCGAGCTGTTCACCCGCGCCGACGAGGAGGCGTTCGACGCCCTGCCCCCCGACGTGGCCGGCGACGGCACCACCGCGGTGCTCGACGCGGCCCGGCTGGCGGTGTCGTTGCGGCGGGCCCGGGCCGGGCACCTCTCACGGTTGCGGGCCGAGACCGACCTGCCGCTGCTGTACCTGCCCTACCTCTTCGTGCGCAGCCACGGGCTGCGGGTGACCCGGATCATGGCCGAGCGCCTGGGCGAGGAGCTGGGCCTGTGAGCCGGCGCTCCCGGCGCGGACCGGTGCAGGGGCTCGAACCGCTCCTCGCCGCTAAGGAGATCGTGATCTTCTGCGGCTCGGGCGGCGTCGGCAAGACCACCATGGCCGCCGCCGCGGGGTTGGGCGCCGTGAGCCGGCTGGGCGGCAAGGTGCTGGTCCTGACCATCGATCCCGCCCGCCGCCTCGCCAGCGCGCTCGGCCTGGAGGGCTTCGGCAACGTGGAGAAGCGGGTCCCGGCCGAGGCCCTGGCCGCCGCGGGCATCGAGACCCAGGGCGAGATGTGGGCCGCGATGCTCGACACCAAGCAGTCGTGGGACGAGTTGGTGATGCGCCACGCCCCCGACGAGGAGACGGCCTACCGCATCCTCGAGAACCGGCTGTACCACAACCTCACGGCCCGCTTCGTGCAGAGCCACGACTACATCGCCATGGAGCGGCTTTACGAGATCCACTCGAGCGGCCGCTACGACCTGATAATCATCGACACCCCACCCACCCGCAACGCCCTCGACTTCCTGGAGGCTCCGGCCCGCATGGCCGACTTCTTCGGTGGGCGGCTGCTGCGGTGGCTCACCATGCCGTACCGGGTGGGGGGCAAGCGCGGCGCGCGGGTCATCAACGTGGCCAGCAAGCCCTTCTACCAGCTCGCGGACCGGGCCCTGGGCAGCCAGTTCCTCCAGGACATCGCCGAGTTCTTCCTCAACTTCCAGTCGATGTACGACGGCTTCGTGGAGCGGGCCAACGCGGTCGAGGCGCTGCTGCGCGACAAGCGGACCACGTTCGCGGTGGTCACCACGCTCGAGTCGGCGCCGCTTCACGAGGCCGAGTTCTTCTGCGAGGCCCTGGCCGAGCGAAAGCTCCACCTCGGCGCGCTGGTGCTCAACAAGACGCTGCCGCCCTACCTGCTCTCCGCGTCCGGGGCCCGCGCCGCGCGGCGCATGGTGGCCGAGGCCGACGACCTCGGCCGGAGCCTCGCGGCGGGTGGGGCCGAGGCGGCCCTGGCGGACGCGGAGCGCAACGCCCGGGTGCTGCGCACGATCGGCGAGTCGTTCGCCGACTTCGCGGTGGTGGCCAAGCGCGAGCAGGAGCTGCGGGCCGAGCTGAGCGAGGCTCCCGACGTCGTCGCCGACGTCCCCAACCTCGACGCCGACGTCGCCGACGTCGCCGGCCTCGACCGGATCGCCGAGCACCTCTTCACCCCCCGCTGACCCTCCGTCGGTCCCGGACCCGATGCCGGCACCGCCGTCCCGAGCCGCCGGGTGGTGGGGCGCCGGCACCACCGACCTCCGCGCGGGCGGCCGCCCGTGACCGCCGGGCGGGTTGACGGCCGGTACGATCGCCGCCGTGCGGACCCTAGGAGAGCTGGCCCTGCGCCACACCGACCTGAAGCTCGGTGACCTCGAACACCTGCAGAGCCTCGTGTCGTCGTGGCGGATCCTCGCCGACCTGTCCTTCTCCGACCTGCTCCTGATGGCGCCCCTGTCGGGCGACGACGCCGACCGGTTCGTGGTCCTGGCGCAACTCCGGCCCACCACCGGCCAGACCCTCTACGCCACCGACCTGGTCGGCTCGGTGGTGGGGGAGGCCGAGCGCCCGCTCGTGGCCAAGGCCTGGCGCGGCGGCGCCCTCGTCGTCGGCGACGCCCCGATCCTCGGCTCGGCCGAGAGGGTGCGAGTGCACTGCATCCCGGTGCGCCGGCGCGACCACGTCGTCGGGGTCCTGGTGCGCGAGTCGACGACCCGTTCCACCCGCCGCCACGGCGACCTCGAGCGCATCTACCAGGAGACCTTCGACCACCTGGCGCGGATGGTCGCCGAGGGGACCTTCCCGTTCCCGTCCTACGACGTCGAGCCGCAGGAGTCGCCCCGGGTCGGCGACGGCGCCATCGTCCTCGACGCCACGGCCCGGATCCGCTTCGCCAGCCCCAACGCCGTCAGCCACCTCCACCGGATCGGCATCCACGCCTACACCCCGGGGCTCCAGCTCTCCGAGGTCGGCTTCGCCGAGGAGGCCGTGATGACGGCGCTGAGCGTCAAGCTGCCGGTCACCGAGGAGATCGAGCGGGGCGAGACCTCGATCCTCCTGCGCGTCATCCCGCTCCTCGGGGGCGGGGAACCCACCGGCGCTCTCATCCTGCTGCGCGACGTCACCGACCTCCGCAGCCGTGACCGGATGCTCCTCTCCAAGGACGCCACCATCCGAGAGATCCACCACCGGGTGAAGAACAACCTCCAGACCATCGCCGCGCTCCTGCGGCTCCAGCGCCGGCGCCTGCGCTCCGACGAGTCGCGACAGGCGCTCCTCGAGTCGGAGCGCCGGATCCGCTCGATCGCCATCGTCCACGAGACGCTCGCCCGCGAGCCGGGCGGCGCGGTGCGCTTCGACGACATCGTCCGCCCCTTGCTGCGCGCGGTGGAGGAGGCTCTGACCTCGCCCGACCGGCGGGTCCGCTTCGAGGTGAAGGGCACGGCGGGCGAGATCCCGGACGGCATCGCCACCCCTCTCGCGGTCGTCCTCAACGAGCTGGTGCAGAACGCCGTCGACCACGCCTTCCCGGAACCGCGTGATCCGCTCGGAGGCCGGGTGGTCGTCGAGCTCACCCGGACCGACGGGACGCTCGCCCTCGACGTCTCCGACGACGGCATAGGCCTGCCCGAGGGGTTCGTCCTCGAGGACTCCACCGGCCTGGGGCTGACCATCGTCCAGGCGCTCGTGACCGGTGAGCTGGGCGGCACCATCGAGATGTCGGGCGGCGACGGCACCCACGTCCACGTGGAGGTGCCGGTAGCCCTGCCCGAGCCGACCGCGCCCTGACCGGGCCGGTATCCTCGGCGCGCCTGTGGGGACACGAGAGGCCGACGGCCCACGCAACGGGCCCCCGGACCGCACCGGGGGCTCCCGGCGCTCCGGGCGGGGCGCCGCCCTCGCCGTCGCGGCGCTTGCCACCACGCTCCTGCTCGTAGCCGTCGGCGGCTACACGCGCGGCAGCGGCAGCGGGTACGGCTGCCGTGACCGCTGGCCCCTGTGCCACGACGGCGCCCTGGGCGGCCTCCTGCCCCGGGCCGACTTCCACATGATCGTGGAGTGGAGCCACCGCTGGCTCGCCGCGGTGGTGGGGATCCTGGTGGTGGCCACCGCGGTCACGGCCTGGCGCCGCTACCGGGGCGTCGCCTGGGTGGTGGGGCCGGCGGTGACGGCCACCGTCCTGGTCTTCGTACAGGCCTGGCTCGGCGCGCTGGTGGTGAAGAACGACCTGCACGCCGACCTCGTCTCGCTCCACCTGGCCAACGCCATGATCGTCACGGCGCTCCTCGCCGTGACCGCGGTCCGCATGCTCGCCGCCGACGGCCGGCTGGCCACCGCGGCAACCGACCGCGGCTGGACGGTCGCGCTGGCCTCGGCGGCGGCCCTGACCTTCGCGGTGCTGATCCTCGGGTCGGTGGTGCACAACGAGTACGTGGGCGGCTGGCCGCTCGTCGGCGGCCGCCTGATCCCCGACCTCGACGGCAAGGTGGTGGCCGTGCACTTCGTGCATCGCCTCGCCGCGGGGGTCGGCCTGATCGTCGTCGGCTGGCTCTCCTACGACGTGGTGCGTCGACGGCGACCCCGGGCCGAGGCCGCGATGGTCCACCTGGCCCTGGCGTGCTACGTCGCCAACGTCGTGTTCGGGGCCCTGCACGTGGTGACCGAGGTGCGCTCGAGCGCCATCGTCGTGGCCCACCTCGGCATCGCCTCCACGGCCTGGACCGCCCTGGTCGCGGCGGCGCTGCTCTCCCTGAACGAGCGATCCCTGGCGGCGGAGGGGGCCGGGCCGCCCGGCGAGGCCGAGGGCCGGCCCCGGGTGCCCCTTCCCACCTGAGGCAACTCCTGTTAGCCTCGCGAGGATTGCCAGGGATGGAGGTGGGTCCCTGGCCCCGGGGGATAGGGGGAACCGTGTTCGCGCTCCAGATCAAGCTCGACCCTGAGAAGCTCAAGGAGCAGCAGGCGGCCGAGGAGGCCGCCAAGGCCGAGGCCGAGGCGGCCAAGGCGCAGGCCCGCGCCGGCGGGGCCGACGACACCGCCGACGACACCGCCGACGACGCCGGGGGCGGGTCCCCCGAGCCCAGCGGCGGCGACCCGGGCGAGTAGCCCTACCCTCCGCGCCGGCGCCGGGTCGGCCATGGGAACCACCGACCTCTCCGAGCGCCTCCGCCGCCTCGCCCCCACCGAGGCCGCGGCGCGCGTCGAGAGCCTCCTGTCGCGCACCTACGAGTACCGCGGCTGGGAAGACGTCTACCGCGACGAGTGGACCTGGGACGACGTCGTCAAGGTCACCCACACGCGGGTCAACTGCATCTCGGCCTGCTCGCTCGACGCCTACGTCAAGGACGGCATCGTCTGGCGGGAGGAGCAGAACGCCAACTACCCGCAGGCCTTCGACGACGTCCCCGACTTCAACCCCCGCGGCTGCCCCTCGGGATGCGCGTACAGCATCCAGATGTACGACCCGACCCGGGTCCGCTACCCGCTCAAGCGGGTGGGGGAGCGCGGCGAGGGCCGTTGGGAGCGCCTCTCCTGGGACCAGGCGTTCTCGGAGATCGCCGACCGGATCATCGACACCATCGTCGAGGACGGCGCGGAGTGCATCGTCTTCGACCACGGCACCACCAACATCGACAACGGGATCGGCACCCCGGTCGAGTCGCACCTCTTCGGGGGCGCGCTGGGCGGGAGCAGCCTCGACTCCTGGGCCGGCGTCGGCGACCTGCCCGTCGGCCTGATCCAGACGTGGGGCACCTACATGAGCGAGGGGACCTCCGACGACTGGTTCCTCTCCGACTACATCCTGATCTGGATCGGCAACCCCAACTACACGCACCCCTCCGACGCCCACTTCATGTGGGAGGCCCGCTACCGCGGTGCCAAGGTGGTGTCGATCGCTCCCGACTTCAACGCGTCGACCGTCCACGCCGACCGGTGGCTCAACGTCCGGATGGGCACCGACGCCGCGCTGGCGCTGGGCCTCGCCCACGTGATCGTGGAGGAGGGCCTCCACGACGTGCCGTTCGTGAAGGAGCAGACCGACCTCCCGTTCCTGGTGCGTGACGACGACGACCGCTTCCTGCGCCGGAGCGACGTCGATCCCGACGGCCCCGACGGCAGCGGCGAGCGCTTCTACGTCTGGGACGCCGCCACCGAGACCCTGGCGCTCGCGCCCGGCACGTGGGGCGCGCCCCTGATGACCCTGGAGCTCGACGGCCTCGACCCCGCGCTGGAGGGCGCCCACGAGGTGACCCTCGCCGACGGCTCCACGGTGACGGTCCGGCCGGTGTTCGAGCGGCTGCGGGCCCGCCTGGCCGACTACCCGCCCGAGCGGGTGGCCGAGATCACCGGCGTCCACGCCGAGAACGTGCGTACCGTCGCCCGCGAGCTCGCGGCCGCGCGCTCGGCGATGATCTACGCCTCCTGGGGAGCGTGCAAGCACTACCACTCCGACCTGTTCCAGCGGGGCATGGCCTACCTGGTGGCCCTGACCGGCAACACGGGCGGCAAGCCCGGATCGGGGATCAAGGTCTCCACCTGGTGGCCGATGCCCGGCTTCGTGATCATGGGCGAGGGCGCGGAGCTGCGCACCACCCCTCCCGAGGAGCTGCCCGTCGACCGCCTCCAGATGATGCAGGCCTCGAAGATGATGTTCGAGATGTCGCCGATGCTGCGCAGCACGCCGCTGATCCCGTGGCTCTACGCCCACGACCCGGAGTGGCGCGAGGCCGCCACCCGCTACGCGGACCCGGTGCTTCCCCGCCCCGTCGCCGACTACATGGACGAGGTGATCGAGAAGGGCTGGCAGCCCATCTGGCCCCGCCCTCCGAAGAAGCCCCGCTTCTTCTACTACTCGGGCCCGAACCCGCTGCGGCGCTGGCCCAACCCGAAGACCATCCGCGACAGCCTCTGGAAGAGCATCGAGACCATCGTCGCCTGCGACTTCCGCATGTCGACCTCGGCCATGTGGTCCGACTACGTCCTGCCCGCGTGCGGCTACTACGAGAAGCCGGGGATCAAGTACACCCAGTCGTACCTGCCCTACGTGGTGGTCGGGCAGCGGGCCGTGCCCGAGCTCTACGAGAGCCGCCACGAGTGGGACATCGTCCTCGGCCTGGCCCGCGCCATCCAGGAACGGGCGACGGCCCGCGGCGTCGACGTGTTCCACGACTCCAACGGCCTGCCCCACGACCTCTCCCGCCTCCACGACGACATCACCGGCGGCGGGTACTACGACGAGGGGCCGGGCGGCGAGGTGCGCGCCCTCGACTACATCCTCGAGAACTCGCCCGTCACCAAGGCCACCGACCTCGGCGGCGATCCGTGGAAGACGGCCGCCACCGAGGGCATGGTGAAGATCGAGTCCATCGACCCGGTGCAGCTCGCGGTGGGCCTCAACTCGGTGATGAGCGACTTCGACCCGAGCCGCCCGATCAACCAGTTCGCCTGGTTCGTCAACGACAAGAACCCGTGGCCGACCCTCACCGGCCGCCAGCAGTTCTACATCGACCACCCGTGGTTCCTCGACGTGGGCGAGGAGCTGGTGTGCCACAAGGAGCCCCTCGCCGCGGGCGGCGACCACCCGCTACGCCTCACCGGTGGCCACACCCGCTGGAGCCAGCACGCCATCTTCCGGGCCAACGAGACGCTCCTGCGCCTCCAGCGGGGCGAGCCCGTCGCCTACGTCAGCGTCGCCGACGCGGCCGCGCGCGGCGTCGACGACCACGACCGGATCCGCCTCTTCAACGACGTCGGCGAGTTCACGGTGCGGGCCAAGGTCTCACCGTCGGTCCAGCCCGGCGAGGTGATCTGCTACCACGCGTGGGAGTCGTACCAGTTCCCGGGCGGTGCCACCCAGAACGACGTCGCCCCGAGCCCGCTCAAGCCCAACAACATGATCGGCGGCTACGGGCACCTCCAGTACCGGGTGGCGTACATGTCCATGAACCACATCCCCAAGGAGGTCGCGGTCGACTTCGAGAGGGCGCCGGGATGAGCCCTCCGGGCATCACGACGCTCCTCGAGTCCGGGTCGCACGAGTGGGGCGGCGCAACCCCCCGCGCCGTCGCACTCGTGCCCACCCCCGTCGAGAGCCAGCCCTCGGTCTACGTGCGGGTGGCGTGGGCGGGCCGATCCCGCGGCGACGTGGGCGAGGTGACGGTCCGGGCCGGTACCCGGTCCGGGGGCGGCGTCGTGGTGCGCCTCGACTGGGAGGCCCCGCTCCCGGCCCGGCGCATCGACGACTGGAACGCCTACGCCGACGCCTGCGCGGTGCTCTTTCCCGAGGGCGACGCCGCCGTGACCCCCATCGACACCATGGGGTCCCCGGAGCACCCGGTGCACGGGTGGTACTGGCGGGCCGGTACCGACGACGCCTTCTCGCTCACCGCCCGCGGCCTCGGCACGGTCGAGCGGGCCGCCGAGCACCCGGTCCGGGTCGCCGCCCGGTGGAGCGGTGGGCGCTGGACGGTCGTCTTCGCGGCCCCGGGCCTCCCGCCCGGCGGGGAGAGCCCGGGCGCCGGTGTGGCGGTGCCGGCCGGCTTCGCGGTGTGGTCCGGGGTCGCCGAGGAGCGGGCGGGGCTCAAGTCGTACTCCCCGGAGTGGCAGTCGCTGGAGCTCGGCGCGCTGGAGGACGGAGCATGACCACGACCGACGCCCGGGCCCAGCACCAGTTCGCGATGGTCATCGACCTCAACAAGTGCCTGGGCTGCCAGGTGTGCACGGTGTCGTGCAAGACCCAGTGGACCCGCGGTCCCGGGATGGAGGCGATGTGGTGGAACATCGTCAGCACCATCCCCGGCCGGGGCACCCCGCGCGACGCCTTCGACCTCGGCGGCGGCTACCGCGACGGCGTGCCCGTGCCCGGCGAGCTCCCCCCGAAGGGCCAGTGGGGCGAGGCCTGGAACTTCGACTACGAGGCGGCCCTGTCGGGGCGGGGCCACCTCGAACCGCTCACCGCCGACGGCTCACCCCCGGGGTGGGGCCCCAACTGGGACGAAGACGTCGGCGGCGGCGTGTACCCCCACTCCTACTTCTTCTACTTGCCCCTCCTATGCATGAACTGCTCCAACCCCGTGTGCCTGGAGGCGTGCCCCCGCGACGCGATCTACCGGCGTCCCGAGGACGGCGTGATCCTGATCGACGAGGAGCACTGCCACGGGTACCGGTTCTGCGCCGAGGCGTGCCCGTACAAGCGCATCTACTTCAACGAGCAACGGGTGATCGCCCAGAAGTGCATCTCGTGCTACCCGCGGTTGGAGGAAGGCGTGGCGCCCGCCTGCGTCCGCCAG
>Ga0226835_1000230_pt1 | contig 87987 bp, 66 predicted proteins | sample LAC_MetaG_1_FD_163627 | JGI IMG/M metagenome (GOLD analysis project Ga0226835, IMG submission 163627) | Anaerobic ammonium oxidizing microbial communities from anammox membrane bioreactor (MBR) in UC Berkley, California, United States -... | ecosystem: Engineered > Bioreactor > Anaerobic >... | reverse complement strand
AAGGGCACGCCGGCATGGTCGGCGACGGCGATCACGGCCAGGGCATTGAGCACATTGTGCCGCCCGGCCAGCGCCAGCCGCACACGCCCCAGGTTCTGCGCCCCGCGCCAGGCGGTGAAAGCCGTGCCGCCAGCCGCATCGGGGACGAGGTCGCTGGCCCGCCAGAATGTCTCGCCAGCAGCGCCCGCGAATCCGTAAAAAGCGACGGGGTGCCCGGCTGCGCGGCGCCGATCGCCCAGGGCGCGCGCCTCCGCGTCGTCCGCACAGACGATCAGCAGCCCATCGTCCGGCAGCAGCGCGGCGAATTCAGCGAAGGCGGCGCGCACGTCGTCCAGCGTCGGGTAGCAGTCCGGGTGATCGTGCTCGATGTTGGTGATGATCGCTATCTGCGGGCGCAGGCCGAGGAACATGCGGTCGTACTCGTCCGCCTCGATGACGAAGTGCGGCCCGCGCCCGACTCCGGCGTTGGCCCCCGTGTTGCGCAGCACGCCGCCGATGATGTAAGTCGGGTCCAGCCCGGCCTCGCTCAGCACGTGAACCAGCAGGGCGGTGGTCGTCGTCTTGCCGTGCGTCCCGGCGACGGCGATGCCCACCTGCCCGGCCATCAGCGCGCCGAGCAGCTCGCGCCGCCGCAGCACGGGGATGCCCGCCGTGCGCGCCGCCGCGATCTCCGGGTTATCTTCGCGCGCCGCCGACGTGGCCGCCACCAGGTCGGCTCCGGCGACGTGGGCCGCCGCGTGCCCCTGGTAGATTGTCGCGCCGGCGGCGGCCAGGGCGCGCGTCAGATCGTTGGCGCTCAGGTCGGAGCCGCTGACCGCGTAGCCGCGCCCCAGCAGCACGCGAGCGATGGCCGACATGCCGAAGCCGCCGATGCCGATGATATGAACGTGTTGGCCGGGGGAAAGAGTCATGGAGCAGGAGTCCAGTGTTGGAGCGTGTGCAGGGCAGCGATACAGCGGTGCAGGCTGTCCGAGCGTTGGGCAGCTACCTCAGGACGCCACTGCGCCGAACCCGCCGCCGTCACATACTCGATGAGGCGGGCCGTATAAGCCGGCCCGACCTTCGCCCCGCTGCCAGGGCGTGGCACCATGTCCTTGACAATAGCCGAACGACGGCTGTAGCGCGCCAGGCTCACCAAGGTTGCTTTGGGGTCAGGCTCATCTTCCGGCAAGGAAGGGACTCTGGCTCTTGGAATCGCCAGAAAGCCGGCCAGGGTCTCCGCATCGGCCAGCAGCCAGGACTCGATAGCCCGCACCGCCACACGGAAGCGCATCCAGCGGTTGGGGTACGGCAGGTGTTGACGCACCAGCACTGGGGCACACTCAGGCGCTTGATCAAGGTCAACAACCGCCACCCAGGGCGAGAATCTGGCAGCCTGGTTGTAACCTGGCAATACACTCAGGAGGTAGTCCTTGCCTTTCTCTCCGAAAGTCCTGCCACAGGGAAGTCCCGCCCATTCAAGGATGCGTTGGACGACAACCCTGTCTGCGAGACCCTCTACAAGCAGGTTAATAGCGGGCGCGCCATCGGGCATGTCAAGTTCTCACCACAGCGCCAACTGAGTGGCCTTCTCCGGCTGCGTGTAGGAGATGGCTACGTCGCCCGGCGATACCCCCGCTTCGAGCAGGGTCCTGATCTCGGCAATCTCGGCCCCTACCCTGACCTGACTCCCCTCCCTCTTAGGGATGAAAAGCAATATCTCGTCCGCCGCAATGCCCTCGGAGAGCAATTCGACGCTGTGGGTGCTCACTATCACCTGGCGTGCGTTCTTGCGATCGTGCAGCACCCGCCACATCATCTGCGGTATATGGCGCACGACCGCCGGATGCAAAGACAACTCCGGCTCTTCGAGCAAGAGGGGGCCACCGCCTTCCAGCAGCGACCAGAGCAGTCCTAGCAAGCGCAGCGTGCCGTCGGAGAAATCAGCTTCAGTTTGCCACGCGCCATGCGGACGCCAGTGCTCATAGTTGCCGGACAGGTGCGGCACGCCTCGCTTGTCCTTTTCCAGGCGAAGCTCTCGTAGCTGGGGGACAGCCACCTGCAGAGCCGCCGTGATTCGGCGCAAGCGCGCGTCGCGAGTCCTGGCATTGGTGCGGGCTATCCGCTCCAGGAAATCTCCCCCGTAGGGATCAACCATGTCTCCCTGCCAGCGGTCGGGAGAACGCACCAACTGGGGCACCAGGTGAAAGTAGCTGACTTTCTCGAAAAAATCAGCGATGGGCCGAAAGTCGCGGTTGGCAAAGGTCTGCTCCAGGTGAGTCTGGCGCAGGCGTTCCGGGTCATCTTTATCGGCGCTGTCCGGGCGGCTGAGGATACGGTCTTCCCCTTGCCAGACGCGCTCCTCTTTGAGCACAGGCCGGCTCTGGTTGTCTTGGGCAAAGGCAATCCGGTAGCGCCAGTCGCGCTCTGTGCCCTCTGCCTGCAAGTACACCTCTACCACGATCTCTGGATAGCGGCGCGCCGCGAGATTCCTGATGCTGGAGACGCCTCCACGGCTGATTACCGCCTGCTCAAAACCGCCACCGGGCACCACCAGGTCGCGCAGGAAGCGAAACACATCCAGAAAGTTCGACTTGCCGGAAGCATTCGGCCCGACCAGGAAGGCGCGCTCTTGTAGACGCACGTCCACCTGGTCGAAATTGCGCCAGTTTTCAAGGATGACTTGGGAAAAGCGCATCGTCGCCAGGCTCCTGGCCCTCAGCCTCCTGAGATGACCGTGAAGCGTGTCAGACCACCACGGCGATCACGAAGATGAACAGCACGATCATCATGATCGAGAGGACCCCCCCATCGCCGCTCAGCATCCAGCCCAGCGGCAGGATGTCAACCATGTCAGCGCTCGGCGAGCCGGGAGCGACCGGGATGATGTGCGGGCTGAGGGGATATTCGAGGTTATCCATGTACCACCACAGCGAGCCGATCAGCAGGTAGGCGTTCCACCCGCCGACAAGCGCCCCCAGGATGCCGTCCTGCAACCCCTCGCGGTTGGAGCGCCCGCGCCCGGTCCGCGACAGCATCTCCGGCGGCGTCTGGTAGGCGAAGAAGGCGATGCCCAGCAGAATGGTCGCCTGCAACCAGAACTTCGAGCCTTGCTCGCCCCTGGTCAGCGGGTCAATGAGGATCGTCTCGAACTGCTTGAGCGTGAACAGGGCCAGCACAATGCCCGCCGTAGCGATTAACTCCTTCGTCCAGCCGCGCATGAAGCCGATCAGGGCGAACATCCCGATCATCAGGATCATGAAGCTCGACAGTTGTATCATGGCGCATCGTCCCCCGCAGACGGACCCTCTACGGCACGCGCCGTGCGCAGCGTGGCCCGTCCCCTATTGTAAGCGAACTGATCGCAGCGGCAAAATGGCAGCCCGCGCGCCCTACCTCTCTGTCTGCCCGACCAGCAGCTGCGCGATGTTCTCCGCGCCGTCCGAGCGCCTGAGCGCAGCCATCGCCGCGCGCATCGCCGCCAGGCGCTCCCCGTCGCCGAACAGGGCGCGCACAGTGGGCAGCAATTCCTCGCCCAGCCGCTCGTCGTCTAGTCGCAGCGCCGCCCCGCGCTCGGCCAGCCAGTCGGCGTTGACCTTCTGGTAGCGCCACGCCCAGGGATAGGGCACGAGAATTGCGGGCAGCGCCAGCTCCGGGTATTCGGCCAGCGTCGCCGCCCCCGCCCGGCTGACCACCAGATCGGCAGCGGCGAAGGCCCCCCCGATGTCCGGCAGGAAGGCGTGAATCTGGTAATGCGTCCGCTGCTCATCGCTCAGCGCCGCGTGCTGCGCCTGAACCGTCTCCCAGTCAAGCTGGCCGGAGATGTGCACAATCTGGGCGCCATCGGCCAGCAGCGCCGGCGCGACCTGGGCCATCGCCGTGTTGATGCTGCGCGACCCCCGGCTGCCGCCGAAGACCAGCAGCGTCTTGCGCGCCGGGTCGAGTCCCAGGGCGCGGGTGCCTGCTTCGCGGCTGGCGCCGAGAATCTCCGGGCGCAGCGGGTAGCCGGTCGTCACCACGCGCTTGCCAGGGAAGAAAGCGGCGGTTTCCGGCACGGTTGCGGCGATGGTGTGGGCGAAATAGCGCCCCAGCAGCTTGAGCGTCAGGCCCGGCTCGATGTCCGGCACATAGATGACGATCGGGCGGCGCAGCAGCCTGCACGCCACCGCCATCGGGAAGCCGACCCACCCGCCCGTCAGGAACAACGCCTGGGGCCGCAGCCGGATCGCCAGGATCAGCGACTGGACGATGCCGAGCGCGATCTTGGCCGCGCTGACGATCTGCCCCCGGCGCGGGATGCCGTGCAGCGGCCCGGCCAGCACCTCGTGATAGCCATCGAAGCGCACGTCAGCGCGCCGGACAAGGTCGCGGGCCATGTCGCCGCGCGCGCCGACGAAGGTCAGCGTCAGGTCGTCGTACAGGCGGCGCAGCGCCCCGGCCACAGCCAGCGCGGGGTAGACGCCGCCGCCGGTTCCCCCGGCAGAAATCATGATGCGCAAGGGCGTATCTCTCCCTGGATTCGACTCTCGTCGAGTTCACGTCTGTTAAGAATTGTGATATGATGCATGTGGGATCTGAAACTCAGCATATCTGAGCAAGCAGGATCCCTCCGGGGGCGCAAAAGCGCCCTCTTCCTTTTTATAAACGTACAATATCCATCAGATCGCCGCTTGCAGCCACCTTACATAAAATCGGTTCGAGTCTCAGAAAGTGATTGTGGCCAGCTTTGCTCTTCATATAGGCATTAGGGTTGGTGCTGGTGAAGCAAATAAGCGCACAGGTCCACTGATTGAATGAAATAGAAGTGTGAGGAGTCCTTCAACCAGGGATCTTCAATAATGGTCTGAAGGCGGAGATTGCGGTAGCCGGAACCAAATCGGGCCTGGTTTGGAATCGGATTGTAATGGCGCATCTTGCGCAGCAATCGCTGCAGCTTCCGTCCATCTGTGTTATCTGTCATGATAATACCGCGCTCGTCCGAATTCTGTGGCCCGCGGAAGTTCCGGCGCAATATCGTATTCTCGAATCGCTGGATAAGGGCCGTCCACGCTCTTTCGAATACATCAAACCCGGCGCCCTTGCCCTCCTGGTCAACTACGATGTTGATCACGTTGATGTCTGCAATGCCTGCTGACTTGTCAGCGTATTCACGAAGTATCGCTAGCCGATCATAAGCGTCTATCGCCCCGCACATTTCCGCGTATATAGCCCCTCCCACATCTAGCAATAACCAGGGGGCGCATTGTCTCACGAGGTGTGTCGAGGCCGACTTTGATCAGCCGACGTCTCTCGCTCACATCGAACACGCCTCACCCCTGCCGCCGCCTGGGAACCGCGCTGCGACTGACCGCCCGCGAGACGTTGAGCATCACCCCCACGCCAGCCAGCGCCGCCACCAGGCTCGACCCGCCATAACTGATAAACGGCAGCGGCACCCCCGTCGGCGGGATCATGGCCGTCATCACCGCGATGTTGAGCAGCGCGTCGTAGGCGATCCAGCAGGTGACCCCCGCCACCAGCAGGCTCCCGAACGCATCCGGCGCGTAGCGGGCGACGGTGAAGCCCCGGTAGATCAGCGCGGCGAACAGCACGATCACCAGGAAGGTGCCCAGCAATCCCAGTTCTTCGCCGATCACGGCGAAGATGCTGTCCGTGTGCGGGAAGGGCAGCGTGTTGGCGAACTTCTGCCGGCTTTCGCCCAGGCCCACCCCGGTCAGCCCGCCGTTGATGAAGGCCGTCACCGCCTGCTGCACGTGATCGCTGGCCTGGCGCAGGTCCTCGACGGCGGCCCAGTGCGCGGCGAGGCGCTGCTGCGCATAGTCCAGGTGGCTGATCAACTGCCAGCCGGCCACGCCCATTACCCCGCCGATAGCAACCATCTGGAACAGGTCGGCCCCGGCGATGAAGAACATGCTCAGCGCCGTCGCCAGGATGCTGGCCGCCGTGCTCAGGTCTGGCTGGAGCACGATCAGAAAGGCGATCCCGCCCACCAGAAAGCTGAAGGGGATGATGCCGTAGGTGATGCGGCGGATGCGCCCGCGCTTGGCGGCCAGCCACGCCGCCATGTAGAGCACAACCGCGAACTTGGCCAGCTCACCTGGCTGCACCGATCCTTCGATCAGCGAGCGCTGCGCCTGAAAGCGCGTGTCGCCGAAGCGCAGCACCAGCCCCAGCAGCACGATCACCACGCCGATCATGGGCGCGGCCAGCCGCCGCCAGATGTGATAGTCCACCCGCGAAAACAGCAGCAGCACGGCCACGCCCAGCACCATCGAGCGCAGTTGGCGCACGAAGAAATAGGTCGTGCTGCTGGCGTTGCCCGTCACCTGGTAGCTGACATCAATCGAGGCGCTGTAGACCATCATCAGGCCGACCGCGCACAGCCCGGCCACCACCAGCCCCAGGTAGAGGTCGAAGCCGGCGGCATAGGCACGGCGGCGCCCGGCCACTTCCTGGCGATCCGGCGGCGAAGCCTGCGGGCGCGACGGGCGCACCAGCGCATCGGCATAGTTGAACTCGGTGTCGTCGTCAATATACTGCGGGATATTAGTCATGACAGGCACCCCAAGCTCTCAGCGACCAGCTTTCAGCGAGCAGAGCGGCCCTATGCGAGCGGCCCGCATCGCGCTGTCTACCTTACCGTATGGCACGACCTGGCGCTATGATCGCTCATTGCGCGCTGCGCCCCGCTTTCCTTCCTCAGAGAGTGTCTAGTAAGCTCCCCTCATCCCCCAACCCCTTCTCCCTCCAGGAGGAGAAGGGGAGCAAGGCGCAGGATTTCCCCTCGCCCCGGTGAGGGAGAGGGGTGCAGGGGTGAGGGGCTTAGCTCGACTTTGCACATGCCAATCCTTGCTTATGGCCCTTCGGCTAGAGAAGGCCGTCAAAACCCATCAGACTTTTCTAACATCGAGGTCAGCTTATGACATTTGAAAAGTCACTGGGTCAGTTTCCGCTCACCGAAGAACGCCCGAAGATGCGATTCTTAAGATGTGCAAAGTCGAGCTCAGAGAGTGTCTAGTAAGCTCCCCTCATCCCCCAACCCCTTCTCCCTCCAGGAGGAGAAGGGGAGCAAGGCGCAAGATTTCCCCGCGCCCCGGTGAGGGAGAGGGGTGCAGGGGTGAGGGGTTTTCGTACACGCTCTCACGCGCCCAGGGCGCGCACCAATTGGCGGAAATGCTGCCCGCGCCCGGCGAAATCCACGTAAGCGTCGTAGGAGGTGCCGCCAGGGCTGAGCAGCACCACGTCGCCGGGGCGGGCCAGCGCCCGCGCGCGGGCCACCGCCGCCTCCAGGTCGCCGGCGACCTCGACGCGCTCCAGCAGCGCCCCCGGACGCGCCAGGCGCGCCTGCTCCATATGCTCGGCCACGCGCGGCCCGTACTCACCGAAGCAGATCACCACCGGGCAGCGCGTCGCGGCCAGCGCCGCCATCTCCGCCCAGGGCAGGTTCTTGTCGCGGCCCCCGGCCAGCAGCACGATCGGCTCGCTGTAGCTGTGCAGCGCGGCGACCACGCGCTCCGGCGCGGTGGCGATGCTGTCGTTGACCCAGGTCACGCCGCCGATGACGGCGACCGTCTCCAGGCGGTGCTCGACGCCGGTGAACGCTGCGATGGCGGCGCGCATCGCCTCCACCGGCAGCCGCGCCGCCCCCGCCAGCGCGCAGGCGGCCAGCGTGTTGAGCACGTTGTGATCGCCGCGCAGCCGGATCACTGTGCGCGCGCACACCACTTCATAGGCTGTGCCGGGCGCGCTGTCGCCGACCGTGACCAGCAGCTCGTCGCCGCGCAGGTACGCGCCGCTGAGCACGCGCTCTTGCAGCGAGAATTCCGCCACACGCCCCGGCGCGTCCCTGCTCATGGCCCGTGCCTGGGGATCGTCGCGGCCAAAGATGGCAATGTCATGCGAGTTCTGGTGCGCGTAGATGTGCGACTTGGCGGCGATATAGGCGTCCATACGCCCGTGCCGGTCGAGGTGGTTCGGCGTCACGTTGAGCACGCCAGCCACCGGCGGGCTGACCGTCATCAGCTCAAGCTGGAAGCTGCTCAGCTCCATCACCACCAGGTCGTCGGGGCGCAGTGCTGGCAGGTCGTCGAGCAGCACCTCGCCGATGTTGCCGCCGACGAACGTCCGCAGCCCGGCGCAGCGCCCTATCTCGCCGGTCAGGGCGGTCGTCGTCGTCTTGCCCGCGCTGCCGGTGATGCCAATCACCAGGGCCGGGCAGCGCTCCAGGAAAAGCTGCGCGTCGTTGGTCACGCGCACCCCGCGCCGCAGCGCCTCCTGCACGATGGGCAGCGTGAGCGGCACGCCCCCGCTGACGCACAGCACGTCGCAGTCGTCGAGCAGGGCCAGCGGATGCCCGCCCAGCGCCAAAGAGACCCGCTCCACGTCCAGCCCGGTCAGCGCATCGCCCAGCGCCTCGGCAGGCCGGCTGTCGGACAGTGTGACGCGCGCGCCCACAGTGGGCAGCCAGCGGCCCAGCGCGCGCCCCTGCCGGGCGAGGCCCAGCACGACGACGTGCCGGCCAGCCAGCGGATCGGGGAAAGGCCCGCCATGCTCAACCACCGTCAGGACGCTCCTTGCCGATCACAGCTTGACCGTCTTCCCGCTGCGCGCCGCCTCGTATAGCGCATCTATGGCGCGCATGTTGAGCACCCCGTCCTCCGCCGGGAACGGCACCTCGGTCCCGTCCAGCACGGCGCGGTTGAAGTCCTCGGTCATCAGCGTGTACGAGTTGAGACGCCCGGTCGTATAGGTTTCGAGCGGGCGGCGGTCGTCGCCGCGCCGGACGATCTCGCCGGGCGCGCCCTCTTTGGGGTTGTAAGCCAGGTTGACCAGCAGCGACCCTTCTGTGCCGATCAGCTCGTAATAGCGGCGCAGCGGCAGCCGCAGCGAGCTGTTGATGTGGGCCAGCACGCCGCCGGGGAAAGCCAGCGTGCCCACCAGCAGGTCGTCCACGCCGCTTTCCGACCAGGTCGCCTGGGCGGTGACCGCCAGCGGCTCAGCGCCGGTCATGTAGCGAGCCAGGGCGACGGGGTAGCAGCCCACGTCGTAGAGCGCGCCGCCGCCCAGCTCTGGTCGCAGGCGGATGTCGGCGGGGCGCGCCAGGGGGAAGGTGAAGCCGGCTTCGATCAGGCGCAGCTCGCCGATGGTGCCCTCGCGCAGCAGCGCCCGCGCGCGCTGCGCCTGCGGATGGTGCCGCCACTGAAACGCCTCGGCCAGCTTCACCCCGGCCTGGCGACAGATCGCGACCATCTCCGCCGCCTGCGCCGCGTTGAGGGCCAGCGGCTTCTCGCAGAGCACGTGCTTGCCCGCCCCCGCCGCGCGGATCGTCCACTCGCGGTGCAGGCTGTTGGGCAGGGGGATGTATACGGCATCAATGTCCGGGTCATCCAGCAGCGCCTCGTAGCTGCCATAGCTGCGCGGAATGTCCTGCGCGGCTGCGTAGGCGCGCGCTCGCCTGGCGTCGCGGCTGGCAACCGCCATCACCCGCCCGCCTGACGCGGCTTTCATCGCAGGAATCACCGTATTGGCCGCGTGGCCCGACGTGCTCAGCACACCCCAACGCACAAACTCCGCCATCCGCTCTCGCTCCTTGTGTGCAATCCCCTGACCTCTGGCTGCGTGTGGAGCAGGGGTTTCCATTGCGGGTTTCGGAATTCGAATTTCGAATTGGAAAGCGTCTCTTCGCACACGGAGAGGGTTTCGCACTCCGCAATTCGAAATCCGCAATTCGAAATCATCCGACAGGCGGCAGCGTCTCACACTCCGCCGGGACCTGGGGATTGGCCGGGTCCAGGAAAACATCGCCGCGCGCCCAGCCTCCACCCACCAGCCGCCACCAGGTGAAGCCTTCGTCGCCGGTCGCCCAGCCGTCGGCGCTGACCGCCTGGCCCAGCGTCAGCGTGCCGGTGATGGCGAAGGACGTGCCCGGCCCCGCGCGGACGTTGGCCTCGCTCCAGCGCACGGTCAGCGCGCAGGTCGCGCCGCCAAAGCTCAGCGGGGGTGTGGCCGTGAAGGCGCTCCCCGCCGGGCCGGGCGTCGGCGGCAGCGCGCCGACCGGGGGCAGCGTCAGGCAGCTTTCGGGCACCGCCGGGTTGAGCGCATCGAGGAAGACATCGCCGCGCGCCCAGCCGCTCGCGCCCAAGCGCCACCAGGTGTAGCCGTCGGCACCGGTCGCCCAGCCATCGGGGCTGGCCACCTGACCGAGCGTCAGCGTCCCCAGCACCGGGTAATCTTCGCCCGGCCCGCCCCGCACCTGCGCCCCGTCCAGGCGCACCGTCAGCGCGCAGACCACTGCGCCGCCCTGCCCGTCACCCGGCGTGCCCGGCAGGGCGAAGGTGGGCGCGGCGGTCGGCGACACGGTGGGCCACGACGTGGGCAGCGGCGGCGGGCTGGCCAGCGTGGCCGGCGCGGAGACCCCCGGCGTCTCGGTGACGTCGGTCCAGCCGTGCGGCATGATCTGCGTCTCGCGCTCTTCGCCGAACAACAGCGGCTTGAGAAGCGCGTAGAGCAGGAAGCAGACCAGGATGAGCGCGGCCAGCGTCACGAACCGCACAAACCAGTTGGCGCTGCCCGCTCTGCGCGCGCCAGATGATCGCCTGCGACGCCTGAGATTGCTCTGAGATAAGCGCATCGTCCTCTCGCCTTCGCCAGACGCCCCGATCATAACATCGAACGGTTGGGCGGGCGAAAGGGGCTGCCAGGGGGGACGGGATCGGACTTCGGAAGTCTCGGCGGACTTCCGAAGTCTGTCTCGCGCGCGGGGTTGTGCGCGGCGCCTTATGATCCTATAGTAGGGAATAAGCATCGAGATTCGGACAAGGAGGGAACCGTTGACCGATGTGGTTGTCCCCACCTTTGACGCACTTATGAACCCGCTCATCCAGGCGCTCAAGCAGCTCAGCGGTTCAGGTACCATCGAAGAGATCGATCGCAAAGTCGCGGAGATCGCCAACCTGTCCGATGCACAGCTTGAGATCCTGCACGATCCCGAAAAGAGCAGCCAGACTGAGGTCGAGTATCGCCTGGCCTGGGCGCGAACTTACCTCAAGAAATACGGCGTACTTGAGAACTCCAGTCGTGGTGTGTGGGCACTGACACCAAAGGGGCTTCAACTGGATCGGGTCGATCCGCAGACGATCAAACGGTATGTACATGACATGAACCGTCAGGCCCGCACCACTACTGAGCGTGCACAGCGATCAGTAACCGCCGCCGAGTTAACCTGGCGCGATGAGCTTCTCGCCACTCTGCTCGATATGGACCCTGCTGCTTTTGAGCGGCTGGTACAGCGGCTCCTGCGCGAAGCGGGATTCATCCAGGTCGAAGTGACAGGACGTTCGGGCGACGGGGGTATCGATGGCAAGGGGATCATGCGCCTGGGCGGGCTATTGAGCTTTCACGTCTTATTTCAGTGCAAGCGCTATCGTGGTTCAGTGAGCGCGAACCAGGTACGCGATTTTCGCGGGGCGATGGTGGGTCGCGCCGACAAGGGCCTGCTGATCACCACCGGCAACTTCACCCGCGACGCCATGCAGGAAGCCACACGTGACGGCGCCGATCCGATCGATCTGGTAGACGGAGACAAGCTGCTCGATCTGCTCCATGACTTCGGTCTGGGCGTGGAGACGAAACGCATCGAGGTCGAGCAGATCACGATCGATCATGATTGGTTCCAGACGCTGTGATCCTGGCTTGAGAAGGCTCCCATGCCCGTCACCATTCACCCCCTGCACGACTGGGACATCACGCCGGGCGAAGCGATCCGCCTGCAGCGCACCCTGGCCCCCCAGGTGATCACCGACCAGCCGCTCCCCCTGGAGTCGATCCGGCTGGTAGCGGGGGTGGATGTCAGCGTGAAGGACAACCACAGCCGGGCAGCGATCGTTGTGCTGCGCTTTCCGGCGCTGGACGTGGTCGAGACGGTGACCGCCGACCGCCCGACGACTTTTCCCTACGTGCCGGGCCTGCTGTCCTTTCGCGAAGGCCCGGTCATCCTCGACGCGCTGAGCAGGCTGATCTCCACGCCGGACGCCTTCCTGTTCGACGGGCAGGGCCTCATCCACCCGCGCCGCATCGGGATCGCCTGCCACATCGGGCTGTTCCTCGGTGTGCCGACCATCGGCTGCGCCAAAAGCCTGCTGGTGGGCCAGCACGCCGCCCTGCCCGCCGAAAAAGGGGCCTGGATGCCCCTGCTGGATCACGGCGAGGTCATCGGCGCGGCGCTGCGCACGCGGACTAACGTCAAGCCGATCTTTGTGTCGGTGGGGCACCGGGCAGCGCTGGAGGACGCACGGGCGCTCGTCCTGGCCTGCACCACACGCTACCGCCTGCCGGAGCCGACGCGCGCCGCCCACAAAGCCGCCGCCTTAGGCCGGGCGTGATAAGAGTCGCATGGCAGCCGCGCGACCGGCGAGGTATAGTTTATCAGGTGGCAAAGGGTACTCGGGAACTTGACACCACCGGTGAGCTTACGTATGCTTTGCTTAGAGGATGTTAGCCGCATACGTTGATCAAATTCACTGGATGATTAAAGCAAAAAGCGACAGCGGCTGCTTTCTCTCGGTATCCTGCCGGGATAGTATAGGGCGAATAGATCGCCGCAGGCGGCTGAATGGCTCTGCCCTGCTCGCTGATTCCCCCCGCCGCCCACTTCCGACCAGGTATCGCTTCAGAAATGGCTGATCTGCTCATCGGGCTGCCAGGCCCCATCCCAGGGAAAGGAGTTCGCCGATCGGAGACCTATAACGGCAAGACTCGCGCTGTCTGGTCATGCATTGCCTCACTTTAGCACCTCAATAAGGAGCTGAATGATGACTAAGAAACTGTTGCTGGTGGTCATTGTGCTGGCGCTGGCGATTCCGCTGGCCATTCCCGCCACTGCCCAGGACGACAAGCCGATGATCGGCTTCCTGCCGGGCGTGCTCGATCCGTTCTACCAGGTGATGGAGATCGGCGTCAACGCGGCAGCCGCAGATTTCGGCGTGGAAGTGTTCCTGCCGCAGTATCCTTCCACCTGGGGGCCTTCCGCTCAGACGCCCATCCTCGAGGCGATGGTCGCGCGCGGCGACCTGGACTACATCATCCTCGCCCCTGTTGACAAAGAGCAGATGATCGCCCCGCTGCAGGCCGCGGTGGACGCTGGCATCACGATCATCACGGTGGACACCTTCCTGGGCGATGGCGACTACGTCAACGGCCCGGTGACCTTCCCCCTGTCCTACATTGGCTCCGACAATGTCGAAGGTGGCCGCATCGCCGGCTACGCGCTGGCCGAGAGACTGGGCGGTGAAGGCAAAGTCTACGTCCAGAACACGAACGTCGGCGTGAGCACGACCGAGCAGCGCGGCCAGGGCTTCATCGAGGCCATCTCGGAATTCCCCGGCATGGAGCTGATCGGCATGGACTACAACCTGGACGACGCCAGCACCTCGGCGGCCCAGACCTCTGCTGTCATCCAGCGCGAGCCGGAGCTGGCCGGCATCTTCGGTGTGAACGTCTTCAGCGCGCTCGGTGCCGGTAACGCGGTCAAGAATGCCGGGCTGGGCGGAGCCATTGAAGTCATCGCCTTCGACGCCACCAAGGAAGCCATCGAGAACCTGGACCTGGGCGTGGTGAGCATGGTCATCGCCCAGAAGCCCTACGACATGGGCTACCTGGCGGTTGAGTTCGCCTTCGCCGACTGGCGCGGCGTGACCAGCCTGCCGCATCGTGTCACCACCGGCTACGCGGTGATCACGGCGGAAAACGTGGACGATCCAGAGGTCGCCCGCTTCATCTACCAGGTGCCGTAAGCCTGTTCTGAGCACCTAGACTGATGGGGACGTCCCGCTGGGGATGTCCCCATCGCTTCAATATCTGTGCCGAGGAGATAGGTAGATGACGGCGGACAGTCCAGCGGAGGCGCTGCCTCTCAAAATAGTTTCCAGGCGAATAGCCAGGCAAAAACAGGCCATCCTCGTCATCAGCAAGGTCTGGTCCTGGATCTTCTTGGCCATCCTGGTGGTCTTCTTTTCGATCGAGGGGACGGGCTTTTTCACCGTTCGCAACTCGCAGAATATCCTGGTGGCCATCGTCCCCGTCCTGTTGATGGGCCTGGGCCAGACATTCGTCATCATCGCCGCAGGCATTGACCTGTCGGTGGGCTGGGTCATGGGGCTGTCTTCAGTGGTCTCAGCCCTGGTGATCCGCGACCTGGCCGACGGGGGCCTGGCCGTGGGCCTGGCGATCCTCATTGGTTTTATCGCAGGAGTTGGGTCGGCAGCCCTGGCCGGTCTGCTCAACGGGGTCATCATCGCCAAGCTGAAAGTCCCACCGTTCATCGTCACCCTGGGGGTGTCCTTCATTGCGCGCGGCGCGGCCTTCCTGCTCTCTGGCGGCAATGTGGTCGGCGGGCAGCCGCAGGCATTGCGCGACCTGGGCAACGAGGCGCTGCTCTACTTGCAGCGGGGCGATGAGACGCAGCTCTATTTCCTGCGCAAGCCCGACGTGACCGGCGCGCAGCTGCGCATGTTGGATCGCATCCTGCCCTGGCCGGTCGTCATTACGCTCGCGCTGGTGCTCATCGCCATATTCATCCTGCATCGCACCCAGTTCGGGCGGCATACCTACGCCATCGGCGGCAACAAGGAAGCGACCAAGCGCGCCGGCGTGCCCGTGGATCGCCTGACGATCCTGCTGTATGTCATGTCGGCGGTCACCGCCGGGTTCGCCGGCGTGCTGTATACGGCGCGCTTCTCCGGCGGGTCGTCCATCGCCGGCGACGCGCTGATGATGTCTTCCATCGCGGCGGTGATCATCGGCGGCGTCAGCATGTTCGGCGGCGAGGGCCGGGTCAGCGGGACGGTGCTCGGCGCGCTGGTCATCGCCGTGCTGCAGACGGGGCTGATCATGATGGCAGTCGAGCCGTTCTGGCAGTACGTCATCGTCGGCATCATCATCATTCTGGCCGTGTTGATGGATCAGGCCCGCGACCTGATCATCGGTCGGGCAGAAGCGGAGTAGCGCGTCATGGAACCCATGTTGAGCATCAAGAACCTGACCAAGCGCTTCGGCGGCCTGACGGCGGTGAATCAGGTCAGCATGGACGTCCATCCCGGCGAAGTGGTCGGCCTGGTGGGCGACAACGGCGCGGGCAAATCCACCCTGATCAAGATGGTGTCCGGCGTGTATCAGCCGAATGATGGCGACATCTTCTTCGAGGGCAGGCGCGTGCATATCTCCCGGCCATCCGAGGCGCGCGAGCTGGGCATTGAGACCATCTACCAGGACCTGGCCCTGGCCGGCAACCTGGACGTGGGAGCCAATATCTTCCTGGGGCGCGAGCACAAACGCGCCTACCTGGGCGGCCTGGTACGCGTGCTCGACGACAGGTTCATGCAGGCTCAGTCGGAAAAGCTGCTGGTTGACCTGGACGTGCACATCCCCTCGCTCAGACAGAAGATTGACAAGCTGTCGGGCGGGCAGCGCCAGGCGGTGGCCATCGCCCGCGCCGTTTACTGGAACGCGCGGCTGATGATCATGGACGAGCCGACCAACAACCTCGGCGTGGCCCAGCAAGGCGAAGTGCTCTCTCTCATCCGCCGTCTGCGCGACCAGGGCGTGCCGGTCATCGTCATCAGCCACACCATCCGCGACATCTTCGCCGTCAGCGACCGCATCGTGGTGCTGCATCGCGGGCACAAGGTGGCCGACAAGCGCGTGACCGAGACCAGCCACGAGGAGATCGTGCAGTACATCATGGGCGCGCGCGACGACTACCGCAGCAACTGACGCGGCCCTCGCGCGGCGCAGCCTGCGGGCTTTACCTCACGCGCGATCCGTAGGGGAGGGTTTGGAAACCCTCCCCTACGCTTATCTATACACATCGGCCTCCATCGGGTGCGTGCAAAACCTGTCAGGTAGGGGCGCTGCTCTGCTGCGCCCTGGTTGACCTCACCCCCGCTCGGCGCTAATGCGCCTCGCCGCCCCCTCTCCATTCGAATGGAGAGGGGGCAAGCCAAGCGCAGCAAGGCTGGGGGTGAGGTCAATGCCTTGCGTCCAGCGAGTCGCTGACAACCTTTGCACGCCCCCACCAAGCCGCTTGCCGCCCAGGTGCCTCCTGCTGTACAATCCGCCGCTATGGACGAGACGACACGCCCCCTGCGCTTCGACGGCTGCATCGCTACCAACATCGAGCAAACCTATCGCCACCTGGAGCAGGTCTACGAGCGCCTGATCGCGCCGACCGGCCTCAACGTGCTGGAGTGGTACGCCCTGCGCGCGCTCTACGAAGAAGACGGCCTCAGCGCCTCGCGCCTGGCCGCCCTGGTCTGCCGCCACCCATCCTCGATGACCGCCCTGCTCGACCGCATGGAGCAGCGCGGCCTGCTGCGCCGCGCAGTGGACCCGGCAGACCGGCGCAGCGTGCGCATCTTCCTCACCGCGCAGGGTCGCGCCCGCCGCCCCCAGGTCGAGCGGGCAGCAGCGCAGCTCGATCTCCTGTTCAAAGACCTGGTGACGCCCGAACAACTCGACACATTCCTGCACGTGCTCAGCGTATTGCAGAATATCCACCTCACCGAGACCTGAAGACTCGCGCCCCCTCTGCCCCGCTGACCATTGGGCCATGCCACCAGAACCGGCAATGCCGTATACTTGTGACAACCAGGCAGGACGTGCCCAGTCTGTTGTTAGTTACTGGTCGCTGATTGCTGAGCGCTGGTCGCTGATGAAGGCGGCCTGGCGCATGGTATGCGCTAACCCCCGGCCCCTTTCCGCGCGAGCGGGGAGAGGCTACAGGGCGGGGCCAGGGCGCATCTGCGCCGTGCCCTGCACATGACGCCGGGCGTGTGGAGTCCATAGCGCCCGCTGGGGTCCTATACCAATAACCAATAATCATCAACCAATGTTTTAGAGCGCCCGGCAGACCATGGCGTCCGGCGCTGCGAGAAAGGAGGGGGCGGTGGTACGCCTGCACCCATTGCGCTTGCTCAACTCAGACGCCGAGTCCTTGCTGCGGATGCGCGCCGCCGAACACGCCCGCGACCCCGAAGAAAGCCTGGCCCAGATTCAGCGGGCGCTGGAGCGCGGGCGCTTGCAGGCCGTGTGTCTTTACGACAACGCCGAAAAGCCGCGCGGGTTCGCCGCCTGGCGCTGGCACGGTGACGATCACGCGCAGGTCATCGTGCAGTACGTGCTGCCCATCGTCCCGCCGGCGCTGGGCGAGGCGCTGGTGGATTACGTCTTCTCCGAAGTGATCCGGGCGCACGATGTCCAGGTGATCGAGGCGCGAATGCGCGACGGATCGCCGGGAGTGCGCGCGGCCTGGGTGCGCCACGAAGCGACATTCTTCGAGCGCTGCCGCCTGATCCGTCCGCTGGGCCGGGTGCCGGTGCCGATTCTGCCCATCATGTCCGGCTACCGGCTGGAGCGCTGGGACGATACCCTGTTGCCGCAGATTGACACGCTGACGCTGACCGCCCACCAGGACGGGATCGAAGCGGTTGCAGCGCCCGAATCAGCCGGGGCTGTCGAGCGGCTGCACCAGGCGCGCGCCCACGGCACCAACAGGCATTGGCACGCGGAAGCCAGCCTGGTCGCGCTCGATCGGGAAAACCGGGTGGCAGGCTATGTGGCGGTGACGGCCACGCGCGAAGAGGCCACTGTGCTCGACCTGGCCGTTCATCCTCAGCAGCGGCGGCGCGGCCTGGGCCGACTGCTGCTGGCGCGCAGCATGGCCGCCTGCCGCGCAGCGGGTCTGGCCGCGGTGACGCTCGCCATGACCACGCGCAACCCGGCGCGCCGCCTGGCCGACCAGCTCGGCTTCCAGCCGGTGGCCTGCGGCGAAGTGGCGATCTGGTGGCGCGACGGACGCCAGGTGATCTGGCGCGAGGGCTGACGCGCCGCTCAGACCGCCCAATAGCACGCCCGGCGCGCTTCGGGATTGAGCGCCTGCACCACCGCATAGTAAGCGCGCTGAAAGTCCCACGCGGACTGGAAGCGCGCTTCTGGGTCTTTGGCCAGCGCGTACAGCAGCAGCGCCTGCAACCGCTCCGGGAACCAGGGGTGATGCTGGCGCGGCAGCGGCACCGGCTCGTCCACATGGGCCAGCGCGGTCATCTGCTCGTTCGCCCCCTGAAATGGCAGGACGCCGAGCAGCAGCTCGTAGAGGATCACGCCGAGCGAATACAGGTCGGCGCGGTGATCGGCGGGCAGCCCCAGCGCCACCTCCGGAGCCATGTATTCGGGCGTGCCGACCGACACGCCAAAAGCGGTCAGGCGGGTGTCGAGGTGAGGGCGCTTGCCCAGGCCGAAGTCGGTCAGGTAGACGTGGTTGCCGTCGCCTTGCCGCTCGATGAGGATGTTGCCCGTCTTCAGGTCGCGGTGCAGCACGTGATAGGCGTGACCGTACTCCAGCGCGTCGGTGATCGGGCGCACGATCTGCCAGGCGGTGAGCGGTGAGAAGCGGTGGTGGCGCAGGATGCTCTCCAGCGTCGGGCCTTTGATGAGCTGCATGACGATGTACAGATAGCCGCGCCACTCCCCATACGTGATCACCGGCACGATGTGCGGGTGGCGCAGCGTGATCATCAGCTCGGCCTCGCGCCAGAAGCGTATGCGGAAGTTCTCCTCTTCGGCGAACTCTGGCAGCATGATTTTCAGGGCGACCGGACGGCGCGACTGGGCGTGATAGGCCGTGTAGACACGCCCCATGCCCCCCGTCCCAATCGGGCGCACGAGCACGTAGCCGTTGATGTCCTGCCCGATCAACGTGCGATCCACGCGGTCACTCCCTGGCTACACCCCTGCGGGTGCGCAGGAGTGTAGCGCGACACGCCCGCCGTCTCCTAGCGCAGCAACGCCAGCGCCACGCCCAGCATCGCCGCCAGAATGCTCACCAGCCAGAAGCGCTGCACGACCTGTGTCTCGCTCCAGCCGCCCAGCTCGAAATGGTGGTGCAGGGGCGTCATGCGAAACAGGCGCTGGCCGTGCGTCAGCCGAAAGTAGGCCACCTGCAGCATGACGCTCAGCGTGCCGGCGACGGGGATGATGGCGATGATCGGCAGCAGCAGCCATTGGCCGGTCATCAGCGCCACCGTGCCCAGGGCCGCGCCCAGCGCCAGCGATCCCACATCGCCCATGAACATTTGCGCCGGCAGCGCGTTGTACCACAAAAAGCCGAAGCACGCGCCGACGATGATGAAGGAGAACTGCACCAGAAAGGTCTGCCCCTGCAGGTGAGCGATGGCCCCATAGGCGGCGAAGGCGCTGGCCGCGATCAGCCCGGCCAGCCCGTCCAGCCCATCCACGATGTTGACCGCGTTGCTCATGCCCACGATGAAGAACACCGCGATCGGTATCCACAGCAGCGGGGGAAGCTCTACGAAGTCGGGATAGAGGGGCACGTACACGCCGTTCGCATTCTGGAAACCGCCGCCCACAAAGGCCATCACCACCGCCGCAAACACGGCCAGCAGCACCTGCACGGCGAACTTGGTGCGGGCGCGCATCCCTTCGCCGCGCTCGCGCAGCCCGCGAATCCCCTCCAGATCGTCCACCGCCCCCAGCAGCCCATAGGCCAGCAGCACGAACAACGGCAGCAGGATGCTGGAGCCAGTCAGCGTCTCGCGCACCAGGCGGGCCAGGTTCAGCCCCAGGGTGATCAGCACAACCGGCACCAGGATCAGGATGCCGCCCATCGTCGGCGTGCCCGTCTTGGCGAAATGCGTGCGCGGCCCGGAGTCGCGGATCTGCTTGCCGACGCGCAGCCGGCGCAGCACCTCGACGAACGGATCGCCCCAGATGGCCGTGAGCAGAAAAGTGAATGCCCCCAGGGTGAGGGCGAATGGCAGTTCAGGAGTCATAGGATGGCTGGTTTCACAGCGGTTGCCGACCACAGCACAGGCAAACTCGCGCTATAGAGCGGCCATTGTACGCCATAACGGGCTATCTGCCCAGGCGCGGGCGCGCAGAGTGCACACAAAGGGTGGCGGCGGCTCGCCGGAGCGCAGGATTACCGCAGAGACGCAGAGAGCGCAGAGGAAAAGCAAAGTGTTACGTTCTTCTCCGTGTCCTCTGCGCCTCTGCGGTTCCAGAATTCTGCATCTCAAGCCGCGCGGGGGGTGAGGTCAGCCAGGGCCAGCCAGCCCGTCAGTATTCGCGCGCGAAGGGGTTGCCGCCCTGGGCAACGAGCTGGTAGCGCAGGTCGTCCGGGGGGATCTCCATCAGCACCACCAGGCGCTCCAGCAACTCCTGGGCCAGCGGCGCGGCGGTCATGCTGCCCCAGTATCCCCAGGGGCGATCCAGCTTGATCAGGATGGACACCACCGGGTCATCGGCGGGCAGAAAAGCCAGGAACGAGGCGATCGAGTTGCCCGGCGCGAACGGCTCGTAGCCATAGGGCGCGGGGATTTCGGCAGTGCCCGTCTTGCCGGCGATCGTATAGCCGGGGAATTCGAACTCGATCTCCTTGCTCTCGCGCAGCACGCGCACCATGATGTCGCGCGCCTTGTGCGCCGCTTCCTCGCTGATCGGGCGGTGCGTGGCTGCGGGCTGCGTCTCGATCACCTGGCCGCCGTCAATGCGCGCCTTAACGATGTGCGGCTGCATGATCAGCCCGTCGTTGGCGATGGCGTTGGCCGCCGTGAGCATCTGCAGCGGCGTGACCGACACACCCTGGCCATAGCTGTTATTGAGAAACTGCGCCTCGCTCCACAGCGAATCGCCCGGCTCGACGAGAATGCCCGGCGACTCGCCTTCCAGGTCCACGCCGGTGGGGCTGCCAATGCCGAACTCGCGCAGCTTGGGATAGACGGTGTACGGGCCGATCTCCTTGTAGATAGTGGCCGTGCCGGTGTTCAGCGAATCAATGAAGACCTGCGCGAAGTCGGGGTTGCCGTGCGACGAGCGATCCCAGTTGCAGATCGCCACACCGCCCGCCTCAAAACATCCCGGATCGTAGTACGACCAGTCGAGATCGTGCTTTCCGGCGTCCAGCGCCAGGGCCATCGTCACCACTTTGAAGATCGACCCCGGCTCGTACACATCGGCCACCGCCTGGTTGCGCGCGTACTTCATATTCTCTTCCGACAGATCGCCGGGCTGGAAGTACGGATAGTTGGCCATGGCCAGGATTTCGTTGTTGCGCGGGTTCATGATCAGGATCGTGCCGCCCGTCGCCGTCGGGTCTTTCGCCAGAAAGCCCTCCAGCACTTCCTGGGCGAGATATTGCAGGTCGCGGTCAATGGTCAGGATGAGGTCCATCCCGTCGCGGACGCGAGTCGCCTGGGTCTGGCTTTCTTCCAGCAGGGGGATGTTGCTCCGGGTGACGCGCTTGCTCTGCCCGGCCAGCAACGTCTGGTAATAGCCCTCCACGCCGTAATAGCCCCGGCTGGACCGCGCCCCGTCCGAGCCGGCGAAGAAGCCGACGATCTGGGCGGTCAGCTCGCCCTGCGGATAGATGCGAATGGGCAGCGGCTCGATGATGATGCCGGGCACGTCCAGGTCGGCGATGGCCTGCCCGACCTCGGCGCTGACGCGGCTGACCAGCAGCACATACGGCGGAAAGGTGCCGTCCGCGTTGGGCTGCAGCAGGTTGTAGAGACGGTTCTCCGGCAGGCCTACCAGCGGGGCGAGGGCAAATGCCACCCCCTGGCGATCCACGACCTGGTTGGGGCTGATGCCGATGCGGTACTCAAACGAATTGGTCGCCAGCAGATGCCCGTTGCGGTCGAAGATCTGCCCGCGTTTGGGCAACACTTCGACCGTCTGCTGGTAGCGATGCTTGGCCTGGTCTGCGAGCGCCTGCTTGATCTCCGGGTTCATGCGGAACTGGAATGACAGCAGGCGCACCAGCAGCACCAGGCTGATGCCAATCAGCACCACGCCGACCAAAGTGAGCCGCCTGCTGAGGGTCTCGTCGCGAATCATGGCCCCAGAAAGTCCTGTGCGCAGCGCCCTAGCCGCTGCGCCACGAATCGAGTTGTTGCTTCAGGCCGTCCCACTGCTTGCGCAGCCAGCCGCCCAGCGTCTCGTCGTAGATCTGCTCCGCAGTCTGCGCGGTAGGCGACGGCGTCGGCGTGACGATGGGCCGGTTGTAACGGTACCCATCCACGATGATATACTGGATTTCGTCTGAGTCCGCCGGGCGAAAGCCCATCTCCGCTGCCCGTGTCATGACGCGCGGCAGGCTCTGCAGGCTGGCGATCTCAGCGCGCACGCGCTCGTTGTCGCGCTCCAGCCGGGCGCGGTAATCGTTCATCTCGGCCAGCTCGCGCGCCGAAATCGTGCTGCGCGACGTCTGGAACAGGTACAGCGCCGCGATGATCAGGCTGACGACTCCGATCAGGCCCAGCGTAGCCACGAACCGCCGTTGGTTGCGCCAGGGCTGCTGCACAGTATGCGGTCTGGCCAGGAAACGGGACTCGTCGCTGCTCATCTTTCTCCGTGTTCGGCCCTGGCCGACGCGCTGTCCAAAGCCGGGCCGCAGATTGATTATACTCCAAACCAGCCCGGCCTACCGCCGCCGGGCCAGCGCGGGTGCGTGCAAAGGTTGACAGCGACTCGCTGGACGCAGGGCATTGACCTCACCCCCAGCCTCGCGGCGCTCGGCTTGCCCCCTCTTCGCGTGTGGAGAGAGGATTTTCCAATCCGAAATTCGCAATCCGAAATTCGCAATCCGAAATTCGCAATCCTGCCCTTCCCCTGCGTCCTCTGCGCCTCAGCGGTTCAGAGACTTTCGCCCTCCAACACAGACGCCTCTCCGAGCCGCTCCACGACGCGCAGCCGGGCGCTGCGACTGCGCGGGTTGGCAGCGATCTCCTCGGCAGCGGGGCGCAGCGGCTTGCGCGTCACCAGCCGGACGCGCGCCACATGCCCACAGGTGCAGACCGGCTGACGCGGCGGGCACAGGCAACCGGTCGCCTCGGCCTTGAACGCCTGCTTGACGATGCGATCTTCCAGGCTGTGGAAGCTGATCACGGCCAGCCGTCCGCCGGGGCGCAGCAGATCAATGGCGACCGGCAAGACGCGCTCGACCGCGCCCAGCTCGTCATTGACGGCGATGCGCAACGCCTGAAAGGTGCGCGTCGCCGGGTGAATCTTCTCGCGCGGGCCGCGCTGTGCCCCGGCCACGACCTCAGCGAGCTGGCGGGTGCTGCTCAGCGGGCGCGCGGCGACAATGGCGCGGGCGATGCGCCGGGCGTGGCGCTCTTCGCCATAGCGAAACAGCACGTCGGCCAGCGCCTCAGCATCCCACGTGTTGACCAGATCGGCGGCGGTCGGCCCACCCCCGGACGGGTCGAAGCGCATATCGAGCGGCCCCTCGCTCATGAAGGCGAAGCCGCGCGCCGGGTCGTCCACCTGCATCGAAGACAGACCCAGATCGAGCAGCATCCCGTCCGCGCCCTGCCCCGCGTCGCCCATCGCTTCCAGCCAGGCCGGCACCAGCGCGCCGATTCGCTCGTAGCTGGCGTGGCGCAGCGTCACCCGCGCCGCAACGGGGGCCAGCCGCGCGCTCGCCAGGGCCAGCGCCGCCGGGTCGCGATCCAATCCCAACAGGCAAGCGTCCGGCGCAGCGGCCAGGATCGCCGCCGCGTGCCCACCCGCGCCCACCGTGCCATCCACAAAGCGCCCCGCCGGGCGCGCGGCGACGCGCAGCGCAGCGAGCACGGCGTCGAGCAGGACGGGGATGTGAGGGGCGGCAGAGTGGGTCATGGCTGTCTGTCATCACGGCCAGGGACGATGCGCACGAGTGTAGACGACCCGGCGAGCGGCGGCAAGAGCACAACACAAAGAAAGACTTCCGAAGTTTTCGAAAGATTCGGAAGTCGGTTCTGCGCGACGCCCTTCCCCGGCAAGACCTCCAGGGACGGGCAGCAGCACAGGCGTCATAAAGATGGCGTCTGATTGACCTCACCCCCCGCCGCGCTACGCTTGGCTTGCCCCCTCTCCACGCAGATGGAGAGGGGGCGGCGAGGCGCGTCAGCGCCTCGCGGGGGTGAGGTCAGCCGGGGCGTATCGCCATACGCCCCCCTCTTGCTCGCCTAGCGCGGCACGTCCCAGATGAGCACAGCCCCGTCGTCACCGCCAGAAGCGATCAGCGACCCGTCCGGGCTGAAGGCCACGGCCTTCACCCAGTCCGCATGGCCGGACAGCACCGCTTTTTCCGAGAACGAGCCATCAGCTTCGAGCTGCCACACGCGCACCGTCGAGTCGTCACTGCCGGAGGCGATCAGCGTCCCGTCCGGGCTGACGGCGACCGCTCTCACGTAGTCCGTATGGCCGGAAAGCTCGGCGACGGCTTCCCCAGAAGCCGCTTTCCACACACGCACAATGCCGTCGTCGCTGCCGGTCACGAGCAGCACCCCGTCCGGGCTGAAGGCCACGGAGCGAGTCCAGTCTGGGTGCTCGATGCTGAGCAACACCGCCCCGGTCTGGGCATCCCACACGCGCGCGGTGGAGTCGTCCCCAGCGGTGGCGATCAGCGTTCCATCCGGGCTGAACGCCACATCTTTCACGGTGTACCACTCGCCCTCCAGCGTGAGGAGATGCTCGCCTGTCACGACATCCCACACCTTGACCAGGGCATCGCTGCTGCCGGAAGCCAGGCGGCTACCATCCGGGCTGAAGGCAACGCTGTAGACGTAGTCGTCATGGGCCTCGATGGCCAGCTTCTCGTCGCCAGTGATCGCATCCCACACGCGCACCGTCCCGTCATCGCAGGCCGAAGCCAGGAGCGCTTCAGAGGGGTGGTAGGCGACGTCGCGGACATAGTCGGGGTGCTCCAGAGTGAGCAACTCCACGCCGCTCTCAACATCCCACACGCGCACCGTCCCGTCATCGCTGGCAGAGATCACCTGCGCGCTGTCCGTGCTGAAGGTCACACCATTGACCCAGTCCTCATGCCCGTACAACGCCGCGTGCCAGGCCGGCGTGTACTCAATCGTGGCGACGATAGCCAGGATATCCGCCTCGAATTGCGCCATCCCGCCGGGGGCAGTGACGGCGACCACCGCTATAACGGTGCCATCCCCGGCATCTATGGCGATCATCAGCATCTCGCCCAGCTCTAGGGCGAACGAAAGACGCGCTGCGTCCCGCCCTTCCAGGCTGAAGCTCTCCGGCACAGAGATCGCATTAACACCAATCTCGCCGAAGCTGATCGCCTCAGCCAGGGCAGCCACAACGCCTTGCGGGCTGGTGTCTGGCAGGTCGTACACCACCATGCGCAGCATCGCTGGGTCAACGATCAGCACGCCAACCGCCCCCGGCGGCACCATGTCCTCTTCCAGCGCAGCTTCGTCGTTCGTGAGGCTGATCAGACCTTGATCCTCCACCGTCACCCACCCGGCGGGATAGGAGAAGGTCAGGCTGCCAGAGGGCGAGACGTACTGCTCGCTGAGGGAGTCCTGGGCGAAGGCCGCCAGCGGCACACTGCCCAGGATCAGCACCACGAGGATGATGCCGACGAACGCTAAACGTCGAGAAAACATGCTCTACCTCCGAGATTTACGGGCGCGTTGCCCTGTGCACACGCCTGTCCCATACTGACGCGATACGCAGCCCAGCCGGACTGTAACTGTTCGTGAAGTATACCACATTCCCGGCGATGGCCCCCCGACTATCCGGGGGGATGCGTGCAAAGGTTGTCAGCAATTTGCCTGACACCCAACGAAGTGAGGTCTGTGTGGGCGTATTGCCATACGCCCCTCCGGGGGCGCAGCAGAGCTTTACCTCACCCCCCGCCTCGCTACGCTCGGCGTGCCCGGCGGCGAGGCGCGTCAGCGCCGAGCGGGGGTGAGGTCAAGAGGGGCGCTGTTTCCCCCCACCCCAAACCCCTCGCCCCGGTGAGGGAGAAGCTCAGCGGGCGCGCTCTGCTCCCTTCCCCCTACAGCCCTGCTCTGCGCAACGACAAGCGCCACAGGGTGTCAATCAGGATTTCGCGCAGGGCCAGCGTGACCGCCATGTACAGAACAGCCTGGGCCAGGGTCATGTCCACGATGTAGCCGGCCACCGGCCCCAGCACAGCCAGGGCCAGCAGATAGGGCATATCCGACAGCCGGGTGACGCCCGCCTGCAACGTCAGCACAACGCCCGCCAGGACGAATTCGGCGACCCACACCAGGAGCACGGCAGCCGCGGAACTGGTGAAGGCCGCGCGCATGGAACTGGCCGACGTGCTGGCGGTCATGGCGGCGGTCACCACCAACAGATACTGCTGCGTGCGGTCTATGATGAAGACAAGGGCGCTGCCAACCGGCAGCGCCACCGCCGCCCCGCACAGCAGGAAGATCGGCAGATTTTCAAGAGTCGTCAGCCCCGTGGGGATGAGCACCAGGCTGACGAAGCCCACCCCCACCGCCAGCAACGCCATCAGCGCGGCCAGCGCGATGATCAGGTAGCGGATCCACCACAGCGCGCCCCCCACCTTGCCCAGCAGCACGCCCTCCACACCATCCGGGATGGTCAGCAGCACGTCCCAGCGCCCTTTGGCGCGCTCCTCGACGACGATCGGCCCCAGGGCGGCGCTGGTCATGGCGGCCAGCAGCAGCAAGGCCAGCAACAGCCAGATCCACAGCGTGCCGAGGTACAGCGCCACCAGCGCCCAGCCGAGGCTCAGCGCCCCCACGGCGCCCAGCGTCAGAGCGGGGAAGGCCGCCAAACGACGCGCCAGCCCATACCAGATGGGCTGGCGCTTGATCTCCAGCAGAAAGACAGGATTCTCGAAGGCGTTCCAGAAGGCAAGCGCGTGGGCGAACAGCTTCCAGGAACTCATCGTGCTGGCAGCTTGCGCGCGACCTGTCTCCCGCTCATGGCGCGGACGGCCTCATTCACCCAGGGACGCGACCGCAGCAGGGAGCCGGTCAGCGGCGGCTCACTTATTGGCTTCCGAAGCGCGCGGATCGAGCGCGTCGCGCAGCCCGTCGCCCAGGAAGTTGAAGGCGAACATGATCAGAAACAGGGCCAGCGCGGGGAAGATCGCCTGGTTGGGATAGCTCTTGATGGCCTGCGATCCTTCCGAAATCATGCTGCCCCAGCTTGGCGTGGGCGGGTTGACACCCAGGCCGATGAAGCTGAGGAACGCCTCGAACGAGATATAGCGCGGGATGGCCAGGCTTTCGCGCACGATGACCGGCCCCAGGATGTTGGGCAGCACATGGCGGAAGATGATCGCCATATCGCGCACGCCGATGGATCGCGCCGCCTCAATGAACTCCTTCTCGCGCAGAGAGAGCACCTGCCCGCGCGCCAGGCGCGCCGTATCCATCCACGACGTGATACCGATGCCGATGAAGATGAACAGCATCCCGCCGAAGGCCGCATCAATCTTGTTCAGGCGATAGGCCAGCGACCCCACCTCGCTCTGGGTGAAGCTGGAGCGGAAGAAAACCATCATCAGGATGATCAGCAGCAGCGTGGGGAAGGCGTACATGACATCCACCAGCCGCATCAGGATGTTGTCGGTCCGGCCACCGATGTAGCCAGACGTCATCCCATAGACGGTGCCCACCAGCAGGCTGGTCAGCGGGCCGATGAAGGCCACCGCCAGCGAGATGCGCGCCCCGAAGATGATGCGCGTCCACAGGTCGCGCCCCAGCGCGTCCGTGCCCAGCAGATAGTCGTTGTTGACGCGGACATAGCCCATGTCCTCGCCAACCGGTTTCATCTTGGGGAAGAGGTCAATCACCCATTTGGGAGCAGTGTTGATCGCCGTGTAGTTCTGCTCTGCGTAGGTGTAGCTGGTCAGGTAAGGGGCGAAGACGGCGATCAGCACAAAAGCGATGATCACCGTCAGGCCGAGCAGCGCGGCCCGGTGGCGAATTAGGCGCCGGACAGCGTCCCCCCAGGGGCCGCGGCTGCGCTCAAGCTCCTTGCCCAGTCGCGCGGTTCCAGGGAGTGGCTGAGCCACCTTCTCCGATGTCTCTGCGGTCATGATCGTGCTTCTCCCTGGCTAATCAAAGCGAATGCGCGGATCCAGCCAGACGTAGGTCAGATCCACAATGAAGTTGGCCACGACGATGAAGAAGGCGAAAAGCAGAGTGGTGCCCATGATCATCGCGTAGTCGCGCTGGTTGATGCTGATGATGAAATACTGGCCCATGCCAGCGATTCCGAAGACCCGCTCCGTCACGAAGGTGCCGGTCAGCAGGGCGGCAAAGAGCGGGCCGAGCACAGTCACCACGGGGATCATGGCGTTCTTCATGGCGTGAATGATGACGACCTGCCGGCTGCGCAGCCCTTTGGCCCGCGCCGTGCGGATGTAGTCCTCATTGAGCACCTGCAGCAGGCTGGCGCGCGTCAGGCGGGCCAGCAGCGCCGACTGGGCAAACCCCAGCGAGACGGCGGGCATGATGAGCTGCTCGAAGCTGCCCCAGCCGGACGTGGGCAGCCATTTCAACTCAACCCCGACCACATATTGCAGCAGCGGGCCGAGCACAATGGCCGGGATGGACACGCCCAGGATGGCCACGCTCATGCTGAAATAGTCGGCGGCTGAGTTCTTGCGCAGCGCGGCAACGGTGCCCAGCGGGATACCGATGACCATCGCCACCAGCATCGCCGCCACGCCCAGCTTGAAGGAGACTGGCAGGTGCGTGCCGATGATCCCATTGACGGAGCGCGTCCGGTCAGTGTAGGACGGCCCAAAGTTCATCCAGCGGAACGTGGTCTTATCACCGAAAGGCAGCTTGATATTGATCAGGTGATCTTCTGTGACCGAAAACTTTTTCTCCCCGGTGGTGACGGTCGGGATCAGCAGATCGCTGATATAGTCAACATACTGCTTCCAGACGGGATCATCGAGGCTGTACTTGGCGTTGAGGTTATCCAGAACAGCCTGGGGTAGCTTCTTCTCGCGCGCAAACGGCCCGCCGGGGACCTGATGCATCAGGAAGAAGGTGATGACCGAAACCAGGAAGAGCACAAACACCAGGCCCAAAAGGCTGCGAGTGAAGTACTGTGCCATATATCCTCTCCTGCCGTCGCCAGCGCCCGGCAACCGGCTGAACGCTCGCCCGACTCTCTGGGGGACTGCCGGCCAGCCGATCCGCCGGCTCAGCCTCCCTGCACAGCTACCCCTGGCCAGGTTTGCTGCATCGGGCCATTCTATGCCTTCCACAAGTTTTGTACGGACCGCCCAAGACTATTCTATCCGCAAATCTGTCTGCACAGGGGCCGGCTCGACTCGCTTGATAAGTTTTTTGCGCTCCTGGCGTCTTGTCAGAGCGGGTGTGCACCCCCACCCCCAGCAATTCGCGGACGGGCATTCCTCACGAACCCGAATAGGGGAGAGAGAGCCGGACGGCTCTCTCTCAACACATCCTATATCATTTGCAGTCCAGAAACGATACGGACCGCGACTAGCCGGCGATGTCCCACTTGTCGTAGCGCTCGATGCCGATGATGGACGGTGAGGACACCAGGTTCGAGCTGATCATGCTGACCTTGGTGTAGAAGTAGATGGGCGCCATGGCCGCATCTTCCCAGGTCAGGATGTGCTCGGCGCGGGCGTAGAGCGGCTTGCGCGCCTCGAAGTCGGTCATGACTTTGGCCTGGTCAAGGATCGCGTCGAACTCTTCGCTGCCCCAGTTGGTGTAGTTGTTGCCCGAGGTCGAGCGGAACACGTCGCCCAGACCGTTGTGCGGATCACCGTAGTCCCAGCACCAGCCCAGACGCCACACCTGCGGCGCATCCTGGCCCAGGGTGTCCTGGTAGGTCTGCCATTCCTGGTTGGCCAGGCTCACCTCGATGTCCAGTGTCTGCTTCCACATCTGCTGGACAGCCTGGGCAATCGTGGCGTGCGCTTCGCTGGTGTTGAACATCAGGGTGATGGGCGGGATGGTGGCCAGGGTATTGCCAGTTTCCTGGAGGTAGAGCTCCAGTTCCTGCTTGGCCAGTTCGGGATCGCTGCGCGTGCCCAGGTCAGGGTACTCTTCCTGAGTGGGCGAGGCGGCGAAGTTGGGGCGCGAGAAGAACCCGGCGGGCTGCTCACCACGGCCCAGCACAGCCTCGACCAGCGTCGGGCGGTCAATGGCCAGCGAGAACGCGCGGCGCATGTGGACGTTGTCAAAGGGCGCCTTCTCGACGTTGAAGCCGTAGTAGTAGGTGCAGTCGCGCGAGCCGATGTACAGCTCGTCCGGGCGCTCAACGCGCAGACGCGGCAGGTCGGCCAGCGGCACTTCTTCGATCGTGTCCACTTCACCGGCCTCGAAGGCCGCCAGCGCCGCCGAAGCGTCCAGGAAGTTCACCTGGATCACATCGAGCGTGGGGATGGGGTGGCTTTCGGTGCCAGGCCAGAAGGGGTTCTTGATGATCTCGGTGCGCGAGCCAGGCTCGTGCGACTTGAGCACGAAGGTGCCATAGGTGTGATAGTTGCCGGGCAGCACCCAGGCATCGCCATTCTCTTCAATCGTCCAGCGCGGCTGGGCCGAGAAGAGCCACTCGCCATAGACCTGCAGCAGGAAGCCCGCCGGTTCTGGCGAGGTGATCTGCAGCGTGTAGTCGTCCAGCGCCTTGACCATCACATCTTCGGCTGCTCCCTCGCCGGTGTTGTAGGCGGTGCCGCCCACAGTCCACTCAGCGCCCAGGAAGCCGTAGTCGGAAGCGATGGCCGGGTCCATTGTGCGCAGCGCGCTATAGACAAAGTCGTGAGCGGTCACGTAGCGGACAGCGCCCGACTCATCGGTCACTTCCACGACCGAGTCCGTAGCCGCATCGTAGGTCACCCAGGGCACGCCCTGCTTGAGGGTGAAGGTGTAGACGAGGTTGTCCTCGGAGATGTCCCAGCTCTCCGCCATGCCGTGCTGCGGGATGCCGGTGGTCTCTTCGCGAGGGGCCAACCCGGGGAACATCATGGTGATGAACGTGTGCGAGGTCGTGTCGGACGCCAGCGACGGATCGAAGATGACGTTCGTGCCGGCGGCGCCCATGACAACCCGCAGAACCTTACCCTGGGCACTCACCGGCGCAACGACGGTGAGCACCAACGACAAAACGAGCACGAAGAAGAGCGTAAAGCGGCTTTTCCTAGCCATACAGAACCCTCCCAGGTTACTTAAGTACGAAATCCTCAACGATCGAGTTATTCTATTATGACATGGAATCCGCAGGGTGCAAGGAAATTCGTTTCAGGGGATGCGAGCAAAGGCTGACAGCGACTCGCCGATTGACCTCACCCCCCGCCTCGCTACGCTCGGCGTGCCCCCTCTCCATCTGCGTGGAGAGGGGGCGGCGAGGCGCGTCAGCGCCACGCGGGGGTGAGGTCAGCCGGGGCACAGCAGAGCTTTACCTCACCCCCCGCCTCGCTGCGCTCGGCGTGCCCCCTCTCCATCTGCGTGGAGAGGGGGCGGCGAGGCGCGTCAGCGCCGAGCGGGGGTGAGGTCAAGGGGGGCGCTGTTTCCCCCCACCCCAAACCCCTCGCCCCGGTGAGGGAGAAGCTCAGCGGGCGCGCTCTGCTCCCTTCCCCCCGGCGAGGGGGAAGGGCCGGGGATGAGGGGGCAAGGGCCGGCGCACGACTCGCCGCGCGGGGGTGAGGTCAACCCGGGCGCAGCAGAGCAGCGCCCCTACCGCCTGACGAATTTCGCGCACCCCTGCACGCTGCCCGGTTGATCCCCTCTGCATACGGTATACTCTCTGCACAATACCTTGCGCATCACCGCGCAGCAGAGACCGTCGGCGCCGGGGGGCCTGAGGGCGCTCTGGCAGTGGGGGATGAGAAGCAGCCGTTGGCTGAAGCGATGCGTGAAGTTCGAGAGTGGCTGCGGGCGATCAACACCTGGGACGTAATGCGCAGGCTTTTCCCCTGGCAGGACTTTCCTTCTGCCAGGCTGCCCATCGCCCGCCACGAGAAAGTCGGCTCGCTGGCCCTGGTGCGCATCGCCGATTTCGTGGATCGCATTCCGCCCCTGGCCTGGATAGTGATAGTGGGATTTTATATGGCGGCTGTGGTACACTCGCGCTCATCTCAGGCACCGTTCTGCCTCAATGGGCTGCTGCTGCTGGCGCCGCTGGTCCTGTTCGCCCCGTCGCTGCTGGTGTGGGCGCTCCTGCTCGGCCTGACGCTGGCACCGATCATCGCCCGCGAGCGCGAGGATGGCACCTGGGAAGTGCTGCGCACCGTGCCATACAGCACCGAGGAGCTTCTGCTGGCCAAGGCGCAGGGCGCTCTGGCGTCGCTGCGCGACCTGCTGCGGCGAGCGTGGTGGCTGTGGTATGTGCAGATTCAGGGGCTGATCGCCATCCTGATCATCGGCAGCGGGATCGCCCTGGTGTCAGGTATACCCGGTGTTTCGGGCCGAGAGCAGGGAAGCCTCACCCAGAATCTGCTGTGCGCCGGGGCACTTGGGCTGGTGCTGGCCCTCATTGCCGGCTATCTGTTTGATCGCGTGCAGCAGCTCACCCTGATGATCGTTGCCGCGCTGGCTGCCAGCACCGGGTCATCTTCCGTCCGCGAAGCCGCAACAGCGGCGGTGACGGCCTCGCTGCTGGCCTGGGGCATAGATGTGATGGTGGGCGTGGCCGTGCTGGCGGTTCAGCCGGTGGGCGAAGTGCGAGACGTCGGGTTCAGCCTGGCTGCGATGATCGTGCTGGGTCCGGTTGCCGGGTACCTGATCGAGCTAAGCCCGCTGGTCATCCTGCCGATGGCGCTGGCGACCTACCTGGCGCGCAGCGTCGCCATCCGCCAGTTATGGGGGGTGGCCGTGCGCGGTGCGGAGAAGCTGTAAGCCGGATCGCCGTATAGCCGGGCGCGCATAAACCTCGCGTTGCATCATGGCGCGGACGCTGGTATAACATCCGCCCATAGCAAAAGACATCGGCAAACAGTGCCCCAGCGAACTGCGAGGCGCTGGGAGAAAGGTGAGGCCCTATAGTAAAACTGCACTATACGAAAAAAGCAACTCGCTGCACTGTACAAACCAACCCTAAGGAGGCGTTCGTAATGAAAAAGTTAACCATTTTTGTTATCGTCATCCTGGCCACTATGCTGGCCCCGATGACGGCGCTCGCCCAGGAACCGGGCAGCGGCGGCCCCGTGATCGAAGGCAACTTCGGTGGCTCGGTCAACTTCGGCGCCATGAACCCGCTGCGCAACAACGACACAGCGACGAACCGTATCACCGGCCTGATGTTCCCGACGGTCATCGGCGCCAGCGGCATCACTCAGACCTACGGCCTCGTCGGCGACGAAGCCGTCTACGGCGCGCTGGCCACCGGCTACACCATCTCGGATGACGGCCTGGTCTATACCTTCACGCTGCGCGATGACGCAACCTGGACCGATGGCACGCCCATCACCACCAAGGACGTCAAGTTCAGCTTCGACGCCATCGCCAGCGGCGCCATTGACGCCCCGCTGTACGGCTACTTCAACTACGTGGCCGACGGCAACCCCACCGGCGTCAAGGAAATCCGCATCATTGACGACTACACCTACGAGGCGGTCTTCGAGGTCGCGGCCTGCACCGCGCTCGGCCTCGGCGCCGGCTTCCCCGTTGTCCCGGCCCACGTCTGGAACTACGACGGCAGCCCGGACTTCGACTTCTCGGTGCTGAAGGATCACCCCTTCGACTCCAACCCGTCGCCCGCCTTTGGCCCGTTTGAGTTCGCCAGCTTCAACCCCGGCGAGGCCGTGGCTGTCAAGGCGACCACCACCTGGCCCGATGGCGTGGTCATCCCCTCCGGGTTCATCTACCGCGATGTGCCCGACCAGACCGTGCTGGCCGAGCAGTTCCTGGCTGGCGAGACCAACTTCATTGACGGACCGCCCGTGCAGCGCCGTCCCGACATCCGCGCGGCTGCCAACGTGGTGGCCGTTGACATGCCCGGCAACTCGTGGGACTACGTGGGCCTGAACCTGGCCGACCCGGACAACCCGCAGCCGGGCCGCGACGAGAACGGCAACCCCATTGACCAGGGTCACCACCCGATCTTCGGGGATGTCCGCGTCCGCCGCGCGCTCCAGCACGCGATCAACGTCGAGGACATCGTCAGCGGCGCGGTCTTCGGCGAAGGCTCGGTCATGGCTTCCAGCCAGATCCCGACCTCCTGGGCCAAAAACCCGGACCTGGCGCCGATCCCCTACGACCCAGAGCTGGCTGCCCAGATGCTCGACGAAGCTGGCTGGCCGCTGGGGCCGGACGGCGTGCGTATCTGCCAGGGCTGCCTCTACGCTGAAGAAGGCGCGCCCTTCGAGTTCGAGCTGATCACCAACCAGGGCAACACCCGTCGCGAGGCCATCGGCCAGATCATCCAGGATCAGCTCTACGACCTGGGGATCAACGTGGACTTCCAGGCCATTGACTGGCAGTCGGTGCTGGATCAGACCTTCGGCGCGCAGACCTTCGATGCCTACATCATCGGCTGGCGTCAGGGCTTCCCCGATGATCCGGATCAGATCCAGCTCTTCGGCAGCGCCAACGACGACCCGGCCAACCAGTCCAGCAACGCGGTGTCCTACTACAACCCGCGCTTCGAGGAGCTGTCGCTGCAGGCCTCTACGCTGCCCGGCTGCGACCCGGCTGAGCGCGCTGCGATCTACTACGAGATCGAGAAGATGCTGCAGGACGACCAGCCCTACCTGTGGCTCTTCGTGCAGAATACCATGTACGCGGCTTCCACTGAGGTGGCAGGGTTCGCTCCGTACCCGAACGCGCCCCTGTGGAACGTCCACACCTGGACGATCGCCCAGTAATGCTCTAACGCTCCCAGGACTCCTGGCCGGCAGCCCAGACGGGTTGCCGGCCAGAGTCCTCTGGCAGATCTCACGAAAGGAGACGGATAACCAGACAATGACGCAATTTATCCTGCGACGGCTCATCCAGGCCATCCCCACCCTCTTTGGCATCACGGTCCTGACCTATGCGATCATCGTCGCTGCGCCGGGCGATCCCGTCTCGACCCTGACCTTTGGGCCTAGGACCACCAAAGCCCAGCGAGTGGCCCTGGCCGCCCAGCTTGGCACCAACGATCCGGTCTATAAACAATATATTCGCTGGCTGATCGGCAACGACTGGCAGAAGTTCCCCAAAGTTGACGGGCGCGGCAACCCGGTCCTGGACAGCAATGGCGAGCAGATTGTGGAGCGCGGCACCAAGAAGGGCATCCTGCGCGGCGATTTCGGGACTTCGTTCGTCACCAAGCGGCCCGCTCTGGAGCTTATCATAGAGAAATTCCCGGCCACCGCAGAGCTGGGATCGCTGTCGCTGCTGGTCGGCATCCTGTTGGGCGTATCCATCGGCGTGCTGGCCGCCGTGCAGCGGGGCGGGGTTTTCGACAACCTGACGCGCGTCATGGCCGTCATCTTCAGCGCCGTCCCCGTGTTCTGGCTGGGGCTGACCCTGCTGCTCATTTTTGGCTCGTGGCTGGGCTGGCTGCCGATGGGAGGGCGCTACCCTACCAATTATTTCCTGACCGGTGAGGTTTCCCTCGCCGACCGGATCGAGCACCTGATCCTGCCCGTCGCGGTGCTGTCCACTGGCTGGATCGCCATCCTGTCGCGCTTTATGCGGGCTTCCACCCTGGACGTGCTCAGCCAGGACTATGTGCGCACGGCGCAGGCCAAAGGTCTCGCCTATCGCCAGATCTGGTTCGTCCATGCCGCGCGCAATGCCCTGATCCCCATCGCCACCATCCTGGGGCCGGCCATCCCCGGCATCATTGGCGGGGCGCTCATCACAGAGACGATCTTCTCCTGGCCGGGCGTCGGGCGCACGACCTATTCGGCAGTGCTGACTCAAGATTATCCGGTGATTATGTGCGCAGTGATCATCGTATCCCTGACCACTATCGTCGGCTACCTGCTGTCCGATATTCTCTACGCGCTCATTGACCCGCGCATCCGGCTGTCGTAGGAGAACGCTGATGTCAGCTTCGGAAGCTGCTGTGCTGAGTTTGCATAACGAAGATGAATACCGCGGCCAGACACTCGGGCAGCTTGCCCTGCTGCGCCTGCGCCGCGATCACCTGACTCTGATTGCCATCGGCGTGATTCTGCTGCTGACCGTTTTGGCGCTGCTGGCCCCGGTCATCTCTGATACGCTGGACGTGAACTACCGCCGCACGGACCTGCGGAACACCTTCGCGAAGATCGGCTCGCCGGGCCACCCGCTGGGGACCGACGACCTGGGCCGCGATCACCTGTCACGGTTGCTTTACGGGGCGCGCGTGTCATTGGGCATCGGCTTTTCTGCGGCGCTGGTGTCGCTGATTGTGGGCACCACAGTGGGCGTTGTCGCGGGCTTCTACCAGGGCAGCCGGCTGGGCTTCATTGATGATCTGATCATGTGGTTTGTCATCACCCTGAACTCGGTGCCGTCGCTGTTCTTGTTATTGATCATCTCGGCCATGCTCTCGCCCACGGTGTTCACGCTGATCCTGATCCTGGCGCTGCTTTCGTGGACCAGCACCATGCGCTTCGTGCGCGGCGAGACGCTGTCGCATCGAGGCCGCGAGTATATCGTGGCCGCGCACGCCATCGGCGCCAGCACGCCGCGCATCATGTTCCTGCATATCCTGCCCAACATCTTCTCGGTGCTGGCCATCAACCTGGCCAGCGACATCGGCGGCTTCATCCTGGTCGAGTCGGCGCTGAGCTTCCTGAACCTGGGCGTGCGCCCGCCCACGCCAAGCTGGGGCAACATGCTGATCAACGCCCAGACCTTCTACACGATGGGCGTTCACCTGGTCATCATGCCCGGCCTGATGATCGTCATCACCGTGCTGTGCCTGTTCCTGATCGGCGACGGCGTGCGCGATGCGTTCGACCCCCAGGCCTCCAAGAAGATAGCTTAAGCGTCCGGCGTGGCCGCTGCCGCCTGTGCTTTCGTAGGGGCGTATCGCAGACGCCCCTCCCCCTGGCCCCAGCCGGCGATCAAAGTCCCCCTCTCTAGCCGAGCTAGAGAGGGGGATTGAGGGGATGAGGCGTAGGGGCGTATGGCGATACGCCCCTCTTCGTCCCCGCCGGCCAGCCGCACACGACAATCCCCCGCTGCGCTGTTATGATCTCAGCGGAGCGCACGATCAGCACAGTCAGGACGGGCCATGAACCCTCTCAGCGCGGACATCCGGCTGCTCGGCGGGCTGCTCGGCGTGGTCATCCGCGAGCAGCACGGCGACGACGCCTTCAACACGGTCGAGGCCGTGCGCGCGGCGGCCAAAGCGCGCCGTGCCAATGAGCCGGGCGCTGCCGACGAGCTGCTCGCGCACATCCGCCAGCAGGACCTGGCCGGCAAGCGCATCCTGATCAAAGCCTTCAGCAACTATTTCCAACTGATCAACGCCGCCGAAGACCAGCAGCGCATCCGCGTGCTGCGCCAGCGCGAGGCGGACGGCGCGCTGAGCGAATCCATCGGCGACGCCATCCGCGCCCTGCGCACAGCGGACCTCAGCGCCGCCCAGGTGCGCGCGCTGCTGGAGCAGGTCAGCGTGCGCCTGGTGCTGACCGCCCACCCCACCGAGGCCAAGCGCAAAGAGGTGCTCGTCAAGCAGCGCCACATCGTGCAGATGATGACCCGCCGCGAGCGCGAAGCCCTGCTGCCGCGCGAGATGAGCGCCCTCGAAGCGGCGCTCGCCGAAGAGATCGAGGAGCTTTGGCAGACACGCCCCACCCGCGCCTCGCGCGCTTCCATCGCCGACGAGGTGGATTTCGTCGTCTATTTCCTGACCTCGGTGGTCATGGACGTGCTCATCGCCCTCACCGACGATCTGCGCGCCAGCCTGCAGGCGCACTACCCCGCCGAAGACTGGCGCACCCTGCCCCCGCTGGTGCGCTATAGCTCGTGGGTCGGCGGCGACCGCGACGGTCACCCCAACGTCACGCCCGAGGTTACGCTCGCCACACTGCGCGCGCATCGCGCCGCGATCAGCGCCGTCTACTGCGAGGCTGTCGCCTTCCTGCGCGAGCATCTCACCCAGTCCACCGACGACCTGCCCGCGACGGACGCGCTGCGCGCGGCGGTGACCCGCCAGCGTGGCGGGGATGCGCTGCGCTTCCCCGGCGAGCTTTACCGCGAGATGCTGGACATCATCGGCGAGAAGCTGAGCGCGGGCAGCTACCAGGGCGGCGACGAGCTGCTGGCCGACCTGCGCCTGATCGAGGACAGCCTGGCCGCTCGCGGCGCCGGGCGCGTCGCCGAGGGCGCGCTGCGCCGGCTGATCCGCCAGGTGCGGCTGTTCGGGCTGCACCTGGTGCCGCTGGAAGTGCGCGACGATGCGCGGCTCCAGGCGGCGGCCCTTGACGAGATTCTGCGCGCCTATGAGATCTGCCCGAACTACCTGGCCCTGCCGGAGCCAGACAAGCAGGCGCAATTGCTGAGCGAGATCGTCAACCCGCGCCCGCTTTTCCCCGTCGAGCCGGCCTTCTCCGAGCCGACGAATCGCGTCATTGCCACCTGGCGCATGATCGCCGCCGCCCACGCCGCCTGCGGCCCGGCGGCCCTGGACACGATGATCGCCAGCATGTGCAGCGCGCCCAGCGACGTGCTGACCCTGCTGCTCTTCGCCCACGAGGTCGGCGTGCAGCGCGACATAGACCTGGTGCCGCTCTTCGAGACGATTGACGCTCTGCGCGCCGCGCCGGACATCGTCTGCGACCTGCTGGCCATGCCTCTCTTCCAGGACTACCTGGCCGCGCGCGGCCAGCGCTTGCAGGTGATGCTCGGCTATTCGGACAGCGCCAAAGACGGCGGCTACCTGGCCTCTAGCTGGGGGCTGTACGCGGCGCAGGAACAGCTTGGCGCAGTCTGCGATGAGCACGGCATCACGCTGGAGCTGTTTCACGGGCGGGGCGGCAGCATCGGGCGCGGCGGCGGCCCCACCAACCGCGCCATCCTCGCCCAGCCCCCCGGCGCCATGCGCGGGCGCATCAAGATCACCGAGCAGGGCGAGGTCATCGCCCATCGCTACAGCAACGCCGACATCGCCCGTCGCCATCTGCACCAGGTGACGCACGCCGCCCTGCTGAGCACCCTCACGCCCTCGGTGGCGAACCTGCGCCCGGAGTGGCGCGCGGCCCTGGCCGAGCTGGCCAGCGCCGGCCAGGCTGCTTTCCGGCACTTCGTCTACGAGACGCCCGGCTTCCTCGATTACTGGCAGCAGGCCACACCGATCAACGAGCTGGCCGAGATGCCCATCGGCTCGCGCCCGGTTCGGCGCAGTCAGGGCGGCTTCGCCCAGATTCGGGCCATCCCCTGGGTGTTCTCGTGGATGCAGAGCCGGGCCATCATCCCCAGTTGGTACGGTGTCGGCCACGCTTTCGAGGTCTACTGCACCGCGCACGACTGCGCCGAAGAAGGCCTCGACCTGCTGCACGCCATGTACTGCGGGTGGCCGTTCTTCTCCGCGCTCATCCAGAACGTCGAGCTGGACCTGGCCAAGGCGGACATGGGCATCGCCCGGCTGTACGCCTCGCTGGTGGACGACGCAGCCCTGCGCGCGAGCATTTTCGGCGAGATCGAGAGCGAATACGCCCGCGCCTGCCGGTGGATTACGGCCATCACCGGGCAGGACGATCTGCTGGCCGAGATACCGGTCATCCGCCACTCCATCGAGCGCCGCAACCCGTATATTGACCCGCTGAACTTCATCCAGGTGGAGCTGCTGCGCGAGCTGCGCCAGCTTGACCCGGCGGCCCCCACCTATCAGGAAGTGTGGCAGGCGTTCATGCTCACCGTCAACGGCATCGCCGCCGGCATGAAGAACACAGGATAGGCGGCCCTTCGGCTCTCACAACAGAAACGGGCGACCCGTCCCCAGGTCGCCCGCTTCGTGCTGTGAAGATGCGCCTGTGCGCCCGCAGCGATCAGGCGAGCGGCACGGGCGTCACCGCCAGGGTGACGATACGCTTGGCCGGGATGGTCAGGGCGAGCGCGCCCTCTTCTGTCAGGGCCAGCGGCGGGCCGGCGGGCGCTTCGAGCAGGTTCACCGGAACGGCTTCCTGCACCGGGAAGCCGAAGCGCACCCGGCCCTCTGTGGTTGTCTCGCTGCTATTGTAGAAGCGCACGATCAGCCCCTGGCCCGCTTCGGCGGGCTTGATCGCGCTGAGCACCAGCGCCGCCGGCTCCAGCGCGACCACTGTCTGCGTGGCGGGCAACGGGCCGGTGGCCAGCGGCACAACCGCCGCCCGCAGCGACGCGCCAAAGGTGTAGGCTTCGCGCGCCGCCGCGTCCAGGTCGAACGCGCCGCCGAAGGGAATCACGCTGATGTCGGACTCGGCGGGGCCGAGGCACTGTCCGCCCGGTGTGGCGAACTCCGGCCCGGCGTGCCCCACGCGGCAGGCCAGGTCGCCGCGCGACAGCCAGCCCACACTGCGCAGCAGAGTCACGGCCAGCGTCGCGCCCGCCTCGGTGGGGATTAGCTCGTACTCTGGCAGGCCGCGCACAGCCACGAGCATCCCCTGCCCATCTTTCTCAACCGCCACGAAGCCGCGCTGGGGCGCGGTCGGCTGCGGCTGCTCGGCCCAGTCCGTCGTGTCGCCGTGCTGCTGGGGCGTGCGGGCGATGCGGTCGAAGTGCCCGTCGGCGATGGCCCGCTCGCTGCGCACGCCGCTGGGGAACAGGGCGCGCAGCCGGTGATCTTCAGCGCGGTTGTCGAGCGCCGTGTGGATGTCCAGGCGGCGGCTGTGCGGCAGCAGCGCCGCCGTCGTCACCACCGGCACGCGCACCGTCTCCGCGCTGCGCGTGTCGCGCTGCGGGGCCAGGCGCGCCGGCAGTTCCAGGGTCAGCGTGACGCGCAGCGCCTGCCCCAGCGGGCCGGCGTCCACGCGCTCGATCTGCGGCGGGGCAGCGGGCGTCTGCACCAGCCGGTCGCGCTCCGGCGGGCAGTAATTGTACTCATCACCCCGGTCGCCGCCGTCCTCAAAAGCGTTCAGGTCGCGCAGGACGCGCCCGGTCGCCTTGTCGAGCACGCTCAGGTGACCTGTGAGCGGGTCGGCTTCCACGCGCAGCCAGGCGTTCTCGATGACCGTCTCGCGCGTCACCGCTGCGGGGTGCTCCTCGACCGGCCCCGGCGCGGCCCGCAGCCGGTAGCTCCGCCAGCCGGTGCCGGGCACGTCGCGCGCCTCGAAGGCCAGCCGCGACGGGCGCCCGAAGCGCACGGTCAGGCGGCAGCGCGGGGCCGCCCGCAGCGCGGGATGCTGGCGCAGCGCGCGCGCCAGCCGCGCCAAACCGATCACGTCGCGCGGGTGCTGCTCGGTGAGGATCAGCTCCAGGCGCGGCTCGCCCTCGCTCAGCCAGGCGCGGGCGTCGCGGATCAGGCGGTTGAGATAGATGCCGATCTCAAGCTGCTCCAGGAACGCGGCCAGGTCGTCGCCAGCCAGCCAGCGCTGCTCCAGCACTTCCTCGTGGCCCTTCGTCCAGGCGGCGGGCACCGGCTCGCCGCGATCGTCGCTCAGCGCGTAATGCTGTTCCGGCCCCAGCCAGGGCACGTCGGCCTCGACGCGCCCCGCCGCCGCGCCCGGCACCGGGTTGAAGACAACCAGCGCCAGGTCTGCGGGCAGCGTCGTGACCTCGTGATCGGGCGGAGCGCTCGCCCTCTCTGGCGTTGGCGGGGCGGGCAGCGCCGCCGTGTCCAGGTGAGCGGCCAGGTCGCGCAGCCCTTCGTCCGCCAGCCGCCCGGCGATCTGCGCGCTCCAGGCGAAGCGGGTGCGCATCTCGTCGTGCACCTGGTCAATCGAGCAGCCGCAGATCGAGTCGTGGGGGTGATTTTCGATGAGATAGCGCCAGCTTTGCCACAGGTCTCCCTGGCGGCTGGGCGCGTTCCACAGCGTCCCCAGCGCCGCCAGCGGCTCAGCGTAACGCTCCAGCAGCGTCTCGCACGCCTGGTTATGCTGCTTGATCCACATGCGCGTGGAGAGCACGCCCGGCAGCAGGTGATGGCGGCGCGGAGAGCGCAGTTCGCCGCGCACGACCGGCAGATCGGGGTCAGGCCCCAGGGCAGCGCGCACCGCCCGCACATACGCGGGGATGGTGCCGTGCCGCAGCCGCGCCCGACCCTGCAGGGCGGCGTTCGCCGCGCCGATCAGAGCGGGAATCTCCGGCTGAGGCGGCTGGTGATCCGTCCCGTTGAGCAGCAGCAGGCAGTTGGCGCGCGTGTGCGGCCCCAGCCGGTCAATCTGCCGCTCGATCGTGCGCGTGAAGACGGCGGGATCGGTGGGCGCCCACTCCAGGTTGCCATAGCCTTCGCGCAGATAGAGAGCCAGCACGCGCGTGCCGTCCGGCGCTTCCCACCACAATTCCAGCGGCTCCTCGGACAACCCGCGCCGGAAAATGGCCGTCTCCACGCCGGCGCCCGCCAGAATTTGCGGAAGCTGGCTGATGTGCCCGAAGGGGTCGGGCGTGTAACCGATCAGCATCCGCTCGCCGAAACGACCGCAGATCGCCGCACCCAGCATCAGGTTGCGCACCGTAGACTCCGGCCCCGCCAGAAACTCGTCGGGCAGGATGTGCCAGGGGCCGATGACCAGCCGCCCGGACTGAATCTGGCGGCGCAGGTCGGCCTCGCGCTCCGGGCGCAGCGCCAGGTAATCTTCCAGGATGATCGTCTGCCCGTCGAGCATGAAGCTGTGGAAGGCCGGGTCGTCGTCCAGGATGTCGAGCAGGTCGTCAATCAAGCGCACCAGGCTCAGGCGGAAGTCCTGAAATGTGCGGTACCACTCGCGGTCCCAGTGCGTGTGCGAGACGACGATCATTTCATAGACAGGTGCTGACATAGCTCGCTCACTTTGTAGAGGGTGGTTGGTTGCTGGTTGCTGGTTGCTGGTTGAATAGACAGAGCACAGCACACCCCTCCACAAGCCAGCCACCAATCACCAATTACCAATTACCTCAAATAAACCGGATTCGTCAGCGCGCGCAGCAGGTCGCCGTCCTCACCGCTGACAAGCTGCGCGCGCACATACGCCGTGCCGGACACGTCCAGCACCCTCTCCATGACCTCGTCCTCGCCGGCGACAGGCTGGCGGGCCAGCAGGCCGGACGCGCCGTGCAGCTCCAGAGCTGACCCGGCCCCGCCCACCACGTGCACGGTCAGCGCCAGGCGGTTGTCCGGCGGGCGCGCGACGACATCGCCCATCATCGCCGGGCCGGCGCGCAGCGTCAGGCGCGGTCCATCTGCCCCCTCGCTGACGAAAGCGTGCCCGGCGCGCAGCGCGTCCAGCAGCGCCGCCGCGCTGGGCGGGCCGGGGCAATACACCCAGGTCGTCGGCGTGCCGATGCGGGCCACTTCGTCCGCCCCACCCCGCAGACGATGCGCGTCGCTGCCGCCGACGGCCACCAGCCGCTCGCCCGCGTTCAGGCGCTGCTCGTAATAGGTCAGCGAGACGGCGTTGAACAGTCTCCAGGGGCCGTTCCACACTTCCAGGCAGTGCGAGCCGGTCACCTCGGCGAACTCCCAGGGCGGCCCGTAGGGGCGCGGGTGGTTGCATGAGGTCAGGTAGCCGCGCGCCCGCGCCGCCTGAATCGCCTCGGCCAGCAGTTCCGGCGTCAGCGTGCGGAAGTCAATCCAGCCGCGGTCGCCCCACACGTTCCAGTGGCCCCGGTAGGTCGTCACTTCGAAGGCGGGGATCAGGATCAGGCCGGGCGTGTCCAGCGCGGCCAGCTCGATCAGGTGGCTGAGCGTATTGTGATCGGTGATTGCCAGAAAGTCCAGGCCCAGCGCGCGCGCCGCCGCGATCACCTCAGCGGGCGAGGAATCGCCGTCGCTGTGGTACGTGTGGCAGTGCAGCTCGCCGCGATACCAACCGTCCGGCCTGGCGACGGAGCCTGGCGCGTCCTGGCGCAGGGACAGCATGGCTGGCGGCGGGGAATCGCTCACCCCCTCCGCCGGGCTGAAGCGCAGCGTCACCCGGTAATCGCAGCCATGCGGCCCCACCTTGTACAGCCCCAGGAAGATGTACCAGGTGCCCGGCGTCAGCGGGCCGGGCAGGTAGCCAGGCGTCGCCGCCGCCGGCATCACAAAGAATTCGCGGCGGGCGCTGCCGCTCCAGCCGCGAAAACCCGCCTCCATGAAGGCGAGGCCGCGCTCGTCGAACAGCCCGATATCCACCGTGTTGCCGCCCGTCAGGTGCGGGTCGGAGCCGATGGCCTCGCTGTACTCGTAGCGCACGTCGAGCCGCCCCGCGCCCTCCGGCATCTCGAACGGCAGATAGAGGAAGCTGCCTTCCTGCGCCGGCGTCGTGTGCCCGGCCAGCACGCGCTCAATAGACACGGTGAGCGCGCTCATTGCAGCAGGTTGCCGTCCGCGTCATAAGCGTAGCTGACGTTCAGATCGGGCACCAGCCAGATCTCGTGCGGCAGGTCCGGCGGCTCGTCGCGGAAAAGGCGCACCGAAACCAGCTTGCCGGCCACGCGCACCACGATCAGCACTTCGCCGCCCATCGGCTGCACGGCGTAGACCTGCGCCGGGATCGCGCCGGGCGACGGTTCAACCTGCGGCGTCAGGTGTTCGGGGCGCACGCCCAGGGTGATCGTCTGCCCGTCGGTCAGCTTGCCGTTCAGCCGCCCGAACAGGGCGCTCAGGTCAATGCCCGGCTCCTGCCCGTTCAGGCGGAACAGGCCGCGCGCCAGGTCTATCGTGCCCGCCAGCAGGTTCATGGGCGGGCTGCCGATGAACGAGGCGACGAAGGTGTTGGCCGGGCGGCGATACACTTCCAGCGGCGCGCCGATCTGCATGACGCGCCCGTAATTCATGATCACGATGCGGTCGGCCAGGGCCATCGCTTCGGCCTGGTCGTGCGTCACGTAGACGGTCGTCACGCCCAGCTCGTGCTGCAGGTGCTTGAGGAAGGCCCGCGCCTCCAGCCGTAGCTGCGCGTCGAGGTTGCTGAGCGGCTCGTCGAAGAGGAAGCACAATGCCTGGTGAACCACCGCCCGCGCCACCGACGCGCGCTGCTGCTGCCCGCCGGAGATCTGCCCCGGACGCCTGTCCAGCAGATCGCCGATCTGAAGCTGCTGGGCGACTTCCGCCACCCGCTCGGTGCGCTCCTGCTTGCCCACGCCGCGCACCTTGAGCGGGTAACCGATGTTCTCCAGGATCGTCATGTGCGGGTAGAGCGCGTAGTCCTGGAAGACCATCGCCACATCGCGGGCGCGCGGCGGCAGCCGCGTCACGTCGCGCTCGCCGATCAGGATGCGCCCCTCGTCGGCGAATTCCAGCCCGGCGATCAGGCGCAGCGTGGTCGTCTTGCCGCAGCCGGAAGGGCCGAGCAGGGCCACGAACTCGCCATCGCCGACGGTCAGCGTCACGTCGTTGACGGCAGTCACGCTGCCAAAACGCTTGACGACATGCTCAAAGATAATCTGCGTCATCGTGTTGTTTGTCCGTAGCTCAGGGTTAGCTCTTGATACCGCCGAAGAAGCGGAAGCCAAAACGCCAGTTGACGATCAGATACAGCACCAGCACCGGGATCGTATACAGGAAGGCGTAGGCCGAGAGCAGCGTCAGGTTGGGCGTGCCGGCCTCGGTGTAGAACGAGTAGGAAGCGATGGACGCCGGCATACGGTCCGGGCTGCGCAGCAGCACCGACGGGATGAGAAACGCGCCCCAGGCGTTGACGAACGCCCAGATGGCCACCACCACCACGCCGGGCCGCACCATCGGCAGGGCCACGTCGCGGAAGACGCGCAGCGACGACGCGCCGCAGACCAGGGCCGCCTCTTCATACGAGCGCGGGATCGAGTCGATGAAGTCGCGCATGATGAAGATCGCCGACGGCAGCAGCCCGCCGGTCATCACCAGGATGACGCCGGCGTAGGTGTCAATCAGCCCCAGCCGGAACACCAGCAGAAAGATGGGCACCATCGCTGCCGTGCCGCTGACCACCGACGAGAACAGGATCAGCACATAGACCAGCACATCGCGCCCCGGCACGTGCGTGCGCGACAGGCCGTAGGAAGCCATCGTCGCCACGCCCGCCACCAGCACCATCACCCCGCCGCCGATGATCAGGTTGTTCTGGAACAGCGCGCGCATGGCGAACTTGTTGTGATAGACTGCCTCGAAGTTCGCCAGCGAGGGGTTGGTGGGAATGGTCACCGCCAGGTTCGCCTGCGTGTTGAACGGCGCGGTGATCAGCCACAGCAGCGGGGTGACGAAGGACGCCGCGATGACCACCGAAAAAGCAAAAAGCAGCCCCCGCGCCAACCACGAACGTATCACAAAGCTGTTCATGTCGCCCTCCGGCGGCGGATGGACGCCAGGTAGATCAGGGCCAGCCCCAGGTTGATCAGCATCATTACGACGGCAATCGAGCTGCCTTTGCCGAACTCATGCCGCCCCATGAACGCCGTGCGGTAGGTGTAGATGGAGACCACCTCCGTGCGCTTGGCCGGGCCGCCGCCTGTCAGCAGGAACGGCGTGAAGACGTTGAACGTCCACAGCGTGATCAGGATCAGGTCGGTCAGGATGTGCCCGCGCAGCAGCGGGAAGAAGATGTCGCGGAACTTCTGCCAGGCCGTCGCGCCGACAACCTCCGCTGTCTCCACATACGAGGGCGGGATCGTCTCCAGCGCGCCCGAAAAGAGCAGCATGGAGAAGGCCGTGCCGCGCCACGAGTTGAAGAGGATGATGGATTGCAGCGGGCGCTCGAACAGCCAGTCGGGCCGCCCCAGCCCAACTGTTTCGAGCACGCTGTTGAGCGTGCCGAACTCCCAGTCGAGAAAGGCCACCCAGGTGAAGGCCACCACCGTTTCGGGGATGATCCAGGCCAGGATGACCAGCGTGAACACCACCTCGCGCAGCACGCCGCGCTTGCGATAGAAGGCCCAGGCGATGAGCATCCCCATCCCCGCCTGGCCGATCAGCGCCGACCCCACAACGAACTGCGTGGTGATCTTGAGCGCGCTGCCGAACTCGCCCAGGCGCATCCAGCGGTCGGGGTTGAACAGGTGCCGGTAGTTGTCCAGGCCGACGAATTCGGGGTTGGGCGCGGTGGTCCCCAGCAGCGTCTGGTTGGTGAAGCTGAGCAGGAACACGCGCACAAACGGGTACAGCAAGAACACAATCACAAAGAGTATGGCGGGCGTCAGAAAGATAATCCCCACTCTCGCCGGGAATATGGCGTGCTTTCGTTCCACGGTGCGCTCCAGAAGACTGGGGGGCCAGGCCGCGCGGCCTGGCCCCATGTCGTTGGCGCAGCGAAGCGCCGCAGCTACTCAAGCGTCTTGACGTTGTCCGCGCCCGCGATCTCGGTCACCGCCTCGGCGAAGGCGTCCATCGCCTCTTCAGGCGACATCTCGCCGGAAACCACGCGCTCGGTCATGAGCTGAATCTCGGTGGAGATCAGCGGGTACTCCGGCAGCATGGGCCGCACAGTCGAGTACTGGAGCAGCGCGTTGGCCATGGCCGTCATCACCGGGTCGCCGGCCACTTCCACATCGTCGCGGAAGCTGATGCGCGGCTGCATCAGTTCGAAGGCGCGCACCTGGTCCCGGCTCGACATGTACGAGAGGAACGCCCACGCCTCCTTCGGATGCGGGGTGTTGGGGTTGATCAGCCAGCCGGTGCCGCCGGAGATGCTGACGAAGTCCTGGCCGCGATAGCCCGCACCCGGCTCCTTGGCCGGCATCATCGCCCAGCCAACCACCTCGTTGCGGTTCTCGACGGCGGTCTCCGACCCCGGCGCGATCACCGAGCGCCAGAACCAGTCGCCCTCAACCAGCATGGCGATCTGGCCATCGCGGAAGCCGACGAACGAGCGGTTGCGCCCGTCCTGCAGAAGCTGCATGCGGGCGTCGCCCAGCCCCTCGTCCACGTAGACAGTCTTGTAGAAGTTGAGCGTGTCGAGAATGCCCTGACTCTTGATGATCCACTTGCCATCGTCAAAGTCGTACAGGTGATGGCCCGCGCCCAGCAGCACCATGAAGTAGCCCTGCATGGTCGTGGCCTCGCCCATCGCTGTGCCCGCATTGACCTGCAACGGAGTCTCGATTCCGGCTTCCTTCAGCGTGCGGGCCGTGTCCAGCACCTCTTCCCAGCTTGTCGGCTGCCAGGGCAGCGCGATGCCGGCCTGCTCGAAGAGGTCCTTGCGGTAGAAGATCTGGCGGACGTCAGTGCCGGCGGGGATACCGTAGCGCTCGCCCTGATAGGACAGGATGGCCTGGATGCCGTCCGAGATGTGGCCCCAGCCTTCCCAGTCATTGACTTCCGGGCCGACCACTTCCGCCAGCGGCTTGAGCAGCCCGGCCCCGACAAACTCCGGCACCCAGAAGCCGTCGAAGGAGATGATGTCGTAGCCGCTGCCGACGCTCAGGTCGAGCGCGTACTGCTCCTTGAGCTGCTCGTCGCCGCCGCCAAACTCGACCAGCTCGACATCAATCGGCGTGCCCTGCGCTGCCATCGCCTCTTCGAAAGTGGGGATGGTGAAAGTAGTCAGCCATACGGCGAGGTTGTGGTTCACGCCACCCACCACACAGCGGCAGGTGATCGTGACTTTGACCGGTTCCTGGGCCTGGACCAGGCCGATATTCAGCGCGCCCAGAGCCAGGACGGTCACCAGCAGAAGGGTAAGGAACTTGGAACGTGACATGGGGTGAATGCCTCCATAACCACTAAATTCGAACGGCTGGCTAGCTGACCGCCGTGCCAATCGGCGCGGACACCCGCCCCGCTGGGATGACAGAACACCCCTCAGCGGGCGCCGAATCGTCGTCTGGCGGTCTCATACGGCATATGATGGGTAGCTTTAAGTCACAGAATTGGCTATCCTTTTGAGGGTCACCTCCTTCCGGGGGGCGGGGCTGTGGAGGCGCGGACTATCAGGCGGGTTGGCAGCAATGTCCACACGTCGTTTGCTGGCTCTCCCTCAACGATTGTCAGCAAACGCCGGGCCGCCTCAGCCCCCATCTTGAACGGGTCTTGAGCGACCGTAGTCAGCGGTGGGGCGAAGTGCTCGACCAGGCTGAGATTGTCGAAGCCGACCACCGATAGGTCGTGCGGGACGCGCAGCCCCGCCTGGCCCGCCGCAATGACGGTCAGCAGGGCCATCAGATCGTTCATGGCAAAGATCGCCGTCGGGCGGCCAGGATGCGCCAGCGCCCGCGCCAGATCAGCGATTTCGCTGGCGTAGGCTTCGGCCACCGAACGGCGCACCGCATCCACCCTGATCTCCTCGCGCGGACCGATCAGCAGCGGCGGCAGCGGCTCCAGGCTCGCGCTGCGCATCGCCTCCTGATAGGCGCGGAAACGCTCCGCGATGGGCCACAGGTCCAGCAGCGGGCTGGCCAGAAAAGCAACCTCGCGATGCCCCAGCGCCAGCAGATGATGGGTGGCCTCCATCCCCCCCAGGTAGTTGTGGCTGGTCACACAAGGCAGCGCCAGCCCCGGCAGCGGGCGGTCGAGCAGCACAATCGGCAGGCGACAGTGGGCGCTCAGAAGATAGCGCCCGTTAGAAACCGCGGTGACCGCCGGCCAGATCAGCAGCCCGGCCACGCTGTCGTCGCACATTTCGCGCAGCAGCCGGTTCTCCTCGTCCACATTGCGCTCGGTGCAGGCGAAGAGCACGCCATACCCCTGCGAGCGCAGAACATTCTCCGCGCCGGCCAGCAGTTGGCTGTCAAACGCGCTGTGAAAGCCGGGCACCAGGAACCCAACAATCTTGCGCCTGGGCAGGGGGGGCTGCAGGTCCGAGACATAAGTCCCCTTGCCCGCCACGCGGTAGAGCAGCCCTTCTTCCAGCGCGGACTCCCACGCCCGGCGGATCGTCGCGCGGCTGATCCCCAGTTGGACCACCAGCTCCAGCTCGCCGGGCAACTGGTCGTGCGCCTTGAGTTCACCCGTCAGGATGGCATGGCGCAGCTCGTTGAGAAGCTGCCGGTGCAGAGGCAGAGCGCTTTCGCGGGCAAGTGTAAACGGTTTCATACATACATGTACGGTCTTGTATTGACGGTGCTTTCATCATATGACAGGCCGAGTGGCGAGTCAAGCAAGTGGGGCGATCCAGTAAGACTTCCGAAGTTTTCGAAAACTTCGGAAGTCTGAGTCTTCGAGCGCCGGCTCGCGCCGGGGTATGTCGCCACACGTCCCTGCGGGATACCGCCCGCTACGCGCCGAACGCCCCCAGCGCCAGGCAGGCCGCTGCCGCGTTCGGCCAGGCGAACCAGTGCCGCGAGACGACCGCCCCCGTCGCCGGATGGCAGGCTTCGGGCAGCGCCCCGTCCCACTGCAGCGCGTCATCCAGGTGCGCCCAGGCCCGCCGCTCCCGCTCGGCGTCGCCCAGCAGCCGGGCGGCCAGCGCGTCCTGCACGTCGCCCAGCGGCCAGGGCGCGCGCGTGTGCACCGATCCCAGCCGCCCCGCATAGCAGCCGCCTTCGTTCGCCTCTGAGAAGGCGAAATCCACCGTCGCCCGCCAGGCCGGATCGCTGGCCGGCGTGAAGCCCCACAGCGGGGCCAGGATCAGCGGGATGTCGTTGGCGTCGTGGTAGAAATGGTGGCGCCCCGCCCCATCGGTCGCGTAGGCGTAGAGCGTCTGCCCGTCGCGCGCCGCCGTGAAGTGCTCGAAAACCGATCGGCGCACGTTCTCGGCGATCTCCTCCAGGCGCGCGTCAGCGCCCAGCGCGGCGAGCCGCCGAAAGGTGTGCCATAGCAGCATGTGGCTGGAGAGATGATAGGGCAGCGCCACCGGATCGTCGGCGGGCGTCTCGTCGGTGGGGAAGAGCCAGGCGCGCGCCGCCTTGCGCACCAGCAGCCTCTCCACCAGCGGCCCGACGGCGGGGCGCAGCCGCTCCCAGGTGGCGCGGTCACCGGTCTCGCTGACGTATTCGGCCAGCTCCAGCAGGGGAAAAAGCTGCTGGTCAAGCTGGAACGCCGCGTCTTTGATCTGCCCGTTGGCCAGGTAGCAGCGCCCCCACTCCCCAGCGGGCCGTTCGGCCACCTCGAACATCCACAGCAGATGCCGGCGCACCACATCGCCCATCTCCCGCCGCCACGACAGCAGCGCGCGGGCCACGTAGTAGGCGTCGCGGTTCCACGAGAGCGGCAGCAGCATGTGATCGGTGAGGATGCAGCGCGTCTCGCCCACCGGCACAGCGAGCATCAGCCCATAGCCCAGGCCGCGCCGCACGATGAGATCGCCGGGCGCGCCGTCGAAGCGCGCGCGCCACGCCTGGCACGCGGCTTCCAGGCCCAGGGCCGGGTCCTGGGCCAGGCGCAGCGCCGCCGCGCGCGCCCCGGGCGCTGTGGGGCCAAACCCGTAGACGAGCGTTGTCGTCCCTGGCGTGCCGCCCATATCCACGTCGAGCGGGCCGTCGGCGCCCCGCTCCCACGCTTCGCCCGGCGGAAAGCCGGCGATGGCCGCCGCCCAGGGGAGCGCAGGATTCTCGACGGTGAGCACGCCATCGGCGAACCGGGCGCGCGTCTGGAGGGGTGGCATGGGCAGCGGGCCGCCCTCGGTCAGTTGGGTGTAGGCGCAGCGCTGCAGCGCCAGCCGCCCGCGCCAGCGATACGGCGCGCTCACCGTCCACCGCTGGAAGGCCCCGCCGCCGCCCGCCCAGGCGGTCATGGTGGCGGACGTCCCGTCGGCCAGGGTCAGGGTCACCTGGGGGATGGCGTCGGCCAGCAGCCGCGCGGTGCGCCCGCTGACCGGCGCAGCGAGCTGTGGCCCGCAGCCGTCCAGCAGCGCCAGCCCGGCGCGATAATGGCGCACCGCGTCCGGGTTATAGCGCTGGCTTTCGGGAAAGGGATCCGCCGTCGTCAGCGTGACAAACCCCACCCGTTCGTGGTAGGTATTGAGCGCGATCAGGCGCCCGCTCGCGTCCACGCTGCCGATGACGCCGTCCGCCCCAAAGTCCAGCGGCTTGCTGTGCCGGGCGGGATCCAGCGCCCGCCCTCCCCTGGTCTCGCTCATGCCATCAGCTCATCCAGGTCGGGGAGCAGCGTCTTGCCGCTGTCGCGGTCAATCCAGCGAATCTTGTCGCTGGGGAAGCGTATCCAGATGTCCTGGTCGGGCGCGGCCCGGAAGTCCGGGTGGGTGGCGACCTTGATGATGTCGGCGCCGATGCGGATGGTCAGCAGGTTCTGCGATCCCAGGGGCTCCACCACCAGCACGGTGACTTTCAGCGCGTCCTCGGCGGGCTGGCTCAGCGCCTCCATGTTCTCGGCGCGGATGCCGGCGACGATCGGCTGACCATCGTAGCGCGCCAGCATCCCGGCCATCTCCGGGATGGGCTTGAGAGCGTAGTCGCCGATATAGATGCGGACGGCCCCGTCCTGCTGGCGCACCTGCCCTTCCAGGAAGTTCATCGGCGGCGTGCCGATGAAGCCCGCGACGAAGCGGTCGGCGGGCATGTCATAGACGGTGGTCGGCGAATCGAACTGGAGAATCCGGCCCTCGCGCATGACGGCGATGCGGTCGCCCATGCTCAGCGCCTCGATCTGATCGTGCGTCACGTAGACCGTCGTCGCCTTCAGCTCGGCCAGCAGGCGCTTAAGCTCGGCGCGCATCTCCAGGCGCAGCAGCGCGTCCAGGTTGCTGAGCGGCTCGTCCATCAGCAGCACTTCGGCGTGCACGGCGATGGCGCGGGCCACCGCCACGCGCTGGCGCTGGCCGCCGCTCATCTGCGACGGGTAGCGTTCCAGAAAGTTCTCGATATGCAGCAGCTCCGCCGCCGACTGCACGCGCCGCCTGATCTCATCCTTCGGCACCCGCTTCATCTTCAGGCCAAAGGCGATGTTATCGAATACGCGCATATGGGGGAAGATGGCGTAACTCTGGAAGACCATCGAGATGTTGCGGTCTTTGGGGGGCAGATAGGTCACGTCGCGGTCGCCGATCATGATCCGCCCCGAATCCACCAGGCCCAGCCCGGCAATGGCCCGCAGCAGCGTGGTCTTGCCGCAGCCGCTCGGCCCCAGCAGCACGACGAACTCGTGCTCTCTGACGGCGAGGCTCACATGATCTACGGCGACCACCTTGCCGAATGTCTTGACTGCATTCTCAACGCGGATTTCAGCCATAGTCTTCCCCCTATTTCGTGATCTGGCCCCACATGTTGAACAGGTAGCGCCGGATGAAGAAGATGAAGATCAGCGACGGGACGAGCATGAAGAAGCCGCCAGCGTACTGAAACTGCAACGACGACTTGTTGAGCTGGTAGAGGATCAGCGCGGGCAGCGTCCGGTTGCGAATGGTCAGCAGCGTGGCCGCGAACACCTCGTTCCACGACATGACGAAAGTGAAGATCGCCGAAGCGGCGATGCCGGGCAGCACCAGCGGCAGCACCACGCGCATGAACGCCTGGTAGGCGTTGCAGCCGAAGACTTTGGCCGCCTCCTCAAACTCGCGCGGGACGCTGGCGAACACGCTCGACACGACCAGGATGGTCGTGGGCAGCGTCAGGGCGGTGTGCATCAGCGCCACGCTGTACACCTTGTCGAACATGCCCCACTCGATGAAGGTTACCGCCAGCGGCACCGCCAGGATCACGATGGGGAAGGCGCGCACAGCCAGGATGCTCAGGCGGAACGCATCGCGCCCCACGAAGACATAGCGCGAGATGGCATAGCCGGCGGGCGCCGCAATGAGCGTGGACAGCGCCAGCGTGAGCACAGCGACCACGATGCTGTTGCGCGTGCCGTCCAGGATGCCCGGCTGGTTGATGAAGAACTGCATCGTGTCGGTGGTGAACGGGATCGGCGCCATCTGTTTGGGGAAGCCGTACACATCGCTGCGCGTGCTGAAGGCCATGGTGCCGATCAGCCAGATCGGCAGCAGAATCCAGAGCGCGATCAGGATCGCCAGCGCGTAGACGCCGGCCCGGTTGAGCTGCCGCCGGCGAATGGCGCGGCGCTGCACGGGGTCGAGCGCGCGAGTGGTCATTCTCTGGCTGCCTCCTCTTGGGTGCGGACGGTGCGCAGGTAGAACACGGCGAAGGCCAGCGAGATCAGCATGATGAACCCGGCATAGGCCGCCGCCATGTTGGGGTTGTTGAAGCCGCTGTCGCCGGGGTCGTACCAGCGGTACGTCTCGTAGGCCAGCACGGTCAGCACGCGCCCGCCGGTGATGGCCACCACCACCGCGAACACCTGGAAAGCCAGAATCGTGCGCAGGATGAGCGCCACCTGTAGGCTCGGCTTGAGCAGCGGCAGCGTGATGTGGCGCAGGCGCTGCCACAGGCTGGCCCCGAACAGCTCGCCCGCCTCCAGGTATTCGCGCGGGATGGCCTGCAAGCCCGACACGACGATGACCATGACAATGGACGTGGCCCGCCAGACCTCGGCCAGCACAATGGCCACGATCATCCAGTGCCGGTTCTGGGCGGAGAGAAAGATATACGGCTGGTCAATGAGTCCCAATTGCTGGAGAAACGTGTTCAGATAGCCGCGCTGAGTGAAGATCGTCACCCAGACCAGGCCGGCGGCCAGGTCGGAGATGCCCAGCGGGATGGCGTAAATGTACAGGAAAAGACTGTTGCCCCGCAGTTGCGATTGCAGCACCAGGGCCATGATGATGGCCAGCACGAACTGGATCGGCAGAATGAGCACGATCAGCAGCAGCGTGGTTTGCAGCGCCTCGCGGAAGCGGTAGTCGTTGACCATGCGCTTGACGTAATCGAGCGTCCACTCTTTCGCGCCCTCCCCGCTGACCACGCGGGCTGTGTCCGACTCTGTGCGCGACTTGATGAACAGGTTCTTCTGGTGCACCCAGCCCTCCACCAGGTCGCCGTCCTCGGTCTCGCTGGCGATCTTGAACCAGTAAACGGGGCGCGTGCGCCCGTTGGGCAGCACCTCGTCGCGCTTGACGCGATCCACCACCGCCACATCCACCTGCATTTCCAGGTGCCCGACGACATCGGCCTTGTCTTCTGGCTCGCTGAGCACCGGCAGGATCGGGCTGTCGCGCACGAAGGCCAGTTGCAGCGAGCGCACCATCGGCCAGGCGAAGAACACGGCCAGGTAGATAAACGAGGGCAGGATCAGCAGATACGGTGCGAGATTGAGCCTGAATCTTTTCATCGTGCGCCGCCCTTCTGCTCTAGATGAGAACAGGGGGAAGAAATCGGTTGCTTTCTTCCCCCTGTCAGCGAACTCAGCTTACTCCGTTCACACCCGCGCAGCCAGGGTTACTGAAGCTGGCAGGCCCCTTCGCTGGGCGCGTCGGGCGGCCAGCAGGGCGCGCCGGTCTCGTCCAGCAGCGTCTGCAGGCTGGCGCCTTCCTGGTCGAGCACGGTCTGGATGTCTTCGCCGTTCAGCACGATGCGCGTGAAGGCGTTGCGGAAGATCTCGTTGATCTCACCACCGCGCGTGCCCAGGCCCACCGGCAGCAGCGCCGGCAGCGCGTCGGGCGAGTTCGCCTGGGCCGCCACAGCAGCCGCCTCGATGGCCACCCCCGCCGACAGGTTCGACGTGTCAACACCGCCCACCACCGGGAAGAAGGCCAGGTCTTGCAGCACGCGAGCCTGCGTCTCCGGCAGCAGCATGTACTTCAGCAGCGCCTCGGCGCCATCCGGGTTGGGGGCAGTGTAGGGGATGCCCAGACCGACGACCACCGGCATGAAGCCGAGACCCGCCGGGCCTGTCGGGGCCGGGAAGCCCACGAACTCTTCCGGCTTCTCATTGAAGGCGTTGATCAGGCGCGCCGTGTGGTCAAAAGCGACCAGCACTTCGCCGGCCAGCAGCGGCTCCTGCATGAACTCGTAGGTGATGGACTGCGGGTGGACATAGGGCCACAGGTCAGCCTTGAACCACTCCCACATAGCTGCGGCGTCCGCGCTCTTGAAGCCGGTCACCATGCCGCCGGTGAACGACGGGTACAGGTAGCCCTCCAGGAAGCGGTGGAACAGGCCCGCAACCGGCAGGCCAAGCTGGGCTTCGCCGGTGGCGTCGTACATGTTCTTGGCCCAGGCTGCCAACTGCTCCCAGGTCAGGGCGTTGATGTCGGCGCCTTCCGGCAGGTATTGCAGGGCATCCATGTGGGCGGCCATGATGTAGGTCGCCTGCATCCAGGGGATGTAGTACTGGTAGTCCGCCGTGCCCATCTTGCCCAGCTCGACAAACGCGGCGGGCAGCTCGTACTCGGCCTCGATTCCGGCCAGCAGATCGGTCAGATCGAAGAGCAGGTCTTCATTCTGCAACACCGGGAACGTGCCATGCAGCGCGCCCACCAGGTCCACCGTGCCGGACCCGGCCTCGGCCTCGGCCTTCAGCAGGTCAATCAGCGGGCCTTCTTCGCTGGGCACAAAGTCCACCGCGCCGAAGTCGGCCAGGATAGCCCGCGCCTTATCGGTCTCTTCGACGATGTTGAACTGCGTGGACATGAAGACGACCTTGCCATCCTGGGCGGAAACACCCACCGCGCCGGTCAGCAAGACCACCACCAGCAGAACAGCTAACACGCGAAACTTGTTACGAGCCATGTGTTTCTCTCCTGTCTTGGGCTGTGCATCACCACTTTGCTACGCGATGTGCTCCACGAAACTGAGATGGGTCCGGGTTCCCTGGTCACCTCCTTGACACAACTGTTCACCGAGAGGGGGGTGCGCCGCTCGACTGTCTCACAATCAGCTCTGGAACCAGCAGCACATGCGCCTCGTCCAGCGGCTCCTGACGAATGACGCAAACCAGCATATCCAGCGCCCGCCGCCCGATGTCGTAGATCGGCTGGCGGACCGTCGTCAGCGGCGGATCGGTGAAAGCCGCTGTGGGAATGTCGTCAAAACCGGCGACGGCCACATCGCGCCCCACGACCCGCCCGCAGGCCCGGATCGCCTGCATAGTCCCAATGGCCATCGCGTCGTTGCAGGCGACGATGGCGGTGGGTGGGGAGGGTAGATCGAGCAGGCGCTGCGCCGCCATGCGCCCACCCTCTTGCGTGAGGTCGGACTCCACGATGTACTGCCCGGCCAGGGCGATGCCGGCCTCGTTCAGCGCCCGCTGATAGCCTTCGAAGCGCGCAGTGGTGAAGGCCAGGGTGCGCGGCGACAGAATTATGGCGATGCGCCGGTGCCCGCGCGCGACCAGGTGCTCGACCAGGCGATACACGCCGGTCGCCCCGTCCACGTCAATGTACGGGTAGTCGTTGGCGTTCGAGCGCCCAAAAGCGACGAACGGGTGACGCGCTTCCTTCAGAAAGGCGATGCGCGGGTCGTCGGCCAGCACGCGGGCCAGCACCACGCCGTCAATGCGGCTGCTGGCGACCATGCGCCGGTAGGCGCTCAGCTCTTCTTCGCCCGGCTGCTGGGCCGAAAGCAGCAGGTCGTAGCCATACTCGGCGGCCTGGCGGCCCACGCCAGAGAGCAGCTCCATGAAGAACGGATCGGAGAAGTACGAAGTGAGCGGGATGACCATCCCGATGGTGCGCGTCTGCTTGCTGCGCAGATGGCGAGCGGCGAGGTTGGGCTGGTAGCCGAGACGTTGGGCAATGGCTACGATGCGGCGGCGGGTATCTTCGTTGACATCGCCGTACCCGGCCAGCGCCCGTGAGACTGTGGTGATGGAAAGGCCCGCTTCTTCAGCAATCGTCTTAAGGGTAACTTTCATCAGCTTATCCAAATCGTTTTGGATAGATACTTCTACGATAATCCAAAACGTTTTGGGTGTCAACTCATTCGTGTTGAGGCGCGCGAGAAGGGATTGGCCGGTTGCGCTCTTTCTCAACTATTCGATGGATTTTCCCCCTACGCCAGCAGCGCCCGCAGCCTGGACTCCAGCACTTCATACGAGAAATGCGCCTGCCCCACCGCGTAGTTGTGGGCGACCGTGTGCGCCACTTCCGCCGGGTCGTCGAGCAGAGCCAGCACCTCGCTCACCGTCTGCGGCGTCACCTCCTCGCGAATCTCCACCGCGCGCACGCCCGCCGGCTTGATATCCGAGCGGTAGGCCGTGTACGCATTGACGACCAGCGGCTTGCGGAAGTAGAGCGTCTCGATCAGGGCATTGCCGAAGCCCTCATACGAGCTTAGATAGGTCACGAAGTCGGCGTGCGGGTAGATGTCCCACAGCGTGTAGGTGCGCCGCCCGCCCGACGTGCCGCGCTGCTCCTCGACGCGATCGCCAATGAACAGCGCGCGGATGCCCGCCGTCTCCACCTGGCGCAGCAGCCAGTCGTAGTACGAGCCGGCCTCGTCGCCCACGTAGCCGGTGACGACCAGGACGTAGCGGTGTCGCGGGTCGCGCTCGACCAACTGGCGCACCAGCTCGACCGCCCGCTCGATGTTCTTACGGCGCACGATGCGCGTCGGTTGGAGGATCAGCCGCTCGTCCGGGGCGATGCCCAGCTCGTCGCGCACGGTCAGCGCGTAGTCGTCCGGCGGCGGGGGCGGGTTGTGAAAGTCGAACACATTGGGGACGTAGGTCGCGCTCAGGCGGCGGCGCATGAACAGCTCGCGCTGCATGGCCGTGCTGATCACCACGTGGCGCGTGGAAGTGCCCTCAGACGGAAAAGCGGTCAGCAGGATGTCGGGGATGCGGTTGACGAGGAAGCGCTCGCGCTCCCAGTAGAAGTCGTGATGATGGCCGATGGTCGGGAGGTGCGTCTCGCTGATGAAGTCGCGCAGGGCCACGCCCAGCGCGATCTGCATGGGGATGGCCTGGGCGTTCTGGGTGATGATCCAGTCCGGCTGGAAGCGATCCGCGAACTCGTAGAGCGTCGCCTTGAGCCGCCCCGCTGACTCGGCGATGCGCCGGTAGAGCACCCGCGACTCCTCTGCGCCGCTGAACGCCCCATCGTGCAGGGCGACCGCTTCCGGGTGCTGAAAGTGGAAAGGCGGCGCTTCCAGGCCGGGCTGGGCGTATTCGCCCAGCTCGCCCGCACAGAAGCATGGCTCGTGGCCCAGCCGACGCAACACCTCGGCCCACTTGTTGATCTCCAGCGAGACGCCGTCCAACCCGGCGATGCGCGTAGCGACGAATCCAATACGCATGGGGGATCGCTCCTGTGTGTGGTCGTCAGTGGTCAGTGATCAGCGGTCAGTCTTCAGTTGGCGATTTTGGGTTGGCAGTTCCCGGTTGTCAGCGTGATGCCCTAACGTACCCACCCTGATACCCGTTCGCGGACAACCGATCACTGATCGCTTCCCTTGAGCCAGGCCACCTGGTACGGCTCCAGCGTCAGCGGCGCGGCGGGCGCGATCTCCTGCCCGCTCAGCGCGTCGCGGTAGATGTGGACGCCCTCCAGCGGCACGCCGGCCAGGTCTACGGTGATCGGCCCGGCAGAGACGTTGGTGACGGCGACGACGCGCTCGGCGCCGTCCGGCGACGTGCGCAGCAGGGCAAAGGCCGCCGGGTGCAGATCGAGCACCTGCTGTGCGCCGTTGGGGTGAAAGGCGCGCTCGCTGGCGCGGCGGGCGATCAGGTCGCGGTAGGCGTAAAAGACGTAGCTGCGCAGTGACCCCGGATCGTCCAGCGCAGCCTCGACCGCATCGCACCACAGCTTCTCGCGGTTGATCGTGCGCAGCGCGCCCGTCTGGGCCACGCCCTCGTTCCAGTTGCGCGAGCCGAGCAGGCTGTGGAGGTAGATGCCCGGCACGCCGACGAACGCCAGTTGGATCGCCTGCGAAGCCAGGAAGCGCCGCGCCTGCAGCACCAGCGGCTCGCCGCCCGCCGGGTCGGAGAGCGCGTCGAAGTAGTTAATGTTCAGCTCGTAAGGGCTGCGCGTGCCGTCGCTGTTGTTCTTGAAGGATACGTCGCCGCCGTGCGCGCGCGCCCGCGCTACCAACGCCGCCACTTCTTCCGGCGACAGGATGCCTTCCACCGGGCGCACCCCGATCCCGTCGTGCGACGCGGTGAAATTGAAGAACGAGGTCTGGTCGGACACTTTCTCCAGCCCCGCCGCCCACTCGCTGAGCCGCGTGGCGTCGCCGGTGGCGAAGGTGTGCAGCAGCAGCGGCGGCAGCGTGAACTGGTAGACAAGCTGGGCTTCGTCTGCCCCGTCGCCGAAATACGAGACGTTTTCAGCGTGCGGCACGTTCGTCTCGGTGATCAGGGCCACGTCCGGCGCCACCTCGTCGAGGATGTCGCGGAACAGGCGCACGACCGCGTGCGTCTCCGGCAGGTGAATGCAGCCTGTCCCGACTGTCTTCCACAGGTAGGCGATGGCGTCCAGGCGGATCATACCGGCGCCGTGCGCCACGTAGAACAGCAGCACGTCCACCATCGCCAGCAGCACGTCCGGGCTGGCGAAGTTGAGATCGATCTGGTCGCTGCTGAAGGTCGTCCACACGTGGCGCACGCCGTGCGCCGTCTCGACCGCGCTGAGCAGCGGCAGCGTGCGCGGGCGGACAACGCTCGACAGGTCGGTCGTTGGGTCTACGCTGATAAAGAACTCTTCATAGGCCGGGTCGCTGGCCAGGAAACGCTGAAACCACGCGCTCTGCGCCGAGACGTGGTTGATCACCACGTCCACCATCAGCTTGAAATCGCCGGCCAGCCGGTCTACGTCGTCCCAGTTGCCCAGGTCGGGGTTCACGGCCAGGTAGTCAATGACCGAGAAGCCATCGTCGGACGAATAGGGGAAGAAGGGCAGGATGTGCACCGTCGAGACGACTCCGGTCAGCCGGTGTTGCAGGAAGCCGTGCAGCGTCCTGAGCGGCGACTCGCCTGGCGTGCGCAGCGAATCGCCGTAGGTGATCAGCACAACATCGCGCTCGGTGAAGCGCTCTTGAGGGGCGACAGGCCGTTGCGACAATCGGGGATGGCGGGCGCGAAACTCGGCGAGCTGGGCGAGCAGACGCTCCAGGCAGGCGGCGCCGCGTTCGGGGCCGTAGAGGAAAGTGAGTTTTTCGCGTGCGCGTTCAGTGATTGACATCGGTCTGTTCGTCTTGTGTGCAAACCCAGGGCGCAGTTGGGCCTAGCATACGGTGTGGATGGGCAGAAGTCAAGGCACCGCGCGATCCGGGGCCGGGCATCCACCCGCCCAGCCTGCCCAGGCCCCCTCGCCGCGCGGGGAGAGGGGGCGGCGCGGCGCATCAGCGTCGCGCGGGGGTGAGGTCAAGAGGGATGCGGCAGGTTTTGAGGCGATGCCCCGGCAGTGATGCCCTGCCCTGCGCTCACGCCTGGCGCGGCGGCACGAGTCCGCGCTCACGGCCCAGCATGTCGAGCACAATCGCCGACCAGCTATACGATGGAGACCCCAGGCCCTGCCCCGTCAGCGGGTGGTAATACTCCCAGAAGCCGCCCTGCGCCACCAGCGCCAGGCTGCGCTCAGCCAGCTCGGAAGCCAGGGCAGCGTACCCGTAGCGCCGCAGACCCATGTAGATCAGCCAGTTGACGCTCAGCCAGACGTTGCCGCGCCAGTAACGGTCGGGCACGAACGCCGGGGAGTCCGTCGGAGAAGTCGGCACGGGGAAGCGCGACCAGTGTCGCGGCTGGCGAAGCTGCGCCACCAGGTGCGCGGCCTGCGCTTCTGTCAGGCAGCCGCCGAACAGGGCGACGGCCTGCGCTGCGCTCTCCTGCACGACGGGCTGCTCGTCCACGCCGTCCAGGTCGTAGGGAGCGCCATCGCGCACCATCTTGCGCTGAAACATCTCGCGCACCTGGGCCGCACGCCCGGCCCAGGCCGTCGCTTCCTGGGGGCGATCCAGCGCGGCGGCCATCTCGCCGAGCGCCTCCAGGTCGGCAGCGCGAATCGCGTTGTAGTCCACCGCCTCGACGCAGTACGACCCCGCGCGCAGCAATGCCCCCGCGTCGCAGCCAGACTCGACCACGTGCGCGGCGAGCGCCACCCGCGCCAGCCGCCCCTGCTCGTAGGTCATGTCGCCCGGCAGGCCCATCGCCCGATCCCAGCGCGGCGAGGCATCCCAGCCCGACTCCCAGGGGTGGATCAGGCAGACCAGCCCGTCGCCGTCGGGGTCGCGCCGCCGCTCGAACCAGGCGTGAAAGGCGCACAGCGCAGGATACAGCTCGGCCAGAAGGGGCACGTCGGGGACGTCGGCGTGGAGCAGCATCGCCGTCACCGCGATCAGCGGCGGCTGCGTGATCAGGCTGTGATCCGGGCAGCCCCACAACTGCTCGGAGCCGCCTCTCCGCGAAGTCATGTGCGGGATCATGCCGGTGTCCGGGCCGTCCTGCACCTGGGCGGCGACCAGCGCCCGCAGCTCGTCGCGGGCCATCGCCGGGTCGAACCAGCGCCAGGTCAGCGCGTGGAAGCAGGAGTCCCACAGGAACTGGTGCACATAGGCGGCGTGCGCAGTTGGGCTGGTCGCCGGGGCAGTGTAGCGCCAGCCGTCCACCTCGATCCGGTTGCCGCGCAGCAGCGCCGCCGACTTCGCCACCCATTCATCCCAGCTCGCCGAAGCGATCGCGCTCATAGTACTCTCCTGTGGCTCGCCCTGTGTCGGGGCGATCATACCGTGCGATCCGCGCGCGGGCGAACTGGGCGCCGGGCGGGAGCGCCCACATGTCAGCGTTTCGTTGGGCGCTGAGTGCGATAATGTTTTGCAGGGGTGTCTGGCTATACGCCCCTACAGACGACCAGGCTTCCGAAGTTTTGAGAACTTCGGAAGTCATCCGTCTCATAGCGCGAGGCGCCCTCCACGACAACCATGAGGGACCATTTGAGAAGCTGTTTCCCCCCACCCTAAGCCCCTCCCTGTGGGGGAGGGAGAAGCTCAGCCGGCGCGCTGCTCCCTTCCCCCCTCGTGGGGAAGGGCCGGGGATGGGGGGCAAAGGCAGGCGCACGACTTCTCGAACGGCCTCTGAGTCCCTCACAGCAGCGCAATTTGCGCATTTTTCATAATATCATTTATAATACTATTAATGGCTACTGCGCCGCGCCCTCCCCTTTCAGGGAGGGCATTCCTGCCTCTGTTGAGGGCCGCCGCTGGTTGCCAGGGCGGGCAGCAGTGCCCACCCTGAGCGCAACCCTCCCCCAGCCCGCTCGCGAGTCCTTCCCCTGCATACCATCACCCGGACGGGGTTTGGCAGCACCGGTAGCAGACTCCCCCCTTACCGTAAGCAGCCTTATGAGAGTGGAAAGGTACTGGAGATGGTCGAGAAGCAACGTCCCAAACGCCGTTCCGCGCGCGCAACGCCGGACAAGATCAAGCTCACCGCTCTGCAAGCCAGCCATCTGTCCGCGCTGTCCGGTGTGGAAACTGCCGAGCTGCAAGACCAGACAGTGGCCGATCTGATCGAACGCTACCGCTGGCGGATTGACCCAGAGCTGTTTCTCTTCCGGCGCATCTGCGGCCAGGTTGTCAAGACCGATCCCGTCACCGGCGTCACGCGCCCGGTGCCCTTCGCAACGGTGTACGTCGAAGATACCGACTGCCACTTCCTCGGCTTCTTCCCGCCGGCGGAACCGTGGGCCTGGCTCTTCCCGCTGCACTGTCACCGCGAGGTCATCGCCACCGTGACCACCGACGAATGCGGGCGCTTCTGCGTGTGGATTCCGCGCTTCGACGTGGACTGGATTCTGCGCTGGCGGCGCGAGCGCTGGTGCCTGCCCGATCTCCTGGTCAGGCCCTCGATCCGCGACATCCTGGAGCGCTTCGAGCTGCTCCCCGATCCGCCGATCATCCGCCCGCCCAAGCCCGAACCCGATCCGCCGCCCTTCGTCCTCAAGGCGAGCGGGCAGAAATTCCAGCGGATCGAGGCCGTGCTGGGCCACGAGGTTGCCCTGGAACTGGGTGCCATCGAGCACACCGCTCAGCTTGGCACCAAGAACTCGGCGCTGCAGCGCGTGCTGGACCGGCCTGCCTTCAGCCAGCCGGTGCCCCCGCCGCTGCCGCTGCACGTCCGCGAGACGCTCGAAGAACAGGGGCTGAAGGGCATGGCGGCGCGCATGAACATCGCCGTCGAGCACTTCGAGAAGCGCAAGTTCGAGGTGAGGCTCGACCGCTTCATCGGCCCGCTGCTGCGCTGCCGCGATGTGTGGGTGCCGGAGTTCACCCCGATCCTGGACGTGCCGGACATCACCTTCCGCGTCACGCAGGACGTGGACGGCGACGGCGACGAGGAGACGATCTACGGCGAGAGCTTCTTCGACGTGCGCTGGAACAGCGGCCCAATCCCCAACGTCACCCTCCACGCCTCCGCCATCGCCCTGACCAGCCCGGCCTGCGACATCCCCCCTGTGGACTGCAACGGCGTGCCCGGCATCCGCTTCGCCGGCCTGATGCCCGTTGACGCGGGTTACCTCAACCCGGTCAGCGGCTACGCCGTGCGGCCCAACCGCCCGCACCCGCACGGGCTGCTCAGCGAAGCGCCCGTGCCCGGCCTGTCGGCCACCGCGCCGTTCCACTCGGTGGTGCAGTTGTACGGCTGCAACCGGCACGACGGCGCGCAGTTCTACCGCCTGCTCTACTCGTTCAACGGCTCGGCGGCAGTGCCCTTCACCAACGTGGCCTGGTATATCTACCCCTGGGCGGGCGGCGCGCCGCACCATGTCGTGCCGGACGCGCAGGGCTGGTACCCCATCCTGGCTAACCCGATGGACTGGCACCCGGCCAACCTGCTGCTCAACTGGCCGACGCACCACTTCACCAACGGCCTGTACACCGTGCAGATGCAACTGGGCAACGCGGCCAAGACGGTCGTGCACACCACGCCGAGCGTCAACTTCCGCGTGGACAACGCGGCGCCAACCGCCCAGTTCACCAGCCTGGCCTGGCGCGTGGCCGGCGCCGGCGCGTGGACGGTCTTCCCCAGCCTGGTCTGCCCGGTGGTCAGCCGACCAGCGGGCAATGGCGGCGTGCCCGCCACCATCGAGTTCCGCGTCAGCTACCTGGCGTCGGCGGAGCACCTGCTGAAGACGATCGTCTCCGGCAGCGGCTGCGGCGCAGGCGGCCCGGAACGGCTGGGTGCGCCCGGCTGGTCCGACCCGCCGACCGCCGAGCCAGACTGGCCGGCCCTCACGCCGGCGCAGTTCGCCGCCGCTGGCCCGTCGCAGAACCCCTACGATCACTGGCACATGAGCCAGGGCGACAACACCGTGATCCGCAGCGCGATCTTCTCGCTGCCCGGCGCGCGGCCCGAAGGGGCCTATGGCTTCCACCTGTCCACCTACAGCCGCGCCTTCAACCCGGACGGCGGCGATGCCGGCAATCCGCTGGCGGCTGACTGGTTCTTCGACGCCGCGTCGCTGATCTGGCGGCACGCCTTCCTGCCGGTCGCCGTCGTGGACGCCTAACGCCCAGCAAGCCATCGCTGCCAGACCCCGTCCCCTGTAAGCTGGCATCCGGCGGGCCGCTCTGATAGTCATGGGCGCCCCGGCTGACCTCACCCCCACTCGGCGCTGACGCGCCTCGCCGCCCCCTCTCCACGCAGATGGAGAGGGGGCACGCCGAGCGTAGTGAGGCGGGGGGTGAGGTAAATGCCCTGCGCCCCGGCTGACCTCACCCCCGCCGCGCACCCTGCACATCACTACATCGCGTGCTAGAATTACCTGACCGTATCCCCACACCCGCAATCACCGAGGACGTGCCTCATGCTCGACGAACCGCTGTACCTCTACCTGACCACGACCGGCTGGCGCTCTGGCAGCCCCCACATGATCGAAATCTGGTTTGTCGCGCACGGCGGGCGCTATTACCTGGTGTCGGAGAAACGCGAGGGATCACACTGGGTGCAGAATATCCGGCGCACCCCCGCTGTGACGTTTCACGTGGGCGATAAGACCTTCGCCGGAAGCGGGCGCATCGTAGACCCCGCCCAGGAGCCAGAACTGGCCGCCGCAGTCCGCGCGCTGATGGATGCCAAATACGAGTGGAGCGACGGCCTGATCGTCGAGCTGACCCCCGCCGGCGGACTTCCGCCCGCCCGTACCAGGCTTCAGGACTCCTGACTCCAACCCCCCCGACTCAGTCGGAGTCCGGCGCAGCCGGGAACGCCAGCGCCACCCCGTCCGCGTGCACCCTCACCGGCTGCCCGACTCCCCAGGGCACGCCCGCCTGACAGGTGATGTGCAGAGTCAGGGGAGCGTCGCGCAGCGTGACCCACACATCCTGCCGCGCGCCGGTGTAGGTCTGCCGGACCACAACCGCCGCCGCGCCATCTTCCGCCCCGTTGAGCGCCAGATTCTCCGGGCGCAGCACAACCTCGACCGCGCCCTGACACGGCTCGATCAGGCGCACCTCGCCCAGCGCAGTCCGGGCCGCGGCCCCGTGCGCCTGGCCGGGCACCAGGTTCGCCGCGCCCATGAACAGCGCGGCACGCTGCGAAGCCGGGCGCTCGTAGAGATCGCGCGGCGTGCCAAGCTGATGCAGTGTCCCATCGAACATCAGCCCAACGCGGTCGGCCAGGCTCATCGCCTCTTCCTGGTCGTGCGTCACCAGGATGGCCGACACGCCCGCCTCGCGCAGGATGCGCTGCACCTCTTCGCGCACCTGACGGCGCAGCGCCACGTCCAGATTCGAGAATGGCTCGTCGAGCAGCACGATGTCCGGCTGAGGGGCCAGGGCGCGGGCCAGGGCCACGCGCTGCTGCTGTCCGCCGGACAGTGCGTGCGGATAGCGCCCGCCCAGCCCTTCCAGCCCCACCAGGGTGAGCATCTCCGCGACGCGCTGGCGGCGGTCGTCCCGCCCGGCCAGGCCATAGGCGATGTTCTTCTCGACGGTCATGTGCGGGAACAGCGCGTAATCCTGGAAGACCAGGCCCACCCGCCGCCGGTTGGCCGGGACGAAGACGCTCGGCCCGCTGACCAGTCGCCCGCCCAGGCGAATCACGCCGTCGTCGGGCCGCTCCAGCCCGGCGATCAGGCGCAGCGCGGTGGTCTTGCCGCAGCCGCTCGGCCCCAGCAGCGCCAGCAATTCGCCGCGCCGCAGGGCGAAGCTCAGCGACGCGACGGCGCGCACGCTGCCGAACGACTTGCGCAGGTCGCAGCACGCAACAGCATCAGAGTCCGGGGCCACGTCGGGCAGGGGGTGCGAAATCGAGTGGGGAGTCGGATCAGTCATCAGGTTCCAGAATATACACAAGCGACAGGGCCGAGATGGCCACCAGGATCAGCGCCGGAGCCGCCGCCCGCGCGTAGAACGCTTCGCTGCTGGCCGACCAGATGCGCGTCGCCAGCGTGTCGTAGCCGGTGGGGGCCAGCAGCAGCGTGATCGGCAGTTCCTTCATCGTGGTCAGGAAGACCAGCGCCACCCCCGCCACCACGCCGGAGCGCATCAGCGGCAGGGTGACGCTGAGCAGCGCGCGCGGATAGCTGCGCCCCAGCGTCAGCGCGCTCTCTTCCAGGTGGGGATTGACCTGCAACAGGCCGGCCCGCGCCGGGCCGAGCGCCTGCGGCAGAAAGCGCACTGTATAGGCGAAAATGAGCAACCCCAGGCTGCGGTAATCCGTCCGCCCGAAGCGTATGCTCAGGTCGTGCAGCACGTTGGCCCCCAGGAAGACAAAAGCCAGCCCCACGACCACGCCGGGCAGAGCATAGCCCAGGTACGCGCTGCGCGCCAGCAGGTTGGTCAGCGGGCCGGGGACGCGCACCTGCAGGAACACGAACGGCAGCGCGGCCAGGCCGCTGACCGCCGCCGCCAGCCCCGCCGCGCGCAGCGACCGTTGCAGCGGGGCGAGCACACCGCGCAGCGTCTCGCCGTGCTGCAGACCGTTGATCAGCCAATGAGCCAGCACGCCCACCGGCGCAACCAGCGCCAGCAGCACGATCAGCCCGCAGAACGCCTGCGCCGCCGCCTGCCAGCGCCCCAGCCGGACGCGGCGCGGCGAGCGCGGCGTCCGGCGCGTGTAGTACGTCCTGCGCCGCTCGGCCAAGGTCACCGCCACCAGCAGCCCCGCCGTCAGGACGATCAGCACGACGGACAGCAGCGCCGCCAGCCCCAGGTCGAGGCTCAGCCGCTGGTAAATGGCGCGGGTGAAGACGTTGTACTGCATGATCGCCACCGCCCCGAAGTCGCTCAGCGTGTAGAGGGCGACGAGCAGCGTCCCCGCCGTGATCGAAGGGAATAACTGGCGCAGCGTGACGTGCCACAAAGTCGCCAGCCGCGAGCGGCCCAGCGTCGCCGACGCCTCTTCCAGCGCCGGGTCCAGCCCGCGCAAGCCCGCGCGCACGCTGAGAAACACGTAGGGATAGGAGAACAGCGTCAGGGCCAGCCACGCCCCCCAGAAGCCATAGAGCGACGGCAGCCGCTCCACGCCCAGCGGCGCCAGCCAGCCCTGCAACATGCCCCGCTGGCCGAACATGCTCACCAGGGCCAGCGCCCCCACATAGGAAGGGATGACCAGCGGCATGGTCAGCAGCACCGTCCACGCTCGCCGCCCGCGCAGGTCGCTGCGCACGGTCAGCCACGCCGCCGGAATCGCCACCGCGCAGGTCGCCCCCGCGACCGTGATCACCAGCAGCAGGCTGCGCCCCACGACGCGCAGCGTGCCCGGACGGGTGAGATAAGCGATGGCCTGCTCCGGCTCCACCGCGCCCGCACGCAAGATCAGATAGCCGGCGGGCAGCAGCAGCAAAGCCGTCAGCGGCAGGCTGACGGCGAGCAGGACGAGCGCAAAACGACGTTGCGTCATGAGGCAGGCTTAGGGCGCTTTGGCACGCGGCGCGCCAGCCGGCTTAGCGGTGTTTGAGAGATTCTTGACCTTCATCCCCAACCCTTCCCGCGCAGGCACGGGAAGGGAGAAAAGACTGCTCAGAGTCCCTCTCCGCAAACGGAGAGGGACTCCCCTGAGTTGTACGCCCTTGGCAACGGCCTCTACTGAACGAGCAGCTCGTCCAGCAGGTCAAGCGTGCCCTGCAGGTCGTCCAGGTCGCTCAGGTCTACGTCGGGCGTCTCGATCTCGCTCAGCGGCTTCAGACGCGGGTCGGCGTCCATGCCGATCAGCAGCGGATACTCGAACGTCTCCTCGGCGAAATAGGTCTGCGCACTACGCGAGAGCAGATAAGCGGCGAACTGCTGCGCTAGCGGCTTGCTGTCAGACGAAGCCAGGATGCCCAGCCCGGCCACGTTGATCAGGTTGCCGATGTCGTCGCCGGGGAAGTAGTAGTTCGCGATGGGGGCCTCGGGATTCTCGGCCAGGTGACGGTACAGATAGTAATGGTTGACGAGCGCTGCGTCAATTTCTCCGGCAGCGACCGCCGAGACCGCCGCCCCGTTGCGCTCGTACTGCCGCGCGTTGTTGGCCAGCAGCCCGGCCACGAACTCCCGCGCTGCCTCGTCGCCCGCGCTGACGCGGATCGCCGTCAGGTGCGCGTGGAACGAAGCGTTGGTCGGCGCGAAGCCGAGCCGCCCCGCCCACTCCGGCGCGATGAAGTCGAACAGGCTGGCGGGCAGGTCGGACTCGTCGAGCACATCAGTGTTGTAGGCGATCACGCGGGCGCGCCCGCTGATGCCCACCCACAGACCTTCCGACGAGCGGAAGCGCGGCTCAACACTGTCCAGGATGTACGCCGGCAGCGGGGCGAGCATATCGTTCTTGGCCAGCAGGCCCAGCGCGCCCGCGTCCTGGGCGAAGAAGACGTCGGCGGGGGTACGCGCCCCCTCCTCCAGCAAGGTCAGCGCCAGGGCGGATGTGCCGCCATAACGCACCTCAACCGCGATCCCGGTGTCGCGCTCAAACTGGGCGATGACCGGCCCGACCAGTTCTTCGCTGCGCCCGGAGTAGATGGTCAGCGTGGTGCCCTGCGCTTCGGCAGGTGCGAGCAGGTGCCCGGCCCGGCTGTCCGGCAGGGGCAGGACGATGGACAGGGTTGCCGCCACGACGAGCGCGACGGCCAGCGTCAGACGGATACGGAACATTCGGGTCTCCTCGGGTGAGTTATTGCGACTGATTCTCATTTAGTGCTATTCTAAGGGGGCGCCGCCCATCCATCAAGGCCCGTTGGTGTAAATGCGCTTTCGCCTGGGGCGCATCCTGCTTTTCAACCCGGTTGAAAGCCGCGGGAAGAGAGGCGGGGCAGATATATCTCATTTCTGAGGCAACAGATCACCGCTGAGGCGCAGAGAGAAGACAGGTTGGAGAGCGCGTTAATTCTTCTCCGCGCCCTCTGCGTCTCCGCAGTTCAGGCATTGCGCCCCCACCGCGAGATGCGCCCGGCAGGGCGGCTCGCTGTGCACCGGCGCGCGAAACGGTTATATTTTCCATAGTGAACATCAGACAAAATGGCGGGTGGGTCCGCGCCAATGCCGGGCCAACGCTCGCCAGTCACCCCCAATCCGACAAAGGAAACACCAGCATGTGCCCGACCGTCTGGCTCTATCTCGGCGAAATCTACCGCTTGCAAGAGATAACCCCCTGGGTCACGCTCTCGATGGTGGCGGACAGCATGGGCGTCTCGTTGCAGGCGGCTTCGCGCATGATCCGCCGCATGGTCGAGAACGGGCACATCGAGCACGAGCCGTACCGGGGCGTCCACCTGACCCCCGCCGGGGAGATCATCGCCCTGCACGTCATCCGGCGGCACCGCATCATGGAAGCCTTCATGGTGCAGGTCATGGGCTTCGGCTGGGAAGATGTGCACGAGATGGTCGAGCGGCTGGAGCGCGGCGTGGACGACCGGCTGATCGATCGCATGTTCGACATGGCGGGCCAGCCGACCCGCTGCCCGCACGGCGAGCCGATCCCTTCCGCCGACGGAGTGATGCCCGCGCTCAACGACAAGCCGCTGGCCGAGTGGCCGGAGCAGAGCGAAGCCCAGGTCAGCCGCGTCAAGACCCACGACCCGGAGAAGCTGCGCTACCTGGCCAGCGTGCGCCTGGTGCCCGGCACGTCGCTGCTGGTGCGCCATCGCAGTCCGTTCAACGGGCCGGTGCACCTCGAATGCGCTGGCGAGCGGTTGGTGCTCGGCAATGAGCTGGCCAGCGAGCTGTACGTGCAGACGCCGGAGAAGGCGCTCGCCTAGGCGACGGGCCACGCGCCCAAGAGTCAGAGCGGGGCGGGCCTGCTAACCCGCCCCGCCGCCTGCCCCCGCAACCTCGCTCCCCGACTCGCCGGAAAAGAGTCCAGGAGCGGAGCCTGGCGTTCACCCCCGCGAACTTCGCCCTCAAATCGCCGAATCCGCGAAGTGCTTGACAGGCGGCACAAATTGTTGTTTACTTTTATAAAATGTTTTACAAAAGCCATTTCGAGACCCGTTGACTCCCATTATGGCCCAGCTTCACGTCACCATCGTTCGCAGCCTCAGCGCCCAGCCCCTGTCGCTCGCCGACCTGGCTGCCGCCGCTCAGGTCAGCCTGCCCACCCTACAGCGCGCCGTCAAAGACCTCACCGAAGCCGGCTGGGTGCGCGCCGTTGGCCGCGCCGCCACCACCGGCGGACGTCCCGCCGTGCTCTACGGCCTGGACGCCAGCACCCACCTGATCATTGGCGCTCATCTTCAGCTTCCCGGCGTGCGCCTGGCCGCGGTGACGCTGACCGGCGACGTACTGGACGAGCATCAGATAGAGAACGGCGTGGCGACCTCGCCCGATGAGGTCGTGCGCGAGATCGCCGCGTACGTCGAGCGGGTGGCCCACCGCTACCCGGCGCGCACCGTACTGGGCATCGGCCTGGCCGCGCCCGGCTTCATTGACATGGCTTCCGGCGAAATTCTCGGCATTGGGCGCGTGGCGAGCTGGCAGCACTTCCCGATCAAGGCGCGCCTGGTCGCCGCGCTGGGCCTGCCGGTCATCGTCGGGAACGACGTGGACAGCATGGCCGTCGCCGAGCTACAGCAGGGGCGCATCCCCGCCGGGCAGAACCTGATCTACCTGGGCTTCGCCGAAGGCTTCAAGGCCAGTTTGTTCCTGGGCGGGCAGCGCTACTGTGGTCCCTTCGGCAACGCGGGGAACATCGGCAGCACAGTGCTCTTCTGCGGTCAGCCCGCCGACGGCTCCGCCCCGCGCCAGGTGCAGAAGATCGCCTCGGTGCGGGCGGTGTGCCAGGCGTTCGACGAGCGGGTGAGCGACGCACCGTCGTCCAACCCCGCCCACGCGGCCATCCGGTCAGCGGGCGATCTCGCCAGCAAGTTCCAGCGCATCCTGGAAGCTGCCGAGGCCGGCGACTCGCTCTGCGCGCCCCTCGTCGCCGAGATGATCGCGCTGCTGGCTGTGGTCGTCGCCAACCTGCTCAACACCATCCAGCCGAACCTGCTGATCATCGGCGGCGCGCTGAGCGATCTCCCCCTGCGCCTGTTCAACGAGTTTGAGACGGCCATCCGGGGCTATCTGCCGCAGCCCATCGCCAACTACGTGCTGATCCAGCGGGCGCGGCTCAGCTCCCCCAACCTGGTGATCGCCGGCATCGCCCGCGAGTTTCTCGAACAATACGTCGTGCAAGAAGACTTCTTCCAGCCAGAAGGAGCCATAAGCTGATGGGCAAAGCAATCGCCATTGAGCACGTCACCAAGCGTTTCAACGACGAGGACGAGCGCGCGCTGGCCCTCAAGGACGTGACGCTGCATATCGCGGCCAACGAATTCGTGTCCATTGTCGGGCGCAGCGGCTGCGGCAAGACCACCCTGCTGAACATGATCGCCGGCTTCTTGCAGCCCAGCAGCGGCCAGGTGCTGATCGGCGGGGAACCGGCTGGCTCGCCCGGCCCGGATCGCGGCATGGTCTTCCAGCACGCCGCGCTCTTCCCCTGGCTGACAGCCATCCAGAACATCGAGTTCGGCCCACGCAACCAGGGCGTGCCCCGCAAGCAGCGCCGCGCCCAGGCCCAGGACTTGATCGAGCTGGTGCGTCTGGGCGGCTTCGAGCGCAAGTATCCGCGCGAGCTTTCGGGCGGGATGCAGCAGCGCGTGGCCATCGCCCGCGCCCTGGCCAACGACCCGGACATCCTGCTCATGGACGAGCCGTTCGGCGCACTGGACGAGCTGACGCGCTCGGAGATGCAACTCGAGCTGTTGCGCATCTGGGAGGCGCGCAAGAAGACGGTCATCTTCGTCACGCACAGCATCATGGAGGCGCTCTACCTGTCGGATCGCGTGGTTGTGTTCAGCCCACACCCAGGCCGTCTGCGCGCCGAGATCACGGTGACGCTGCCCCGCCCACGCCAGCGCTCGTCGCACGAGTTCATGGCCCTGTACGAGGAGATTCACCGTGCCATCTTCTAGCGATGCCACGCCGCGCCGCGCCTGGATCAGGCGGCTGCGCCGTACCCGGCTGACCATCCCCGACTGGGCCTATGGCCTGCTGACCGTGCTGGTGCTGCTGTGGCTGTGGGAATACGCAGTAGACCACGCCTGGATCAACGCTTACCGCTTTCCGCCGCCGTCCAAGCTGGCCCGCACGTTCGAGGCGCTGCTGGAGCGCGGCTTCCCGCGCGGGGTGACGACCGACACCCATTTCAAGGCGACGCTGTGGCGCATCCTCAAGGGCTACTCGGTGGCCGCGGTCTGCGCCATCCCGCTCGGCCTGTTCGTGGGGGCCACGCCGCTGCTGGAGCGCGCGGTGGCGCCCATCATCACCTTCGCCCGCTCGGTGGCCACGCTCAGCCTGCTGCCGCTGGCCGTAGCCTGGTTTGGGGTGGGCGAATTCACGCGCGTCTTTCTGATCGCCTACGGCTGCTTCTGGATCATCCTGACCAGCGCGATCAACGCCGTGCAGGGCGTCAGCAAGCAGTACGTCTTCGCCGCGCAATCGCTGGGCGCGTCGCGCCGCCAGATATTCATGCAGGTGATGCTGCCCGGCAGCCTGCCGCGCATTTTCGCCGGGTTGCGCGTCGCCCTGGGCATGGCCTTCCTGGTCATCATCGCCGTTGAGATGATCGGCACCATCGAAGGGCTGGGCGCGCTGATCATGGAAGCGCGCAACTTCTACCGCACCGACGTGACGATGGTCGGCATGATCTTCATTGCCATCATTGGCTTCGTCCTGGCCAGGACGCTGGCCTGGCTGGAGCGCATCCTGCTGCCCTGGGTGACCGACCTGGAGGAGGTGCAGCGGTGAAGCAACAACGCGCCTTCCAACGCAACCTGCTCGTGTCGTGGTCGGGCGTGATCGTCGTGCTCGTGCTCTGGCAGCTCGCCAACACGCTGCGCCTGGTCAACCCCAGCGTCTTCCCTGGGCCGCTGCAGATCCTCGACACGGCGCTCAACCGCTTCCCTGCCGCCGACGTGCTCGATCACGCGCGGATCAGCGTGCAGCGCGTGCTCTTCGGTTTTCTGATCGGCGGCGGGCTGGGCATGGTCACCGGCATCCTGGCCGGCTGGTACCGGCTGTTCGGCAAGCTGATCTGGGGGCCGATTGAGATTCTGCGCCCCGTCCCGCCGCTGGCCTGGATTCCCATCGCGCTGATGTGGTTCGGCCTGGGCGAGCAATCAAAGGTGTTCATCATCTCCCTGGGCGCGTTCTTCCCGGTGGTGACCAACACCTACAAGGGCATGATCAGCGTGGACCCCATGCTCTTCCGCGCGGCGCAGAGCATCGGCCTGCGCGGGCCGCGTCTGCTGGCCAAGATCGCCGTGCCCGCCGCCCTGCCGGACATCGCCGTCGGCATCCGCGTGGGCTGGAGCCTCAGCTTCGGGTCGCTGGTGGCCGCCGAAGTGCTCGCCGCCAACCGGGGGCTGGGCTACATGATCATGTATGGCCGCGAGGTGGGCGAAGTCGAGGTCATCGTCTACGGCATCCTGCTGATCGGCCTGCTCAACCTGATCACGGACTACCTGATCTTCAACCTGCTGTTCAGGCGTCAGCTTCGCTGGTATTTCGGCTAATCCGCGCCCGGCGCGCGCCGGGGAAAGGAAGCGCACCCAGAGCGATCCAGAGCGATCGAGCGTCCGTCAAAAGCAGCGCCCGTCCCCGCGACAGGGCTGCCGAAAGCACAGTGTCCAGAGAGTTGTTCAGAGAGAGGGAAAAATCATGCGCCGTTCACATCTACCCCTGGTCTTGTTGCTCGTCCTCGCCCTGACGCTGCCCGCCCTCGCGGTCAGCGCCCAGGAAGGCGGGGAGCTGGAGCAGACGAAGCTCCGGCTCGGCTTCGGGCTGGACCCCGTCTACGCGCCGCACATCATCGCCATCGAAAAGGGCTGGCTGGCCGAAGCCGGTTTCGAGAAGATCGAGACCGCCACCTTCGTTTCCGGCGCTGCCGCCGGCGAAGCGCTGCTGGCTGGCGAGATTGACCTGTGGACGCCCGGCACCGTGCCGCCGATCAGCATGAGGCACAACGGCGTGCCGGTGGTCATCGTCGGCACGAACACCCTGGCCTACATCGAGAAGTTCGTGGCCCGCACCGATGCCGGCCTGGAGAAGCCCGAAGACCTGCTCACCATCAAGATCGGCCTGACCGAAGGCTCGACCGCCTCGGCGACGATGGAGAACCTCGCCGAGCACTACGATCTGGACCCGCTCAAGCTGCAAATCGTCAACCTGCCGGCCCCAGAGCAGATGACGGCCCTGATCAACAACGACATCCAGGCCTTTGTCGTCTGGAACCCCTGGCCCTACCTGGCTGAGATCAACAAAGACGTAGACGCCGAAATCCTGCACAACGGCACGGTCAGCAACTTCCCCTGGGACGCCGGCGAAGAGTTCCAGATCTCCTTCACGCGCTCGGTGTGGGTGATGTCCGAAGACTTCATCCGCAAGAACCCCAACACCGCCCGCGCGCTGATGCTGACGCTCTACCGCGCCCAGGACTACGTGGCCGACCCGGAGAATCGCGAAGAAGTGGTGACGCTCATCTCCGAGTATCTCGATCAGCCGGTCGAGCAGAACGAGGCGCTGTGGGACGACTACTCGTTCGAGAACATCTTCGACGAGAACTATATCCGCGACCTGCAGAAGTACACCGACTTCCTGTACGAATCGGGCCGCATCGAAGACCCGCAGGACCCCATGTCCTACACCTACACCGGCTTCATGGCCGAGCACAACCCGGACAACGTGGTGATCGAGGGCACCTGGGAGCCGTAATCCGGTGCCGTCTCGCCACTGAGAGGCGGGAACGGCCAGCGCCCGGAAAGCATGGCGCGGGCTTCCCGTTGCCCTCACTCCCAGCCTCGCTGCGCCCGGCTTGCCCCCTCTTCACGCACGGAGAGGGGGCAGCGCGGCGCGGGCGCGCCGTGCAGAGTGAGATAAAGCGCAGAGGCCCTCAATCCGAACATCCCTGAAGAGGGCATTACTCTTGGAGTAGCAGGTTATGCACAGCAAGCCTTTACGAATCGGCATGATCGGCGCCGGCTTCATCAGCGCCTATCACATCGCGGGGCTGCACGAAGCCGGCGCGCGCGTCACCACCCTCGTCGGCACAGACCCGGAGGGCCTGGCCCGCCGGGCGGCGCAGTTCGACATTCCCCGCACGACAACCGATTACCGCGAGGTGCTGGCCGACCCCGCCATTGACGCGGTGGTGATCGCCACGCCGGACTACCTGCACCGCGAGCACGCCATCGCCGCGCTGGAAGCGGGCAAGCCCGTGCTGTTGCAGAAGCCGATGGCGCGCAGCGCAGCAGAGTGCCGCGCGATCATCGCTGCGGCCCAGGTGACCGGTGTGCCGCTTTTCGTCAGCTTCATGCACCGCTACCTGGAGGAGATCGAGCATGTCCGCCCGCTGCTCGACCAGGGGGTGCTGGGGCGCGTGCTCTCGGTGCGCCAGCGCAACGCCACCCCCGGCGCCGACTGGGCCGCCTGGTTCTACCGCAAGGAGAGCGTGGGCGGCGGCGTGCTGCTGCAACTGGGCGTGCATGGCATAGACCTGTTGCGCCATCTCTTTGGTGAGATCGTGCGCGTGCGGGCGACCACCGCCCTGCTGATCAAAGAGCGGACGCTGGCCGATGGCACCGTCGTGCGGCCCAACGCCGAAGACCTGGTGATCGCCACGTATGAGTTCGCGTCGGGCCTGATCGCCGCGCACGAGTGCGCCTACGCCGAGGTCGCGGGCACCGACCGCTACCGCATGGAGATCTACGGCACGGACGGCACCGCCTGGCTGCGCACCGAGCGCGGGCGGCTGGCCTACTACGCGCCCGCGCACCTGGGCGGGCCTGGCTGGTTCGCGCCGGACATTCGGGCCGAGCAGGTCGGGCTGCGCCAGCACCGTCACTTTCTGGATATGCTGTCCGGCGCTGCCCCGCCGGACCACTCGGCGCGCGATGGCCTGGCCAGCCTGCTCGTCGCCGAGGCCATCTACCGCGCCGCCGAGCACGGCGACTGGGAGGAGGTCGAGACGCCATGAGCGCACCTGTACGCTTCGCCATCCTGAGCTTCGCTCACTACCACGCCAATTACTGGGCGGAGGCGATCAACGGCTCGCCCGATGCCGAGCTGGTCGGCGTGTGGGACGACGACGCGGCGCGCGGCCAGAGCGCCGCCGACCGCCACAGCACGGCTTTCGAGGGCGATCTTGGCGCGCTGCTGGCCCGCTGCGACGCGGTGGGCATCACCTCCGAGACGGCCCGTCACGCCGACCTGGTCGAGGCGGCGGCGCGCGCTGGCCGGCATATCCTGCTGGAGAAGCCGATGGCCCCGACGGTCGCCGAGTGTGACCGCATCCGCCGCGCCGTGCGCGAGTCCGGCGTGATCTTCATGCAGAACTTCCCCAAACGCTACGACCCGGTCAACCAGGAATTGGTGCGCCGGGCGCAGAGCGGCGAGCTGGGCACGATCTCGCTGGTGCGCGTGCGGCACGGCAATTACCATCTGTTGGAGCTGGGCGAGCGCGTCCACGACGCCTGGTACGGGAATCCGGCGCTCTCCGGCGGCGGCGCGCTGATTGATGAGGGCATTCACGCCGTTGACTTCCTGCTGTGGCTGCTCGGCGACCCGGCCCAGGTCTACGCTGTCACCGCCAACCGGACGCTCGGCCTGCCGCTGGAAGACACGGCGCTGGTCGTGCTCACCTTCCCTTCGGGCACGGTCGCGGAGATCGCCACGAGCAACGTGCTCGTCGCCGCCGAGGGGTCCATTGAGGTTTTCGGCAACCGGGGCAGCGCCCTGCTCGGCGGGGTAGACCTGGCCTCGCGCGACTTTGCCCGCCCGCCCTACCTCAAGGTCTACCATTACGGCCAGGCGCGCGGGGAGTGGCACGGGGCCGAGACCATCCCGTACTTCCGGCAGGGTAATTTCCACCAGCAGGGGCCGCTCACCTTCCTGCGCTGCCTGCGCGAGGGTGCGCCGCCTGTGATCAGCGTGGACGAAGGGCGCAAGTCGCTGGTGATCGTCGAGGCGGCCTACCGCGCCGCGCGCACCGGCCAGGCCCAGCCGCTGGATTTCGCCTGACAAAAGCCGTTACACAACAGGACCAGACACCCATGCCCAACCCCTATGATGCGCTGCACGTCTACTACGGCGACCTGCACAATCATTCCGCCGTCGGCTACGGGCACGGCTCCGCCGAGGACGCCTTTCACAACGCCCGTCTGCAACTCGACTTCGTCTGCCTGACGCCGCACGGCTGGTGGCACGACATCCCGGTGGGTGAGCCGCGCCTGGCCCCCCTGGTGGACTATCATCGCCAGGGCTTCGACCGTGCCGCCCAGCAGTGGGAGCGCGTCCAGGAGCTGGTGCGCCAGCATCACCAGGACGGGGCCTTCGTGACCTTCCTCGGCTTCGAGTGGCACTCGTGTCACTACGGGGATCACAACGTCTACTTCAAGGGCGACGAAGGCGAGATCATCCGCGCGCCGGACATGGACGCGCTGCGCGCCGCCCTGCGCCAGTATCGCGCGCGCGGCATCGAGACGATGCTCATCCCGCACCACATCGGCTACAAGGCGGGCTACCGGGGCATCAACTGGGCAGAGGTGGAGCCGGAATTCATCCACCTGGTCGAGATCATGTCCATGCACGGCGCGGGCGAGACCGAGACCATCCCCAACCGCTACCTGCACACGATGGGGCCGCTCGACTGGCAAAGCTCGCTGCTCTACGGGCTGGCCCAGGGGCACATCGTCGGCGTGGTCGGCTCCACCGATCACCACAGCGCCCACCCCGGCAGCTACGGGCATGGCCGCCTCGCCGTCTGGGCAGATGCCCTGACGCGCGACGGCATCTGGGACGCGCTGGTCGCCCGCCGCACGGTGGCCCTCACCGGCGACCGCATCGCCTTGCAGTTCGCGCTCAACGGCGCGCCGATGGGCGCGCTGCTGCCGCCCGCTGCCGAGCGCCAGATCGAGGTCGCCGTGAGCGGGGGGGACGCGCTGGACACCGTCGAGGTGCTGCACAACAACCGCGTCATCCACCGCTGGACGCCGCCCGTCCCGTCCGCCGAGCCGGCGCTGCCCGGCACGTTCAAGGCACACCTGGAGCTGGGCTGGGGCGAGCGCGGCGAAAACGTGGACTGGCACGTTGATCTGCGCGTGGTGGATGGCGACCTGCTGAGCGTGGAGCCGCGCCTGCGCGGCCACGAGATCGTCGCGCCGCAGGCGGGCGAAGAAGACAGCTACGCCTTCAGCGACTGGGGGCGCGTGGGCGCGGACGGCGTGCGCCTGGTCACGCGGACGTGGGGCAATCCCACCACCACTACGCCGGCCACGCAGGGCATGTGCTTCGAGGTGCGCGGGGACGAGAGCACGCGCTTCGTGGGGACGATCAACGGGCGGGCGGTAGACGTGCCCCTGGCCGACCTGCTGGCAGGGCCGCGCGCCACCTATCTGGGCGGCTTCCTGACGCCGGTCTACTACTTCCACCGGGCCGTGCCCCTGCACGAGACTACTGCCCGGCTCGCCCTGACTGACCGCGCGCACAGCAGCCAGCGCGACTGGTATCACGTGCGCGTCCGCCAGCAGAACGGGCACTGGGCCTGGAGTTCGCCGATCTGGATTGAACCCGCATGAGAGGGCGCGCGCCGTGCTGATCCAGGTGGGGCTGGTTCTCTTCGCGGCCACTTTCATCCAGGGTGTGGTCGGCTTTGGCATGGCGCTGGTTGCCATGCCGCTGCTCGCCGTCACGCTGGGCATTCGCGCCGCCGCGCCGCTGATCGCCTTGCTCGGCCTGCTCAGCCCGGCGCTGATCGCCTGGCGCTACCGGCAACAGCTGGAATGGCGCGAGATCGCGCCCCTCGCCTGGGGGTCGCTGCTGGGCATCCCCATCGGCGTCGCGCTGCTGCGCCTGGTGAACGAGCAGATCGTCACGCTGGCGCTGGGCCTGGTGCTGATCGGCTACGGGCTGTATGCGCTGCGCTGGGCTGTCCCGCCCTGGCGCGGGACGGCCCGCGCCGCTTATGGGCTGGGGTTCGCTGGCGGGGTGCTTTCTGGCGCGTACAACACTGGCGGCCCGGCGCTGGTCATCTACGGCAACAGCCGTCGCTGGCCCCCGCGAGCGTTCAAGGCGAATATCCAGGTCCTGGTCGTGCTGCACAGCATCTCGGTGGTGGCCTCGCACGCGCTGGCGGGCAACTTCACCGGCGACGTGTGGGAAGTGTTGCCGGTGGGGCTGCTGGCCACCGCCGCAGGGACGGGCTGCGGGTTGCTCATGGATCGCTTCATCAACGAGGCGACCTTTCGCCGCCTGGTCTTGCTGCTGCTGCTCGTCCTCGGCGGGCGGCTGGTGCAGGTTTCGCTGGCGGGCCTGCTGACCTGAGCGGAGCGCCGCTCTGCGCGCCCGGCCCCACACGCCTCACCCCCTAAATCCTCCTCTTCAGCCGAGCCAGAGAGGGACTTTGACCGCCGGACGGGGCCAGGGAGAGGGGCGTGCAAAACCTCACCCCCTAAATCCTCCTCTTCAGCCGAGCCAGAGAGGGACTTTGACCGCCGGAAGGGGCCAGGGGGAGGGGCGTGCAAAACCTCACCCCCTAAATCCTCCTCTCCAGCCGAGCCAGAGAGGGGGACTTTGACCGCCGGAAGGGGCCAGGGAGAGGGGCGTGGCGCCCTGCCCAGAACCAGCGCCAGCCCGCCGATCACGCCACCTTGATCACCTTGTGCGGCTTCAGGCGCAGCACGATGATGTCCAGGTCGGCCCAGTCCGCGACATCGCGCTCGGCCTGCTCCGGCTCTTCGTAGTGATGGCACATGCGGCGCACCCAGACATCGTCCGGGTCCGGCTCGATAGTGATCTCCCCCTTGACCAGGTAGCCCCCGCCATCGCCCGGCGCGCCGCCAACGGTGACCGCCCCCTTCGGATTCGCCTCAATGTAGGACACTTTGCGCGTGTCGCGCACGCTGATGAAGACAATATCCTCGCCATCGCGCATGAACCACACCGGCACCGTATGTGGGTAGCCGTCGGGGTCAATCACCGCCAGCCGCGCGATGAGAGGCTTGTCCAGCAGCGTGCGCGCTGTCTCATCAAAGAGCGTCATGGAGTTCCCCTCCCTGCTGCGAAGGCGCTGCCCGGCACAGACTATGCGCCCTTCAGTATACTCGCTGCGGCAGCTTCGGCGACAGGCTGCCCTGGCAGGCGCCGCGCGCAGCTATCGTGCCCCCCAAAAGAAAGGCCCGCCGGGCCTTCAGGGTTCCTTCGGCGAGCCTGTTTTCACTCTGGGCCTTCGCACGGTGAGCGCCCACGCCGGCATCCGCCCGCTAAGCCTTCAACTGGCCGTTCTCTTCGGTGATGTGGAACGGCACGCTGATCACCACAATGTCCTTCATATGGTGCAGCCGCGCGCGCAGGACTGTTGCGGTCTGGTTGTGCAGCCATTGGGCGGTCAGCTCTGGCGAGATGAACTCCGGCACGACAACGGTGACCAGCTGATCGGGGAACTCGACACGATTGATGTGCGCGATGTACTCCTCCAGCGGCTTGAGGATGTCGCGGTAGTCGTAGTCTATGATGTCCAGCTTGATCCCTGCGGTCAGCCTGGGGAAGCGCGCCCAGCGCGCGGTGACCCGCTCGCGCATCTGCGGCGACGTGGAGATGCACACCGCGCGCACGTCGTTGGAAAGGCGCTTGGCATATTGCAGCGCCAGCAGCGTGCCCCGGTGCACGTCGGCGATGGGCACGATCACCACGTTGGCGACCTCGATCAGATCGCTCTCCTGCACCGTGCTCGTGCTCAGGGCCGTGGCGACCTGCTCATAGTGCACGTGGATGCGGTCGAACAGATAGACCAGCAGCGGAATGACCAGGGCGACCAGCCACGCGCCTTCCAGGAACTTGGTCGCCACCAATACGGCGAAGACGACGGCGGTGACAACCGCCCCCACCTGGTTGACGTGCTGCTTCCAGCGCCAGTTCTTCTCGTAATGGATGGTCGTCACGCCGGTGAACAGGCTCTCGCCGGGCTGGAGCGAGCCGACTTTTTTCATCAGGCGGCTCATGCCAGCCTGCGACAGGGTGAAGCTCAGCATCACGCCCAGCGCGTAGAGCGGCAGCATGGCGATTTCGTCGGCCCCGAAGATGAGCACGATGCCCGATGACAAGAGGGCCAGGGTGAGGATGCCCATGCTGTACACCAGCCGGTCGCCGCGATTCTGCATCCAGCGCGGCATGAACCCGTCCTTGGCCAGGAACGAGCTGAGCCGCGGGAAGTCCTGGTAGCCGGTGTTGGCCGCCAGGAACAGGATCAGCGCAGTGAACGCCTGCACCCAGTAATACAGGACGCCGCTGCCGGACACGTGGCGCGTCAACTGCGACAGGATGCTCTCCCCTTCTCCGGGGATCAGCTCCATCGTCGTCGCCAGCGAAGCGACACCAATGAACAGGATCATGGCCAGGACGCCCATCACGACCATCGTCTGAGCCGCGTTCCTGGACTCTGGCGGCTTGAATGCCTGCACGCCGTTGCTGACCGCCTCGATGCCGGTCATCGCCGTGCATCCCCCAGAAAAGGCGCGCAGCAACAGCCAGATATAGGCCACTCCGGTCAGGTCTTTCTGCTTGAGCACGACTTCGTGAGTGACCGGCAGGGGCGCAACGCCGAATAGCTCGAAGTAGCGCACAAAACCGATGATGATGACCAAAAGCAGGCCGCCCACAAAGGCGTAGGTGGGAAAGGCGAAGATGGTGCCGCTCTCGCGCACGCCGCGCAGGTTGATCCAGGTGATGAAGCCGATGGCGAGCAGGGCGATGATCACCCGGTACTCAAGCGTCTCTGGGAAGGCAGAGGTCACGGCGCGCACGCCGGCGGAGGTGGACACCGCCACCGTCAGCACGTAGTCCGTCAGCAGCGCGGCGGCGGCCATCAGCGAAGGGTAGCGCCCCAGGTTATCTTTGGCGACGGTATAGGCGCCGCCGCCGTCGGGGTAGTGCATGATCGTCTGGATGTAGCTGAAGACCACCAGCAGCACCAGGGCGGCCACTGCCAGCGCCAGGGGCAGCGTCAGCGCCAGCCCACCGCTGCCCAATACGATCAGCACGTGCATAATCGCTTCGGTCGCGTAGGCGTTGCTGCTGATCGTGTCGGACGCGAAGATAGCCAGCCCGCGCACCTTGTCGAGTCGCTCGTGGACTTCGCGGCTGGTGGGAAACGGCTCCCCGATCAGCAAGCGTTTGACAGCAGAGAAGGTCATATTCATGGAAAACTCTGGGCACATGCCCACGTCGAATAGACGATGGAATTATCCTGATTCAGCAGGGCGGAAGAAACAGGGGATATGCGGAGAACGATCAGGCCCGCGTAAGACCTCGTAGGTCAGGGCACGCTCGGCGCTGCTGGCACACTCGCTGACAGGGCTATCTGGCACGGTCACGCCACTGCGCACCGGCGTCCCCCCAAAAACACGCGCCACGGCCAGTGATTCTTCATCACCGGTCGCGGCTTGACAAGCTCTTCGCCACTTAATGCGTCAGAACTATACTCCCATCTGGCCCGCTTAGCAAGGGTTTCTTGCGCGAGGGGTGCCTGCCAAGGGGGGCGGCGGCTCGCCGGACGCCAGAGCAAAAGATCACCGCAGAGACGCAGAGGACACAGAGGACACAGAGGACACAGAGAAGAGCATAGTAATTCGCTTTCCTCTGCGCTCTCCGCGCCTCTGCGGTTCCAGAATTCCGTATCGCCAGCGCCGAGCGGCTCAGCGCCCTTCGGGTGGCCCGGCGTCCTCTTCCTCGCCAGCGACCGGCGTCACATCCACCTGCTCGACCTGATCCTGCACGTCCTTGAGCGAGCCGAACTCGTGGCCGACCTGGGTCAGGGTGTAGGCCGTCGCCGCCGCGCCGAGGGCCAGCGCCTGGTCTACGTCCTCGCTGCGCAGCCGCCCGGCCAGGAAGCCGGCGATCATGGCCGCGTTCTGGCCGCTGTGCGTGCCCACGCCCTCCGGCCAGCTCACCGTCCAGTCGCCCTGCTCGGAGTCGAACAGGGCGGTGTTGCCCTGCATCCTGGCGATCAGCACTGCCCCGGCGCCTTCCTCGCGCAGCTTGCGGGCACAGTAGAGGATGTCTTCTTCGGCGCGCACCGGGATGTTGAACAACGCCTCGGCCTCGTTCCGAGTCAGGAACACCAGGTCGGGCTGCGCCCGGAGAGACTCCCGCAACGCCCGCCCGCCCCCGGCGTTCAGCGCCACACGCGCCCCGGCTTCCTGGGCCACGTCGGTCAGCCAGACATAGGTATCGTCGGGCACACCGCCCGGCAAACTCCCGGCGAAGACGACGTGATCGCCCGCGCGGACCAGCGCGCTCAGCGCGTCGGCCACGGCCTGCAGGTCGGACTGCGCCACGTTGATGCTGGCTTCCCAGATTTCAGTTTCGTGCACGTGACCGGTGTCTTTGATGATCGTGCGGCTGCTGGTCTGACCCGCCCGCCGCAAAACAGTGATCGGGAACTGTTCCTCCGCCAGCAGAGCCTGGTAGGCGCGGCCCGTCGCATCTTCGCCGATCAGCACGATGGCGTGCGTCGGCGCGCCGAGCGCGTGCAGCGCCCGCGAGACGCCGATGCTCCGCCCGGCGGGGTCGAGCCGCGCTGCCTCGGTCGTCTGGTTGTGATACCCTAGCGCCAGGAAATGGGTCACCAGCGTGCGATCCAGCGATGGATTGAGCGTCACGGTGATGACTTTGGGTTGGGTGGTTGGTTCGGTCACGGGTGTTTCCTCCTTTGGCCCCGGCGCGCCGCCTGCGGGCGGGCGCTCTGAGGGCTGCTCCCCCCGATCCCGTCATTGAGATGGAGGGCGCTGTGCATTGGCAAGGTGCTGCGGGCGGGCTGCTCGCCCCGCTGGTCAGCGCGCCGGATCGTTGGCCATCAGCCAGCGCCAGACCCAGGCCATGGACTGCACATCGGCGCGCTGATAGGCGCAGGCGCGGGCCAGCGCCACCTCGTCGCCGGACTCCAGCCAGAACTGGTAGTCGAGATAGGCGGCGAACCAGTCGGGGTTCTCCGGCCAGACAAAGCCCAGGTAAGCCGACACGACCTTGATCGAGGTGCTGGGCAGCGGCAGGCTCACCGCGCCTTTGAAGGCCGCGTGCAGATCGAACATGCGCGGCTCCAGCCCGGCCAGGGCCGCTGCCGGCGCGCTGCCGCGCAGAATAGCCGCGTCGTAGCCCGTCCAGTGGCAGATCGGCCCCGCCTGCGCCGCGACCGCCTCCGCCAGCACCTCCCAGGCTGTGTCGCTGTCCGGCACCAGGGTGAGGCGCTGGCCATCGGGCAAGGTCAGCGGCTCTGGAAGCTGCACCGGCGCGACCAGGGCAATTTGCGTCGCGCCCGCCGTGTCGCACCAGCCCATGCACCAGGGCACCGTCTTGCCGCGCGCCTGGTACGTCTCCAGGTCGAACATCCAGCCGCCTCGCCGCAGATCGCCCGGCAGCGCCCCGTACCACACGGGCCGCCGCTCGACCAGCGCCTGAGCGTTAGCCCGCAGGCGCGGCGCGGTCGCCGGGCCGATGCCGCGCACCGCCAGCAGATCCTCCGGCGCGCAGGCGGCGATGTCGGCCAGGCGCGCCAGGCCCGCCGCCGCCAGGCCGTCGCGCGCTGCCCGCGTGACGTTGTACAGCAGGTCGAGGCTCTCCTCCCTCTCGGCGGCGGCCCGGCACGTCGTCTGCCAGGGGCAGGTCTTGCAGTGCGCTTCCAGGCGGACGGGCGGCGCTTCGGGCGCGCCCAGGGCGGCAACGGCTCGCAACAGGGCGTCCATCAGCCGGTCTTCGTCGTATTCGTGCGGCTCGCGGCGGGCGGGCGCGCCGAGATCGGTCGCGCCCAGCCACAGCTCGCCCGGCGGGGTGATCCCCTGCACCTGGCTTAACAGCCAGGCGTAGAGGTCAAGCTGGGCCCAGTCGGGCGCTTCCGGGTCGCGGCGCCGCTTGATCTCGACCGGCGCATAGACCTGTGTCCCGGCATACGCAATGCGCACCAGGCGGTCGGGCCGCCCGCGCACGGTGAAGAGCCGATCCGTCAGGTCGAGCGGGGCGCGGTGTTCCAGACACGCGCCGGCGATGCCCGGCACGCCGCGCGCCATCAGGCGGCGCGTCAGGGCCACGCCATGCGCCCACGACTCGACCGGCAGGTACTCCACCGCCGCGCCGACCGCCGCCAGAACGCTCGCCTCGTGCTGCACGCCCAGGGCGAAGGCGCGGGCCGTCTCCGGCGCGGCTTCGTCGCGCAGGGCCGGGTCGCCGTGCGCGTCCAGCCACACGCGGCGCGCACAGACCAGGGCATGGCGCACGTCCTGGGCGGTGATGAGCAGTGAGCCAGGATCAGCAGGCACAGGTGTCTCCTCCCGGCCCAATCGTAACAGGTCGCGCCGTCCCTGCCAATGCGGGCGGAGAGTGCGCGCAGGGGGGGGCGCGGCGCTGGCGAGCTTCTGAAGCAGGGTGATCCGCCCGCTCTTGGGCGAAAAGCACAATATGACCTCGCCGCTCCTGTGGTAGATTGGCCGGACAGAGCGTGTCCTCTGGCGCTCGATCATCCCCCTGTGCCCCTTGAGCAGACCATACTTCCTGGTGTCGAAAGGAAGACGAGGAGCGTCTATGTCCAGGCTGGCTACTACGTCCAACGAGACACAGCAACGATTCAACCCCTTTGCCATGGCCCAGGCTCAGCTCGACGCCGCCGCAGAGGTGCTGCAACTGGAACCGTCCATCCACGCCCTGCTGCGCGAACCGCTGCGCGAGATGCAGGTGAGCCTGCCGGTGCGCATGGATGATGGCTCAATGCGCATCTTCAAGGGATTCCGCGTCCAGTACAACGACGCGCGCGGGCCGACGAAGGGCGGCCTGCGCTTCCACCCGGACGAGACCATTGACCTGGTGCGCGCCCTGGCCGCCTGGATGACGTGGAAGTGCGCCGTCGTCGATCTCCCGCTGGGCGGCGCCAAGGGCGGGATCGTCTGCAACCCGCGCGAACTGTCGCCGGGGGAGCTTGAGCGCCTCAGCCGCGCCTATGTGCGCCAGGTGGGGCGCATCCTGGGGGCAGAGGTGGACGTCCCCGCCCCGGATATGTACACCAATGCCCAGGTCATGGCCTGGATGTTGGACGAGTTCTCCGTCCTGCAAGGTCACAACGAATTCGGCATGATCACGGGCAAGCCGCTGGCCCTGGGCGGATCGAAGGTGCGCGAAGAGGCCACCGCGCGCGGCGGCATGTATTGCCTGCGCGAAGCGGCCCGCGTCCTCGGTCTGAAGACCGAGGGGACGGCGATGGCCATCCAGGGCTTCGGCAACGCCGGACAACACGCCGCCCTGCTGGGGCAGGAATTGCTGGGCGTGGTCGTCGTGGCCGTATCCGACTCGCGAGGGGGTATCTACGCGCCGGAGGGTCTCGACCCGCGCAAGGTGATCGCCCACAAGCGCACCGCCGGCTCGGTGATCGGCTTCCCTGGCGCGCAGTCAATCTCCAACGAGGACTTGCTGCGGCTGGACGTGGACATTCTGGTGCCGGCGGCACTGGAAAACACGATCAATGCCCACAACGCCCCGGAGGTCAAAGCCCGGATCAGCGCGGAGCTGGCAAACGGCCCGACCACCCCCGAAGCCGACGAGATTCTGCACGCCAAGGGCGTCTACGTGATCCCGGACTTCCTGTGCAATGCGGGCGGGGTGACCGTCTCCTACTTCGAGATGGTGCAGAACGCCTACAGCTACTACTGGGACGACAAGACCGTCAAGGCCCGGCTGGACGCCAAAATGACCGCCGCCTTCCACGAAGTGCACGAGCTGGCCACGCGCCTGGGTGTGCACAATCGGCTCGCCGCCTATTGCGTCGCTGTGCAGCGCGTGGCCGAAGCGGTTCGCCTGCGTGGGTGGGCGTAAAAGGGTGTATGATAAGCTCCCCTCATCCCCCAGCCCCTTCTCCCTCCAGGGGGAGAGGGGGAGCACGGCGCAGGATTTCCCCTCGCCCCGGTGAGGGAGAAGGGGAGCAAGGCGTAGGATTTCCCCTCGCCCCGGTGAGGGAGAAGGGGAGCAAGGCGCAGGATTTCCCCTCGCCCCGGTGAGGGAGAGGGGC
>Ga0226835_1000228_pt1 | contig 88047 bp, 79 predicted proteins | sample LAC_MetaG_1_FD_163627 | JGI IMG/M metagenome (GOLD analysis project Ga0226835, IMG submission 163627) | Anaerobic ammonium oxidizing microbial communities from anammox membrane bioreactor (MBR) in UC Berkley, California, United States -... | ecosystem: Engineered > Bioreactor > Anaerobic >... | reverse complement strand
AATCGATGGGGTAGAATAGACCCCTGATGCGTCCATATTCGGATATATCCGGCCGAATTTCGAAAATCGCTCCGAGGATCTTGGCGGGTCCGGATTCAAAAAGGCGATTTTCAGTTTGAACTAGCTAAGGAGCTCAGCCGATTGACCGAAGTGTTTGTCATAGGGCTCGGTGTCGATCCCAGAGATGATCAACCGATTCTGGTGCTCAGCGATGCTGCCGGAAAAAGAGCGCTGCCAATCTGGATCGGCGCTCCGGAAGCCAGCGCCATCTCCAGCGCTCTTCGCAAGCAGGACTTCGGCAGACCCATGACCCACGACCTCCTCTTCAACACCATTCAGGAGCTCGATTACACTGTCAAGGGAATCGAGATTGTCAAAGAGACCAACAATATCTTTTTTGCCACCATTAGGCTTGCTTCCCGCAAAGCCCGGGGCAAAGAAGTCATCCGCGAGATCGATGCACGCCCCTCCGATGCCATAGCCATCGCTATCCGGGCCAATGCGCCCCTGCATGTGGCCAGCGAAGTCTTCGAGTCCCGCTCCGTGCCGCTCGAGAGAGAAGGGGAAGAGGAGATCGAGCTGGTGGCTGAAGAAAAAGAAGACGACCAGGAATTCAAGCGCTTCTTGAGCGAAGTGAAAGCTTCCGATTTCAAGCTCGAATAACCTGTCCGGCTACTGCTTGATATCGCCGGATCGGTAAGAGAGCTTCTCGGCCAGGCGCTCGTAGGTTTCGGCCTCTTTGTCTTTCTTGGCTTTTCTCATGAGACCGGCATAGCCTTTCAGGGCTTCTTCCACGGTTTGATTGTAAAGAGAGGGGCTGGCGGACACCGATGTCATGGCTTTCTCGAGCAGAGGCTTGGCTCGCCAGCCATAGCCAATGCGATTGTAGACGCTGGCCAGGCGGCAGAGGGTGTCCACATAACGTCCGTCCGTGGCACCATAACGTATGGCATGCTCCAGGGACTCTTTGTACATGCCCGCAGCCAGAACCAGCTCGCCCCGGGCGTCGGCTTTGCGGGCGACATTGTTGAACGAGTTGAACAGATCCAGAACCGGCGGGTGGTCGTCCGGTGTGGGCTCGTTGGTCTGGGCCCGGGCAGGAGCACAGTTCAGGGAGTAAATCGCCGTGCACAGCAGGGTCATGGCCAATAGAGCATTTCTGGTATCTTTTAGCATTGCCTGGATCTCCGCTTCCCGAGAATAACTTACCCGGCTGTCGACTTAATTAGGGCATAATTTAAGCAACAGTGGAAAAAGAGAAAACAATGCTCTTGAGGACCTGCTTATTCCTGATCACGATTGTCTGCGCCTGCCCGGGTGCCGTCCTCGCTCAGGAGAGCGAGATGGAGCGACAGACCCGCCAGATGGAGCGGCGGATGGTGAACGAGCAGGCTGACTTCCAGCTCTATCTCCAGATGATGAAGGTCAACAACTATCTCTATCAGTACTGTCTCTGGAATCATCGGTGGCCCGAGCCCATAGACCAGGAGAACCAGGTGATCAATCAGCTTTCGGAGCTGATCCCGAACAATCCCTACAAACCTGACCAGCTCCAGGAATCGGCGGGGGAGAGCACCGATCCGGACTATCGTTATGTCAATCAGCCGCTCAACGAAGACTATTCCGGTCGAGCCGCTTCCGGATTCTCCCGGCAGTCGTCCTATGTGCCGGACAATTCTTACGAAGCGTACGGCAGCAAGAAGATCAAACTGAAATTCAACCCCAGTCTCACTATCCAGGAAGCGGAGGAATGGCAGAGCGATCCGCCCGACGACTGGCAGGAATCGCCTGGCACCATTACTGGTATCAGTAACGGCATGAATCTGGTGGTCGTCTGGGGGGCCGGTGCCGACAGCCGACCGATCAGGGTGCCGGGCGGTGGCAAGGTGCGCCTTTTCATAACCAATATCCTCATGGATGCAGAGGGTTACGGAAACAATTAATCAACGAATTATTCGCAACCGCTTCAGGCACGATTGTAGATTCCCCGATCGGATTGAAAGAGCGTTTTACGAAAAGTCTTTTGACGTCAGGGATTTGCTCTGCGAATCAGAAGTTCTTTTTGCGAGCACTTCTCAATAGGCGCTTGGATCACTTGCATCTGCTGCTTCGGTTGCAAGGACCGGTGTATTCAAGAAGCACTATTTTTCCCGGAACTGGCTACAATGCTCCGGTAGTTAGTGAGGAGCGGCCTGTGAGCGAACTCAACGAGATCCTGCACAATATCGCCGACCATACCGAGACTCTGCACCGGATAATCGGCGATCAGAACCTGGAGACCGAGCTCAAGCGCAGGCTTGTCGAGCATATCATCCTCGAGGAGAAGGACAACTCCGAGAGATTGAGCCGGTTGCATGCCGGCAATCCCAGACCGATCACTCAGAAGCTCCTCGACCACAGCTATTTCCTGCAACAAATGGTGTCTTCGGACTCCATGAATGTCGAGTTGAAGGCAGAGCTCCTCCATCATTTCATGGAAGAGCACCAGGAATGGCAGCGGGATCTTCAAGTCGACTATCACGCTTCCGCTCCGGCTGCGGTTTCTGCCGTCGGGCAAGAGGCGGGCAAGCCAGCTTCGAAAAATGAAAGCACAACATCTTGGACAGTCGGCCCCATGTGGGGTCAGGGAGGCTAACGTGTGGAAGAGTCATCAGAAGCTCACTGAGCTTCCTATTACCGAACAACAAGCGCAGAGCATGCTCGAGGCGGCCGTGCAGGAAGTACGCCGCACCGTGGTGGCGCGCAAGCTCATGGCTCTCTATGGGCCTCTGGGGGCCGGCACCGAGTCGGTTTCTCTCGAGCGGCACAGCCAGGATTCGCCGGCTGAAATCGATCTCGAGGGCAAACCCGATCCGCAGCCGATTGGCGCTCACGAAAAAGAGCAATATGTGCGGGTTCCGATCATCTTTAAGGACTTCATCCTTCACTGGCGCGATGTCAAATACAGTCAGGACACCAGCTCTCCCCTGGATAATACCCATGCCATCAGAGCGGCTCATCAGGTGGGTGATAAAGAGGACAATCTCCTCTTCAACGGCTCCGAGGATCTGAAGATCTTCGGCCTGCTCAACTGCCCGGGTATCCAGACCATCGAAGGCGGAGACTGGACCAAGCCCGGCGACTCGGTGTCGGATGTCTATACGGCGGTGCGCAGCCTTCTCGCTAAGGACCATCACTTCCCCTATGTGCTCGTAATGTCCCTGGACATGTATGAAGCGCTCCTCAAGCCAGTCCGCGAATCTCCGGTTCTCGAGCTCGAGCAGATCAGCAAGCTTTGTGTCGACGGGGTCTACTGGAGCGCACAGATCCCTTCGGGCACAGCCGCCCTGCTCTCCACCGGCTCCCAGAATTTCGACATCGCCGTTGCCGAGGATCTGCGCATCGCCTATCTCGGGCCCAGCGATATGAACTACCGGTTCCGGGTCTATGAGTCCCTGGTCCTGAGAGTGAAGCGGCCCACAGCCATCTGCATGATCAAGTCGAAGAGCAAAGGCAAGTAATTCGCCGGCTCACCACTAAAAAAAACCGGCCTCTGTGAGGGGCCGGTTTTCGATTTACTTCTGCGATGTCTTGACTCAGGCTACTGAGATAATCGGAGCGAATGAAAGCACGGCTTGAATAGCGAGCAGAGTCTTGGCGGCCCGGTGAGCGACATAAGGATTGTCGTCGTCTAGAAGGCGTGAGAGCCAGGATTCGCCGATATGGGGATTCTCGGCCATCTGGTAGCGGACATATTCGCTTTGATCAGCGGCTAGCATCTCGAGAGCCCGGGCCGGAGCATTGGGATTGTCGCAAACAGCTGCTCTCACCTCGGGATCTTTGTCCACGGCAAGAGCCAGGAGAATGGCTTCGGGGGTTTTCTCGTTCTCTGCCACCCTCATGCGCACGCGCGCATCCGGATTTTGGGAGAGGCGAAGGAGTTCCGGGTTTTGAGTATCTGGGTTTCCAGCAGGAAAATAGTCAGTGAGATACGTCGCAATCATGGGATCTGATTACCTCTTCGAAATATGCTTAACAATTAGAATCTAAGAAACCTCTCAGATCAAGTTGACTAAGTTTAATCCGGGATAATCTGGACCGGTACCGATCCTGTATGTCATTACACGCCAAGCGATAGAGAGAATGTTATCCTGAATATGATCAAAAAGTTAAGGCTTCTCCGAAATGCGCCAGGGCTGCCGGGTTCGACCAGGGGTATATGACAAACGTGGAAGACAACTGTCCGAGCTGTTTGAAGCCGAGGCAGGCTGGCCAGAGCGGCAGCCTCACCCAGTGGATTGCTGTCTGTCGCTGTCACGAGGAAGAGAACCTGGCGCAACAGGCGGAGTCCCTCAATATCTGCTTCAAATGCGGCAAAGCCATCGATCCCGGGCGCTCTGGCAGTTTCACCCAGTGGATCTTTCGCCCGGAGAGCTGCCGCTGCGACCTGCCTCTTCGCTTTGCCGCCGCCCTCGAGCAGGCAGCGGATTCGGCAGGCGACCCGAATGAGACTGCCGGGGTCATCGAGGAGGAGGAGCTGGAGTTCCTGGATCTTCCCTCCGACGAGTTTCCGGTGGAGCGTTTTCGGCCCCTGCGCAAGATCGGCTCGGGTGGAGCCGGCTCCGTCTATCTCTGCCGGGACAGTGTGCTCAACAAAGATGTGGCTGTGAAATCACTGAGCTCGGTGACACCGGCGCAGCTCATCACCTTCCAGCGCGAAGCCCGGGTGACGAGCCAGCTAAACCATCCGAACATCGTCAGGGTTTTCGACTTCGGAGTCGTGGACGGGCGCATTCCTTATATGGTGATGGACTTTTTCGACGGTGGCAGCCTCAGCCGTTACCTGGCAGAGAATGGACCCCTTGCCGAATTGCTTGCCACCGACGTGATTATCCAGGTCTGCCAGGCGCTCTCCAGGGCGCACGGCATGGCGATCTTCCACCGCGATCTGAAGCCTGGCAATATCCTCGTGCGAGAGCGGGACGGCGGTCTCGAGGCCAGACTGATCGATTTCGGAATCGCTCACGTGGGGGTGGACCACGAGGGTGACCTCACAATGCTGGAAGGCAAGAAGGCGGTGGGCACTCCGGCTTATATGAGTCCGGATCAGATCGACACCGGTGTCTATGACGCCCGGAGCGAGATCTATTCCCTGGGCTGCATTCTCTACGAGCTTGTCACAGGCGAGCATGTATTCAGCGGCGCCAATGCCCTGGATGTCATCTATAAGCACAAGAATGAGCAACCGCCTGTGGTGCAGTCCTCCACCGGTCTCGATCGAATAATCGCGCGCTGTCTGGAGAAAGATCCGGGCCTGCGCTACCAGAGCGCCGACGAGCTGACCGGGGCTCTGCGCAGCCTGGAGCGTGAAGCGCCCGGTCAGGAGAATACCCAGATCGAGATCAAGACCGGCGGCAGGAAGACTGCTCCTGCGGTGGTGGTTATGGTGATCGGTGGCGCTCTCGTATCTTCGGTGGTGCTTCTCTCGGTGCTTGGCGTGATCGATTTTCGGAAGCCGGCAATTGAGGCGGAAGATAGGCTGGCAACGAAAGGCGGCAGGCCGCGGGAAGCGGATAAAGCATCGAGCAAGGACATTGTCGGGCGAACGCCCCCGGCAAGCAGTGACATTCCCCTCGAGGAAAGACCGGTCCAGGACACCACTATTCTTTTTACCGGCCCCACCGCCATGGCCTCTTTTCGAAAGGAAGTCGCCGAGAACCCTGGTAAGCAATACCTGAATATCGCCCTGCAATGCGCCGATCTCACCGATGATGACATCGAGGAACTGGTCCGGCTCAATCCTCAGGCCCTTCTGATCAGCGGCAATCCGCGTCTCACCGACAGGAGCTGCGAGCTCATCGCCAGGCTTCCTTTTCTCGATCGGCTGGAGCTCGAGGATTCGCCGAAGCTCACCGGCAAGGGTCTGGCCATGCTCAATAAAGCACCGCGGTTGGGCTATATATCCTTTCGCAAATGCAACCTGAGCGACGCGGACCTGGCTTCTCTCAAGCCCGATTCCCCGCTTTTCAAGCTGATTCTATCCGGCAATCCCCGTCTCACTCTGGCAGGCATCGAAAAGCTGTCGAGGCGCAAACGCACCCTCGAGGTGGTGGCGGAAGAATGTGACGGTATCGGCAGCCCGACCCCGGCTCAGATACAGAGGCTCTACTCCCTGGCCAATATCAGGCTCAATCTGGTGGACGAAGGAAACTTCGACCTCAGGAAAATCACCGAGGACTTCATGCTCGAGTGAGAACCAGAAAGTGCTGATTTAAGTAACCGCGCAGTGTGCTTTCATCGAGAGGCTGGCTCCGGAAAGCTATATAGCCGTCCGGTCTGATCAGATAGAGACAGGCCGAGTCTGCTCCGTATTTGTGCTTCACCGAGTGATCCCAGTCGGTGGCGATGCGGCTCTCGTCATTGAGCAGGCTCGCCAGGCTGTCCAGGTCTTCATGGCTGTCCACGATCACATGCCAGTCAATGATGTCTCCATAGTCGGAGTCGATGGACTTGATCAGGGCTGCTGCTTTCTCGAGAGACTCACGGCTCGGCTCGCGGCCGGCCAGCACGAGAAGATTGTGCCTGGTTCCGGCCAGGAGAGGGTAGAGTCGCTCGGGTGAAGTCTCTTTGCGGCTCTCCACAAATGCATCCGGGGCAAGGTCCCCGGCTCGGGGTCCCCTGTGGAATTCCATATAACCGGTTAGCCCGTGACTGTCTTTCAGATCCTTCAGAGGCGGCACCACCGAATCGATCAGGCTCGGGGCATGCTCGGCGACGATGGCTGATTTGCGATAGTTGAGCGAATGCTCAGAGATGCTGTTGCGCATTCTCTCCTGAATGACCTCCTGGGCCGAGAGCAGGGGCGCGATCTTGTTGCGGAGATGCTTTGCCACCGGATTCCTGGTGGTATTGACCTTCATCATGAAGTCGGTCATCTTGAGGACACCAAGGGCGATGGCAAGCCGCTCGTCGTTATAGCTCTCCAGAAAATCTTCCGACACCCGGCCCGATAAAGCAAGAGCGAGCTTCCAGGCGAGGTTGCAGGCGTCCTGTATGCCGGTGTTCATGCCCTGCCCCCCTGCCGGGCTGTGAATGTGGGCGGCGTCGCCGGCGATAAAGACCCGACCGACGCGGTAGCGATTGACATGCCGGCGGTGAATGGCGAATGCTGCTATCCAGCGCGGATCTCCCAGGCTGAGCTTGGTGGGGCAGCGCTCGTCCACGACTTTCTGGACTTCGGCGAGATCCGGTTCTTTCTCAGACGGCGCAGTCTCTCCGATATCGCCGACGATACGGTAGCGATTGTTGCCATATGGGAAAATGGCGAGGAGCCCGTCGCCGTTGTTGAATACATTGATCTCGTTTTCGGCGATATCGCCCTCCACTGATACATCTGCCAGCAGGAAAGTCTCAGGGTACTGCTCGCCTTCGAAGTCCAGACCGAGAAGATGGCGGACCTTGCTGTGGGAGCCGTCGCAGCCGACCAGATAGCGGCAGGAGATCTCCTGGCGATTGCCGTCGGCATCGATGATGGTGGCAATCACCCGATCGCTGAGCTGCTCCATCTCCACCAGCTCCAGGGAATGCTCTACCGATTTGCCGAAACTGCCGAGGAGCTTGCGGAGGAGCTCCTCCGTCCTGCTCTGGGGCAGGCAGAGAGCGAAGGGGAAGGGGCTGTCGAGCTCGTCGAGGGTGAGGTGAGCGATGCGTTTGCCGTCGGCGAAAACATTGATGATATTCACTTCCACCCCGGAAGCGAGAAACTCGTCGATCACTCCGAAGTCGTCCAGGATCTCCAGGGTGCGCGAATGCACTCCCAGGGCTTTCGATTTGTCGGAAGGCTCTTTGTATTTGTCGATAACCCGGAAATTCACGCCTTGCCGGGCCAGTTGAATCGCCATGGTCAGACCGGTCGGCCCGCCGCCGACTACCAGCACATCAAGATCGGTTTTCTTATCTGTCATCTCAGCCTCCTCACAAGTAGTGCCACCGCATATGCTTCCATTGCCTCGCCCCGGCCCACCTCGCCCATACGCTCGGCGGTCTTGGCTTTGAGGCTGATTGATTCCGTGCCGATCAAGGCGACCCCGGCCAGGCTCGCCTTCATGGCTTGATAATGGCTCGACAGACGCGGCTGCTCGCAGACGACCGTAGCGTCGATATTGCCGATGGCGAAGCCGTGCTCTTCGAGCAATGCCACTGTTTCCTCCAGCATCGCCAGGCTCCTGATTCCTTTGATCGAAGCGTCTCCGGGTGGAAAGTGCTGGCCTATGTCGCCGAGACCGGCTGCGCCGAGAAGAGCATCGATGATGGCATGGGTGAGGACGTCGCCGTCCGAGTGTCCGGCCAGCCCGCGATCGAATTCGATCTCGATGCCGCCCAGGAAAAGCGGAATGCCGGGCTCGAGCCTGTGGATATCGTAGCCATTGCCTACCCTGAATGGGCAATCTATATCATTACCCGCCATCGACATTCCTCAGGCGATCGTGAGCAGAAGGCTGTCCCGCTCCACGGTCTGACCGACTTTGACCTTGATATCGCCAACGGTGCCATCCATATCCGCCACTATATCCGATTCCATCTTCATGGCTTCGAAGACGATCAATCGTTGTCCGGATTTCACCTGGTCGCCTTTCTTGACCAGGAGCTCTTTGACCAGGCCATGCATGGAAGAAGTGATCTCGCCGCTGGCCCCGGGTTTGCTCCGGGCGCTCCGGGCGGCTCTCCGTGCCGGGGTGCGGGTTCCGGCAGTTTCGCCGGTCTCGGCGCCCGCCGGCACCAGCTCAGTCACCTGGACCTTGAAGACTTTCTGATCGACTTCGACCTCGTAAGTCCTCGCCCCGGAGCTTTCGCCATTAGTCCCCACCGACTTCAGCGTGGATCCCCGGCTGGCATTGATGTTTTTTTTTTCGCTTCTGACCTTGATGTCTTTCCAGCCAGGCATCATCTCTTTTTCGACATAAGCCGTATGGACTTCCCCTGCCTGATAGGTTGGATCATCGAGAAGAGCCTGATGGAAAGGAATCGTGGTCTTCACTCCCTCGATGACGAAGTCGTTGAGAGCCAGGCGCATTCTCTGTATGGCTTCGGGCCGGTTGCGGCCCCAGACCACCAGTTTGGCCAGAAGAGAATCGTAGAAAGGCAATACCTGATACCCGGGATAAGAGGCGCTGTCCACCCGGGAGAAGGGATGTTGAGGCTCGACATAATCAGAGATGGTGCCGGGATTGGGCATGAAGTTCTTGTCCGGATCCTCGGCGTTGATCCGGCATTCGATGGAGTGACCTCGCTGGGCGATGTCCTCCTGGCTTACCGATAGCTTCTCGCCTGAGGCGATGAGAATCTGCTCTTTGACGATGTCGACACCGGTGGTCATCTCGGTGATCGGGTGCTCCACCTGCACCCGGGTGTTCATCTCGAGAAAATAGAAATCTTCGCCGGACACGAGAAATTCCAGGGTGCCTGCCGATGTATAGCCGAGAGCGCGGGTGCCGCGCACTGCCGCTTCGAGCAGCTTCTCTTTGACCTGGGGGTCGAGCTTGGCAGCCGGGGTCTCTTCCAAGAGCTTCTGGTGCCGGCGCTGGCTGGAGCAGTCTCTCTCATATAAGTGGATGACATTGCCGTGATTGTCGCCGAGCACCTGCACTTCGATATGGCGGGGCTTGTCGAGATACTTCTCGACATAGACTTCGGGGCTGCCGAAATAGCTGGCGCCTTCCCGCTGGGCTCCGGCGAGAGCGGTCTCCACCTCGTTGTCATTGCGCACCACGCGCAGCCCCCGGCCGCCACCACCGGCGCTGGCTTTGATGGCGATGGGATAGCCGAAACGCGAGGCGATCTCTTTGACCTTTTCCGGGTCGGTGACCGGATCGATGGTGCCGGGCACCACCGGAACCCCTGCTTTCTCCATGACCTGGCGGGAATGCACTTTCGATCCCATCTGCCTGATCACGTCCGGGGCTGGACCCACGAAAGTGATACCGGCTCTGGTGCAGTCTTCGGCGAACTGTCCGTTTTCGGCCAGGAATCCGTAACCCGGATGAATGGCTTCCGCGCCGGCTTTTTGCGCCAGCTCGAGGATCTGGGATGCGTCCAGGTAGACCTGGTTGGGTGGCCCTTCGAGTTTCCATGTCTCACCGGCCAGCTTGACGTGACGGCTTTCCCGATCCGGCTCCGAGAAGATAGCCACCGGAATGATGTCAAGCTCGCGGCAGGCCTGGATTATTCTTACGGCGATTTCACCACGATTGGCGATGAGAAGTTTTTTGAACATTTCGGCTTCGATCCTCGGAGATTGTGACGTCAAAGCTAAATTAGCTTTCAGCAAGCGCATATGCTGCGACCTGAGACCAAGCTATCAGCATCGCAATAAAAAGGAATAAGAAAACAGGAAAATATCATTTTTGCTGCCTGCGGGTGCTTGCCGGGGCAGTTGAGCAACTGTTGACTTCCTGGTTCTCCATAGCGTAATGATGATAGGATCTCTCTGGTCACTTAGTAAGGCGGACTATGTCAACCGCGCAATCTTTCAAACGGATCTTCATGGCCGGCTCGGGCTTCATGGGCCGCGCCATCGCCTATCTCATCGTCTCGCGATCGAAGGCGGAGGTGGTTCTCTACGACATAGCGGACGATGCCCTGAAGCTGGCCCGATCCGAGATCGACAAGTTCGGGGCCAAATCCGTGGAAAAGGGTCTCTTCAGCGAGACGGAGCTGGCGGAGATTAAGGGTCGTATCGTCACCACCACCTCTACCGACAGGGCGTCCGACTGCGATCTGGTGATCGAGGCGATTCGCGAAGACCTCGATGTAAAGAGAGAGCTTTTCGCCAGAATCGACAAGACATGTCCGGCTGAGACGGTCTTCGCCTCCAACACTTCCTCTCTGCCTATAACCAGCCTGGCATCGGCTACTACCCGCTCGGACAGATTTATAGGTATGCATTTCTTCTCCCCGGCTCACGTCATGAAGCTTGTGGAGATCATCCCCGGCGTGGATACCAGCGATGAGACCATCGCCAGGGTGCGCGCCTTCGGGGAGAGCCTGGGCAAGACCATCATCAAGTCCAAGGACTTCCCCGGCTTCATCACCACTCGTCTGGGAATGGTCCTCATCAACGAAGCGGCTTTCGCCCTTATGGAAGGGCTCTCGAGCCCTGAAGAGATCGATCAGGGCATGACCCTGGGTTATAACCATCCGATGGGACCCCTCGCCCTTGCCGATTTCGTCGGTCTGGACATCGTCCTCAATATCATGGAGACGATGCAGGAAGGCTTCGGCGATCCCAAGTACCGTCCCTGCCCGGTGCTCAGGCAACTGGTTACCGCCGGGCACCTGGGGCGCAAAACCGGTAAAGGCTTCTACGCATATGGAGGCAAAGGGTGATCTCGATAACCTTATACATGATTACCACTTTCCTCATCCTCGGCCTGTTCGGGCTGACCTGCGCTTTCTATCATTATCTGCGTCAGGTCGAGAGGTCGACAATCCCTGATAAGAGCCTGCCTTTCATCTCCATTCTCGTTCCCGCCCGTAACGAGGAAGGCAAGATCGAGCGCTGTATCGAGTCTCTGCTCAATCAAGACTATCCGAATTTCGAGCTGATCATCATCGACGATCGCTCCACGGACCGCACCGGCGAGATCATCGAGGGCTTCGCCGCGAGAGACAGCCGGGTCCGCTATGTCCAGGGAAAAGACGCCCCGGACGGCTGGATCGGCAAATGCAACGCCCTGGCTCATGCCGTGGGTTATGCCTCCGGAGACTGGCTTGTCTTCACCGACGCCGACACTTATCACAATCCCAATTCGGTGCGGGACGCCGTCTCCCATGCCGTGGTCAACAAGCTGGACCTGCTCTCTTTCATGCCCCTGCAGGAGCTGGGCAGTTTTCCCGAGCGCCTGATCATGCCGCTTCTGCTGGGCTCTTTCCTCCTGGGCGATCCTTTTCACACCGTCAACGACTCCGATGCCAAGCGGGCTTATGCCTACGGGCAGTTCGTTCTCTGCCGGGGCAGCTCTTACGATGCCGTGGGCGGTCACCAGAGCGTCCGGGACGAGATCGTCGAAGACCATGCCATGGCCAGGGTCTTCAAAGAAAAGGGCTATAAGATTGCCGTGGCTGACGGCAAGAACCTCTACAGCGTCCGCATGTACACCGATCTCGAGTCCCTGTGGCAGGGCTGGACCAAGAACCTCTTCTCTTTCATCGACAGCCGCCTGAGCAACCTGGCCCTTATCCTGGTGATGATGAACACCGTGGTCCTCCTGCCTTATTTCGAGCTGGCCTGGGTGATTGCCGAATGGTTCGAGGGAGACGTGACCATCAATACCTACCGTCTCACTGTCCTGGTCCTGGTTCAGTATGTCACTCTCTACCTCTGGTACAAGAAGACCGCCGAGCACTTCAAAGGCGTCGACTGGCGCCACTTCTTCCTTCATCCTTTCGGGATCATCGGCGTCAGCGCCCTCTATATGCATTCGGCCTATCTGGTTCTTTTCGGCGAGCAGGTCAACTGGAAGGGGCGCCGCTATGTAGTCAATACCCGCAAGACTATCTGCTCGGAGACGAGCCCCCTGGAGAAGGCCAAGCTCATGACCGACTCTCCGGATTGATCCATTCGCTAAATGAACCAGGAAGGTAAAAAACCAAGCGTAGTCCAGCTCCAGGGATTCATCCGGGACGGCGAGCGCCTCCGTTTCGTGGCTTGCGACGGCGGCTCTTATACCGGACATCTCAAGTGGTTCGACGATCAGTCTTTCTGTCTGGAGCTCGAGGGCGGGGAGTCCTTTACCCTGCTTCGGCATAGCGTGATCGGTTACGGTCCTGCCCCCTTGTCTTAGCAAGTTCGGAGTGAGTTCGGAAATCCGCTATATACCTGGTCTATATGTGTCCAGTGGTTGGATCCAAATCCCCCTTGTCGTGTTAGACTTAAGCACGGTAGCGGGTTTTTGGGGCTTTCTGGAGTGATTAACTTGGTAGGTTGGTTTAAAGGCTGGATCAATAGCGGCGTCGGGGTAGATCTCGGCACTGCCAACACGCTCATTTATGTGAAGAACCACGGTGTGGTGCTCAGGGAGCCGTCGGTGATCGCCATCGACGACAATACCAAAGAAGCGCTGGCCGCGGGTGAGGAAGCCAGGGCCATGATCGGGCGCACACCGATCGGGGTGCGGGCTATCCGGCCGCTTCGCGATGGTGTCATCGCCGAGCTGGACGACGCCAAGATCATGCTCGAGATGTTCATCAAGCGGATATCCGCTCACCAGACGGCGATCAAGCGTCCCGAATTCGTCATCGCCGTGCCTTCCGGGATCACCAGCGTGGAGCGCATCGCCATCTCCAAGGTGGCGGAGAGCGCCAATCCCACCCGGACCTATATGCCCGAAGAGACGATGGCTGCGGCCATCGGCGCCGATCTTCCGGTCACCGAGCCCACCGGCTCCATGATCGTTGATATCGGTGGCGGTACCACCGAGGTGTCGGTCCTCTCGCTTTCCGGTATCGTCGTCAGCGACTCCATCCGCATTGCCGGCGACGAGCTCAATGACGCCATCAGAAGCTATCTCAAGAAAGTCCACAGTCTCGATATCGGCGAGAAGACCGCCGAGGAATTGAAGTTCCGTCTGGGCTCGGCCTGGAAGACCGAAGAGAACGACAAATACAATGTCCGCGGTCTCAACCTGATCAACGGTCTGCCGCGCACCGTCACAGTCAGCAGGGGCGAGGTCCGGGAAGCTCTCCATGAGCCTCTCTCGTCCATCGTCGATGCGGTCAAGCGTACTCTGGAGAAGACCCCTCCCGAGCTTGCCGCCGATATCTTCAATCGCGGTATCGTGGTTGTCGGTGGCGGCGCTCTCTTGCAGGGACTCGACGAGCTCATCTCCAGCGAGACGGAGGTGCCCGTATTCATCGCCGACGATCCGCTCTCGGCGGTGGCGGTGGGCACCGGCAAGCTGCTTACCGATCCTACCTACAGTCGCGTATTGCAGAAGTGCCAGGTTAAGTAGGGGCTCGTTTCGTGCCTACTGCTGATGAGCAAAAACTGAAGGAGCAATCCGAGTCAGTTGCCGAGGCGATTTTCCTTGTCATGTTGATCGTCCTCATCGGCGGTCCGGTTTCGGGATTGGTTCTAACGACCTCTTCCTGGGTCTCGGGTATCTACACCAAGGGTGTCTCCCAGGTGGAGTCCACCAAGAACCTGGCCGAGAAAGTATTCAAATCAGGAGAGCGGATTAGAGAACTGGAGCATAAGCTCACCAATGCCGAGCTCGAGCTCAGCACTCTCAGGCGCCAGGCCAGAGACACCGATAACCTCCGCAAGCTCCTGGGGCTGAAAGAGAAGACCACGCGCAAGACCATCGCCGCCGAGGTCATAGCTCGCAATCCGGACAACTGGTTCGAGCGGGCCGTGCTGGACAAGGGCGAAGTCGAGGGAGTGGTGAAAGGCTCGGCGGTGATCACCGCCGACGGAGTCGTCGGCCAGGTGGTGAGCACCTCGGAGCATGCCAGCGTGGTACGCCTGATCACCGATCCGGAGCAGAAGATCGGTGTCCTCATCAAACGTATAGGCCTGCCCGGGATCATCTCGGGTAACGGCCAGAAGCTAGCCACCATCGATTTTGTCCCGGTGGGAACCAATGTGGACATCGGCGACAAAATCGTCTGTTTCGGCAAGGGCCTGAGCTTTCCCGAGAACCACCCGGTGGGCGATGTGGTGGCGGTGCGCCGGGACACCAATGGCGCCTCCATGCAGATCGACGTCAAGCTCGACGAAAACTGTTACGATCTGTCTCAGGTGCTCGTTCTGCCTCCTCTGACCAACTGAGCGGTGATGGATGTGTTTTTCTCCAGGAGATTGCAAAGGCGATTGGGTGCGGTAGGGGTCTGCATCCTGATCATCGCCACTGTCTGGATCGTTCAGCTCGCGGTCTTGAGCAGGCTCTCTCTCAATCATGTCCAGTGCAACCTCGCACTCACATTCACTATAGTCTGGGGGCTGACATTCGGATCGCCTCTGCCGGCGCCATCTTTCACCGAGATTCGTCTGAGCTCCCTGAACGACGTCCTGGCTCGCCAGGTGCTGTCCGGCTCCCCGACCGGAGCCCTGGTGGGAGCCTCTTTCGCCGCCCTCTATGCAAGCGTCGTGCCGGTCTATCCGGTGAGCCTTCCCCTGGTGGGCTGGACCGCAGGCTATTTCTGCCTGCGCAATTTCAACCAGTCCCTCATCGTCTGCATTCCGCTGGTCCTCCTTCTCACTTTCATGGCTGAGCTGATTATGGCTGCTCAGCTCGGCATCCTCGGCCGTCCGGGGGTGCTGGAGAATTTCGTGAGAATCGCCCTCACCGAGGCGGCTCTCAACGCCATTATCGCTCCCTGTGTTTTCTTCCCCATGCGAGGCTGGAGCGAATTCGTCAAATACAGGGAACTGACGGAGGCGCGCTGATCGATGAGCCTGAGCGATCCAGCCCTCGGCCCCGAGGAGACCGAAAAGTACGCTTTCAAGGCAGTGGTCCTGGCGGCGGTGGTGCTTACCGCTCTCAGTCTTCTCATCGCCAGGCTTGTCTGGTTGCAGATCATCCAGAATCAGTACTATTCCAGCGCCGCCGAGGAGAACTCTACCCGGGTGACATTCCTGCGTGCCCCCAGGGGCAGTATCTACGACAGGCACGGCACCCTGCTGGCCACCAATAAGCAGTCCCTGTCCATGATCGTCATCCCCAATCTTCTCGACAGGCCAGAGGAGCTGGCTCATCGCCTGGCCGGGGTGCTCACCCTGAAATATCCCGAGGTGCTGGACCGCCTGCTCAAAGCCAAGGCATCGAATTCGGTGATGCCGGTGGTCATCGAGCGCGATCTCGATATGGACCTGGTGAGCCGTTTCTATGACCAGAAGATCTTCCTGCCTGGAGTGGACATCCTTCCGGATATCAGCCGCACCTATCCCCACGCCGATGTCACGGCTCATGTCCTGGGCTATTGCGGCGAGATCACAAGCGCCCAGCTCAAGCGGCGGGCCAACCGTCGCATGGGAGACGTGGTCGGTCAGGCGGGTGTCGAGAAGCTTTACGATGACCAGCTTCGCGGAGTGGACGGGGAGCAGCGCATGAGGGTCAATGCCAGGGGAGCGGCTCTCTCTCCCGACACCGCCAAGCCGGTGGTGACCAAGAAAGCCATCGCCGGCCTGCCGATTGTCCTGTCCCTCGATCTCGATCTCCAGCGAGCCGCCTTCAATGCTCTGGGTCAGAAATCAGGCGGGATCGCCGCCATGGATCCCCAGTCCGGGGAAGTCCTGGTTCTGGTGTCGAGACCGAGCTATGACCCCAATGTCTTCACCCGGAGAATGACCAAAGAAGATCGCAAGATCCTGATGAATCCTCTTCACCCTCTGCACAACCGGGCAGTTACCGGCTTCCCGCCGGGCTCGATCTGGAAGCCCGTCACCCTTCTGGCCGCCCTCGAATATGGTGCGGTGAAGCCCGATACCAAGCTGGTCGTCTCGGGCGGCATTACTGTGGGTGGTTATACATTCCACGACTGGACCGGCGCCGGCGGCACTTACGATCTGATCAAATGTCTTGCCTGGTCCCGGGACACGGCGTTCTACCAGATGGCCCTGAAGATGACCCCGGAGATGATCAAAGACTGGGGAATCAAGATGGGAGCCGGCCGGCCGACCGGCATCGAGCTGCCTCACGAGCCTTCCGGTCTCGTGCCCGACGCCGAGTGGAAGATGAGCCGGTTGAGGGACAAGTGGTATGCCGGCAACACTCTGCATATGTCCATCGGTCAGACTTATCTGCAGGTATCTCCCCTCCAGGCAGCAAGAATATACGCCGGCTTCGGCATGAAAGGACGGGTTCCGGGGGCTCACCTGGCGATCAAGATCGGCGAGCGCCAGTTGCCGGCTCCGGCGCATGAAATCTGGCGGCACAACCCGGAGTATATGGCTCTGGTTCGGGAAGGTCTCAAGCAGGTGGTGGCAAGCGGCACCGGGGGACGGGCCCGTCTCCAGAATGTCCCGGTGTCAGGCAAGACCGGCTCGGCGGAGGCGCCTCCCAAGGGGAGCAAGACCCACGGCTGGTTCGCCTGTTACGCTCCATCGGAGAATCCGGAGATCTCCGCCTGCGCGTTCGTGGAGCACGGCGGTCACGGGGGCACGGCGGCGGCGCCCCTGTGCAAGGCGGTTCTCGAGCAGTATTTCGGTATCGCCAACAATGCCACGTCCCAGGCACCGCCGGCGGCAGCTGGTACCAAACCGAAGAAAAAGCCCGTCAAGCCGAAACCGGCTCGAAACTGAGATCGGCCTAAAGGAAGATCGACTTTTACAAGACTTTTTCAGAAGAGATCAGGGGAGATCCGATAAGCTTCCGGTCTATATCCGGTCGATCTTCTATCGATCTTCGATGGATCTGCGACGTTTATATCCACTGGCGGGTCACACCGAATGTGGCATCACTTTCTTCTGGACTTTTCACGGGAGTATAAAGGATAATTAGTCAGGGTAAAGTTGGGGAGAAGCAGATGGGCCGGGCTCAGCGAAAAGTCAAAAGAGAAGAAGCTTCCCTGGAAGGCCTCGACGAGGTTTTCAGCGGTGATATCCAGGACGAGAATAACGTCGATAGCAAGAGTGTCGAGAGGCTCTTCGAGGACGACTCGGATCAGGAGCAGTCTGAATCTGACCTGGAATCAGAGACAGAATCCGAAGTCAAGCAAGAAATCCGGGAAGAATCAGCTCCTCCCCAGCCCGAAAGCTCTCATACCGAGGTCGCCCGCCGGGAAGACACCGGTATAGCGGCTCCCTTCGTCGATGCCGACGATCGGGTCTCCCGCCGCGATCTGCTCAACATTCTCGAGGGCTTCACTCGCCTGCTCAAGCGTGACGGAGAGCCAAGCTTCCCGCTTTCGGAGGACCTCAGATATACCGAGGTCGATATCGAGGACAAGACCGCCGAGCTCGAAGACATGCGGCGTCTGGTCATCGAAGCCCAGGAAACGATTATCAAGCTGCTCACCGATCGGGTCGAGGACCGGGCTCGTATAGCCACTCTCGAGACCGAGCTGCGTCTCCTGCCCGATTTGCAGGAGCAGGCCGACCGGGCCATGGCGGTAGCCTTCAAGACCGAGGAATTCAGGACCGAGCTCCACAGAGTCAAATTCGAGCTGGAGAAGAACCGTATCGCCGCGGTCCGCCGGGATATGTACCGCGGTCCCAAAGGCATCATCACCCGGGTGCGCCGCTGGTTTCTCAAGGGTAGCGGACGTGGTCAGCTCCAGTTCAAGGAAGAGATGGAGCGCCTGAGCCGCAACAGCTAAAAAGCGCAGAAAATATCAAGACAGCCCTGGTCGATTCCGCTAGTATCGGTCTATGGTGGCTGAATACGAACGGCGATTACAAGAGGCTGTCGATTATATCGAGAGCCATCTGGACGCCAATCTCCCGGTGCCCGACGTGGCGAGGGAGGTGGGCTTTTCAGGCTTCCACTTCCACCGGATCTTTCGGGGTCTGACTGGAGAATCCATCAAGGATTATAGAAAGAAGAGAAGGCTGTTTCTTGCAAGCAGCAGGCTCGTAGAAAGTCCTGATGCCATCGGCGATCGCCATAAGGGCAGGCTTCGAGAGCCAGGCTGCTTTCACCCGGGCTTGCAAGCGCATGTTCGGGATCGCCCCGGCGAGCTTTCGCCGCCGCGGGCGGGCCGCTGTCATGATCAGAGAACGGCCTTTCTCCCTGGATTTGATCGAGCATCTCAAGGAGGGTGTCACCATGGAGCCAGTGTTCAAAGAGCGCGGAGCCGAGAAGATAATCGGTCTTGCCGGCACATTCTCGGAGGACTGTTTCGAAGGCATCAGCAAGCTCTGGTCCGACTTCGAGAAGGGGAGGAGGCTCTCATACAGTCTCGGCGTCTGCCTGGAGTCGCATCCGCAAGTCGAGGTCAAAGCTCCCGATACCCTTATATATGTCGCCGGTGTCGCCATGGCGGGCGACGCCGAGCCGCCGGAGGGTCTGGTGGCAGTATCGATACCACCATCGAGATATGCGGTCTTCACCCATCGCGGACCGATCGATACCATTACTCATGCGGTGAACTATATATGGGCGCTTCTTTTTGAACTCTTGATTTCGAGCTCTATGACGACCGCTTCGACAGTAGCTCATTGAGTGGTGAAGTGGATATATATGTTCCGGTGCGGTAGGCGGTTTTTTTAAGAGTTTATTAGAATGACCTTTCGAATTTGGCTGCGCAAGGGCGATCCGGACCGTTAATATAGATCTGGTCTGTAGTAGAGCGTCAGCCAGATGTCTTTGTCGAAGCATTTTATCGCCCTGGTCCTTGTTCTGACTGCCTTTACCGGTGGTGCCCTGGCCCAGACCGCTCCTCAGGAGCCGGTTGCCGGACCGTCTCAACTTGCGCCCGCTGAAGCACCTGGCGAAACCCCTTCAGTAGCTCCGCCAGAAATTCAGAAGCCGGCAAGCCCTGATTCGGAACCTTCGTCATCTGAGCAAACTGCCGCTGAGAAGCCGGCAGCAGAGCAAGTTGAAACTGAACAACCGGCAAGAGAACAGCCGGAACCTGAGACCGAAAAGCTCGCCAGACCGCCCGGCGTGCCGGTCAAGGTGGCGGGACAGGAGGTCTTTCGCATCCGGGCCACTCTGGGCAACTTCACGCCGGAACGGCGAGTAAAGAGTATCGACGCACGGATCGCGGCGCTCCAGAACGATCCCGACTATGACAAGCTTGTCAACGAGCTGAGGCTCCGGGACGGCGTCACCAGCACCGATATCTATGCCGGCAGGCATACCCTTGTCACCATCACCGATCCCGACGCCGAAGCCGAAGGATATGGTGGCCGCCAGCGCCTGGCTTCCGATATTCTCATCGCGCTCAAAGACGCGCTCAAGAACGACGCCGAGTCGCGAAGCTTCCACGCTCTTCTGGTGGCATGCTGCCTCTCGGTGGTGGCCACTATCTGTCTTGCCCTGGTCATGGCTGTTATCAACTGGCTTTTCCCTCGCATCTACGAGGTTCTCGGCCGCTGGCGGGGGACCTTGATAAAGCCGCTGAAGATCCAGAGGGCCGAGCTTCTTTCATCCGCCACCATCACCGATATTCTGATCGGCACTTTCCGGGGTTTCCGGGTGCTCTGCTTCCTCTCGGTGGTCTCCATCTATCTCTCGGTGGTCCTCTCCTTTTTTCCGCAGACCAGACCCCTGGCGGAGGAAGGCGTTCACCAGCTCCTCGCGCCGATCAGCTCCACTGTGGTGCCCGCCGTCATCTCCTACACTCCGAATCTGCTTTTCATTGTTTTTATCGTGGTGATCACCTACTACGTGATCACTTTCACGCACTTCATCTTCAGGGAAGTCGACCGCTGTACCATCACCGTTCCCGGTTTCGATCCGGAATGGTCGATGCCGACCTACAAGATAGCGCGTTTCCTGATCATCGCATTCTCGCTGATTCTTCTTTTCCCCTATCTTCCCGGCGCAGGCAGTCCGGCATTTCAGCAGGTCTCGATATTTCTCGGGGTGCTTTTCTCCCTGGCCTCCACCGGCGCTCTGTCCCACGTCATCGCCGGGATCTTCCTCACATATACCGGCGCCATGCGGGTGGGAGACAGGGTGAAAATCGCTGATACCGTGGGCGATGTCGTTGAGAAGACACTCCTGGCGACCAAGATCAAGACCATCAAGAACGAGTACATCACTATTCCAAACGGTCTCGTTCTGGGCAATCACATCATCAACTACACCTCCTCCATCGACGGCGGCGGCCTGATTCTCCATACCTCGGTGACCATCGGTTACGACACGGACTGGCCGCAGATCCACGAAGCTCTTATCGCGGCGGCCAGGGCTACCGAGCATGTCCTCGAGCAACCAGCGCCCTTTGTCTGGCAGACTTCCCTGGGCGACTACTCGGTGACCTATGAGATCAATGCCTATACGAATAAGCCGGGCTCCATGGCCGGCATCTATGCCGACCTCCACCGCAATATTCAAGACCGGCTCCATGATGCCGGTATCGAGATTCTCTCCCCGGCCTATCAAGCGGTGAGGGACGGCAACAAAGTCACCATTCCCGCATCCAGGCTACCTGAAGACTACCGGCAGCCGGCTTTTCAGGTCGCGATCACCGAGAAGACCGGAGGCTAGGATGACGAGAAGGGCCTTGCTGATTCTGGTTCTCTTGCTCTCTCTTCTTCCCTGCGGCTATGTATCGGCGCAGAGCGGTGACGATACTGCCAACAGCTCGGCGGATGTCATCGTCGGTGGCGAGAAGGTCTTCACAGTCCAGAGACATTTCGGTCCTTATCGCTCCGACGTGCGGGCTCGCAATATTGCCGAGCGAATCGAGAATGTCATCGACAACCCCGAGCTCGACGCCAAGAATCTCAAGCTTCTGGAGCGCGAGAACACCGTCGATATCGCCATCGGCAGCACGGTGCTGACCACGGTCACCCCGGGCGATGCGGCGGGAGCCGGCAAAGACATGATGGAGCTGGCGCACACCAGGCTGGGGGCGATCAAGTCGGCGGTGGAAAGAGGCAAAGCCAGGCGCAACGTCGAGCACTTCATCCAGCAGGTCCAACCCGACAATGTCAACGCGACGATCTTGCGTTTTCTATCTGATCCGATGTCTCTCAATCTTCTGGTGACCCTGATCGGGCTCTGTGTCCTGGCCCTTACCACTTACACAGTGAAGCGATCTTTTCGGGGCTATTTTCAAGATTCGACCCAGCGGTATACTTTTTCCAAAGTCGTCGAGTTCACCTCTTATTTCGTCGGCCTTATTCTGATCACTGTGATCTTCAGGGATGCCCTGGGAAACCTGGCGGTGATTCTCGGTGCCGCCACCGCCGGCTTCGCCTTCGCTCTCAAAGAGGTGATCGTCGGTCTTGCCGGCTGGGTGGCTGTCAGCTTCGGTGACCTATACAAGGTCGGCGACAGGGTGCAACTGGGCGGTATCAAAGGCGATGTCATCGACATAGGCTTCGGGCGCACCACCTTGATGGAGCTTGGTGAATGGGTGGACGGCGATCTCTACACCGGACGTATAGTGAGGGTCTCGAACGGCACGGTTTTCAGCGACCCGCTCTTCAATTATTCTCGTGACCTGCCTTTCCTCTGGGATGAGGTAGTCGTGACCGTCAAATACGGAAGCGATCCCGAGAAAGCCCGCAAGCTCATAGAAACTGCCGTGCAGAGGGCGGTGGGCAACTATACGGATGATGCCAGGCAATTCTGGGAAAAGGTCAAGCAGAAGTATCTGGTAGAGGACGAGCGTATCGATCCCTTTGTTACCCTCGTCCTCACTGACGGTGGCATGCAGTTTACGGCTCGTTACCCGGTGGATTACAAAGATCGGCGTACAGCCAAGGACAGGCTTTTCGAGGAGATCATGAAAGCCGTCGAGAAAGCCGAAGAAGGCAGCGTCAAGATAAATTAGCAATCAGTCCGGGGAGGGCAGGGCGCTGGTGCCGAACCAGTAGTCCAGAACGCTGTTGATGGAGCGCTCGAATTCTGATGGATCCACGGGTTTGCTCAAGTAGGAGTTGGCATAGGAGCCGTAGGTCTTTTTCACATCCAGAGGATTGGATGAGGTTGTGAGGATCACCACCGGAATATGCCGGAGGCTCTCGTTTTGCTTGAAGGCTTTGAGCAGGTCGTGACCGCTCTTGCCGGGCAGATTGAGATCGAGGAAGACTATCTCGGCAAGGCTGGTCCTGGATTTTTCTCCGGACTTGTGCGCTGCTCTGCCGATGAGCTGGAAGGCTTTCAGCCCGCTGTCCACCACGGTGAGAGAAGTCTTGTGGCTGGAGTTCTTCAAGCATCGCTTGAAGATGAACACGTCGGCGGGATTGTCTTCGATGAGGAGAATTCTGATCAGTCCCGATTTCTCCTCGGCTGCCTCTTCCGCTTCGCCAATGAGCCTGGCAACGGGTATTTCGAGGGATCGAGCGATATTATTGAGGCTTTCCATGCTCAAATTCTGAGTGCCCCGCTCGATATTGCAGATATAAGTACGGTGCAGTCCGGCTTTCTCGGCAAGCTCAGCCTGAGAGAGGCCGATCTCTTCTCGTCTCTTGCGGATAGTTTTGCCGAGAGTGCTTAAAAGTGCTTCTGTCTCTGCCATCGGTGAATCATCATATCGATCTGTGACATGTCTTGTAGAATATACTCTATTTCCGGGAAGATTTCAAATTGATTGCGTGGTATATTGTCTACATAGGACTGCTTGAAAACTTGTGAGGTGACGCTATATGGCGATTTGCAGTAGCGCTCCGCTTAAATGCAGCTCCAGGCGGAGCCGGAATATCACCTGCTCGAAAGGAGGACCGGCTCTCTCTCCCGGCAGGGAGCGAGAGTTATACGCCGACGCCGCCGCAGGCGACCGCCAGGCGCGCAACCGTCTGGTCCTGGCGCATATCAGGCTGGTGCCTATTATCGCCCGGCGCTATCGCAACCGCGGCCTCCCCTTTGCCGACCTGCTTCAGGAAGGCTATATAGGTCTGATGATCGCGGTGGGCAAATTCGATCCGGATCTGGGCAATCGATTCTCGACCTACGCTTCCTGGTGGATCAGGCAGTCGATGACCAGGGCTCTTTCGAATCAGTCCCGGACAATTCGGTTGCCGGTTCATCTCAATGAGCTGATGACCAAGCTTCGGCGCATTCGCGGCGAGATCCAGTCCGCTACCGGGCGGAAGCCGACCATTGATGAGCTGGCTTGCGCCATGGAGGAGAACCCGGAGAAAATCCTGGCTGCCATGGAAGCCTTTCAACCAGTCGATTCTCTGGACCGGGAGCTTTTCGTCGATGGGTCGGATACCACCTGCACTCTGAGCGAGATAATCCCCGACAATCGGGCGACGGCGCCCGAAGCCCTGGCCGACGAGGGACTGCTTCAAGAGAGAGTCGGTCAGCTTCTTGGCTGTCTGAACGAGCGGGAGCGCGAGGTGGTATCACTGCGCTTCGGTATCGAAAGTGGTATCAGCTGCTCCCTTGGTGAAGTGAGCGCGGTCATGGGATTGAGCCGGGATCAGGTCGGCAAGGCATCCTGCCGGGCTATGCGCAAGCTGAGGGTGCGGACTAGAAGAGCAGACTATTAATCTAGTCGTCGTCCGGGAGGATGGTGCATTCGACGAAGGCTACTCCGCCAAGTAGGGTGCCGAGCTGCTTGGCGGCGCCCTGGCTGAGGTCCATCACTCGCGATTTGACGAAAGGACCGCGGTCATTCACTTTGACGATCACTGATTTGCCGTTCTTCGGATTTTCCACCATCACTCTTGTTCCGAAGGGAAGACTGCGGTGGGCTGCGGTCAGGGCATGCATATTGAAACGCTCGCCTGAAGCCGTTTTGTTTCCCTGCAGTCCGGGTCCGTACCAGGAGACATTACCGGAGAATCTCTTCGCCGATGCTGCCCCGGCAGCGGGCACCAGGGTCAGAACAATAGCGGTGGCGCTTAGCAGAGATGTGATTCCTGAGGGCATGGCTATTGCTGCACCTCTTTCTCGATGGAAGCTGCTTCACCGTTCATCTTTTTCGCGTCGTCATTTTGATTGAGATCACGAAGCACCGAAGCATAATTGCGCATGGCCGCCGCCACCGGCAGCGATCTCGCACCGAAGACCTTGCTTCGAATATCGATCACGCTCTTATACAAATCCGCTGCTTTGTCAGGCATGTCGTTCTCCGAATAGAGCCTGGCAAGGTTGTTCATGAAGATGCTGTTCTCTTTCGAGTCTCTTCCGTAAGCTTTCTCGATGACGCTCATGGCCTCTTTGAGATATTTCTCGCTATTGGCGAAGTCTTCTTTCTGCTTGTAGAGCATCGCCAGGTCATTGAGCTTATCGGAGAGAAGCTTCTGATCCGGAGACTCCTGCTTTTCGATGAGAGTGCGCCCTTCCTGATTGATCTCGATAGCCCGGTCGAGATTGTTGTCCTGCCTGTAGCAGTCTTCCAGGCGGGAGAGGACTTTCACTTTCATGTCGTCGGCGCTGGCACCGACAGTCTTGCAGATAGCCAGGGCTTTCTCGAAAGAGGTGACGGCGTCGCTGTATTTCTCCAGCTCCTGAAACATGGAGCCCTGGTCCGAGAGGGTGTCGATCAGGGACTCGTTCCCTTCTCCGAAAGTCTCGGTCTGCATCGAGAGGGCCCGGGAGTACAGGGGCTCGGCTTTGGCGGGCTCGCCCATCTCGCGATAGACCAGGGCGAGGTTTTTGATGGCGGCGATCTTCTGCTCTGGAGTAGCGCTCTGATCGCTGTCTACAATTTTGAGCGAGCGCTCGAGAAGCGGCTCGGCTTCATCGAATTTGCCCTGCTCCCGGTAGCTACGCGCCAGGTTGTTGAGGCTGCCGGCAACACCGAGGTCGTCTTTGCCGCTGGCGCTCTCACGGATCTGAAGGCTGCTCTTGTAAAGGCTCTCGGCTTCGGCGGGCTTGTTCTGGAGTCTTTTGACAACAGCCAGGTTGTTCTGGATTACGGCAATCGCCGGATTGCCCTCGCCGAAGACTTTCTTTGCCGTCTCCAGGGACTGCAGGAGGGTCTTCTCCGCCCGGTCATAGTCTTCGCGGCTGCGATAAATGGCTGAGAGACGATTGAGATTGATACAGAGGCGGGGGTCGTCCTTGCCCGACTTCTCGATGATGCGATTGGCTTCCAGCAGGGACTTCTCGGCATCATCGAATTTCTCGTCTTCCATATAAGACGATGCCAGATTGTTGAGGGTGGGAATCAGGTCCTGGTCGTCATTACCATGAGCCTTGCGCTTGATATCCAGAGATTTCTGGTAAAGCTCCCGGGCTTTGTCTCTTCTGCCCATCTGGTCGTACACTAGAGCCAGGTCATTGAGGCTTTTAGCCTTGCTGTCGCTGTTTCCGTGAAAACTATCGCTGTCCTTCAGGGCCCGGGTGAAACATTCCAGGGCTTTCGGGAATTTCTGCTCTTTGAATGCCTTCGTGCCGGCATCCATGGCTTCCTGCCAGCTCTCCTCGCTGGCCCGGGCACTGGCGGCGAAAGTCAGGCAGAGCGTGGCAACCAGGGCTCTACTCAGGACTTTCGACGGGCGTTGGGAGGTCATCTCGCTCTCAGCTCTTTCCGGGGGACAAGAGCTGATTATAAAGCGAAAGGGACTGTACTTGCTCAATTGCAAACAGTCCCAAGCTGATGGAATTTTAATAAGGTCAGTGCCACTGTTAGTGGTGCTAACAGCTGGCCCATAAAACCTCCGTTTTTGCTAACACTCCTTCCATAGCATTAGTTGTTCCTGACGATGCTATATTTGTTGCTTACTTACTCAGGATCAAACGGAAGATCGGATCGGATGACCCAGTCAGGCGGGAAAACAGAGCTCAATCTTTTCGATTACCCTCATATGGTCGCCTGGGGCGAGTCTCCCGGTGATGTTGCCGGACACAATGAGAGATTTCCTGCTTCTTTTGGCACCGGGCTTGCCTGGCTGGAGCACGTTACCGATGAGGACCGCAGGCGAATATCCTTTCTTCTAGAGCGCTGCCGGGAAAGGAAAGTTCCCCTTCTCACCCTTGCTAAACTGAGCATAGACGGTGCCCGGCCGGTGGATCATGTGATCGCCTTAGCACCGGGCTCCGGGGCTGATGCACAGGGTCAACCGGCATGGTTCCTGTCGCTTTTCGATGCTTCCAACCTCGATGCCGAGCTGGTCCTTAGGGACATGGCTTGCAAGAGCCCAGGCGAGCTCAACGGGATCGAGCTTACCTTTCCACCCCGCTCGAGAGTGCGCTACAGCCTCGGCAAGCTGGTGGAGAACTCCGCCGACGCGATTATCTCTTATGCCCTCAACGGCTCCATCGAGAGCTGGAACCAGGGCGCCGAGGACCTCTACGGCTACTCTGCCGGAGAGGCTGTCGGCAGGAATCTTTCCATTATCGTCCCGGAGGGGCGCTGGAAAGAAGTCGAGGATGTCCTCCAGTCCCTGCAAGAGGGCAAGACGGTCAAGTCTTTCGAGACTATAAGGCTGCGCAAAGACGGTAGTCCCGTGCATGTCTCGGTGCAGGTGGCACCGCTTCGCGACGAGACCGGTCAGGTGATTGCCGCTTTTGCCATCTCCCGTGATGTCACCGGTCGCCGCCAGGCCGAGGAAGCCCTGCTCCGTCAGGCAGAGACCCTGGCACGCTCCAACGCCGAGCTGGAGCGTTTCGCCTGGATGGTGGCGCATGATCTTAAAGAGCCTATTCGCACCATGGCTACCTATGCCCATCTGGTGGCTGATTCTATAGAGAGAGAGCCGGGCTCCGAACTTGACGAGATGCTCAAATTCATGGTCGAGGCCGGCGTTCGGGCAAGCGATCGTATCCAGGATGTGCTTGCGTATAGCTCCATTGGCAAGACGAATTTCCAGCTCGATTCGGTGGATCTGAACAAGCTCGTCAAGACTGTGCTCAAGGATCTCAGCCAGACCGCCGCCGCCAACAAAGCCCAGATCGAAGTTTCCAGGCTGCCGGAGCTCAAAGTTAACGAGTCGACGATGATGCTTTTATTTCAGAACTTGATCGCCAATGCCATAAAATTTCGCGGCAAGAAAAAGCCCGTGGTCAAGATCGAAGCTCTCAAGAAGGGCGACGAGTATATTTTCTCCGTCACCGACAATGGTATCGGGGTAGATCCGGAAGGAGCCGACAAAGTCTTCGAGATGTTCCAGCGATTGCATCCGGATCGCTTCCCCGGAACCGGCATCGGTCTTTCGATCTGCAAGAAAGTCGTGAGCATGCACGGCGGCAAGATCTGGGTCGAGCCGGGAAAGGATGGCGGCTCGGTGTTCTCTTTCACGATTCCGGCCAACCCCGAGTTGATAACGTCGTGATTTTCAGCGCGCACGCTCGCTGAGAGAAACATCACGACAAGATCTCTTGACAAGGCGTGGACCCTGTTGTAACTTGGCTAAATCCCAGGACCGCGATTACAAAGTCCCCTCGATTGAGTTCGAGCCGCAACTTTCAAGCAGGAGACGACTATGACCAGGAAAGCAATTCATTAAAGGGCAGGCGTTGATGCCATAGTCATCCACCGAGGTGCAGATTCGCACTCGGTCGAATTGGTCATAGTTGCAGGTTCTCTCTGCACAAACAAACGCAGCAACTTACGCGAACGCAGCCCTCCATCTGTTTGTGCTCGTAACTGGCTCGGCAAGTCTCGAGCTCGGTTAGGCACTCGCAATGCCGCTGAAGGCTTTCATTGCGTTTACTGTTTGTCGAAACTGAGCCGCAGGGCTTGTCTTTACGGAGACATCCCGGATGAACTCGTTTGTCAGGAGAAATCCTTTCGGATTTCTGATAGCCCGCGGCTGGCAATATGCCGGTCGGCAGCGATGGATTGTCATCGTGTGCTACTGCATGCATGCCTGCGCGCAAGCCGCTCAGCTGGCGGAGCCGTATGTGATTGCCCAGTTGCTGAACACTGTTCAATCGAACACGAAGGCACTATCGGAGCTGACTCAGGACATCTTCAATACCCTTGCAATCTATCTCTTTCTGCAGTTCCTGTTCTGGGTATTCCACGGACCGGCGCGATATCTGGAGATGAATCTCGGCTTCCATATCAAGCTGAACTATCGCACCGCGCTCTTCCGGATGGTGACCTCGTTGCCGCTATCCTGGCATCGGCAGCACCACTCCGGCGAAAGCATCGACAAGATCAATCGGGCCGCGAACTCACTCGGAGCATATTTCGACGATGGCTTCCAGGTGTCGTATATGGTGTTTCGGCTGATCGGCGCCCAGGTGATGCTCTGTTGTTTCCTTCCCGCAGCAGGTCTTGCCGCGCTTACGACTACAGCCATTGCAGTGGGTCTCGAGCTCTGGTTCTATGTCTATCTGTCGAAGATATATGAAACACTCAACCGCTGCGAAAACAACGTCGCATCTGCTGTTCACGACTATATGACCAACGTGGAAAGCGTAATCATGCTCCGGCTCGAGGGTCGCACCACGAGCGAAGTGGCTCGGCTGATTCATTCTCAGCTCGAGCTGATGAGACGGGGTGTGACTATCAACGAGACAAAGTGGTTCATCAGCACCATGCTGATCGGAGCGATGACGGTGACGGTGCTCGGATATTACACCTTCTCGACTCTGTCCCTCGGGCAGCAGTTGATGGGCGGGACGTTTCTGGCGCTTTTCGAATACTTGCGCCGGATCGGCGATTCGTTCTCCGACTTCTCGCTCTTGTATGGGCATGTCGTCCGTCACGCAACCAACGTGAGAAGCGCCGATACGATCGTGCACGCTGAATCGGCTTTGTCTGTTGAATCTGAGCAGCATTCGCTGCCGGCAGGCTGGAACACGCTCACTATAAGGAATCTGAACTTTGCATATGAGGATGCTGAGTACGGGAAGATGCATCTTGCCGACGTCAGTATCGAACTGCGCAAAGGTATGAGCATTGCTCTGGTCGGCGAGAGCGGCAGCGGTAAGAGTACCCTTTTGTCCATGCTGCGAGGCTTGCAAGAGCCGGATTCGGTGCAGGTCCTGTGTGATGGCGAGCTGCTTCCGAGCGGGCTCGAGCACATGGCGGGCGATACTACGCTATTGCCGCAGGACCCGCAGTTGTTCAATGACACTATAGAGCGAAACGTCACCTTCGGGCTTGAAGCTCACGAGACGGCTATGCCGGAAGCGCTCGATCTGGCTCGCTTCTCGCCTGTGCTGGCCAGGCTCCCCCAGGGGGTCCAGACCGATATTGCCGAGAAAGGAGTCAACCTCAGTGGTGGTGAAAAGCAGCGACTGGCTCTTGCGCGCGGATTGTTTTTCGCCCGGGACTCGCAGCTCGTTCTGCTCGACGAGCCGACCAGCAGCGTGGACACATATAACGAGCGGCTCATCTACACCGGTGTTCTGCGTAGATTCAAGGACAGGTGCCTGGTCTCTTCGATCCACAAACTGCACCTGCTGGATTTGTTCGATCGTATATACGTACTCGAGCGTGGCAGAGTAGTCGAGTCCGGGGACTTCCACGAACTGCTAAGGCGCGATGGCGCTCTGGCCAGAATGTGGAGGCACTACCAGGTCGGCTCGGGTCAAGGAGGTGCCATGTGCGAGCCGGTCGACCACAATCAGTCCAGTCGTCAAGCGCGGCATATATGCCGCAAAAACTAGGCATCTGCGGCATATATTGCTCAAAAAGGGGAGAATCTGAGAAATATATGCCGCGAAATCGGCTTTTTGAGCAATATATGCCGCACCCCCCGGGCGGGTCTCGTCTGCGCAAGGGCCGGGCGGGTTTCGTCTGCGATGTTGCTGGGCTATATGGAAGATTCGCCTGAGTTGCTCAGAACGCTGTTACATTTGGAATCTATTTCTTGTCTTTGCCGGCGACAATGGCGGCACCGAATACGATTACTGCCGCTACGCATTCCTGGAGAGAGAGCCTGCCCAGATCTATGGCGTTGGCTTTGAGCTCGCCGAGCTCGATGTTCAGTTTGAACCCGAGAAGGTTCGCGCTCTTGTCGATTTGCTCCCGGGGCGGGGACCAGATGAAGCTGTAGCCCATGGGTTGCTGCTTGCCGTTGCCGTCCTGGTAGACCCAGGGCGGGTACAGGCACATAACCAGCATGAATAGCAGACCCCCCACCAGAATTAGTGTTTTCAGATCTTTCATCGTCCCTCCACGAGTACCGATCATACCTCAAGCGGCGAGCCGGTGATTCGAATGGGTGCGATAATAGAAGCTTTCCCGGGTGGAACCCCTGATCGATGTCCCTTGACTCTCTTCCCTATCTGGAGAATATCCGAATAGCGCGGCTATTCGGCCAGAGCGACGAGGCGATACTCGATCTCAAACAGCGTCTAAACGAGATGAGCAAGCTCACCATGGACTTCGTCGTCCTGCTGGGCACCTCGACAGTGATCGCTACCCTCGGACTTTTTCAGAACAGCGCCGCGGTGATCATCGGCGCTATGATTATCGCGCCTCTGATGAGACCGCTCATGGGTCTTGCTTATGGCAGCTTGATCGCCAATGCTTTTCTGATCAGGCGATCGATTTTCACCATAGTTGTCGGAAGCGTGGTGGCGGTTTTCATCGCCTTTATTTTCGCCACTCTCCTTCAGGGAATCGAGGTGACCTCGGAGATATCGAGCCGCATCCACCCCAACCTGCTAGATATGGGTGTGGCGGTCTTCGCCGGTGCGGCGGGCGCTTATTGCCAGACGCGCCGGGACCTTGCGGACACTCTTGCCGGAGTGGCGATCTCCGTGGCTCTCGTGCCTCCCCTGGGGGTGGTCGGTATTGGTCTGGCTCTCGGTCAGACCAAGATCTGGACCGGCGCCGGGCTCCTTTATGCCACTAACCTGGTAGGGATCACTTTTGCCGCCATTATCGTCTTCCTGCTCATGGGCTACGGACCTATGAAGCGGGCGGGAAGAGGCCTCGGTGTGTCTCTGGCGCTCCTGGTCTGCCTGATGATCCCGCTAGCCCTCAGTATGCGCGAGCTCCTCATCGAGCACGAGATGAGCTCAAATATCAAGGAGCTTCTCAGGGAGAAGACCTATACCTTCAAGGATGTCCAGCTCAGCAAGGTCGAGGTCAAGCGCTTTCGCAAGCCCATGCTGGTCACTGCTACCGTAGTCTCGAGCGGCAGCGGCATCAACGCCAATCAGGTGAGGCTGGTACAGGACTTCCTGACGAAGGAGACTGGCATTCCCATCGAGTTTCGCCTTCGGGTGATCCCTTCGATGGTGGTGACAGCCATCGAAGTCACTCCCGAAGGCGAGAAAGAGAAGACTGTGCCGGTAGGCACACCCCTCGACAACAGCTCTCTCGACTGGCAGGACGCCGATACCCAGGCAGTCTCGCCCGGTACGCCGGGCGTATCAGCGACCGAGGAGCCTTCGCCGGCGGTGCCGGAGTTCGAGAGCCCCGAGCCCGCCCCCGAGTCGGAAAATAGCCAGAGCATTCAGGGTGATGCCGCCGGGAGTGCAGCTTCACAGATAGAGCCGCAATCTCAGACGCCAATTCAGACGCCCAATCAGACGCCAATTCAGACGCCAATTCAGACGCCCAATCAGACGCCCAATCAGACGCAGACTCAAGCACAGCCCCAACCGGATAGAGCGCTTCAAGCAGATCCGGCATCGGCAGCGAAATAGCTCAGGATCTGCTTGCTACCGGCGTCTTGAAAGCGAGCTTGTCAGTGTCGTCGAGATCCAGAACGATTTCCCGGCTTTCCGGAGGTCCCGAGAGAAGGAATTCGGACAGCGGGGCTTCCACGTAGGTCTTGATGGCTCTCTTGATTGGCCTGGCGCCGTAGAGCGGATCGTATCCCCTGTTCGCCAGCCAGCCCACGGCTTCGGCGCTGGGCTGGAGGCTGAGTCCCTTTTCAAGGAGTCTCTTGTTCAGGGCCTCGAGCTGCAACCTGACTATCGCTTCGATGTCCTCTATTTTCAGGGGCTCGAAGATTACAATGTCATCGATACGATTGAGTAGCTCGGGCTTGAAGCATTCGAGCAAAGCCCGGCGCACCGGCTCCGGCAGGGTGTCTATGCCGCCCCCGAAGCAATCTCCGGTTTTGCTTTCAGTCTTATTCTTATTCTTATTCTTATTCTTATTCTCGTTCTCGTTCTCGTTCTCGTTCTCGTTCTCGTTCAGCTCTTCGAGGACCTCAGCGGCGCCGGTATTGGAGGTCATGATGATGACCGTATTGGTGAAATCTACGGTCCGTCCCCGGGCATCGGTGAGGCGGCCATCGTCCAGGATCTGCAGGAAGATGTTGTAGACATCGCTGTGGGCTTTCTCGATCTCGTCGAAAAGAACGCAGCAATAGGGGCGTTTCCGCACCGCTTCGGTAAGCTGCCCGCCCTCGTCCGATCCGAGATAACCGGGAGAGGCGCCGATCAGGCGGGATACGGTATACCGGTCGAAATACTCGGACATGTCGAGCCTGACAAGGGCCGCCAGATCGTTGAAGAGATGATCGGCAAGGGCTCTTGCCGTCTCGGTCTTGCCCACTCCGGTAGGACCGAGAAAGAGGAAAGTCCCTACCGGTCTCTGGGACGCACCAATACCGGTGCGGGTGATCCTGATACTGCGGGCAATGGCTTCGAGCGCGGCTCTCTGCCCTTTGACTCTATTTTCCAGCTCGCTCTCGAGAGCAAGAAGCGCCTCGGCCTCATCGGCTTTCAAACGGCCCACCGGAATCCCGGTCCATTCTGCCACCACCGCCGCAATTTCGTCTTCGCCGACCCGGGCTTCCCGGCCGTTTTCTCTTACCTGATCGCCTCCGGCCTCGGCAAGGAGCTTCTCCAGAGGCTCCAGCTTCTCGAGCACCAGCTCGCCGGCCCGGCGGGGATCCATTTTGCGCCCCAGTTCTTCGACTTCCTGCTTGACCTGGTCGATCTTGTCTTTGAGCGAGGTGATATGGCTGAGCCCGTCTATCTCTCTCGACCAGTCCTGCCGGATAACCGACGCTTTTGTCTCCAGGTCTTCGATGGCTCCGTCTATCGCATGAACACGCTCGAAGGAGTCTTTCTCGTTGTCCCGGGCCAGGGAGGCACGTTCCAGGGACAGACGATGAAGCTCGGCATGGATGGCGGTGAGCTCCGGCGGCGGCGAGTCGATCTCCATTCTCTTGCGGGAGGCTGCCTCGTCCACCAGGTCGATGGCTTTGTCCGGCAGGCGCCGGTCGGTGATGTAGCGATGCGACATCTTGGCAGCGGCCTCCAGGGCCGAGTCGAGGATCGAGATACCGTGGAAAACCTCGAGCTTTTCTTTGAGGCCGCGCAGGATCGATAGAGCCTCATCCAGGGATGGCTCTTTAACCACCACTGGTTGAAAGCGCCTGGCCAGCGCCGGATCTTTCTCGATATGCCGGCTGTATTCGCTGAAAGTGGTGGCACCCACGCAACGAATCTGACCACGCGCCAGATAAGGCTTGAGAATATTGCCGGCATCCATAGCACTGCCACTGGTGGCGCCGGCACCGACCAGCAGGTGGAGCTCGTCTATGAAGAGGATGATGCTGCCGCTCCTGGCTACCAGCTCTTCCACCAGGTCATTGAGACGCTCTTCGAACTGTCCTCTCAGGCTCGTGCCCGCCACCAGACGCCCGACATCGAGACTCACCACCCGCAGCCCTCTGAGGCTGACCGGCACTTCATTGTGCGCGATCCTGAGAGCCAGCCCCTCTGCCAGGGCGGTCTTGCCGACTCCGGCTTCGCCAAGGAGGACCGGATTGTTCTTGGAGCGGCGGCTGAGGATATTGATCATCCGTCCGATCTCTTTCTCTCGCCCGATGACCGGATCGAGAGCGCCCTCCTCGGCCCTGGCGCTGAGGTCGTCGCAGAGCTCGGCAAGCACACCGGAGAGCATCGGTTGGGCTGGCGCTCCCGGTCCGCTTCCCGGTGCCGATCTGTGTCCCGTCTTCTCGCTCAGGGCATCTTTGGCTTCCTGGCGGCCGCAGCCGCTCTCTTTGAGAAGCAAGCAGGCGCGGGTGGCGCCTGCTTCGGTGAAAGCCATTAGTACGTGCTCGACACCTATGTGCCGGTCGCCCAGGGCTTCGCTGAGATCGCCGGCTCTCTGGAAGATAGCCATGGTGCTGTCCGCCCAGTCCACCTGGTCCGGTCTTACCGGAAATCCTTCCTGGGTACTGTAGAGATAGGCGGTGAGCCTCCTGGTCAACTCCCGGCGGTTCACTTTGAGCCGGTCCAGAGCCCGGGTGAGAGGCGCCGAGCCCTGATTGAGCAAAGCCAGCAGGAGATGCTCCGGCGAAACCAGGCGTGCCGGATACTTTTCCATGAGCCCCGCACAGATCGAAAAGGCCCTGGTGAGATTGTCGTCGTACCTTGAAGGATCCACTCTATGGGTACTTCGTTTTACAGGAGCGGCTTAGAATTCTACCGCATTTTTCCCGGATCGGATCTTTTGGACAGAGGTTCGGAGGATCTGGATTGTGATACTGCCAGCGGTGTCGCACCCGGGCTCAGAGCCCGACGATATCGCAGGCGGGAAGCGAGGACTTGAGCCGGGCAAGACCGATCTCGGTACATGCGGTATCCCGGGCATCGAGAAATGTGAGGCTTTTCATGGAATCGAGAAGATTGATGCCCTTGTCCGTAACCCCTGTGCCGACAAGGTAGAGAGCCTCGAGATTCGCGAGCCTGGCCAGATCCTCCAAGGCGGCATCGGTGATTCGGGTGTCGGTGAGATAGAGAGTGCGGAGTCCGTTGAGTGCCGCCACATAACGCATACCGCTGTCGGTGACGGCGCAGGAGGAGAGATCCAGGTGATGGAGCTGGGCCATCTCTTTGAGCTCATCCAGTCCCTGATCCGAGATGCCGGAAGGGAGAAGCAGGGTGGTGAGGGATTTCATCTCTTTGAGATGAATCAGCCCGCCGTCGGTGATCTCGGTTTTCTTCAATACCAGCGTTGAAAGCGACGGCAGGGCTGCCAGGTGTTTGAGACCTTTGTTGGTGATCGATGTGTGGAGCAGCCAGATCGTGGCGAGACGCTCCAGTCCGTGCAGTCTGAGGGCATGGCTGTCGCTGAAAGGCGCGAAGTCTAACCGAAGCTCTTCGAGCTTGCTCATGCCGCTGGCGACTTTCAAGATACGCTCGGAATAATGTGCCGTGGAGAGATCGAGAGAGGTGAAGAAGTCCAGGTCGGCGGCGCTCTCCTCCAGGGTCTCGTCCGGAACATGACCGGAAAGAGCGAGACCGATGAGCTTGTTGTCCGGGATCATCGAAGAGAAGCTCCCCAGTGCCTCGCCTATCCACTTGCGCTGGTGCGGAAAGAGGCGATCGGCCAGATAGAGGCTGCCCAGGGAGATTCGTTCCGGAAATGTGACTCTGGCTTCCATGAAGACTTATTATATGCCCGTCTCCACCAGCCCCACCAGGTCGCCTTTAACATCGGAACAATTCTGATACCGGAGGCTCAATTCAGGCTCGGTGAGGCGCTTTACGATCCGGTCGAGAGACTCGCTCACCGACTGATTCAGGCTGCGGGGCGAGCTCGACGAGATCGCCTCGGGCTCGATTCCGGTAAGCATGAAGAAAAGTGTAGCGCCCATGGCATAGATGTCGCTCTGCGGAACAGCTTTGCCCCGGAATTGCTCCGGCGGTATGAAGGCGTGTTTGCCGGCGACTTTGCGGGTGCTCTCCGCCTCCAGCTGGAGAGCCACGTTGAAGTCGATGAGCTTGACGACATCCCCGGTCCTACTTTCTGAAAGTATAAGGTTGTCCGGGGTGAAGTCCCGGTGCACCACGGCGGGATTGCGCCGGTGCAGATAACCGAGGATATCGCACATCTGCAGGGCGAGCTCCACGGTGCGCTCCTGGTTGAAGCTGCCGTTCTGAAAGACAAGCTCTTTGAGGTTGTCACCGCGGACGTCTTCGAGGACCAGGTAGGCTCGCTGGTCCTCGACGAAAAAGTCCACCAGCCTGGCTATATTCGGATGTCTGAGCTTGCGCCAGAGACCGGCTTCGCGCTGGATGTTCTCCAGGACTCGCTTGCGCACATTGGTGCCCGCCTGGGCCGGCAGGACGAATTCCTTGAGGACCACGGTGGGGGGCGGGCCTCCCGCCGGCGCGGCAGCATCCGGGGTGATCAGGGCCAGGTCGGACATATCCACCAGGGTCTCGTTGCGTTTGATGCCCTCGAGGCTGAGCACGCCGGGCACCGGTTTGAGCATCTCGGCGCGGTAGACCGTGGCCTGACCCCCGGAGCCGATTTCTTCCTGGATTCTGTAGGCGCCGTTGCTCAGGACGGTGCCAGATCGCAGGTCGGTCTCGTTGGAGCGTTTTTTCGAGGTGCTCAGGGCGTCTAGCCAGATATCGGTATAGGACTCGAACTTTATATACATATTCAAGTCGTCGGCGACCTTGGGCTCGATTCTATAAGAAGGAAGGAATTTCTTCAGGGCCAGTTGCAGGCGCTGGCGGTCGTCACTGGATGCGATACCATCGATATTGAGGTTGAGCATCGGTCGATCGCTGGACAACCAGCCCCAGCTCATAGCCGGCGCCAGGGACAGGAAAGTCAGCCTGTCCAGGAAGGATAGACCCCGGCTGATGACGTTGAACTCGAGATGGATGTCCAGAGAATTGAAGATCTTGCGATCGGAGGTGGTCACATGGGAGATCCGATCCCAGTTGATCAGGGGCGAGGCGCGATGTCCCCAGTAACGCAGCCAGTGGAAACGGAGCCCTTCCTTGCCGAGCTCGACATGGGTGGGGTAGAGGTACTGTCCCAGAAAGAGCGGATTGAAAGTAAGGACCAGAGCGCTCAGAAGAAGCCAGGCATAGACGAACCAGGTGAAATAGCCTGCCGGTCCGTATAAACTGAGGAGCAACAGAGAGACAAAGGCCGCCACGATATTGGCCGTCACGAAAATCGCCGAGAGCTGTTTGAGCCTTTTGCGCGTGATGCGCTGCGGCTTGTAGCGGATCCAGAACTCGTCATAATCTTCGGCGCGCCGGGAGCTCCTGGTGATGAAATAACGATCCGATAGTGAGTTCTTGGAATGGCTCATGGCCTAGTTTGATATTATCTCCTCTATCCTGGCTTTCGTCTCGGCTGCCGTGCCGATTCTGGATTCGAGATCGAGGTCGGTGAGAGCTGCCACCAGGTCGTCGGTAAGAGGCGAGATCTCCCGGTTAAGGTCCCCGGGTCGCGAGCATGTCAGAGCCTCGGGATCGCGGCCGGTGAGGAGAAAATAGAGAGTGCCCCCGAGAGCATAGAGATCGCTTGCCGTCTTTGCTTTGCCTTTGAACTGCTCGGGAGCGATATAAGCTTGCTTGCCGACCATGGTGCCGGTGGCGGTCCCGACGAATTCGTTGGCGGCGCCGAAGTCGATGAGCACCAGAGTGTTGTCCTCTTTCAAGACGAGGTTATCCGGCGATATATCCCGGTGAATCACCGGTGGTGTCAGACCATGCAGATACTCGAGAATCGCCGCGGTCTGGCCGATCAGCTCCAGGGCCGCTCTCTCCTCCACCGGACCGTTCTGGGCTACATGCTGGCGCAGGCTGTTGCCTGCCACGAACTCGAGGACCAGGTAGTCCCGGTCATTCTCGACGAAGTAATCGAGGACCGAGGCGATTTGCGGATGCGAAAGCTTTTGCAGGAGCGCCACCTCTCGCGTGAAAAGCTCCTTGGCTTTGAGCTCTTTTGCCTTGAGCTCTTTCTCGTCGCTGATTCTGGAGGGCAGGACCGCCTCTTTTATGACCCTGAGCTCCCGGTCTCTGGTGGAGGCCAGGTAGACCGCCGACATACCGCCGGAGGAGAGAGGCATGACGATTCGGAATTTCCCTTCCTGCAGAAAACTGCCCTTGGCCAGGGGAACGAATTTTGTGGCCGAAAACGAGTCCTGCAGCTCTTGCTCCCAGATCTCGGTATAGGACTGGGGCAGCTCGAATTTCTCGAGCTTCGGCTGGGCATCGGATTCTTCTTCGGTGGAGGCGATGGGGGAGCGGCTGAAATCCAGACAGAAGGACTCTATGGCAACGAAGAGCCTGGTTTGACCTTTCTTGCTCATCCGTCTCAGATCCAGGGCGGCATGACCGCCGGATTTGAAATAGATGAATATCCTCTGATCGCTGCCCGGGGTCTCCATCTCATATTCGTAAGAGCTCTTGCCATAATCGAGAAGCCGCGAGCCCATGAGTATATTGGCGACATCGTCCCAGCGGCGGAAATGGCGGAAAAGGAGATCGGGTCCGAAAAGAGCTGGAAATCGCAGGCCCTCGTCGCTCACCTCGATGGAGAGGTGCCCGGCGAAAATTTTCATGAGCCAGGGATAGAGGAGTCTGAGAAAAAGAGCCAGAAATGCTGCCAGACCGAAAACAATCAGGATGAGACCGGTCATCTGGGGTCCGAAAGCGAGAAAAGTAGCATAAGCCAGAGCGACCAGGGCGATGAAGAGCCAGACCGCGACATTGCGAGCCTGACTCCCGGCGACCGGGGAATAAAGAATCAGGTCCTGTCTCTTTTCTTTGACGGACTCCTGGAGCCCCGGTATCTCGATATTCTGTTCCATCTCTGGTGGGGGCGAAACGCGGCTCTTCCTATAATACAGGCCCGAAATCGAGATATTTCAGCTTTCCATGCTCCAGGAGCTCGCTTATCGCCTCGCCCAGGGTGGTCTCGAAACCCTCGCAGCCCGAGCGCAAGTTCAGCCGGCTCCGGTCGGCAGCGAGCTTGCGGAGATCCTTCTCGCTATCTTTCTTATAGAGCTTCCGGGCGAGCAGGGCTGCATAGAGCTTGCCTTCGGCGGTAACCCCGGAACCCCTGAGGATACTCTGCAAGTCCGCCAGGCTGACGGTTGTTTTTCCCGAGGCGAAGGAGCTGAAGGCCAGATACTCCGGTGGGCTCTCGCCGGCTTCCCCCATGGCGCCGTCGCAAAAATATCGGGCTTTCTTTATTGCCGCCAGCTTCAGCTCTTTCATGATCTCCGCCATGACTGTCTCGAGGCTCTGCCTGGAGAGCGCCGGATTGGTGCCGCCGGCAGGCCATTCCAGCTTGCCTTCTTGTACTCGCCTTACTCCCAGCTCCCAGTTGTTCGAAACCAGGAAAGACCCGTCCCGCCTCAGAAAAACCAGGGCTTTTCCCTGCTCCACGGCTGTCCTGGCGCAGAGGAAGCTCTCGTCGGCATAGAGGACCGCGCCTTTTTTCAGATCTCCTTTGAGAATTCGAAGAGGCGTCATTATCGCTTTTTTGCGATAAATGAAATGCGAGCCTTTCGTTTCTGTTTTCTCCACCCTCTCGATCGACACCAGGGCGATCACGACGGCATTGTCGATCATGCCTTCCTTGCTCAGATAGGCGGCATCAGCCAGGGAGGCGGATCCTGTCGACAGGCACAGGAGAATAGCAAGTATTACCAGCGGTGCTCTCATGAGCCTATTCTTCCAGGCGGGCGAATACCGGTCCGGTGTTGCGTATTTTCAGTCCGGGCTTGAGGACGTCGAAGAAATTGTCGTCCTTGCGGTCGCCTACCACACCGATCTCGTCATCATAGCCGAGCTGGTGCCAGATCTTCTGGGCCAGGCCCGGGGTGAAGGGGTAGATGTTCATGGCGGCGCGACGGATCACCTCCATACAGGTGAAGAGGACTTCTTCGGCTTCTTTCGTCTTGCCTTCTTTGAAAAGCTTCCAGGGAGCCTCGTCGTTGAGATACTTGTTGGCCTGGTCCACCAGGGCGAAGATGGCATCCAGGGCCCGGGCGAACTCGAGCTGCAGCATGTGCTTCTCCACCACCACATGGATCTCGTTGGCCTGGCTGCGGATGACGTGCTCGGGATTCTGATCCGGGACGACGCCGCCGCAATTCTTCTCGATGAGAGTGAGGGTGCGATTGACGAGGTTGCCCAGGTTGTTGGCCAGCTCGGAGTTGACTTTCCGGATGAAGTCGTCCAGGGAGAAGTCGCCGTCATTGTCGAAAGGCGTGGCTGCCATCAGGTAGAAACGCACTGCGTCGGCGCCGTAGCTCCTGACCAGGGCGTTGGGGTCTATGACATTGCCCAGGGACTTGCTGAGCTTCTGCCCTTCCACTGTGATGAAGCCGTGGGCGAAGACCTGCCGGGGAGGCTCGACTCCTGACGCCATCAGGAGAGCGGGCCAGTAGATCGAGTGGAACTTGTTGATGTCTTTGCCGATCAGGTGCAGGTCGGCGGGCCAGTATTTCTTGAAGAGCTCGCCGTCGGGATAGCCGATGCCTGTTATATAGTTGCTCAGGGCGTCGATCCAGACATAGATTACCTGGTCGTCCTCGCCGGGTACCGGCACTCCCCAGGTCAGGGAGCTGCGCGCCCGGGTGACGCTGAAATCACCGAGCTCCGGGTCGTTGAGCTGGTTGAGGATCTCTTTCTTGCGTCCTTCCGGCCGCACCGCTTCCGGATTCTCGTCGAGCCACTTGCGGATGCGATCTTTGTATCTGGTGAGCTTGAAAAAGTAGTTGTGCTCTTCGACTTCTTTAGGCGGTTTTTTGTGATTGTGACAGTTGCCGTTGGCATCCAGATCTCGCTCCCGGACGAAGTCTTCGCAGCCTTCGCAGTAGAGTCCCGAATAGGTGCCCCGGTAGATATCGCCCTGATCCAACAATTTCTTGAAAATGCCCTGGACGGCTTTCTCGTGGTAATCATCCGTGGTGCGTATGAAATGATCGTAGGATAGATTGAGATTCTCCCAGGCTTCCCTGAATTTGCCGGACATCTCATCGCAGAACTCTTTCGGCTGCTTGCCCGCCTCCATGGCCGATTTCTCGACCTTGGAACCGTGCTCGTCGACCCCGGTGAGGAAGAACACATCACGACCCCGTATGCGGTGGTAGCGGGCGACTATGTCGGCGGCGATTTTCTCGTAGGCATGGCCGATGTGAGGTGTGGCATTGACGTAGTCAATAGCTGTGGTTACGTAGAACTTATCCATAGTAAGAGTTCCTGCCGGTCTGCCTCAGGGTTAAGGCATTGCAAAGATCGAGCACACGGGCATAAACCCGAGTAGAATCATAATAATACAGGGGCGGTCGAGTTTTGTCGGAGAAGCGGGCGAAGGTTACGAAAAGAAGATCATGAAAAGCAAGAGCCAAACCAAGTCGAGAAAGAGAAAGAAGACCTCGAGCAGCGAGCTGGAAAAATTCGCTCCTCTTGAGAACAAGACCATCATCCTGGGTATCTCGGGTAGTATCGCCGCCTACAAAGCCTGCGATCTGGCTTCCATGCTCAGGCGAGCCGGAGCCGACGTGCATGCCGTGATGACGCCCAACGCCCGGGAGTTCATCACGCCGCTCTCCCTCACCACTATCACTCGCAACGCCACTCACAGCGAGCAGTATATCCAGACCGGCGACTGGCGGCCCGAGCATATCGAGCTTGCCAAGAAAGCGGATCTCATCCTTATTGCCCCGGCCACTGCCGATATCATCGCCAGGCTGGCCTCGGGCATATGCGACGACCTCCTCACCTCCATGGTGCTCGCCTCCCAGGCAAAGGTCGTGGTCGCTCCGGCGATGAATCCCAACATGTACGCCCATCCGGCCACCCAGTCGAATCTGGACACCCTGGAGAACCGCTTCCGCTACGATGTGGTGCCGCCGGAATACGGCGAGGTGGCCTGCGGTGATGTCGGTACCGGCAAGATGGCCTCGGTGGAGTCCATCATTGCCACTGTGGCGGCGCGTCTTCTCAGCCACCGCACGCTTGCCGGCAAACAAGTGCTGGTCACCGCCGGTGGAACCAGAGAGCCCATCGACCCGGTGCGTTTCATCGGCAACCGGAGCTCGGGCAAGATGGGCATCGCCATGGCGGACGCCGCTGCCGGCCGGGGCGCCAGTGTCACCCTGGTCTCCACGGTGGAAGTCAATCGCTCTTATCCCGTACTGGTGGTGGAAACAGCCCAGGACATGCAGGAGGTCGTGGAAGCCGAGTTCGACGGTTGCGATGCCCTGGTGATGACCGCTGCGGTAGCCGATTTCCGGCCGCTTGCCGTGAGCCGCCAGAAAATCAAGAAGACCGAGTCCGAAGACATCATGCTCGAGCTCACTAAAAATCCCGATATTCTCGATCTACTCGGGCGAGTCAAACGCGACGATCAGGTGATCATCGGATTTGCCGCCGAATCGGAAGGGCTTCTCACCCATGCGGAAGAGAAGCTCCAGCGCAAGAATCTCGACATGATCGTGGGCAATGACATCACTGTGCCCGATATCGGATTCGGTAGCGATGACAATGCCGTGATCATCCTCGGAGCCGACGGCAAACGCGAGAATCTACCGCGCATGCCCAAACGCGCCATCGCCGAGCATCTTTGCGACCTGCTCGTCGAGAAGCTCGCCGAGATCGAGGCCGTGGACTGAAGATCTCAATCGAAGTCGAACTCGATCTGAACCTCAAACTAAACATTTGGCCTCTAAATTTAGCCATTCGAGGCGAATTTTGGTAAAGTATGCAGGATAGATACAGTCTTATTTGGTCTATTGGAGATTCGTATATGGCCAATAATTCCAGCGACAACAGCTCTGGTTCGGGTTTTCTGCCCTGGCTCATCGGTTTGCTGGTCGGAGTCGCCGGCGGTGCCACCCTGGCTCTGTTGACTACTCCGAAGTCCGGCGACGAAGTCCGGGGTGTTATCAAGAAGACTGCTAAAGACATGCCCGAGAGAGTCGGCGAGCTCGTCGATGATTCCCTCGATCTCTATGCTTCCTCGCTCAACTATTGCCAGCTCGTTGTTGAAGAGCAGGCCAACAGGATGAAGCGAGCCGTAGCAGCCGGCAAGCTCGCCGCCGCCAAGAAGCGCGAAGAGCTCGAGCTCGGCGGGTCGGCGGTCTTCCCCCTGCAGCATAAGTAGACACAGGCTTTGTAAAGAGGAAAGTTGTGGACGTAACGGCAGCGGCCATGAGCACGCATATCGATCAAATCGTAATCTTTTGCTTCGGCATCCTGGTAGTGCTACTCGTGTTGATGGCCTTTCCGCTTCTGCGTCTCCTGGAGCAATCCACCAAGACTCTGGGAGCCACCGAGAATTTCATCAATACCCTCGATAAGGAGCTGGGACCGACTATCAAAGAGGTCGACAACGTCCTTGTTACTGTCCAGGAATTCCGGACAATAGCAGAAAAGGGTTTAACAGGTGTGGGAACCAAGGTAGAAGATGTAACAGGAAGCATTACCAAAGTGGCCGATTCGGCCAAGACCGAGACGTCCGTCTGGGGAGTCGGTGTGATGGCCGGGCTGAAGGCTTATTTCACCCCCAGGGAGGACAAGTCCTCGGCGGAGAAGGCGTAAGCGCAGGTCCTGCTCAAGTTCTAAGGAGTTGATTATGGCTAACAATACAGCAAGATTTTTCGAGGGGCTCGTGGTGGGCGGTTTGTTCGGCTTCGTCATCGGGCTTCTCTCGGCACCCAAGTCCGGCGCTGAGCTCCGCAGGCAGATCGCCGACGGCTCCGAAGACCTGTACAAGCAAGCGTCCGACTCCATCGATGACATGAGAAGCACCGCCGGCTCGCGCATCACCGAGATCCGCGATCGCACCGGCACGGCTATCTCGGATCTCAAAGATCGTGGCGAAGACGTGATCAAGCGTGCCGGGGACAGCGTCCAGCACAAAAAAGATCAGGTGGCCAACAAGCTTCAAGAGATGGCCGGACAGAGCACCAAAGTGCTCGTGGATGATGTCGAATCGGCTACTTCCGGCAACTGAGATATTCTTCTCGAGCGGCGAATCGGGCTACGAAAGGGGCGTTGGAAAGAGATCGCCCCTTTTCTTTGCCTGCCGGTCCGCGGACCATAGTATCACTGGTGGTGCGTGTCATGGCTAGCCTCCGGATCAATCGAGCCCTGGCTGCCACCGGCTATTGCTCGCGCCGGGCTGCCGATCGCCTTATCGAGGAAGGGCGGGTGAAAGTGAACGGCAAGCCGGTCACCGATTTCAACCTGGCTGTCGATCCCGACCGCGACATCATCGCCGTGGACGATCAAGAGCTATCTTCCCGGGATCATGTCTATGTAGCTTTCCATAAGCCCCGGGGAGCGATCACCACCATGAGAGACGAGAAAGGCAGGCAGACCGTCCTCGACCTCCTTCCGGAGGAGCTTCAGCATCTCAAGCCGGTGGGCAGGCTCGATCGTGATTCGGAAGGGCTCTTGATTCTCACCAATGACGGAGAGTTCGCTCACCGTCTCGCTCATCCCTCTCGCACCAGGCATGTCTGGAAAACCTACCGGGTTCGGGTAGACGGACGACTCTCTGACCGGGCTGTCGCCGCCCTGGAGGAGGGAATGCTGTTGTCAGAAGGAGCTGAGAGAGGTTCGGAAAGAGAGAGGACCCTTCCGGCACGAGTTACGAATATTTCTTATGATAAGGAATGTACGATCTTCTCTATATCGATCAGAGAGGGACGCAATCGCCAGATAAGGCGCATGTGTGCAAAGCTCGGATATCCGGTGATTCGTTTGGTCAGAGTTGCCATTGGTAGGTTACAATTGAAGCCTATGGAACCCGGTGAATGGAAGTATCTCACGCGGTCCGACCTGGATAAATTGACGGACCCTGGCAGGTAGAAGATGAGCACTCTCGAGAAGATAGGACAGAAGCTGAAAGCAGCGAGGGAGAGCCGGGGACTGAGCCTCGGTCAGATCTACGATCGAACCAAGATCCCCACCAGCAACCTCGAGGCCATCGAGGGCGGCGCCTTCGAGCAGCTTCCCGAGCCTGTCTATGTTGCCGGTTTCATCAAGCGTTATGCCGAGTGTGTCGGTCTGAACGGTCAGAATCTCGCCGAAGAGTTCAAGCGCGGTACCGAAGACGAGGAGGATGCCTCTGCGGACAAAGGCGTATTCGGCGGCTGGGGCAAGCCCACCAAGACCGTGGCAGTGAGAGAGGCCCCGGTGGTGCAGCCGCAGCTCCGCAAGGCGCATATGCCGCCGGTGCGTCCGAGCCTGTTGAAGATGGTCTTCTATCCGGCATTCCTGATCATCATCCTGGTCGGGCTCATAGTCTTCCTTTACGATTACCAGAAGCGTTTCGAGTCCCAGCACGATCCATCGGTGCTCGCTCTCAAAGAGTCGGCCTCCCGCTTCAATGTAGGCAGCGCCGGCAGCCAGGCGTCTTCGACCCCGAGCAATGCCGACAGGCCCGCCGCCCAGGACGCGGCCAAGACCGGCGCTGGATGCCAGGTTTCGCTCACCGCCAGCCAGCATGTCTGGGTGGAGGTCAAATCGCAGTCCACCGGAGAGTCGCTGTTCACCGGCTATCTCGAAGCCGGCGATCGCCGTGACTTCCAGGACGCCCAGGGTCTCAAGGTGAGAGCCGGCAACGGCGGCAGTCTCAATGTCGCCTACCAGGGCAAGCATGAGAGCTTCGGTCTGGCCGGCAAGGTTACCGATCGCTCCTTCGGAGCAAGCGGCGCTCCCCAGGGCGACGCTGCCACCACGCCGGATACCGCTGCGGCAGCCACAGCGGCTGCGACCACCACCGCCACGTCGGCGCGGCCTGTGAAGCCCACCACTCCCAGACCGGTGGTCAAAAAGCCTGCCCCGGCGCCGAAAAGGCCCGCTTACCGCAGTATCGACGGCGTCGGATCTCGTTACAGTTCCGGGGACTCGATCGGGGGCGGACGATCAATCGGGGTGCCTTACCGCTATACTGATGGACGTCTTGACAGCGAGTAATGCTTGGATCTCGTTAAAGACTTCTAACTCTCAAGCGGGAGCACGCACCCTCATGCGCAGTTTAAAAGTCGGAGTGGTATCTCTGGGCTGCCCCAAGAACGCCACTGACACCGAGATCATGCTCGGTCAGTTGCAGGACGCCGGATTCGAGGTCACTTTCGACAACGACGATGCCGACCTCTGTCTGGTCAATACTTGCTCGTTCATCGGAGACGCCCGCAAAGAGTCGGTGCGCACTCTGGTCGAGCTCGCCGACGAGGGAAAAGAGCTGATCATCGCCGGTTGTCTCGCCCAGCACTTCAAAGAAGAGCTCCTCGATGAGATCCCCGAAGCAAGAGCGGTGGTGGGCACCGGTGACACCGGCAAAATAGTCGAGGTGGTTCGGGCCGTGGCTGCCGATTCCTCGGCGCGTATAGTGCAGGTCTCGGACATTCCCAACGACTACAGTGACGAGGTCCTTCCCCGGGTGATGACCGGCATGGGCGCCTCGGCATATCTGAAGATCGCCGAGGGCTGCGATCACAGTTGCAGCTTCTGTATCATCCCCATGCTCCGGGGCAAGTTCCGTAGCCGCTCCATAGAGTCGCTCACGAAAGAAGCCCGGGTGCTCGTCAAAGCCGGGGTGAAAGAGATCATTCTCGTTTCGCAAGACTCGACCTATTACGGTCTCGATCTCTATGGACGCCTGGCGCTTCCGGAGCTGCTCGCTTCACTCAACGAGATCGAGGGTCTGGACTGGATCCGGGTCATGTATGCCTATCCGACTGAAGCCACCGAAGCGATTCTCACTGCCATCGCCAGCCTGGACAAAGTCGTCAAATATATCGACATTCCGCTTCAGCACAGCCATCCCGATGTGCTCCGCGCCATGGCCAGACCGCTTCATCCGGAGAAAGTGGTGAAACGAATCAGAGAGATGGTGCCGGGAGTGAAGATCCGCTCGACTTTCATCGTCGGTTTCCCCGGCGAGACCGAAGAGCATTTCGAGCATCTGGTGGGCTTCGTCAGAGAAAGCCGTTTCGATCGCCTGGGCGTCTTCACCTATTCCAAACAAACCGAAGTTCCCAGCGGTCATATGCCCGACCAGCTCCCGGAGAAAGTCAAACGCAGCCGCCGGGGCCGCCTTATGAAAGTGCAGCATGCCATCGCCCGGGAAGCCAACGAAGCCATGGTGGGCTCGACCATCGATGTGCTCATCGAGAGTTTCGATGAGAAGCGCCAGCTCTATATCGGGCGCTCGCAATGGGACGCTCCTGATATCGACAATCAGGTCTTCGTGGAAGAGAGCGAAGACAGTCTGATCGATATGGGCGAGGTCTGCCAGGTGGAGATCACCGCCTCGAAAGCTTATGACCTCTACGGCAAGACAGTGGCTGTCGACTGCCCTGAACCGGGCAGCCTGCATGAAGCCGCCGAGCCGGCTCTGACATAAATCGAGCCGGCTGGATAAGAGTCAGGACTGTGCCAGAGAGAGAGCCCGGCGGCTGTGCTCGATGGCGATCTTGAAGAGATTGCCGGCCATGCTCAGATGGTCGTAGTCGAAGTTCAAGCAGAACTCCTGGAGCTCGTCGAGCCCGTCGGCCGCCTGGGCGATGGCATGGCGCATCCACTGTACGGCATTGTTCAGGCTAGGGGGCGGCGGCGATTCGGTAAAAGCATAGGAGACATTGCGGAGGGTCTTCTCCACCTCTTCGACATAGAGGCTGAATTCTTCGAGGAGCTCTTCATCGTAGATATCCTGGGAGAGATCCTGGAGCTTGCTCTTGTAGCGGTTGAGGACGCGCACCACGGCTTTGCGCCCCGGATGGAAGACTTGCTTGAGATACTTCTCTCGCTCGACCTCGTCGTCCATGAAGGGCTGAGGGCGGTGGTGAATGCGCCTTCCCCTTGCCCCTATCTGAAAGTCGTAAGCGGCTCGCTTGGCGTAGTCCATGAGGGTCTCGTATGCCTCATTGATGCTCTGCATGCGTTTGTGAGCATCGGTACGCTGGCTCTGGGACTGGGTTCTGTATTCGACGTCCGGATGGCATTTCTTGACGAGCTCTCGATAAGCCCGCTTGATCTCAGCGCTCGAGACGGTCGGGCTGAGACCGAGAATCTCGTAATGATTTTGCGCACGCTTAGCCATATTAACTACTTTGTGACTCCGTTTATGTCATTATGCTATCAAACGGTCGCCTTATATAATTGCCGATATGTTCTGCCCGTTCTGCCAGAAAAAAGACAGCCGCGTCCTGGAATCTCGTCTCACCGGCGAGAATGCGGTGCGACGCCGGCGAGAGTGCGAAGCCTGCGGCAAGCGCTTCACTACTTATGAGCGGGTAGAGGTCATGCAGATGCTGGTGGTGAAACGCTCCGGCAGCCGCGAGCCTTACAGCAGGGAGAAGCTGCAGGCAGGCGTCAATCGTGCCTGCGCCAAGACGGCTGTGACCGCCGAGCAGATCGACGACCTGGTGGACCAGGTGGAGAATGAGCTCCTCGCCATGGGCAAGCGCGAGGTGGCGGCCAGCACTCTCGGGGAGCTCGCCCTGAAATTCCTCAGCGAGCTCAATGACGTGGCTTATGTGCGTTTTGCCTCTGTATACAGGCAATTCCGCTCGGTGGAGGACTTCGTCAGCGAGCTTTCCACACTCAAGGACGCCCAGGTGGACACACCGCCTGCTGCAACCATATATAGTGGCAAGGACGGGGACTGAAGCAAGCGCCCGAAAGCAGGGTATCCTTAAGTCCTTCTTAGAATATGAAGCAATTTGAATGCCTGAAAGTGAAGTATTTGTGCAGGTCCGGGGTCTGCGTGCTAGAATTTTGAGCCCCTTTCATAAATAGAAAAATGAACCAGATAATTCGTGACATCGAGAGTGAATATATCAAGGCAGAGCAGCCGGACATCAATGTCGGCGATACCGTCAAAGTCTTCGTCAAAATCGTCGAAGGCGGTAAAGAGCGGACCCAGGGCTATGAAGGCGTGATCATCGACATGCGCGGCTCCGGCGTCGGTCATACCGTCACCGTCAGACGGACTTTCCAGGGTGTCGGCATCGAGCGGGTCTTCCCGATCAACTCCCCCCGGGTGGAGAAAATCAAAGTCCTCCGCCGTGGTGATGTGAGACGGTCCAAGCTCTCCTATCTCCGGAAGCTCACCGGCAAAGCCACTCGTATCAAAGAGAAAGTCGTTTCCAAGGGCAAGAAAGAAGCCACCGCCAAGCAAGCCAAACAGGCTTGAAGCGATAGCCGATGCCTTCGGAAGGGCGGCCGAAGAGACCCCGCAGCGGGTCCCGGAAAGGAAAACCACGAAAAAGCGTCCCGCCAAGGACGCCTTTTCAGCATATAGTCGAGCTTGTCAGGTGGGTCGATCTGGTCATCGAGGTCCTGGACGCCAGGCTTCCGGCATCCACCAGGCACCCCAACGCCGCCGCCATCTTCGGTAACAAGCCCCGACTCATAGTCCTGGCCAAAGAGGACCTGGCGGATCGCGATGCCACCCTGGCCTCGGTGGGGGCTGTCGCCGGGGAGATCCCGGTGATGATGCTCTCGCTCAAGCAGGCGCAGGGTAAGCAGGCGGTGGTCAACGCCGTCCTCGACGCCACCAGGGAGAAGCAGGAAGCCCTGAAGCGCAAAGGCATCCTCGAGAGGCCCATGCGGGTCTGCGTGGTGGGTCTTCCCAATGTCGGCAAGTCTTCCCTGATCAACTGGCTGATCGGAAAGAAGCGCACCCGGGTGGGCAACCGTCCCGGGATCACCCAGGGCACGCAGTGGGTCCGCGTCCACCCGCGCCTGGAGCTTCTCGACACCCCGGGCATTCTGCCCCCGGTGGAGTTCGAGCCCGGTACCGCCAGCCGGCTCGCCATGCTCAACCTCCTGCCCGAGGGAAAGTATGACGCCGAGCTCGTCGCCCAGCATTCGCTGTCTCTCATGATCAAGCGCTATCCCGGGCTCATGGAGCGTTATGTCGAAGGCATTACAGGCAGCGAGGATCCCCTCACCCGTTTCGCCGAAGCTAGGAATCTTCTAACCTCGGGAGCCAGACCCGATCTCAAAAGAGCCGCCTCCTTATACCTTTCCGACCTCCGGGACGGACGCATCGGGGCGGTTACTCTGGACGTATAATACTCAGTCAGATCATGCCGAAGAAAACCCGGATCGCCGACTTGCTGGACTTCGATTATGCCACTATGAACAGTGGCACGCTCGTGGGCGTCGATGAAGTCGGCCGGGGCTGTCTTGCCGGACCGGTGGTGGCAGCCGCGGTGATCCTGCCGCTTTCCGACAGCACCGCCGATCTGCCGGCCTGCCTGGCTGATCTCGACGACTCCAAGAAACTCACCGGGCAGAAGCGCGAGCGGCTTCTTGCCGTGATCGAGAAAGTCGCTTTCTGCGCCGTCGCCGAGGCGAGCCCCGAAGAGATCGATTCGATCAATATCCTCAACGCCAGCCTTCTCGCCATGAATCGAGCTGTCCTTGCCGTTCTCGAGAAAGCGCCGGCGGATATCGAGGCGAGTCTAGCCCTGGTGGATGGCAACCGCAAAATCAAGACCGACAGCTTCAAGCAGATGACCGTGGTCAAAGGCGATTCGCGCTCGGCTTCCATAGCCGCCGCCTCGGTGGCGGCCAAAGTCTACCGGGACAGGCTCATGGCCGGGCTTGCCGTTGAGTACCCGCAGTATCTCTGGGAGAAGAACAAAGGCTACCCGTCGGCGGCGCATCGCAGAGCCATCGGCGAGCATGGCACCACTCCCTGGCACAGGCTCTCTTTCCGTCTGCTCAAAGAGGAAGAACCGGCACTACTTTCGGAACAGGCTCTTCTTCCGTTTGCTGAAAGCGGCAGAGTCAGCACCACTCTAAAAGACTGAATATTCGTTTTTGACGTAAAAAAGACCGAGAAATGCGTCATAAAATGCATAAAAGTGCTCTGGACAAGCCGGGTCGGGCAGAGCTCCAGTATGGAGCTCCGCCTGGTAGTTTGTGGTGCTCAGCGCTGGGGACCGCCGGGACCCATGCGCGGGGGCACCCGGGCAGGCAGTCCGCCGTCCACGAATTTGTTGATCTGGTCGGAGGCTTTCTTCTCCGCCGCCGATGTGCCGTCCAGGATCTGGGTCTTGGAGAGCTGATCGATGATGTAGTCGAGACCGAGAACCGAGATCATGAACATTCTCTCGCCCATCTCGATAAAGCCTTTTTCCCTGAGATACCAGAGGGCGAATTCGATCTCGGCGACGTCGTCGATCTCCAGGATATCCATCAGCATCTTGGCTGTGGAGCCGCCTGATTTCGGTTTCTTCCGGCGTTGCTCGAGGAGGATCTGGAGAATCGCCAGGCGAAGCTCGACTTCGTTCCAGGATATGCCTGCCTTGGGAACCTTGGGCAGACCCTTGAAAGCGCCGCCGGTGCGTCCGCCGCCGCCGGCTCGCGGGGCGGCACCGCCGCCACCGGGTGTCGGTGCCGCGCCTTCAGCCGGCAGGGACATATCGTAGGCTGCCCGTTTGCCTTCGTCAGAAAGAGTCCGGAACGCCTCGGTGATGATCCTGAACTTGTCGGCATCCCCGGTCTCGGTATTGTCCGGGTGATACATGGCTGCCAGGAAGCGATAAGCGTAACGGATGATGGTGGGGTGCGCTTCGCGGTTTACTTGAAGAAGCTGGTAAAAGTTGAGACTGGCGAAATCGACCTCGCCAGGCGGCGCCTGACCTCCCTGCGGGGCACCCGCCGGAGCCTGGCCACCTGGTTGTCCTCCGCCCGGCTGACCGCCCCCCTGGGGACCTGGACCTCCCGGTCGCGGGCCGCCCGGGCCAGGTCCTCCCGGCCCGCCTGGTCTGGGTGGTGGGGGTGGTGGTTGCCACGTCATAGGTTAACTCCCCTTCAATAGATTACTGGCTATAACGAGTCTCTGGATTTCCGAGGTTCCCTCGTAGATCTCGGTGATTTTGGCATCGCGCATATAACGCTCTGCCGGGTAATCAGTAACATACCCATATCCGCCAAAAATCTGCACGCACTTGACAGTGCTTCTCATCGCTACCTCAGAGGCATAAAGCTTGGCATGAGCGGCATGGCGGGTGAATTTCTCGCCTCTGTCCTGGGCGATGCTGGCGTGATAAGTGAGCAGTCGTGCCCCATCGATTTCGGTCTGCATCTCGGCGAACATATGCTTGATCGCCTGGAAGCCTGCGACCTGCTTGCCGAAAGCCTCGCGCTCATGAGCATACTTGAGAGCGTGATTCCAGGCTCCTTGAGCGATGCCCACCGCCTGGGCGGCGATTCCTATTCTGCCACCATCCAGGGTGACCATCGCCACCTTGAATCCGTCACCGATCTCGCCAAGCATGTTGGCTTTCGGCACCGGAGTGTTCTCGAAGATCGTCTGGCATGTCGAGGAGCCCTTGATACCGAGCTTGTCTTCGAGCTTGCCGAATGTGAAGCCTTCCGAGCCCTTCTCGACGATCAGTGCCACCAGCCCTTTGTGCTTTAGGGATCTGTCGGTCTGGGCGATGACCAGGTAATAGTCGGCTTCGATACCGTTGGTGATCCAGTTTTTCGAGCCGTTCAAAATGAAAGTGTCGCCCTTCAGCTCCGCCATGCAGGTGGCAGCAGCCGAGTCCGAGCCGGAGCCCGGCTCCGAGAGGCAGAAGGCGCCCATCTTCTCGCCCCGGCACATGGGAGACAGAAAACGCTCTTTCTGCTCTTCGCTGCCGAAATGATCGATGGGGCTGGCGGTCAGAGACACATGAGCCGAGTAGATGACCGAGGTGGTGGCGCAGGCTCTGGCAAGCTCCTCGACAACTATGGCATATGAGACATGGTCGAGACCGGCGCCGCCGTACTTCTCGGCGAAGGGCAGACCGCATAGATCCGATTGAGCCAGGAGGTCCCAGTTCTCTCTCGGAAAGCGGTGGTTCTTGTCGACCTCGGCGGCACGGGGAGCGAATTCTTTCTCCGCCATGTCCCTGACCATCTCCTGAATAAGGACCTGCTCCTCGGTCAGATGGAAGGCAAGGGGTCCCTGATCTCTACTGGTTGTTGTGTGCATAATTGAAGAAGTGGTATGTAAAAACGGCTCCGATCATAGCACTGTAAAGCATGTAGAATACTCCTGTTATCCTGAAGAAAAAACGAGCATGTCAAAAGCCAGAGTAATTCTCGTCTCCGATCCCAACTCCACGCCCTGGTCCAAGTCAGACGGCATCAGCAAGAAAGACGTCGAGATAGTCCAGTGCGATGGAGGCTTCGATGCCCTTGGCGAGCTGGTAACCGGTGGTGCCGATGCGATCATCGCCACCACCTGGCTGCCCGATATAAGCGGCTATCAGCTCTGCTCGTATATCAAGACCAGCGACAAGATCATGGCTCTGCCGGTCTTTCTCATCCAGTCGGACAATGATGACGAAGAAAGCTATGCCTTCTGGAAAAGCGCTTGCATGCCGGATCATATCGTCGAGCTCGAGGCTTTCACCGAGGACGACAACGCTCTCTCCGAGCTGATCGACCGGGCTCTCGCCCTGGGCGAGGAGCTCAGCTGGGATCGCGACAGCGCCAGGGAGTCGGGCATCGCCCACATCTCGGTGAAAAGCAGCGAAGTGGCCGAGAGCTATGCGCATCTTTTCGACCTCCTCCTGACAGACCGCCTGGTGGCAGGCGTGGTCCGCAGCCTGAGCGGGGCCACCGGCAATCAATCGACTTTCGTCCAGAGCTTTTTCAGGATCATGTGCACCCTCATGGACCTGGATCTGCTGGGCTTCTATGTCAACTCCGACACGACTCCCTGGGGCGTTATTCAAGTGGGCGATCAGGTATCCGCCACCGCTTGTGATGGCGTCCAGAAAGAAGCAGCCGAGAGGATGGCCAACGACAACGACATCGCCATGGAGATCATCGGCGAGCCCCGGAGCAAGGGCGGCAAGTCTCTCAAGCAGACCGAGATCCTCGTCATCGGTGCCGATGACAATATCCTCGGTCTTCTGGTGGTGGGCTCCACCCAGCGCAAGGGTGTCGACGATCACACGATGCATTTCATCGAGAAGCTCAAGCTCAACCTCAGCCCGGTGGTCAGGCTACTCCTGGCGGCCCAGGAGATCGACCGCCTGGACGGCGAAGTGGCTATGAGCGCTTCTACCGATCAGCTCACCGGTCTCTATAACATGGAGTTCCTGGTCGGCTTTCTCCAACAGCAGCTCCTCTTCTCGTATCGCCAGCGCCTGCCGGTCTCCCTGGCTATCATCGATGTGGACCACCTGAACGATATCAACGAGACCCACGGCGTGGACGTCGGGGACCATGTCCTGCGCACCGTCGCCAACCGGCTCCTCACCGTGACACGCTCTTCGGACCTGCTCGCTCGCTACGGCGGCGACGAGTTCGCGGTGGTCCTTCCCAATACCGATGTCGGCGGAGCCAGGATCCTGGCTGAGAAAGTCCGGCGGGATATCGAAAGGCAGAATTTCCAGTACCGCCCCAACGAGCGGGGACCGCGAGTAACCGTCAGTGTAGGCTGCGCCAATTTCAACATGGAAGATCTCAACCCCGAGACCATCATTCTCGACGCCAAGATCAATCTCCAGAAAGCCAAGGAAGACGGTAACAGCAGCATATTGGACTGACCTCAGACCTGGAAATTGGGTACAACATAAAATGGAGTGGACTACGTAATATCACCACTCCTTTCTTCTTGGCAACCTGATACTCTTGGTCCAGCTCGGACTTTTAGTTATTTGAGGATTGCAGCAATGGCAGGATTGGATTCGACGGCAGGCGACCAGGGCGAAGGCTCAGACAAGCAACCCGTAATCTCCATCAACGATCTCTATACAGCCCAGGATATCCAGGGGCGACCGCATATCTCCGGCGATGCCCTTCCCGGTGAGCAGGGCACTCTAGTGCCCGGGGATATGAACCAGGGTGATCGTCCGAAAAGTCCGGCTGAGCAAGCATTCCAGGGCGGAGTCGACGTACTGGGCCAGAAGCTGAAGGAGCTCGGTCCTCAATTCGAGGGAGCCATCAAGCTTTCCGATGACGCTCTGGTGGCGGCCGACAAAAACCTTACCGAGCGAATGCCCGAGCTGGCGCCCAAGATGATCGAGGCTCAGCAGGAGCTGACTGCCGGCGCCCAGGTCCTGGCGGATCAATATAACAAGCTCCCGGCCTCGGACCGGGACAATGCCGACCAGGCTCTCGGCGAGCTCTTCGCAGCCTCGGACCCGGCGGCCAAGCAGGCTGCCCTCGCCAAGCTCTCGGCTTTCCCTGACCTGCAGGCAGCCGCCAAGTCGTACAGCGACACCATGGAGAAGCATGCTCCGGTAATGAAAGAGATCAACGACCTGAGCACCGCCATGGAAACAGCCATGAGCGACAGCATGATGCTCCGTCTCCGCTATGCCCAGATCCTCCAGGTCATGGGCGACGAGGAAGGAGCCAAGCGATATTCCGACCAGGCCCAGGCCATGATGATGATGTTCTTCGGCGGCGGCGAGCAGCCTCCTGAAGAAGAGCACAAACCGCGCGAGCGTATCCCTGGTATTCAAGAAGCCGACATGACTCCTTTCATGCCGCCTCGGGATGCCTGAGAGAAGCTAGAGTCAACCTGGTAGTCAGATTTCCTCAGTGCGGGAAAGGCACCAGCTCTTTGTAGCAGAGATCGATTGACGCCAGTAGCGTATCGAGCGGAATGTCCTTGATATGGCTAGCCAGGGCCATGGTGGCTCCGGCGCCGACTCCTTCTTTGACATGACCCTGCTCATAAGCCTGGAGTCCTTCGTGGCAGGAGCCGAGCATATTGAGCATCGGGCAGGCCAGGGGGGCGCCTATCTCTTCGGCCAGCTTCCTGGTGTTGGCGCTGGGATCGAGGGCGACCCACTTGGTGGTGATCACAGCCAGGTTGTCCCGGTCGAATTCGAACTCGGGGCTGGTGGCAGCGAGGTCTTCGAGCAAGGCGAATACCGTCAGCATCTGGCTGCCGCCGCCGAGAACAACCATGGCTCTTCGGGAGGCAGCAAGGGCCATACCGGCAGCGAAGGGCTGCATGGGATCGCCGAAATGAGACATGATCTCGAAAGCCCCCAGTCCGGCAGGGCGCTGGTAGGACGTCTTGACGCTGGGCATGGGCAGACCGGCATTCTTGAAGCCCCGGCGGATCATCCGCCAGCGCAGCCTGTGATTGCAGACCGGCACGCTATTCGAGACCGAGTCCCGGGCGTCATAGCCCAGGGCGGTGAGAACGGCCATGGCGGTGGTGGTGCCGCCGGGCACGCATTCACCGATGATCACGAGCTCGTTTTTCTCGGCGGCTCTCTCTCCGTATTCTCTGCCTTTCTCGAAAAGCTCCCTGACGGTGCTCTCCGGGAGGCTGTCGCCGGTGGAGAGACAGCGCGCCGGTTGCGAGCCGGCCTGGAAGTTGTTGATGCGGGGCGGATAGAAGGAGCCGCAGTCGACTATAGAGACGGAGCTCTCCAGGACCTGTAGACTGGCGCGGCTCAATACCACTGGCGATACTATGCCCGCGGGGCTGACCGGAATCGGCAGACCTTCTTTGGTGGTGCCCATGACAAGCGCTTCGGCGTCGTAGCGCGGGGTCAGCCTTCTGGCCTCGGCGTTGGCGCCGGCGGCGGAGATGCCCTCAATATCACTGGTCTCGGTATTGCCGACGAGGAGATGAAATCCTGTGGTCCTGGCTTTTCTCGCCCTTTCGAGGAGTTTTCCAAGCCTCCCTCTGCGATCATTTATGATCCGGACGATTTCTTTCGACGCACACAGGGTGTTCATACCAGTGGATCCTCACTCGGGTTTCTTGTTTTGCCGGATCATCTCGCAAGGTATAGCCAGACAAAGCGGGTAGATAATTATTGCTGATACTCCTTGCCAACCCGCAGAAATTAAGTTTATAGCAACAAGTGTGATCTCCCCGGGATCAGAAACGGCTCCCGAAGTGATCAGATAAACGGGAATATCCAGGAAATAGCAGGCGAGAGTACCAAAATTGAGTACCAGGATAGAGACTACAGAAAGCGCCGGGAGACCGGCGAAAGTCATTTTCAGCGATTTCAAGGCGACCTGCCCGGGAGAGCCGCTGGAGACCGCCGACACCGGGAGGGTGATCAGGAAATAGCCGGTCATGAAGACCGAGGTGATCAGGCAGACGACAATCATCGCCAGCTTAATGCTAGGATCCAGCTCCAGGGGGCCTATGGATATGATCAGCATGAAGACCGAGAAGCTCCATGCAACGAAGGGCACCACCATGATCAGGGACCAGAGAAGCCAGACCAGAATGAGATAGGACTTTCGTCCTTTGAAGTTGGTGACCGCCTCTGTCTGGAGTCTCAGGACAGAGGCGCTATCGATCTGATCTGACTGATCTGACTGATTTGAGGGCGCCAGCCGCAGATAAGCCTGGCAGAAGGCCGTGAGCCTGATGGCGAAAAGACCGATGGCGATAACCATGGTGACGAGCGACAGGCCACCCAGGACCAGGGTGAGACCGCCTGCCAGCATGGTGTGCTGCAACACCTCGTCCATGCCTTTATAAACGTGATTCTGCTCGAAAATCTTGTGGAAAGAATATTCCAGTGTGCGGCTCGAGAGCCCGGATACGGCAAGCAGAACCGCCGGTACTACAGTAAACCGGCGAAAGAGCCAGATGAATGTCAGGGTCCTGTGCCACCAGTTTGTGTTCAGGAGCTTGCCGAGGGCGGCAAAGCCCGAGCCGTCGAGCCCTGGTTCGGTGTGAATGTTATGCGTTCGATCGAGTCCGTTCTGAACGAGTTTCTGATCAGGCTCGATTTGATTCGGTTCGGACTCGGTCGATTCGTTTGTCACGGAAGACCCTCTTACGCTAGATTATAATCTCCCGACAACCCTGATGCCTCTCTGTCTCTAAACGGCCGGATGCCCCTGTCTCAGAGCGGTATCCTTTACAGACGTTTACTACTTGGATTCTCCAGGGCGGCGCGGCAAGATCCCCGCCTGCGGCGTGTCGACATGGCCTCGGACCAGGCGGACCGCAATTGGCACGGCGCCGAAACTAAGTCTAACGATGCTTCTTGACAAAATATGGCATGATCAGAGCCTACTCAGTCAGGATGCCGGATTTGATCCTCGTACTACAGGCAACCATAGATATCGACTGCGAGCGGCGGGTTCTCGCCGCCGTATCCGATATGGGGCTTTCCGGACAGCTGGTGCGCTCGGCCGGCAATACAGTGGTGGTTATCCAGAGCGATGTCTCGGCGATACCGACCCACCTATTCAGCCAGATGGACGGGGTCGCCAAAGTCGTCCGCCTCACCGCCACGCATCCTCTGGTTCTGGAAGCCGACCCCGCCCCGGTGCGGGTCGGCTCTTCGTCGGCCGAAACGATTCTAATGGGCGGCGGTCAGAAACGTCATGTCATCGCCGGTCCCTGCTCGGTGGAGAGCCGGGAGCACATTCTCGAGATGGCCAGGGCTGTCAAAGCCCGCGGTGCCACCATGCTTCGCGGCGGCGCTTTCAAGCCCCGGACCAGCCCCTACGAGTTCGGAGGTCTCGGCGAAGAGGCTCTCGAATATCTTGCCGAGGCCGGTCAGGTCGCCGGACTGCCGGTGGTGAGCGAGGTAATGTCCGCCAGGCAGCTCGAGAAAGCCCTGGACTATATCGATGTGCTCCAGATCGGCGCCCGCAACATGTACAACTACGAGCTCCTGAAAGAAGCAGGGCTCTCGGGCAAGCCTGTCCTGCTCAAGCGGAGCATGTCGGCCACTGTGGACGAGTTTTTGCACGCCGCTGAATATGTTTTGCTAACCGGCAACGTCAATGTCATCCTCTGCGAGCGCGGTATCCGCTCTTTCGAGCCCCGGCTGCGCAATACCCTCGACCTCAGCAGCGTCGCTCTGATCAAATCCACCACTTGCTTGCCGGTGGTGGTGGACCCGAGCCACGCCACAGGCCGGCGCGATCTGGTCCGGGCCATGTCCCGGGCGGCTATCGCAGCCGGCGCCGACGGTCTGCTCATCGAAGTGCACGGACAGCCGGACCGGTCCATCAGCGATGCCGAGCAGGCTATCGCTCCGGACCAGCTCGCTTCCATCGTGGACGACGTTCGGGCTCTTTCGGAGGCACTGAATCTGGTCACCGAAGACGGTGCCAGGACCTCGGACATGGTGTCCAAGCTCGTTGCTTCGGGCTCCTTCAAATCCTAGACCAGCTGGTTGGCTGCCATGTATTCTTCAAAACTAATTTTTTGCTTTCTAGTAAAGGAGGAATTCTTTCCTCCGTGCCCGGCTCCGCCTCATCTAAACTATCCTGTAGATTAGTTCGGTCTGTCCGGGCTGTTTTCGGGTTCGGCAAGAAACTTTTTATTGTTGCGACTACACAACTTCTACACCGAATGCCTAATATTGCTTTCTGTTCTGCCCTCTTCTGTCCTTGTCCTTCAGCTCCTGTCCTTTCTAAAGCTTCTATCCTGTTCTATTGCACGCTGGTCAGGCTGATTTGGCGCGCCTGTCGTCGAGGCTGCCTCTTCCCATTTCCTGTATGCACTTCTCGAAGAGATCTTCGGCCGCCCTGCGGAAACGATTGAGAATGGCGCTGTAGGGCATCCCGGCGTCGATGAATTCAGGCACGCTGCCGATAGTCTCGGAGACGACACGCTTTGGTTTGCTCATGCCGGGAAGCTGTACTTTCTTGCCGTCCCGGATCACCGGCGAGAGCACCACGGCTCCGCTGATGAGATCGGCGAGCTCGGCGAATCGGAAGAGTCCGGCGCCGTCCGGGCCGAATCCGCCTTTCAGCCGGGCGATATCTATAAACTCAGGCGTTTTGGTCGCGTGCCGGGTAGCATCCTCGATAGACTGTCCCGGTCTGGGCTTAGGTCGATTAGCGTCGATACGATAGAGTGGTCTTCCGTCAGTGGTGAAGAAGAAGATCGATCCTTCTTCGGGGAGAGCGCCTTCATCGTGCTTTGCGAGAATGGCTTCGATAACGGGGTGAGTCGCAATTTTCTCAAGCCGTTGATTCTGCTTCGCATCGATTGCATTTACCTTTACCTCCAGATGATCTCTGATCTGCTCGAGACGCTCGAATTCGGTCATCTCGGCAGGGATGGTCCGGGGCAGATCGAGGGAGCGGCCGGGAATTCCCTTCCACGCCGTCTCCACCGGACCCATCATGCGCTCCAGCTCTTCCACGGCGCAGATCGACGAGATTCTCGCCTGGATCTTGTCGGGCTCGAGCTTGCAATAATTCAAGACGAGATGAGCATAACGCTTGAGGGCCTTCAGTGACTTGGTGTACTGGGGCTTGTTGCGCCGCAACTCGTCTTTCGCCGTCGCCAGCCTTACCCGGGCTTCTGCCAGTTCGGCGCAAGCCAGGGGATGAAGCTTCTGTCTTTCGATGTTATTGATCAATTTTTCGGCATCCAGGCGCTCCTGCTCGAGGGCATAGGGACGCAGTGCCTCGAGGGCGTCTTCCAGGGCATGCTCCGCCTTCAGGCGAGCCTTCGAGACTTCGCCGGCTTCCGGCGCCTGCTCGCTCTCCGCCAGGCTCTGAGCCCGGCTGCGCAGCAAATGAGCGCGGAATTCGGTCTTTTGCGAGTTGGCGCCGCACAGGGAGGCGGCCATCTCGATCATCTTATTGACGTCGGGACCCTTGGCGTTCGCCCTGAAAAGGCTTCCGGGAGTAGCGGCGCCGGGATGCAGGGAATAATTCTCTACTTTGTCCAGGATCCTGCTGCTTGCATGGTCCGATTTGAGCCAGTGCTCGAAAAAAGGCGCGCCAGAGGTAAGTTCTTTTTCGCCAGTTTCTGCGGCTATCTGAACAGATGCTGCATTTGCGGTTTGAATTAACGTTTCACTTTGATATTGCGACATTTCTTGCCTTCCAGGGTTCTCGCTGCCGAGTAGACCCATATTAGGGCTGGCAATCCCGATCATCTACTGGTGTTTTCCCCCCACCATTCGTAGTTTTCCCCCAGTCCCTGTCAAAAACTGCCTCCTTCAGGGATACTGGCGCAGGAGCCCGAACCCGGAAGCCGGTGTAAGAAAACCGGTGTTAGGAAACCGGCAATCTGGAGCCGCCTGGTTATCGTGGAACCCGGAGCCCGGGTCCGGTGACTGCCAAAATACGTAAAGACTGGGTTGGTTACCGCTGTGGCTGCCCGGGCGTCGTGCCATAATGGTCGGGCTTTTCGCAAACATAATTAGTAGAGAGTGAGAATATGGCTCGCGTAGTTGTCGGAATGATTGGTCTTGGTACCGTTGGCAGTGGCGTTGTAAAACTCCTCGCCGACCACAAGACCATATCTCTCAAGAAAGTGGCAGTGCGGGATAAAGCCAAAGCCCGGGAGATCGTCCCGGATTGCGAGCTTACCGAAGATGCCCGGGATGTCGTCAACGATCCCGAAATCGAGGTGCTGATCGAGGTCATGGGCGGCGAGAATCCGGCCCTCGAGCTGATCAGCGCCGCCATAGACTCGGGCAAGCATATCGTCACCGCCAACAAAGAGGTCCTGGCCAAGCACGGGCCTGCGCTTTTCAAGAAGGCCCGGGAAAAAGAGGTGGCTATCTTCGTCGAGGCATCGGTTGCTGGAGGCGTTCCTCTTATATCTACTATTCAGAAAGGCCTGGAGGCCAACCAGATCGCCTCTGTCTCGGGCATTCTCAACGGTACCACCAACTATATCCTCTCCTCCATGGAGCAGAAGGGCATGGACTTCGGGGACGCTCTCGCCCAGGCTCAAGCCCTGGGCTTCGCCGAAGCCGATCCGGAAGCGGACGTGGAGGGCTACGACGTCGCCTACAAGCTCTCCATCCTCACGGCGCTGGCTTTCGGCAAATTCGTCAAGCCCGGAGATATCTATAGAAAAGGAATAACCTCCATCACCAAGGTCGACCTCGACCATGCAGCCGAGTTCGGTTACAGGATCAAGCTCATAGGCTCGGCCCGGCGCTCACCTGAAGGGGGCATCTCGGTGCGGGTGGAGCCTGTTCTGGTGCCGCTCTCCAATCCGCTCTCGAGTCTTTCGGGAGCAACTAACGGCATAGTGGTCCGTGGTCATGCCGTGGGCGAGCTGATGATGGTCGGTCCCGGCGCCGGGCAGCTTCCCACCGCCTCGGCGGTGGTGGGGGACGTGGTCAATCTGGCGACGGCTCTCAGGCTTCAGGATTTCGCCAGCTATTTCCACAGCGATATCGGCTCGGACTGGCAGGAGGTGGAGGACGCCTCCAGTTTTGTCAGTCCCTATTATCTGCGTCTGGAGGTGGAGGACCACCCCGGGGTGATCGGCCGGATCGGCACTGTATTTGGTGAGCATCAAGTGAGCATCCTCAGTATCATCCAGCGCGGGGTCGCTTCCGAATCCGCTTCGGTGGTCATAGTCACTCACCCGGTGGTCACGGCGGACTTCGAGAAGGCTCTGGCTCAACTGGAGTCCGAGGCATTCCTCAAACGTGTGGCGTCCAGGCTGTCTATTTTTGACGGCAGTAGCGACACGGACTAGTGACTAGAGACGAGAACCAGCAATGAGAACCAGCAATGAGAACTAGAGAGACCCTGGCGAGCAAAAGCCTCCTCGATTCCTATCGGGAGTTTCTCCCCCTGGAGAAAGACACCCGGGTGGTGAGCCTGGGCGAGGGTTTCACTCCCCTGGTAAGGGCTGACAATCTCGCCAGGCACCTGCGTATCGCCGGAGCCTCCCTCTATCTCAAGCTGGAAGGGCTCAATCCCACCGGCTCTTTCAAAGACCGGGGCATGACCATGGCGATAACCATGGCTGTTGCGGCCGGGTCCAGGGGCGTCATCTGTGCCTCCACCGGCAATACCAGCGCCTCGGCTGCCGCCTTCGCCGCCAAAGCCGGTCTCGACTGCTTCGTGCTCCTGCCGGCCGGCAATGTCGCCCTGGGCAAGCTCGCCCAGGCGATTCTATACGGCTCGAAAGTGATCCAGATTAACGGCAATTTCGATCAGGCTCTCAAAGTCGTCCAGGAGATCGGCGAGAGCTATCCGGTCACCATCGTCAATTCGGTCAATCCCTTCAGGCTCGAAGGGCAGAAGACCGGCGCCTTCGAGGTGATCGACATGCTCGGCGATGCCCCGGACCGGCTCTGCATTCCGGTGGGCAATGCCGGCAATATCACGGCATACTACCGTGGTTTCAAGCAATGGCACGAGCTGGCGAAAAGCAGCCGGGTGCCCAAGATGTGCGGATTCCAGGCGGCAGGCTCGGCGCCCATGGTGCTCGGGCATCCGGTGGAGAACCCGGAGACTTTCGCCACTGCTATCCGCATAGGCAATCCGGCGAGCTGGAGCTTTGCCAGGGAAGCGATCGATCAAAGCGGTGGTCTGGTGGAAGCGGTCACCGACGATGAGATCCGCGAGGCTTACAAACTGGTCGCCCGGCTCGAGGGCGTCTTCTGCGAGCCGGCAAGCGCCGCCTCCATAGCCGGTCTCACCAAGCTCGCCGCCCGGGGCGAGATCGAAGACGGTCAGAGCGTGGTCTGCGTCCTCACCGGTAACGGCTTGAAAGATCCGAATTCAGCCATGGCCTCCAGCACCATCGACCTGGAGCCCATCGAGCCGGCACTCGATGCTGTCCGCCGGGCAATGGGACTCTGAGGCATGCGAAAGCTTTCCATCCGCGTACCTGCTAGCTCCGGCAATCTCGGCCCGGGCTTCGACGCCCTGGCGCTCGCTTTCGAGCTCTATTGCCGGATCGATGCGGAAGTGGACGATACCGGATCGACTTCGGGCACTGCTGCGGGTCCCGCCGGTCCTTATATAGAAGTAGCCGGAAAGCATAGCGCCGGTTTGCCGGAAGATTCGAGCAATCTGGTCTTGAAGATCATCGCCGATGTTCTGGGTGAAGAAGGCGCCGACCTTCTGGCTAGAACCTCGATGAAAGTCACCAACGACATTCCTCTTGCCCGGGGGCTTGGCTCGAGCAGCGCCGCCAGTTGCGGGGCGTTCTATTGCGCGCGCTGGCTGCAAGAGCTCGACCCGGGTCGCGACGAGATCATCCAGCATGTGGCTTCCATGGAGGGTCACGCCGAGAATTCCGCCGCCAGCGTCCTGGGTGGCGTCGTCGTGGTGGCACGGCGGTCGCATGACAATTTCGAGGCTGTTTCGACGAGCTGGCCTGCCCAGTGGGCGACGGTGGTGGTGGTGCCACCGCATGAGGTGAGCACTCCGGTGGCGCGCAAGATCCTGCCCCGGACCGTTGGTTTGAAACAAGCCGTAGCCAATATCCAGAATACGGCGCTTCTCATGACCGCTATCAATAAGGGCGACCCGGAGCTCTTGCGGATCAGTTTGAAAGACTTCATCCATGAGCCCTATAGAGAGAGTCTTGTGCCGGAGCTCACCTCTCTGCGCTCGTCTCTGCGTTATAGCCCGGCTCTGGGCGTGGTCCTGAGCGGTGCCGGCTCGTCCGTGCTGGTGGTCTCCGAGTGCTCGGGCAAAGAAGAGCTGCTCGGCAGAATCGCCGAGTGGCAGGCGAAATACTGCCCGGGAGCCGAGATTCTCGATTTGAAAGTGGATCGTCAGGGGCTGGTGGTGGAAAGTGCCTGACCTCAAAGTGATGAAATTCGGCGGCACTTCGGTGGGGAGCACCAGCCGGATGCGTCATGTCGCCGGTATCGTGGCCGATGCCTGCAAGCACGGCAAAGTGATCGTGGTGGTCTCCGCCATGGGCGGCACCACCGACTATCTGGTGAAACTGGCGAAACAGTGCTCGCCGCATCCGGTGAAGCGCGAGCTGGATCTTTTGCTCTCCACCGGTGAGCAGGTTTCTATCGCGCTTCTTTCGATGATCCTCGCGGATCTGGGGGTGGCGGCAAAGTCTCTCACCGGGCCGCAGATCGGCATCTTCACCGAGAGCATTCACACAAATGCCCGAATCGTCGACATCAAGAAAGACGGCATCATGAGTCGTCTAGAAGATTTCGACGCGCTAGTTGTCGCCGGGTTTCAGGGCATCAATAGCGAAGGGGACGTGACCACCCTGGGGCGCGGCGGCTCGGACACCACGGCGGTGGCGCTGGCGGCGGCAGTGGGTGCCGGCTGCGACATCTATACCGATGTGGACGGAATCTATACGGCGGATCCCCGCCTCGTTCCCGATGCGGTCCTGCTCCCGCAGGTCTCTTATAACGAAGTCCTGGAGATGTCCAGGCTCGGCGCCAAAGTGCTCCACCCGCGCGCAGTGGAGCTCGCCCGGCAGTACAACGTTGACTTGCGCGTCCGCAATACTTTCAAGCCCGACAACGAAGGCACCTTGATTGCAGGAGGGAATATGGAGATTTTTCGCGCCATAAGCTCGGTGGCTGTGGACAAGGATCAAGCAGCGGTGGCTATTATGGATGTGCCGGATCAACCCGGCATCGCCGGCAAGATCGCCGCGGCACTTGCTGCCCAGAATATCGGTATAGATATGATCATGCAGTCCTTCCATCCTTCTATAGGTCACAACAGTTTGACCTTCACCGTGCATCAGGACGTACTCGATGACACGATAGAAGTTTTGAACAAACTGAAAGACGAGCTCAAAGCCCGGGACGTTCAAGTCGACTCCGACTGTGCCAAGGTCAGCCTGGTGGGCGCCGGTCTCATGGAGCAGCCGGACATTCCTGCCCGTCTCTTCAAGTCTCTGGGCGACGGCGGGATCAATATAAAGCTGATTTCTTCCAGCGAAGTAAAAATCAGCTGCATCGTCGGCCGCAAAGAAGCCGAGAAGGCAGCCCTGATCATCCACGAAGCCTTCGAGCTAGACTCCGTCGGCTGACGCCTCCCGGAACCATGCCGGTTAGCCGTTGGACTCGCGGTTGCCAGCTGCTGCTGCCGCGGTGGGGAGGTCTTTCATTTTTCGGACGATTTCTCCAAAATCGCAATATTGCGATTTTTCGGATCTGATTTCAGACCCTGCATTTTTTTGAATGTTGGTACCTAAGTCTCTCTGCAATCAAAGTTTCGTGGTCTTTTTTTGATCGCCAGGTCCTATTCTCTCCAGGCAATCTGAGCTTCTTCTCCGACTTGACCAATAGGATCAAGAAAATTGGAAAAAAGTTGATCCTGTGAGTCAAGATTTTTGTTTTCTTGACCGATAGGATCAAGAAAATCGCGAAAATCTTGACCTAGAAGGTCAAGTTTTTGTCTTTCAACTTTTGCTTCTCTGCCCGCTCGACTCTGATTCTACTGTCTACCTGAAAGGGCTCCTTGTTCTGGCAGTGGCGGCAGTCCCACCAGCCGTCTTTGACGAAGTCCTGAAAGAGACCGTGCGGGTCGGGTGAAAGCATTGTCAGTGCGTCGCCCCGGTGGCAAATGGGGCAGGTCGGATTGAGGACGGTTCGTACCTTCTTGTGCAAGGCAATTGCAGCGTCACGATTTCCGGTCCATGCATAGAGCCTGTCCAGACGGTCGCGCAATAGGGCTACGGAAACGCTGTTGTCGCCTTCCCGCGCAATGTATTCGTCGATGAGCCGTCGGCATCGCTCTTGCGCCTTCAGGCACTTCCTGTTCCACTCCGGATCTCTCTGGTAATCATATAAGCTCTCGATGGAGCTCTCGATGGTTTGGTCATCTGTGTCGCTCACCGCCTTAATCGTCCAGGTTCTGTGGCTTGCGATCTGCACTGTCACAGGTTCTCGTGCTTCTTCTGGAGAGTAGGTCCTGTAGATATCCTCATAAAGCTGACCTTCTGCGGCGGCCAGATCGGCAATTCGCCGATCTGGTCCTGCTAATCCCGCGAACTGCCGTGAGTGTTGCCAGCAGAAGCCTGCTGTGCAAAGCACAATAATTAGATGAAATCCGACTGTAGTCAGGTTCAGTCGACCTGATTCAAATGCCATGGTCGGTCGGTCTAGCTCCCAATTGCCGAATCATGTATATCATTGTACTGGGAGTCTCGTCCTGTCGCATCCACCCTACCTTAGTAGCTGGGAACTACTGGAACTGCGAAGAGCTGGCTTTCTGGCTCGTCTGATGTCCATGAATTTGCTGCTGCTGCCGAAGTAGACCCATTTTGACGGATTCCTTCTCATAGACCTACCGTTATCCAGTTGGCATGGAATTTCCAGTGCCCGTCGCTCCACGTCTCGCGTGAATCGAATGCTGGTAATGGAGGATCAGGTAAGTAAACGAATTCTGCATTTGCGTTCGGGTCGCTGACGACGAGCTGCCAGGAATCGCGGACTCTTCTTAGATCATAGTCTGGCAGGATGCCTATTCCGGTAGAGGGCAGAGTCTTCAAGTATTCTGGCACCAGATCTTCGAGTTTTTTTGGAAGCTCGTTGTGGTCTCTCTTGTATGCGTCCACACTGGCTACAAGAGGTTGGAGCCTTTCCGCGAAGTTGTAGCACGCTCGCGACTGAATAGCAGTTCCGCACATAGATGTGAAGGCTAGATACAAACCGCTGACCAGGGCAAGACCAGCAATATTCATCCATTGTTTTTTGTTCTTGTTGTCGAATCCGGACAAGAGAAGGCCAGCAAAGAAAACCAGAGTTATCACAGCTGCCATTATCATTGTTAGAATGCCGTAGACGTATATGCTGAATGAGTTTCCCCAGGGTGCTGGTGCTAAAAACGAGTACTTGGCGACTACGATGATGCTATATGTGATGGCAATGAAGTAGGTGAAATCGGTTGTGATTCGATCTTTATGTCTGGAGGATATTCTTTTGGCTCCAAGCAATGTGATGGTGACGTAAGCGAAGCAGACCCCGGCCGGTGATTGCCAGGTCAGTCCGGTAAGCGCTACGGCTACGCAGAGCAGGGCGCCGGAGGAAGCGAAGGTGAATTGGTCTGCTTTCATCGAGATTTGTCTAGAATGACCACTATACACATATACCCGATCGAGGCATTTCATCGAACTACGTCCCGATCGAACCCTGGCTTAACTTAACAGAGTCTGCTCTCAGGATGCCTGGCGATGTGCGCCGGTCCGTGTTTCGTGGTGGTAGCACGATTGAGCCCGGGGCGGGAGGCGGAGCATAATCTTTGAGTCGCCTTTCGGCGGGCTTTACTGAAGCTCAGGGAGAATCCGGTATATTGGTCAGATGACATTGGAGACAAAGAGCGTTTCGACGGTGACCGGCAAATTCGCCGGCAGGATGCGATTGTCCGTTACCAATGTCTTCGTGATTATCAATGCGCTCTACTTCGCGGCCATGATCGCCATGGATGGCTGGTCGGCGTTGTATGAGCCGTCGAAGAACACCCTCATAGAGCTGGGTGCCAACTTCGCGCCCCTGACGGCAGGGGGTGAGCCCTGGCGGCTTCTCACCTGCGCATTCTTGCATTCGGGCAGCCTGCATTTCCTGGTCAATATGTATGTGCTCTTCGTGCTCGGTCACGACGTGGAAGAGGATATCGGGTGGTGGCGGTACCTTCTTCTCTATCTCGCCCTGGCTATCTTCGCATCGGTGACCAGCCTGGGCTTCACCGACATCGGCGCGGTTTGTGTCGGTGCTTCCGGTGCCGTATGCGGGCTGCTCGGTTTTGCCACCGGGCGCATCGGCGACAACGAAGGGCTGCCCATGCGGGACATCATCAAGCGCCGCCTTCTGATTCTGATCTTCTTTATCGCAATATTGCTATATCAGAGCTTCCTGATGCCGTACATAGATAATGCCGCCCACCTCGGAGGGCTTTTTGCCGGCGTAGCTGCGGGGGTGACCTATGGGCTGGCGCGGCGTTCGGGGCACCAGTGGTTGACGTTGTCTGGACCGCTGGTGGTGGCGCTTCTATCGCTCGGCATCTTTCACCTGGAAGAGGCCGAGCTTGCAAAAGACCCGCGCCTTGCCGGGCACCGTGAGTTTATCAGAGCCGTAAAACTTCTCAAGAAAGAAGAATATGCCAGATCTCTTCCGCTATTTGATGAAGCCGTGAAAATGGTGCCGGACGATCCCAGGGTGCGTCTCAATCGTGCCCGGGCGCTTCTGGAGCTGAAGAAGTACGAGCTCGCTCTTGCTGATCTGTCCGTGGCCGAGAAGAATCTTCCTGACGAAACCATGGTCCCGGTGATGAAGAGCATGGTTCTGCACTCCATGGGGCGGTATCAGGACGCGAAGAAAGAAATACGCATTGCGCTTGCCAGAGCGCCCGGCGACGCGAAGCTCTACAATAATCTCGCCTGGACCCAGGTGGCAAGCGGGGAGCTCGATGGGGCTCTAGCCAACGTCAATCGCTCTCTGCGTGATGGACCGGCTTATGCTGCTCTCGATACCCGGGCGGTGATCTATATTCTCCAGGGCAAAACAGAAGACGCCCTCAACGACCTGAACACAGCGATCAATTTGAAACCCGGAAGCGCCGCAGCTTACTTCCACAGGGCGGCGCTCTCCAATCTCAAGGGCGACGACTTCCTCACCGACAAAGATCTCAGGCTCGCCGTCGAATACGGCTACGATCCGGAGCCCTGGGAAAAGGACCGGTTCGGCACTCTCGATGCACGGTTCGAGACCATGAAGCGCGCGATGAAGTAGTCGACAGAGTATTCGATTAGGAGATAGATGAAGAAAACCGCCCGGGTCAGCCAGACGGTTTTCACCAGTTCAATCGCTGAGCATGGAGCGAATGCTCGGTCAGCCCTTGGGTTTTGGAAGGGTGGAGTCGATATCACCGCTCTCGCCGGTGCTTTCGCTCGGTTCACCGGTGCTTTCGTCGGGCTCGGCAGCGGCTTCTTCCTCGACCTGATCTCTGAGCTTGCGAAGACCCTTGGTGAAGTCCTTGCCGCACATCTCGTCCATGTCCATGAAGACCTGCATGACCTTGCACATGAAGGGGCTTTCGCCTTCCATGGACCAGGTCACTTTTGTGGCGTCCTCTTCCGGTTCGAGAGAGAAGACGACTTTGTTGTCACCTTTAAAGGGGCGGAAGAAGTGAAGGTCGATATAGATCTTGTGGGGCTCTTCGATCTTGATTATCTCCATGCTCCCCTGCCCGACATCATCGTTGCCGTCCCATGAGTAAGCGGAGCCCGGTCCACTTTCCGGACCGCCAAAGGTCCTTTTCATTTTCGGATCGAGCTCTTCGTAGGGAGACCAGGATTGCCAGTTGTGGAGGTTGTTGATCTTCGGAAAGATCTCCTCCGGCGTGGCGCTTATCGTCTCGGAGCGCTCTACTTTGAAGACATCGGGTTTGGTGGCAGCTATTCCGAGTATCGCTGCTGCCGCGATCGCAATAACGCCGACTGAAATGAGCGCGATCTTCTTGAACATCATGTTCTCCTTTCGAGATGCAGATCCATTATAACCAGAGCGGTGACAACTATAGAGTTTTCGCCAGGGCTTCGAGCTGATCGGCGCAAATGCCCCAGCCGTCGTGGAAGCCCATCTTCTCATGGGTCGCGCGGTCGGCTTCGCTCCAGTGCCGGGCACGTGCGGTGTAGCGGGTCTTGCCACCTTCATCTTCGAAAGTGAGGATCAGAGTCATGAACGGTTTCTGAGATGGTTCCCAGGCGCTGGTATAGGCATCTGTAGATACGAGTTTCTCGTTCTCCACGACTTCGAGGTAGACACCATAGCACGGCATCTCCACTCCCTCGGGGCTGCACATCACGACGCGGCTTGTGCCGCCGACCCGGACATCCGTCTCGACATCGAGGGTGGTATAGGGCAGTGGCGCGAACCATTTTTTCATGAGCTCGGGCTCGGTCCAGCACCGGTAGACAGCCTGGCGCGGCGCGTCGATCAAGCGAGTGAGCACCAGGTCGCGCTCGACTTCTTGTCGCTGAGATTCTGTGGTTGCGGTCATTTCTTTGCTCCTTTTCTTTCGGGTACTGGATAGTCGAGTATCAGCTCGAGATAGCGGCGCAGATGCGCCAGGCTTTCTCGCGCGATTCGTGAATCGTCTTTCGCCTTGGCGAAGATGAACGCTCCTTGCAAAACTGTCTGGATGAAGTAGCCGACACTCTCTGCGGTCCAGTCGGCATCCGGTGCATAGAGCTTTCTGGCCGCCTCGACGTCGGCCACGAGCTCGGCTACGTGCTCGGACATCTGTTCGTCGCAGGCTGCTCTGACCTCAGGATGGGTGGCATAAACCTCCTGCACCATGGTGCCGAGAAGGCAGGTGAACTGCGGGATTTCCGCCTCGAGCTTGGCGATGCGAAAGTCGACATAGCCCAGCAAGCGGTCGCGGGGATCAGGAAGCGACCGATAGGGCGCCGAGCCGAATATGCCGGCAGCCATGGCGCCAAACTGGCGGGCAGCTTCCACTCCCAGGTGCTCCTTGTTGTCGAAGTGGTGAAAGAAGCTGCCTTTGGAGACCCCGGCAGCCGCGCAGATGTCGTCCACTGTCGTGGCTGTATAGCCTTTCGTGCGGATCGTATCTCTGGCTGCGTCAAGCAGCTTTGCCCGGGTAGCCTCTTTGTCGCGGCTTCGTTTCATTGACTCTGTCGTATTGGTTTTGTTGCATACCAACCGGTTGGTATGTAAGTTATCGAGAACGACGAGCCCTGTCAACGATCCTGTAAAGCCTCTATTCTTCAGAAATATCGAAGCCGGCCTCGGCGGCGAGTCGCCGGAGCCTCGACACTATATAGAATCGAGCCTCGTCGAGCTCCATATAGCCGGCTTCGTGCCCGCTATAAGAGCCTTCATAAGGCTCTTCGATAAGCCGGTGCGCACTCATATTGCCTTCATCGACCTGCTCACCGGCGACTTTCGATAGCTCCAGACTCCAGTGCCCGTGACGCGCCCGGAAGTACCAGGCATGCCCCATTACCGTCCCCCATCCCTGGACCGGGCACTGCCCGTCCAGCCGGTCCATCGAGCACCATTCGGGAATCTCGTTCTCGCTCAGTCTTGGTCGAACAGGCTCCGGCAGAAGCGAGAATATATCCGTGATACTGCCGTAGTCTTCAGGAACTGTCTTCTCCGAAGACCGGCAGAAGTCCTGCCACAGATCTTGCTGCCAGAAAAGCAGACCCGGTTCTTCTCTTCTCAGTGCCGATACCGGTCTCGCGCGAAGAGCTTCGGCAAATCGCTCGAATTTTTCGTCTCCGGCAAATTCGCGGAAGGCATTTAGAATTTGTATTTTATAATCCATACGAGTCAATTATAGAGATTGGCTCGTGACCTTAGGACCGTTATCCTTTTTTTGTGAGCTGCAACAGGCTTTCTTATGCATCCGACTGATTTTTCTACTTCGAAGGACCTGGCAAAGGTGAATCACTTCCTTTCCAGGATGCTGGACGGAAATTACCTGATTCGTGTCCAGGCTAGAAACAATTTCTGGAATCTGATATTCGCTCCAATACTCGAGCGTAGCTCTTCCTCTGACCTCACATTTCTGGGAGTCCGATCACCATTTTGGATGGGTGATCGGAAGAGATGGTCTGAGAGCATCAAAACGTTCTCCGAAGCGGATACGAAAGCAGAGAGGAATGCCTGGGTGTCGATGCGATGCACCGCGTTGCTGGGCTGCAAGATTCTCGATGCGAAGGTGGATGAGTCCGGTCTTCTCGAAATGAACCTCGGATACGAGGTGTTGTTTGTGGAGGGCAAAGCGGACTGTTGTTGCGAGGCGTGGTCATTAAATACCGAAGGAGTAGGCATCACTATCGAGTCGGAGGATGGTGCTTATATTTATGCTCATCCTCTGTTGGGAGATCTGCTTTCATGAGAAGTGATCCGACAAGAACACGAGATCCCGCTCAACCTGAGGAGCTAGCCAGGCAATGGCTCATTGGCAAATGGATCAGTGGTGTCGACGCTGAAATTCATCGGATTACAATTTACTTTGAGTGCGACGAAGCTTCTCCTGCCCCTTTCTATGCTGAGTTACGGATTCTCAATCTATCGGGTGCGAGATTCGGTGACGCTGAAGAATGGAAGGACGAGCTTGCCGGAGTCGAAGGCTTCAATTCGGAGCAGGCTGCTCAGCGAGGTTTGCTCGTAAATTGGTGTCTCCGTCAAACCGAGACTGTTCGGGACGTGAGCATCTCTTCGGGCGGAGCTCTGTGCATTCACTTCCCGTCAGTTACGTTGACTGTGACAGCTATAACGAGTAAGCGGTGGTCAGACTCATGGTCGCTTTCCTGCAGCCAGAGTCATACCGGAATCGTCACCGGAGAAACCGAGGGCTCGTTGCGAATCGGTTGACTCCAACTTTCATTAACTGTTGGGCGCATCGGGATTGATTCAATCAGAATTCTTGGTACTCGATGGTCCATTCGTCGAATTTATATAGTTCAATCAGAAGCCGAAGTACTTGCCCCAGCCTCTGGCTACGGCACCTGCGCAAGGCCCTTGCAGCAGGTAATAGGCAATCGGTACAAAGGTGCAAAAGAATGTTCCGGCGCCTAAAAATATTGCACCGGCACCAATTCGAATTCTCGAAATTTTAGCAACTACTACTGTTAAGGCCATAGGTATAGCTACTGAACCAATGATCAGAAGCAAGCCGACCTCTTCTATCTGCAAACCTCGGCCTCGCACTCGGAGCTTTCTATTCGAGTATAGCCTGGTTCATAGCCACAAGCGAATCGGTTGACGCCACACAACACTTCATTAACTGTTGGGCGCATCGGGTCGGAGGACGTTCTCGTTGTTTATGGTGGATTCTGTCGACGATGAGATGAGCTATGCGTTCTGCTGCTAAACACGCTTCTGGCAGCCGCCGGACTGTGCGCAAGATTGCAATCGGTCTGGTCTTGCTATTCGCTCTTTCTTATATATTGCTCTCGCCGCTTTTCGCGATGCATCTCTATCGGTATCTTCTCTTTATGCCCTGGAAGTATCCGGTCGGATATTTCCAGGCGCCGCTGGTAAACGATTTGCTGCCCAGCGAGGTGTGGTTCGACGGACCGGACGGCACCAGGTTGAACGGCTGGTTCTATCGCTCCGGAAATGCCGTGAGAACGGTAATTGTGCACAGCGGGCAGGGGGGCAATCTCACTATCAACAAGGTATGGGCAAAGGTGTTTCTGGATAGTGGTGCCAATGTGCTTTTGTACGACTATGAAGGCTACGGCAAGAGTACCGGCGAGCCCAGCATAGAGGCTCTCCAGGGGGACGGGCTGGCTGCCTATGACTTCCTTGTCAATACGGTGAAAATTCCTGCGGCCCAGATTGTCAATTTCGGCGCTTCCCTCGGAACCGGAGTGGCCTCATATGTCGCTGGTCATCGCCAGACCGGAGCTTTGATTCTTTTCTCTCCTTACACGACCTTACGCGAGGCTGCCCAGAATCTTCATCCCATTCTCCGAATCTATCCGGATTTTCTGTTTCCATCGCGACAGCTCGAGTGTCTTAGCTGCCTGACTCGGGAACATCCTCCGGTCCTCATTGTGGCTGGCTCTCTCGACCCCATCGTACCAGTCACCCTCAGCGACCGGGTCGCCAGGCTCGCAGTCGAGCCCAAGTCTTATCTGCGCATGGACGGAGCCGGGCATGTTCCCGTCGATGTTCAGTCCCTCGCATCCATCGGCATATTTCTGGGCTCGCTTGACACGACCGGGAAGCTCTGAGCTCAAGCGGCGGCTTCGCACTCGGAGCTTTCTTCGAGTATAGCCTGGTTCATAGCTACAAGCCAGAAGGGACAGATGGTCACAGCGATGGCGCAATTGACGGCGATTTTGCCAACGCGCTTAGACTTTCGATAAAAACCTATGATTACCGGGAGAGAAACGAGACTTGCCAGCCAGGTCGCGGTCAGAGCTGCGGTAGCCACGGAAGCGCTCCAGGCGGCGGCTCCCTGGAGATGCTGGTTTACCCAGAATGCGAGGGGCTCCAGAATCAGTGGAGGCAAATTGAGGAGCACGCCAGATGCTACGGCCGCCAGGGCCATCGCCAGGGCGGGGCGAAACTTCTTGCGAATGGAAAAGTAGAGGAACATCAGGGTGAATCCCGGAATCAGAAGGAGGAGCTGCTCCTGGATGAGAACCGCGAGAAGATTGATGGAGGCGGCCGGCGTCCATCCCTGAGAGACGGCCAGTCCGATATACAAAAGCATCGCGACGGCGCCACATACGGTGGCGCCGGCAAGAAAGGTCCTGGGATTCAGTAGGGGCTCTCTGGTCAAAGTCTTGACTCCCGTTTCGATCGAGTATAGGGGATCTTCTTGGCAACCCGGAGATCCCTAATTATTTGTTCAATTTGCCGATTCGGCAGAGTTCCGACGGCGAGCCGGATAAGATACCGGATTAGATACCAGTGAAATGGTAGCGTATCTGGTGACTTCTAAAAAATTGATTCAGGAAAGGTCTTCTTCTGACGATCATAGGTTAGGCTGGTAATCTGGAGGTGCGTTATGAACATGTCTTCTAAGAACAATTCTTCCATCACGATTCCGGTCGTGGTCCTTTGCATCAAGAGTGTCATGCTGGCCGGCATGATGTGGTTCGTTGAGAAGACGGGCACGCCGGTCGTCGTCGCTAACAGAGAGATTCCTGCGCATACCCGAATCGATCGGTCTATGGTCCACAAGACTTACATGATGACCGACATCTATCGTGATGGCGCCCGCAAGCTCGCCTCCGTGGTGGGCCATGTCTCCACCTGCGACATTCCCAGGCAGGCACAGATAAGAACTGTCGACATTCAATAGGACGACGGGGCAGGTTCGTTGTATCTTATATAGATGCGCCGTCTTCTTCTGGTTTTCGTCGTTTTTCTCGCCTCAATCCCGAGCCCGGTCTGGTCACGAGCCGACACCTCGGCCTGGAGCACCAGCGTGAGCATGGCCAGCTTTCTGATGGCGAATCACGAATACAAGTCGGCGGAGGACATGCTCAATGCAGCCACGCGCCTGGCGACGACGCCCTATGAGCTCTACGCCGCCGGGCGCATGCTGGCGCGTTTGTACGAACAGCAGAACAAGCTGGATCAGGCAATCAAGGTGTACGGATGGTGCTACGACATGCGGACCAGGTCGGGAGATGATGTCTACGACTCGGTCGAGCGTCTCTACAGGCTGAACGTCAAGCTCGGCAGAAACAAGGACGCCATGCGCTGGCGAGAGATCCTTCGCCGGAGCGAGTCCCATGGTGGCTCCGATGACGGACAGTTTCATGGCTTCATGAGAATGCTCGAGATCAAGCTCTTGCCCCTCTGGCGGATGCCCAGAGGGGCCGGCAGAGGGCACACGCCCGGACGCGGCGGGCAGGTGGTCTGCAACTGGTTGATGGTCAAGCCGGACGGTCATTTCGCTTCTATCCATGTGAGCCAGTCGTCCGGCGACAAAGACCAGGACTTCGCCGCGCTTCAGGCCGTAGTGACTCTCAATAAGTTCATTTATCCCCCGGGGAGCAACGAGAGAGAAATCGAAGTGGAGTACTCATTCAGATAGGGCAAGATCTTCCAGATAGGGCAAGATCTCCGGTCAGGGTAAACCCCAGTGATCGCTCCTGACAACCGGGCTATTATGGTGACTCGGGGTTGTAGGAAGCGACGATGCAACCAGTTACTAGCGAAATTCAGAGTGACAATCTACGTGCCGGGCACGACCTGGTGCTCAGCTATCCTGTGGCCGCCGAGACCATGCAAAAGGCTCTCGCTCATCTGTCTCCGTTCGACCGGATCATTCCTCCGCTGTGCCCGGTCGAATGGCCGCTGCAGATGGGATCGAGGCTGATGCGTATCTATCTCTACGGGCTGGCTTTGATGCTTGCCTGTCTGCCTTTCTGGCCCCAGTATATTCCGGCATATGACTGTTACGACTTCGATCCTCTCAGCTCGATGATCGAGATCTTTTTCTACTCTTATTTCTTCGTCGTGCCGATCCTGGCTCTTCCTTGTGTTCTGCGCTCTCGCAAGATGCCTACCAATGTAGTGGTTCATGAGCATGGAATCTCCTTCAGGTGGTGCTACGCCAGGACGGTGACGACACCGGTGATACCATGGTCGTGCATTTCTAAGGTCAGTTTGATCCAGGACGAGAGATTGTCGCGGCGTGGTAAGGATGCCGGCAAGCTCATCAAGATCTCTGCCGATCCGGACCTTATTCCTATCGGTGTCAGAAACTTTCTCTATCTGAACGGCTCCACCCTGGGAGACATCAATCTCTCCTACTTCGGCTGGAGTCCCAGGGCCGACTTCTTCATCTCCCTCGACGCGTTTACCAGGCATTCGGATCGCGAGCTTATCTTGCGGTTGTTTCAAAAGCACGTCGGTGCTACGGCTGTTCATGAATCGGTCATCAGAGAGCTGGAGGCAATCGAATCGCGATCGCAAGCCAGAGAAGTGGATGAGTTCGCTCATGGCTTCACCAGTATGTGGCTCGATGACGTTCATAGCTCCAGGCGCAAGCGTATCGAGCCTCTGGAGCCAGGCGACAAGCTGCAAGACGAGCGTTACAGGATAGACCAGGTAATAGCTACCGGCGGTCAGGCTGTGGTTTATCAGGCGAGCGATCTGTATATGACGACTTCTCAGGCTGTGGTGCTCAAAGAGTTCGTGCTGCCGGTGGGGGCTGGCAATAGCGTGCGTATGCGGTCCTTCGATAGTATCAAGAATGAGGCCGGGCTTCTCGGACATCTCGATCATCCCGGGATAGTGAAATTGCTGGAGTATTTCGTCGAGGACCACAGGGCTTATCTGGTGCTCGAATCTATAGAAGGCGAGAGTCTGAGAGATCGCGTTCTGGACCGTGGTCCCATGGATGACGATACAGCTCTTCCTGTGGTGGCTCAGATGTTCGATATCCTGGCATATTTGCATGGCTTGACGCCACCAGTGGTGCACCGCGATCTCTCGCCGGACAATTTCATGATCGACCGGAGGGGCCGTGTCCGTCTCATCGATTTCAATGTGGCGCTCCGCCTGGAGGCTGCTCAGACGCGGACCGTGGTGGGCAAGCACAACTATATGGCTCCCGAGCAGTTCCAGGGAGCGCCGGTGATCCAGAGCGATCTCTATTCTCTCGGTGCCACCATCGCCTTTCTCCTGACCGGCAGCGATCCTACTCCTCTCAGTTGCACTAAGCTGGTGGGGGCATCGCCATTCGCCGAGCTGGTGGAGCGGCTCACCAGGCTCGATCTCGCTCAACGCTATGGCTGCGTACAAGAGGCCTCGGCAGACCTGCCTGCCCGGAAAGTCGCGTGAGATTATCTGCTTGAATCGAGGAAACGACAATGAGCGAAACTGCCATCAGGCTTAGCGGCGACGAGCTCCATACCGAGAGCGGTATGCTCCGCAACTGCATCAAGCGAGTGAGCGAGTCAGGCGCCGGTAACCGTGAATACTTCGAGTTGCGCTGCAAGCTCATTCCCACGGCGCTTTTCATTGTTTTCTGTTGTCTTCTTCTGGCGCTCATCTCCTGGTCCTGGTTGATCACCAGCTCCTCTTTCCTGAGCTGGTACTCTATTCCGGTGCAGGTGGCTCTCGCATTCGCGGTCATGATCCTGGCTCTGCGCTTGAAGCTGCGCATGAGCAAAGAGGGCATCGAAGCCCTCAGTCATGTGCACAAGAACACCATGTTCAACAGGAACAAGCGCGGCTGGGACGATGTCCACTCCATCAGGCTGCGCCGCATGGTGACCAGCGATTTCATCTTGAAACGTCTGGCGGTGAACCGCGGCAATGTGAAGGCCACCAAGCTCTCCAGATTCCTGGATTTCTTCGGAATCGGCTGGCTCTCCCAGGGGTTCATAATCTTCGATTTCAAGTCGGGGGGGATGATCCCGCTGCCGATAGCGGGCATACCCGACGATCAACTCGAGGATTTTTTCATCTATCTGGTCAAGTTCGCCGATCCCATGGCACTCAACGCCGATGTTATGTCTCTTCAGAAGGACGTGCTCATGGGAGAGAGCCGCTGCCTGGAGATGAGCTATACACGGATGTGGGAGGAGAGCTTGAAGGAGCGCTTCGAGATCACCAATTTCGTTCCGCTTCCGGGAGGTCACGAGTTGCTCGACGGCGAGATACAGGTCCTCATGCAGCTCGCTTGCGGAGGAATGTCCTCGGTTTATCTTGCCAGGCTCGAGAACGGCCGCCGGGTGGTGCTCAAAGAGCTTGTGGTGCCGGACAATCGCGACGGCACCACGAGGAAGAAGGTGGAGGAGCTTTTCGCCAGGGAAGCCAGAATTCTGGCGCGTCTTTCACACCCTCAGATCGTCAGGGTCTACGATCATTTCGTCGAGAGGGGGCGCAATTATCTGGTTCTCGATCAGGCCCATGGATTGACGCTCAGGCAATATGTCCAGCTGCACGGACCCCTGGACGAGAAAGTGGTGGTCTCCATCGGCTCGCAGCTTGCCGAGATTGTCGATTATCTCCATAACTTCGATCCCCCGGTGATTCATCGCGATATCACACCTGACAATATCGTTTTCGATGCCCGCACAGGCAGGGTCACCCTCATCGATTTCGGAGCCGCTACCGAGCTGGTATCGAATCTCACCGGCACCATGATCGGCAAGCAGTCTTATATACCTGCCGAGCAGCTTCGCGGGAGAGCCTGTCCCGGCAGCGATGTTTATTCGGTGGGTGCCAGCCTCTACTTCTTGCTCACAGGCGAAGACCCACTGCCTATCGCGGTATCGCATCCGGCAGCCAGAGCTCAGGATGTCAGCGCTGCTCTGGATAGGCTTGTTGCAGACGCCACCGCCCAGGAGCTCGAGGATCGAATCGGCGACGCCCGGGAGCTTCATCGCCGCCTCCAGTTGCAGTGAGTTCATCGCTGTACTGTGATCAGCGCCGTCCTATCCGCATATGCAGCTTCCAGGTGACGTCCCTGGTCGTCTCCGGAGCGCCCCAGATTTCCTCGATACGGTCGTAATGAAGAGCGATAGGATCGCGGTCTTTCTGGTTGATATAGTTCTGGACGGCCGACCAGCTCGAGAGATAGCCGAGACATTGATCGAGGCTCCAGTGGAGACGCATCTCCATATGCGGTGCTTTTACCGGCTCCATAGGAAGCTCGATGGAGCGATAGTGCGAGCGGACATGATCGAGCTGGGGCGCCCAGCAATCGCTGATCTCGTTGTAGAGCGGGTTGAAGGCATGCTTCACCGACTCTTCGATCTCGAAGTTCTCATAGCACCAGGCCGCTAGAATTCCGCCTTTCTTCAAGACCCGGCGTGCTTCCTCGTAAAAGCTCTCCAGGGAAAACCAGTGAATGGCGTTGGCGACGGTGATCAGATCGACGCTCTCGTCAGGCAGACCTGACTCTTCCGCGGCTGCCACTCTGTATTCCACCCGGGGGTGGGGGCGGGCATGCTCGATCTGGCTCGAGCTGGCGTCGCTGGCCAGGACTTTCTCGAAGCGCTCCGCCAGCTCCACCGCCGCCTGACCATTGCCTGTCGCGCAGTCCCAGGCGAGCTCTCTCGAGGGGACCAGGTCCAGGAGGTGATCATAGAGCTCCGCCGGGTAACCCGGACGAAACTTCCGGTAGCGCTCGGCTTGTCTGGAGAACTGGTCGGTGAATTCAGGCATCGCGCACTTAGGATCCGATTCAAGTAAAATGAACTGGAGGAAATTTTAGCAATCGTCGTGTCAAGATTCAGTCTCATTCTAGCTGTACTTCTCATAGTACTCACAGTACTTATTACGGGTTTCGCTCCGCCTGTCCGAGCCGGGGATTCGTACCAGGTCCTGGTGGACAAGCAGCCTCCGCAGGTGGAGCAGCGCTGGTTCGATCCGGCAAGACCGCCGGTGCCGGGACCGGATCTCAGACCCGGGGAGAAGGGCTGTACTCAGTATCATTACAACCTCTCGGTGAATTTCGATCTCGATATGGTGAGCGAGGAGAAGACCGAAAGCGGCTCCAAGGTCAAGATCCGCCCCAGGGATATCAGGGTGACCCTCACTCTTCCCATTGTCGTCTGGCTGCCCAACAATACTACCAAGAAGATGGCCCGGCACGAAGAGGGACACAAGACGATTTGCGTGCGTATCTATGACGATGCCGAAAAGCTCGTGCGCTTCCATGCCGAGAGCATGGCCTCCTCCCATTTCGACGGCGAGGGCAAGACCACGGCGGAGGCGGTGAAAGTCGCATACCAGCGGGCTGCCGAGGATCTCAACCAGATCTATCGCCGTTATGTTTTCGACTATTCACGCTGTGTCGGGGACGAGTATGATCGGATCACCAGGCACGGTCTCGACCCCCTTCCCGAGGATGTCGCCATCGAGAAAGCCTTTGACGGATGTGGTGGCTACAGGAGCGAATTCGAGGAGATCCGCGAGCTCGACCGGCGCCGCCGGCATATCTGGCAGAAGAGTCACTAGAGTCAGTAGAGGCGGTCACGAGTGTGAGCCAGGAGCAATCACAATGCCCTAAATGCCGGAAACCGGTGACGGCGAGCCAGCCTGCCTCGATCACGCAGTGGCTTTCTGTATGCCGGTGCGGAGTGGAGAATCTCTTTCTCACCCAGTCTCTGTCCGTGCACATTTGCAGCAAGTGCGGCAGGCGTGTCAATCGCGGCAGGCAGGGATCCCTCAGCCAGTACATTTTCCGGCACGATCTCTGCAGCTGCCCGGTTCCCGATCCGGTGCGCACCGAGATCGAGGCGGCACCCGACGCCCTCGCTGAGGAGCCCGAAGACGATGACAGCGAAGAGCTTCCTCTCTCGAAAGAGGAATTCCCGGTAGAGCGCTACAAGCCTCTGAGAGTCGTGGGCAAAGGCGCCGCCGGCAAGGTCTATCTCTGCCGGGACCGGCTTCTCAGAAAGAAGGTGGCGGTGAAGATGCTCAGCACCCTGTCCGCTTCCGAGCTGGTGGCTTTCCAGGAGGAAGCCCGGGCCCTGAGCAAACTGAAGCATGCAAACATCGTATCGATTCTGGATTTCGGCGCCAGCCAGGACGGGTTACCATATATGGTGCTCGAATATGTGCCCGGGGTGACCATGGAGCAATATCTCGACGAGCACGGTGCGATGCCCGTCGAGGACGCCATCTTCGTCCTGGATCAAGTTTGCCGGGCTCTGGACTGCGCTCACCGGGAGGGCATTTTTCACCGGGATGTGAAGCCGAGCAATATTCTTCTTGTGAGCGACGAAGAGAACGGTCTGGGAGTGAGACTGATTGATTTCGGTGTCGCCCGGGTCAGGCAGGATGAGGACCCCGGGCAGGGGAGCGAAGTCCTGGAGCAGGGGCGCACCCTTGCCGGAACCCCGGCATATATGAGCCCCGACCAGGCCGCCGGGCTGGATTACGATGCCCGGTCCGAGGTCTACAGTCTCGGTTGCGTGCTCTTCGAGCTCCTTACCGGACGACCGCCTTTCGAGGCGGAAAGCCCCCTGGAGATGATCTCGATGCATGCCAATCGCGAACCACCCTTGGTATCGAGCCTGATCGACGCTCCGGTGTCCGCTGCGCTCGAAGAGATCATCTCCACCTGCCTGGCCAAAGACAGAGCGGAGCGCTTTCAATCGATCAGTCAGCTTAGCGAGGCGCTTGCGGCGCTCTCGCAGAGCGAGTCGGCCGAAGAGGAGACCCCGGTCGGGAGACGGCCGGGAGCGATTCTCTCGATGGTTGCCGTGGCGGCTCTGGGGGGCGTTTTCATTTCGTTGGCCTGGTTCGGTCTATCGAGAGGCGAGCCCGGGACCACCGGAGCGCGATCGGATGTGAAGCCGGTGCAGAGGGTTCGCATGGCCAGGGAGGCCGCTGGTTTCACCGAGCAATTCAGCTCAAAGCATTTTTCGTTCCGGCCGATAGGCGAAGGCGGCACGCTCAGTGACGCGGAGCTCGAAGAAGTGGCAGAGATGCTTGCAAATGAGAAGTCGATTCTTCTTGACCTGTCGAACTCGGATGTGCACGGACCCGGTCTTCATTTCCTCAGCAAGCTTCCTATCTTTTATCTCAACCTGTCGCAAAACAGTCTTGATCTCGACTGTTTGAACACTCTCCGCTCGTTCAAGCGTCTTCGGATCCTCAAGCTTGCCCAGACCAATCTGAACGACGATGCCCTTGCCGTGATATCCCGGATTCGCACCATCGAGGAGCTCGATCTGGACGGTTGCAGAGGATTTACCGACAGGGGCGTAGCGTATCTCGCGGAACTCCCTGCCGTCCAATCGATTATTTTGAGAAGTACCGCAATCACTGACGACAGCCTCAAGACCCTGGCAGCGATTCCGGAGATCTATTCGATTGTTGTCGAGGATACGATAGTGGGTGATGACGGTCTTGCGAAAATCAGTCATTGCCGGAATATAAAAATGCTCTATTTGCGTAACTGCAAAAATGTCTCTGCCAGGGGATTTGCCCTTATCTGCCGGAACATGCCCTGGCTCACCGAACTGAGCATGGGCGGACCCGGCATCGGTCCGGGCGATCTCGAGCCTGTCGCAGCTCTGAAAGACCTGGAGAATCTCAATCTCTTGAACTGTCGGATCGGGGCGGCAGACCTGAAAGCAATCGGTACTCTTCCGAATCTGGGTGTTCTATATCTTTCGAAAGGGGAGTTCGCCGACCGGGATCTTAAGAGCCTGTACGGCCTCAAGAATATCCGTCATATCGGCTTCTGGGAATGCAAGAATATCACCAGCGACGGTCTTGCCGAATTGAGAGAGCATCTGCCGCGACATACCCGGATTATCTCGGAGACCAGCGACAATTCTCCATTCAATCAGGATGTTGTCGAAATGTTCGCCGATCAGTAAAAATGTTCGCTTATCAGTGAAAAGGTAGACCCGACTGTGAGCCAGGATCAATCTCTCTGCCCGAAATGCCGGAAGGCGGTGACTGCCAGCCAGCCTGCCTCTATTACTCAGTGGCTTTCGGTCTGCCGGTGCGGCTCGGAAGATCTTTTTCTCACCCAGTCTCTATCAGTTCATATTTGCAGCAAGTGCGGCAAGCGGGTCAATCGCGGCAGGCAGGGGACTTTCAGTCAGTATATCTTCAGGCACGATCTGTGCAGCTGTCCGGTGCCTGATCCGGTCCTGTCCGAGGTGGAGGTGGTCGGTCGCGCCTTCGAGGCGGAGACGGATGATGACGATTCGGAAGAGCTTCCCCTCTCGAAAGACGAGTTCCCGGTAAAGCGTTACAAGCCGCTGAAAGTCGTGGGCAAGGGCTCGGCAGGCAGGGTCTATCTGTGCCGGGACCGGCTTCTCAATAAGAAAGTGGCGGTGAAGATGCTCAGCACCCTTTCCGCCGCCGAGCTGCTTGCTTTCCAGGAAGAGGCCCGAGCCCTGAGCAAGCTTCAGCATGCCTGTATAGTTTCTATCCTCGATTTCGGCGCCAGTGAAGGCGGGCTGCCTTACATGGTCCTCGAATATGTTCCCGGTGTCACCATGGAGCAGTATCTCGACGAGCACGGGGCGATGACCGCCGGGGACGCCTGTTTCGTCATGGATCAGGTTTGCCAGGCTCTCGCCTTCGCGCATCGGGAAGGGATCTATCATCGGGACGTGAAACCGAGCAATATTCTTCTTGTGAGCGATGAGGAGAGCGGTCTCGGGGTGCGATTGATCGATTTCGGAGTAGCCCGGGTAAGGCAGGAAGAAGGCCCGCAGGGGCTGGGGCGAACCCTGGCGGGGACACCGGCTTATATGAGCCCGGACCAGGCCAGCGGTCTCGACTTCGATGCCAGGTCCGAAGTCTATAGCCTGGGCTGCGTGCTTTTCGAATTGCTCGCCTGTCGACCGCCTTTCGAGGCGGAGAGCCCGCTCGAGATGCTCTCGATGCATGCCGGCGTCGAACCGCCCCTGGTATCAAGCCTGATCGAAGGATCTGTATCCGGTGACCTGGAGGAGATCATCGCCACCTGCCTGTCCAAAAGCAAAGAGGATCGCTTTCAGTCCGTGGAGGAGCTTCGAGAAGCTCTTATCGCTCTTTCCGGATCTGAAGATGCGGAGTCCGAGCTTCCTGTCCGGAGCGGCTTTTGCCTCAGCCCGATGCTGACGGCTGTGGGAGCGGCACTGCTACTGATACTTCTCGCATCGCTCTGCTATCTGAGCTTCTTGAAGAACTCCGGCAATGATGATTCTGGTGTCTCGCGAACGGCACCACCGGCAGCGGCAGAGAAGCGATCGGCTGTGCGGCTTACCGTCGAAAACACCGACTTCAACGAATTGAGCCCGGACAGGAATGAGATGATCCGACCCATCGGCGAAGGCGGCACCCTCAAGGATGCGGAGCTCGAGGACGTGGCGGAGCTTTTGCGGGGCAAGGAGAAAGTCTTTCTCGATCTCTCGGCAGACGAGATCGACGGATCCGGCCTGCACTTTCTCTCCGATAGCCCGATACACGGCATGCTGCTCTCTCAAAATCGTCTCGATTTGAAGAGCCTCGCGGCCTTGAAGCAATTCGAGCATCTCGAGGTCTTGCGGCTTTCCTATACCAATGTCGATGACGATTCTCTGGAGATCTTCGCCGGTATGAAGTCTCTATCTATCCTCGATCTGGATCATTGCAAGCACGTTACCGACAAAGGAGTCGAAAAGCTTACCGGTCTTCCTGGATTGCAGGCTCTTGCTCTCACGTCCACAGCAATCACCGATAAGAGCGCCGCCTGCTTAAAGAGAATGCCGGCTCTGGAGTTCGTCTTTCTCGAGGGTACTGGAATCACCGATGCCGGTCTGGCTGAGATAGCGGAGCTAAAAAATCTTCGGGGAGTTTTCGTCAGAGGTTGCAATTCGGTCGATGGCGCCGGCGTCGCCATGATCTGCCGAGCTATCCCCCAAATGGAGCGTATGAGCCTGGGCGGTCCGGCACTGAAAGAGGGTGATTTCGTTCCCCTGCGATTGCTCAAGAAATTGCTGGTTCTCAATCTCTACAATTGCAACCTCGGAGCCGAGGATCTCAAGGCTATCGGCACTCTGAAAGAGCTCTCGGTGCTCTATATATCCCACGGTGTTTTCGACGACAGCGCCCTGCCTTATCTCTACGGGCTCAAAAAGCTGCGCTCCATAGGGCTCTGGGAGTGCGATCGGATAACCACGCCGGGTCTTGCCGAATTGCGCAAGCTTCTGACCAAACCGATTCAGATCCTTTCGGACAAGGTCGACAAGTCGCCTCTCAATGAGGATGTCATCGACATGTGGTCGGAAGAATAGATGCCGTTCGAGATGCTTTCTATATAGGAGGCATATGCCTGCTTGACACCTGCCCGGCCTTGCAACGATCATTTCATCTGGTCTTACTTACTATGGCTTGAAAACCACTGTCTTATCTCGTTCCCATTGCAATCATCCTGGTCTTTCTCGCCATGGCGGCGCTCATGTATATGCGCCGTCTATCGGCGCTCCTGGCCCTGCCCATGATGGCTGTGGCGATTGCCGTGATCGGCGGGATTCCGGGTAACGAGATTCTCAGCGAAGTGGTCGGCAAGGGCGCCGTCAAGCTGCACGGCGCCTATACCACCACCATGTTCGGTGCGATTCTCGCCGAGCTCATGAACCGTCATGGCATAGCCAGGGCCCTGGTGCGCTGGGTGGCGGAGTTCGCCGGAGACAATCCCTATCTCCTCAGTGTCGTCCTCACTCTCGTTACGGCTCTCCTTTTCTCTACCCTGGGCGGACTGGGAGCGGTGATAATGGTAGGCACGATTGTCTTGCCGGTGATGCTGAGCATCGGTATCGGCAATGTCACCGCCGGCAGTCTCTATCTTTTCGGGATCAGCCTGGGGGGCATGTTCAACCTGGCCAACTGGCAGCTCTATATCGATGTGCTCGGGGTCGGTCAGGAGCAGATCATCGCCTTTGTAGTCCCCTTCGCCCTTCTGATCGGCCTGGCGGTATTGCTCTTTCTTCTTGTCGAGCTTCGCTCGGCTCGCAACCTGAAGTATTTTGCCGCCGGCGTGACAGCAGCAGCGGCGGCCGGCTGGTTTCTCAGCAACAACTTCAATCCCACCGCTTCGCTGGACAAGACCGGGCTGATGGCAAGCTCTTTCAACGCCAGTGTCTGGGTGCTCGGAGCTCTCTGCGTCTATGCCCTGATCCGGCACAAGCGCAAATCCAGGAGCCTGCCCGGAGCGGCGATGCTGACGCCTCTGGTGCCGCTTCTTCTAGTGCTCTTCTGCGGCTGGGACATCCTGCCGGCTTTCATGGCTGCCATCGCCTATGGTGTGCTCCTCACCTGGCAGAGCGATTCTATAAACCAGCTCACCAGGGCGATCATCGAAGGTATCGCCACGGTGATCCCGGCGGTTTTCCTGATGATCGGCATCGGCATGCTCATCGCCTCGGTGAGCAGCTCTCAAATTAGCGGCGTGATCGCGCCGCTTATCACAGGCGCCATTCCCACCCATGCTTTCATGTATGTCCTGGTCTTCAGTCTTATGGCGCCCCTGGCGCTCTATCGAGGCCCCCTCAGTCTCTGGGGGATGGGCAGCGGTCTGGTGAAAATGATTCAGAACACTACCGCTCTTTCCGGTCAGGCGATCATGGGGATGCTCATGTCGGTGGGTCAGGTCCAGGGGATTTGCGATCCTACGAACACCCATAATATCTGGATAGCTACTTATCTGGGTACCGACACCCATTCGCTTCTCAAGCGCACGATCCCCTACGCGTGGCTGGCGGTGGTGGGCGGTCTCGTTCTGGCCTGCGCTTTCGGGTATGTGCCCCTATGAGCAAGAAAGAAACGAAGAAGGAAACGAAGAAAGATACTCGAACCGTCCGTATAGGTATCGACGTCGGTGGCACTTTCACCCATGCCGTAGCCATCGACGCTTTCAGTCGGGAGATCATCGGCAGCCAGAAAGTGCCCACCACCCACAGTGCCGACCAGGGCGTCGCCCTGGGGATTATCGAGGCTCTGCGCCTGCTTCTCGAGAAGACCGATATCGAGGCAAGCGAGGTCGGTTTCATCGCCCACAGCACCACCCAGGCCACCAATGCCCTGCTCGAGGGTGATGTGGCCCCGGTGGGCATCATCGGTATGGGCAGAGGGGTCAATGCCCTGATCGCCAGGGCGGTCTCCAATCTCGGCAAGATAGAGCTCGCCCGGGACAAGTATCTCGAGACTCATCATGCTTTCATCGACACCGGCAGCCCCATTGAGGGGTCCCGGGTGAAGACCATCGTCGAGAGTCTTCTCGAGCGCGGGGCGAAAGCGATTGCCATCAGCGAGGCATTCTCGGTGGACGACAA
>Ga0226835_1000227_pt1 | contig 88246 bp, 77 predicted proteins | sample LAC_MetaG_1_FD_163627 | JGI IMG/M metagenome (GOLD analysis project Ga0226835, IMG submission 163627) | Anaerobic ammonium oxidizing microbial communities from anammox membrane bioreactor (MBR) in UC Berkley, California, United States -... | ecosystem: Engineered > Bioreactor > Anaerobic >... | reverse complement strand
TTCTTTTAGGAGAGATTTTCTCACACTGGTAAACACCGTGCGACTATCCCTGGTAAACATCGTCCGATCATCCCTGGTAAACATCGGGCGACTATCTCTGGTAAAGTCTACCCCGGTCAGTGACAACACCCCCTCTCCAACGCGTTGGAGAGGGGGCCGGGGGGTGAGGGGGTTTTGATAGCTAAAAGGTTAAAGCTCAAAGCTCAAAGCAAGAAACCAGAATTGGGATGCCCTCTCAAATGTTGGAAAATGCATGCCCCCCCTCTCCAGAATCTGGAGAGGAGGCCGGGGGGTGAGGGGGTTTTGGTAGCTCATAGCTGATCGCTCATGGCTGATGGCGGTATTTGATTGACCTCACAAACGATGGAGAATTCATGCTCCCCCTCTCCAACGCGTTGGAGAGGGGGCCGGGGGGTGAGGGGGTTTTTCAAGCTCCAGAGGTGACACTTTGGCATATTTAGATATTCATTCATTTGTCGAATGAAGTTCTGATATCAATTTGCTTTCAAAAGTAAATTTCGAAAGGCTCCATCTACACTAATCCTTGTGCAACCCGGGCATGCGATCATCCGATAGTCCGTAAAGAAAGCCATCCGGGGCGCGGAAGTTCGTCCAGGCGTGCTTGTCTGCCACATAGACCGGGCCAACAAACTCCACCCCACGGGCTTCCAGTTCTTTGCGAGCTGCGTGCACATCCTCCACCAAGAATTCAGCTTTCGGGCCTTCTAGTTCTTCCAATTCAGGCTGCCTGGCAATGATGCCCGACGCCATAATCTCAAATGCATCTCCGTTCGGTAAGCGGAATACGACCATATTCGGAATGGTGAGGACTTGATTGAGTCCCAATTTTTCCGCACAAAAGGTCACCATTTCATCGAAATTCTGTGTACGTGTGCCTAACCAGGCAATCCCTTTAATTTCCATGTAATCCTCCAATGTAGTGATGATGTTTCAAAGTAGTATAGCACTTTACCATAAGGGATAAAAGTGCAAAGTTAAGTGATGGAAAGAAAAATATAACAACTTTCAGAAGTGTTTTTAACTTTTTTATTAAATTACCTGGTATTAACCCGAAATTCCAGATAACCAAATGGGAAAATAGCATTCGAATAAGGTTTACATTATGTTACTTCTTTGTTACTGGATTGAATAACACTTTGATTAATTGAAAATTAAGTTACAATAAATTTTACTTATGCCTTCTAATTCGACTTAACTACTCAGCAGGTGGAAAAATATGAGAAGAGCCGTGTCAATGTCTAGCTTTTTCAACAGCTTACCTATCAATATCAGAGGGAAGATCACCATTCCATACCTTATTTTAGGAATAATTCTGATCATTGTTGCAGCTTTTTTGATGATGCAAATAGTTTTTGACACGATAGAAGAGCGGTTTAACAATCAGTTAATAGAGGCAGGCATTCTGGCTTCTGAAAGAATGGTCGTTGAAGAAAACCAAATGTTAAAAGTTTTACGTTTGCTGGCATATAGTGAAGGGGTTCCGGAAGCCCTTGCAGAGCATGACCCTGAGCAATTAAGAGCGCTAACATTTGGAAATATTGTTAATCAACGCCAATCCGCAGTCGTTTTTCTGGACATGCAAGGGAATATTGTATTGTCCGCTTTTCATATTCAGGGTGGTAACATTGAAGAATATGAGTTTTTAACTGGTGGGGAAACCAACTTCAAGGATGAACCATTTGTACAGGCAGTCATGCACGGAGAAATTGATGAACAAGGAAATAAATATTCAGGTTACCTGACAACGGATTATGGCGACTTTTTCTTCATATCAGGGCCAGTATTTAATGAAAAAGACCAGGAAGTTGGTATTTTATTGGTTGGAAAATCCCTGGTCGAACTGGCAAAACAAATCAGGGAAGAAACACTTGCCCAGGTTACTTTGTATAATTTTGCAGGTAAACCTCTGGCCAGTACTTTTTCTACTCCCAATGAATTAAATCGTGATGACATAGAAAAAATACTAGACACTCAAAATGAATCCACTCTGGTCCAATCAAATAGCCGGCAAGTTGAAGTTCGCAACATTGATTATCGTGAAATATTTCCAGTCTGGGAAGTACGAGATGGGCTTGATCTCGGTGTGATGGGGATAGCCCTGGGTGAATCTTTTTTAGTGAGTACAACCAGAGTGACTCGAATTCAAATTGCTGTCTTATCAGTACTTTTGTTCTTTTTGGTGATCTTCATTGGAGTAAGCCTGTCCCGCCTAATCACCAGACCCATTCATGACCTGGTTCAAGCGCTGAAACGAGTAATGGGTGGTGATTTGAATATTCAGGTTACTCCGTCCAGCAAGGATGAAATTGGAGAAATGGCTGTCACTTTTAATGAGATGATTTCCAGTATTCGTGATTCGAATAATAAGATTATTGAATCATATGACAGCACTCTGGAAGGTTGGGCGAGAGCTTTAGACCTGCACAATAAAGAAGTCAAAGGACATACCGATCGAGTCATAGAATTAATGGATAAATTTTGCCGGGAACTCGGATTTAGCGAAGAAAGACTGGTGCAAATTCGAAGAGGAACCCTGTTACATGACATCGGAAAAATGGGGATTCCAGATCAAATTTTAAATAAAAACGGAAAACTCTCATCAGAAGAATGGGGTATCATTCGTAATCATCCGACAAATGCTTATGAAATGTTGAAAGATATCCAATTTTTACAACCTTCTCTCAATATACCTTATTGTCATCATGAAAGATGGGATGGTCTAGGGTACCCACGAGGATTAAAAGGCAAAGAAATTCCCATTGAAGCCAGAGCTTTCGCCCTGGTTGATGTTTGGGATGCGATTACAAATGATCGCATCTATCGCAAAGCTATGAGTAAAGAAGAAAGTATTCAAACAATTATCAACGGCAAAGGGATCCTATTCGACCCTGCCCTTACTGATCTATTTTTAAGGATTATCAGTTAGTTATTTAGTTTTTATGGAAAATATTTCGATTAAGCCTAAAACTACTTTGAAATCCATCTGGGAGGTTGGGATTCCTCTTGTTTTCCTGATCCTAATATTAATACTTGGTCGAAATTTAATATTTTCATTATTAAATCGAAATAGTAAATTTACTTCATTGGAAAGATCCATACACGCTATGGAAATGGCTGATTATAGTGCTGAAATTCCGGAGAAAAAAGTCCCTGCTGTTGATATCAACATTATTCGTGAAGTTCTTTTAGACGAAAAAATCAGTCAGGAGGAAATTGATCGTCGTATTGGTATTGTGATGGATCAATTAAGTAATCCGGTACCGGTTTTATTAGTCAATGGACATTCACCAACCCAGATGGCTGCAGAAATTCAGAATCCTCCCGGTGGATTACCACCGGGAACCCCAGCCGATAAGATTGTATCTCCTGGTCAACAAGAGACCGTTGAGGTACTTACTCCAAATTCAACCACAAGACCACAGTTAACAACCGTCAACCCTACCCTGGCAGCTACCGGTACTGCCCGCATAAATCCTACACTTAAAATAACCATAACACCCACCCGCACATCCGTGGCATTATTCACTGCTACCTGGTCGCCAACCGCGAGACTCACTAATCAACCCTTCCCGACCAACACATTAATCCCGATTGCCACCCAAACTCCCACTTCAGGGAATAGGCCCATTATTACACCAACATCTACTCCTACTAAAACCCCAATTCCCACGCTAACTCACACCGCAATTCCTACGTTTACTCCAACTGCGTCGCCCACTTATACTTCTACGCCAACGAATATTCCTACTTTTACACCAACGCCAACTGCTACCCCCACAGCGACGCCTACTCAGACCTTCACCCCAACGAATACACCTACATCTACCCCTACAGCAACGCCTACTCATACCTCCACCCCAACGAATACACCTACATCTACCCCCACACAGACGCTTACTCAAACCTTTACCCCCACGTGGACATCGACTTCTACGCCTACTTTTACGTTATCACCATCTCATACCCCCACCCTAACACAAACCCCTACACCGACTTCAACTCCCAATAATGCTTGTGTTGCTTACCCAGATACAGGATTCCTGGCTGCCAAAGATACTTTTGTTGACAACACAAATGCAAATAATTCTTACGGAGGTAGTTCTGAAATAATTACCCGAAAGGTGTCCGGAGATAGCAATCCCCATTTGTATGGATTGTTTTATTTCGATTTATCTTCAATCGCACCGAATAGCACAATCGAAAGCGCATATCTCTATCTCACAACTACTAACTCTCTGGAAAACCCAATATATTTTTATTTAGCGACCAGCTCATGGGATGAAACAGTCAGTTGGAGTAATAGACCCAACTACAATTCATCTGTTATTGGCGGTGGAAACGTTGCCAATGTCAATTGTACTCAGGTATTTAGTCTGAACAAAGCAACGATCTCCAATTGGGTTAATAAGCCTGCTAATAACAACGGGATTTATCTAATCCCTGCAGAACACGATTCAAATTTAGGAGAATTAATTTTCTCGAGCCGGGAAGGGGCTTTCCCTCCGATTCTGGTGGTTAACTTTATCTCCAGTCAATAATTTAAAGCGGTTTAAAACTCCCCTCAAAACTTAATTCTTCCTGAACGCCGCTTCTTCAATATATGCCAGACTCTGGTGGCGGAAGTAGGTGTTGTAAAGTTCGGCGTAGTGACCTCTGGCGGTCATTAACCCGTCGTGGTTACCCTCTTCGATGATGCTGCCTTCCCGCATGACGATGATGCGATCGGCGGAGCGCACAGTCGAAAGGCGATGAGCGATCAGAATGGAGGTCGTTTGCGCCATGATTAGGTTAAGAGCCTGCTGGATCTGCCATTCGGTGAAAGGATCGATGCTGGCGGTGGCTTCGTCCAGGATGAAGATGGCTGGCTTCTGCACCAACACACGCATCAGTGATACCAGTTGTCGCTGCCCCATCGATAGCCGTGCGCCGCGCTCCCCCACCTCGGTATACAGGCCATTCGGCAAAGTTTCCAGCCATTCCCCCTCACCAATCATGTGAGCAATTTTCTCCACCTCGGTTGGATTGACCAGCGAGCAGGTATAACAGATGTTGTCCAGAACGGTGCCGGAGAAAAGGAAGGGCGATTGCGAGACAATTCCTAATTTGCGCCGGTAACTGTTAAGATTGAAAGAGCGGATATCCAGATTATCGATCAGAATTTGGCCGGATTGAAACTCATAGAAGCGGGCAATCAGCCGGGCAATGGAGGATTTACCCGCGCCAGTATGCCCAACCAATGCCACCGTTTCTCCGGGTTGAATATGCAGGTTGAAATCCTGTAAAATCGGTTCAGTATCTTTGTAATGGAAGTTCAGGTTCTGGAATTTAATCTCGCCCTGTAAATACGGGGCTTCGCGATCATCGGTCTGCACCACATGCGGGTCGGCATCGATCAGGGCAAAAACACGTTCAGCGGAAGACAGACCATTTTGCACGTTTGTCCAGAATGTAGCCAGGTTCATGATTGGGTGTAAAAAGCGATCCAGACTGAGAATGAAGAGGTACCAGGCACCGGCTGTGACAATCCCCTGGACGGTGGTGATACCACCGGAATACACCAGCAGTGCAGTAACAATTCCCCCGATCATGTTTAAAGTAGGGAAGACAATCGACAGCACCAGTCCGCGGTTGATATTGACTTTGTATGAAACCTGGTTGGCTTTGTCAAAAATCTCAAAAATAGAGGCTTCCTGGCGGAAATTCTTGGCCACTGCGATCCCACTGACTGTCTCTTTAATCGTCTGGTTGACCTCTGCCATAGCACGCATTCCCTCGCGGGTAACTGTGCGCGCCAGTTTGCGATAGAGCATGGTCAAAAAGAAGATGATCGGGATCAGGGCGAAGAGAATCAAACTCAGGCGCCAATCGATATTGACCAACACCACCGCCAGGATAAGCGATTCGATGATTTGCGAAGAGACATCCGTCACCAGCGAAACCAGTTCGCCAAACTGCATCGTATCCGAGGTGATACGTGAGGCAATCCGCCCGGAGGAGTATTGATCGTAAAAAGAGAGATCATGCCCGGTAGACGCTTCAAACGCCTGGGTAGCCAGATTGACCAGCAAGTTGGCAATCACGCGGACGGTTAACCGCCGGCGGATGTAGTTCATCAACCAGCTCACAAAACTGGCGACCATAATCGCCACTGCGATCAGATAAATCATCCGAATTTCAGGATTCTCCCCCAGCATATCCAGCCCGCGGGAAACGATCAGCGGTTGGAGGGCATCACTGCCGGAAATCACCAGGGTAGCAGCGACGATAACCAGCAGCCGCTTGATATAAGGTCGGAAATAGGTCAGGATCCGGGCGGTTAATTGTCGGTCTGTGTATTTTCGATCATATTTTTCAGCGTTTAATCCTGCAAAAAATCCCATAAATTCTTTCTCAAATTAAAAAATTGGTTTCCTCTTACTCACTAAAAATCCGGCGATAGGCTTCCGAAGTTTTCATCAACTCTTCATGGGTTCCGGCTGCCACCAGCCGGCCGCCACGCAGCACCAGGATCTGATCCGCCCAGCGAATCTGCGAGAGACGATGGGTGATGATGAAGGTCGTGCGACCTCTGGCCGCTGCGTAAATGGCACGTTGAATCTTATCCTCAGTCTCGGAATCGATGGCAGAGGTGGAATCGTCCAGGATCAAAATATGCGGGTTGGTCAGAAAAGCGCGTGCCAAAGCCAAACGCTGGCGCTGACCGCCCGAGAGCGTGACCCCGCGTTCCCCAATCACAGTCTGGTACCCTTCGGCAAAGGTTTCGATAAATTCGTGGGCCTGCGCTTGCTTGGCAGCCTGAATGATCTCCTCCAGGCTGGCATCTGGCTTGCCGAAGGCGATATTTTGGGCGATGGTTTGCGAGAAGAGAAAGATATCCTGCTCGATGATTGAAATCTGTTGGCGCAAGACTTCCAGATCCCATTCGCGCACATCGACGCCATCTACCAGCACCTGCCCGCCGGTGACGTCATAAGTGCGATTGATCAGGCGCATCAGCGAGGTTTTTCCGGAGCCGGTCTGCCCGACAATCGCTACCGTTTGCCCGGGTTGAATGCTGAAATTAATCCTCTCTAGGATTGGGTCATTGTCCTGATAGGCAAAGGTTACATTCTTAAATTGCACAGCCCCGCGCATGATCTGCCCGTAGCCACCTTCATTCTGATCCAGATCGGTTTTTTGATTGATCATATCCAGAATACGTTGTGCGCCGGCATATCCCAGAGCAATCCGGGAATAAGCCCACATGGATGCGAAAACCGGGAAACCGAGCATGGACAACAAACCGAAATAAGCGACCACCGCGCCTACATCAATGACTCCCTGGCGGTAGAGCAGCATGGCGTGTAATAGTCCTGCTGCCATCGCGATTCCCAGCAAGAGCAGCGGTAGAAAGCGGGCTTCCACATCCCCCTGCCGCACCATGAAATCGCGATATTGGTTGATGTTTTTCCCGAAACGTTCAATTTCCTGCTCCTCCTGCGCGCTGCCTTTGACAATCTCGATCCCATCCAATGCTTCTGCCAGGCGGGTATTGAGAAGTCCAAAGGAAGCCCGCACCTGGGCAGTGATAGGACCTAAAGAAGCCAGGTAATGCCACAGAGCCAGCCCATAGAGCACAATAAAAATGGAGGGCACCCAAAGAAGCTGGGTACTGTAACGCCCGGCAAACAACAAGGGCATAAAAAGGAAGTTGAGCGAACCAATGACCACATTCCAGCCCGGGCTGAACATATAATTGAACTCGCGTACATCATTGGTGGCGCGTGCCATCGTATCCCCAATCGGCTGGAGGTTGTGGAAGGTCATGCTTTTCCCCAGCAAATTGGTGTATAGTTCGTAACGCACCTCGCGTTCAACCCGCTGGGCGGTAAATTCAAAACCATAATTACGCGCCAACTGCAAAACCCCACGAATCACCTGAGAGCCAGCCATCAACCAGGCGATCTGCCCCAGGCGTTTCAGATCCACGTGACCGGAAAGGACGATATCGAATGCTTCTCCAGTCAATATCGGGACAGCCGCCATCATGGCTGCATTGCCAAAAGCGCCAATTAAGGCGATCAAAATAGGCAGCCATTGATGAATGGTGTGCGACCAGATCCAACGGATGGTTCCTCGCTTGTCAGTGGCGTAATGCTCGGGGATACGAAATTCTGCTGATGCTTGCACAAGCTAAGTATAATGCGAAAAATCTATTTATAAAAGAATAAAGAATCAATGTGGAAGGTGGAAACTTTTTATCGGCCGCTGCATTTAAAAAAGCCATCCCGTGACGTGCTGACCGCATTCAGAAACCCGGAAAATAGTCATTTGTATTTGGAAGGCACGCATTCGGATCTGGTGCACCCCGCCTGGTTCAACCCAGCAAGTCGCTATGCACAACCACCCATCCAATTCATCATTTTTCCGCATTATCTTCCAAAAGGTGAGTTACTCTGGCAGCCACTCAGCCAGGCCGAAATAGGATTGGAATTGGCACAATGTTTAATCAATGCTAGAAATCTTCCTGGGTATGGCTTTACAGAAATTGCCAGGATTGCCAGAATGGCACCCGCCGTAAAATTTACCTATTCATCCTTTAACCAAATTGAACCACTCATCCAGAACCTAAAAGATTCATTGTAAATGTTAATATTATTCCTTGTAACCAGAGAAGTGAATCATCAAGGGTTAGGATAAGCCTCTTCCGTGGGATCAAGCGTTAATGTATCAACCGGTGGTGGATACCCAGGAGTTCCCACTGCGGGTGTCGTAATCACACCAGCGGGCTCTGGTTTCGGGAACCATTCATCATAGACACCCGGCTGCATTGTCCATTGGCTGATGCCAGTCTCCAAATCGCGCACAAAATCCAGAAGAATTGTCCCGTTTTTATCTTTAACCCGTAAATGGCAGATAGCCAATCCGAGGTCAAGTTCTTGATTTTCTTCAAATAATTTAAAAAGTGAGTGCAAAAAGCCTGGTAAATCCTGATTAACCGCTTCCAAATCCTGCCCGGTCACTTCCAAAATCAATGTACGACCACCGCCATTGATCTCGGAGTTTGAAAAAACATCCTGATAATCCTTGATTAGGTTTCCAAAATTTAGCCTTTGATCAATTAAGGAGATCGTTGTTTCAAGATCCGTTTCCGGATATTTTCGGTTCGTTGTTTGATTTAAATCAGAAGCATAGACCGCGGAAGTATCTTTTAGAATGGTTTTCCCGTTTTGATCAATTAAATGGATCGTATATTGATCCAGATGGATCCCGATTCTTTTCGCTTGGGTTGCCTGCCGGCGGGTCATCACCAGATTCCAAATATCATCCACATGAATATTTTCATCCGCTGATTTGCTTTGCAAAGTTATTTCGATCCGATAGGGTTGTTGTTGGACTGTTTTTACTGCAACGACCGGTATTCCCAATTGTTGTAACCGGTATTCCAGATCACGCGTGTTTTCTCCCTGCCCATATACTTTCACGAAAATTGTGCCAGCAAAAACAAGAATCAAGGTGAACAAAAAGAAAAGAAGAGTTTTTTTGTTTCTCATACTATTTTCCTGTTATTTATTATTAATCAACAATTTATTATCGCTGAACCGTTGGTAGAAAAATATCGAAAGTATCTAACCTGTAGGTTCGAAAAAAAGAATCGCTATAAATGTCTACTTCATAAGGAAAGTCTTTATGCCAAATAATTGGAGGTTGCATTATTCTCCATGTATAATTAGATGCATCTAAAAATTCTACATCATTAAATAATGTATCTAAAGAATTAAAATTACTTCCATGAATCTCTGATTTTGCCATGCCTATTATTGATGATGAATGTAATGATGTGACACAAATTCTCTGGAATCCGTCAGTAAAAGCACACCATTGATTATCATTTTCCTTGTTTATTTGATAATGAACATATACACCTCTAAGGTGGGAGGAAAAATTATCATTTATATAATAAATCTGGTTTGGTGAATTGTAATTTTTACAATATTCTACATATTGCTTAGGATTCCATTCAAAATCCGAATAATAATGCCATCCAGCTTGAATCCAGCTAATTCCACCAGAATCTTCTTGATAGGAAGACACCCAATTACTTAATCCCTCCGAGAAAATTGTGATTATTGAGGGAGATCTGATATAAGCCCTAACTCCAAGGACACCAGACTTCTGCGAGCCGGCATACCAATTAGCATTAACCTCTGATACTGCAAAAAAAATAATGAATAATAAAATGAAAAAATTAATAATAAGCCCAAAAACCTTTCTCATTTACTATTCCTTTTATTATTCATTACTTATACTTATTATACCATATTTGTAACAAAATATAATTATCATCTTTTATTAATTACACGATCAAATAAAGTTTTCACTAGCAGAAGAAATGCGAAAAATCAAAAAGAATATGAAATTTGAGAAATGTTCTTCAAAACTTATTATTCGCAGATTCGTTTACCAAGAACAATCCTTTTTATGTCTCCGTTTATCAAATTTTCTAAGAATGAGATAATAGCAATCAACATAAAAAAAGAAAAATGGATTAAATGCTTGTGTTAGAGATTGCTATTGCTCTTATCCCCTGATTAAATAAAAGAAAATTATCAGAAATATAATACAATAGACCTATGATTCAATCGATTTATTACCTGAATGGGAAAATAAAAACCGGTCTCACCCAGGCAGAGATAAAAGAGATTCTGGAACAGAACCAGGGTGTCCTATGGGTGGATTTGAATCAGACAACCACCGCAGAGAGCCTGAGCATCCTGCAGGATTTGTTTGGGTTTCACCCTCTTGCGGTGGAAGATGCGCTGGAAGAAGTGCATGTGCCCAGGGTGGATGATTGGGGCGAGTATCTCTATTGTGTCTTGCATACTATCCGGTTCGACCTCACCCAGGAAGAACCCATGCAAACAAACGAGCTGGATGTATTCCTGGGGAAACATTACCTGGTCACCTATCAAAGTTCATCGATCCCGGTGATTGCCAAAGTCTGGGAAAGCGTCCAGCGCGATACTCGCTTCTTGCAACGCGGCGCCGATCATCTCTTTTACAAACTGGCAGACGACCTGGTCGGGGAAACCCTGCCGGTGGTCGATCAGATGGATGACGCTATCGACTCAATCGAAGATTTGATGTTTGAATCCACGAATCAGGAGTTGTTGGAAAAAATATTTACCCTGAAACGCGCGCTTTTACATCTGCGCCGGATCCTCATGCCGCAGCGCGAGGTCTTCAATAAGCTGGCGCGAGATACCGATCAGGTCATTGACATACAGGAAAGGGTTTTCTTTCGGGATATCTATGACCATCTGGTGCGGCTGTATGACATATCCGAAAGCCTGCGCGATTTGATCAGCAGTGTACTGGACACTTATTTATCAGTGGTCAATAACCGCATGAACGATGTGATGAAAACACTAACCATTATCACTACCCTGTTTATGCCTATTTCCTTCCTGACCGGTTTCTTTGGGATGAACTTCTTCGCCGCTGAACCGCCTCTGGAAGGCTGGACTTCGCATCCTTCTTTCTTCGTCGTTATGGCTATTTTTATTTTGCTGCCTATTGCTATGTTCATCTGGATGCGTAGTCGCAAATGGATGTAACCCCAGGAGTACTTTTTATGAATGACCAGAAATTATCCAATAACGCCAAAAAAGTCCAGACCGCTCTGGCAACCTTTGGGCTCGATTTAATCATCAAGGAATTTCCAGAATCCACCCGCACCGCCCAAGAGGCTGCCCAGGCGATCGGCTGCCAAGTGGAACAGATCGTGAAATCGCTCATCTTTCAGCGCCAGCCCAGCGGCAAAGCGATTCTGATCGCAGCTAGCGGTGCCAACCGGGTAAACGAAAAACGGATCAAAGAAATTCTGGGGGAGAAAATTATAAGAGCAGATGCCGATTTCGTCCGCCAGGTGACCGGCTTCCCGATCGGTGGCGTACCCCCGCTGGCGCATGCCCAGCCCATTGAATGCCTGATCGACCAGGACCTGCTGCAATATGAGGAGATCTGGGCTTCAGCTGGCACTCCCAATGCAGTCTTTTGCCTGCAACCTCAGCATTTGGTATTGATCACCAACGGTCGTGTTGAGAAGATCACCTGAGCCTTTTTATCCTGAAAATATGAATTTTGCCTTAATCATGGCAAAAAACATTTTACAAAGGAACAAAAACAGGTAAAAACACTTGTAAATCTAAGCGTTATCCTCTATATTAAAAAAAGTACAGATGTGAATTCTGACTTTCTTCCTTCCAGGTAAAACTTGGAATGCAAGAAAACCCCCAATTTGAAAAGGAGATATTCTATGGATTTTGAAGGGTATTGTGTAAAGTGTCGAACAAAAGTCCAGGTAAAGGGCGGAACGGTAAAAGAGACAGGCAATGGTCGCAAGATGGTGCAGGGAACTTGCCCGCATTGCGGCACCAAGGTGTCCCGTTTTCTTTCCAGCAAGTAAGTAGATTTGTTTTACCAATAACAAAGTGATTCGAAAGCAACTTCGAATCACTTTGTTTGTGTAAAGGGGTAACCCCAGATTTGGTGCGATGTTTATTACCTTTGGTGCGCTGCACTTAGGGATACAGAATTTACATTAGAATGGACAATTAACACCATTAACCCAGAACCCAAAAGTGCGGTGCACCTAGACCCTACAACAGAGTCAAAAGTCCTCACCAACTTTGGATCTTATCAGATATCCAACGAATTCAGATATTTTCTGACATTATTTGGAACTTTTTCACTTGTTGAATCTTCCATCACAAAATCTCGATATTCTTTCCCATTCAAAAAATACTCATGAAAGAAACCTTCATCAAATAAAGTACCAGTTCTTAATTTTAAGAATTCGCGGTAATTCGAGTATTCCCAATCTTCTGGAGTCGTCACCAACCCAGCTTTCATTGGATTCATGTGGATATATTTACATAAGTAAGCCAAATAGGAATCATCTTCTATCATTTTTACACGATAAGAATTTTCAAATAATGTTCCTGAATAAGAATAGCTCTGATTGTAAGCCTTGGTATAGCTATTAAAGACGCGTTTGGGTAACAATCCTGCTGGAAAATCCCCATCCTGCCTGACCAATAGATGGTAATGATTTGGCATCAAACAATATGCAACTATAGAAATTTTAAGGTCTTTTGAATATTTTTTGATGTTCTGAATGGTGTATAGATAATTCGAATGTTCTTTGAAAATCTCCTGTTTATGAGCTCCTCGATTGTAGATATGATAATAAAATCCAGGGAGAAATTCTGGCCTCCGATTCGTCATGGATTCTCCTTTTTGTAGCCAGTAGTTAAATTTAATTTTGATTAAAGAGAAGTTGAAGGATCGTGTCAAGCGGAAATGAGTATCGAATAGTTAGAGATTTATGACATCATACTTAAACCGATGATTCTGGTTTTGGTGAAATGTTTATGACGTTTGGTTACACTTGGGGATGAGAAATTTTCATCGAACTGGACAATTATCATTAACAATCCGGAAACCAAAAGTCTGGATCAAGGTGCGGTGTTTATGACCTTTGGTACGCTGTTTATGACCTTTGGTGCGCTGCACTTAGGGATGAGGAATTTTCATCGGACTGAGCAATTAACATTATTAACCCGGAAACCAGAAGTGCGGTGCACCTAGACCCTAACCTCTATTCGAAAGGGATAGTTCCTCTAGGTGCACCGCACTCTTGGTATTGTGATCATCAGAAGCCCATTCCAAGATTGGAATTTTAGGTCAATCCCTAAGTGCAGCGCACCCTGATATCAAAAATAAACCAGACCCGTGATTGACAGATTTTTCCAATGATCATCAAATGTCCAATGCACCTTTTTTGGCCCTACATTTGGTGCGGTGCACTTAAGGATTAACCTTCTACTCCTTTTTGCGGATAAGGGCCGGTTAATCACAAAACCAAAAGTGCGCTGCACCTTTAGTTTCTCGATTAATAATCAAAATTTGCAAACCAGGAATTAATGTTAACCCCTACGTGTAACCTGAAGGTAATAAATCCCGAACTAAATATCTCTGTCAACTGTAAACTGTAAACTGTAAACTTTATTCCATTTTCGATTATAATAAATAAGGTAATCTAAATTACTGTAATTGTAATTATATTAAACGAACCATGTTTATCCACCGCTCCTCCGAACTCGTCCTCCTCGAACGCCTTTATTCCTCCAACCCGGCGGAGATTTTCCTCCTTTCCGGGCAACACGGAGTCGGGAAAACCAGCCTGCTGGCGCGCTTCTGTGAGGGCAAGAAAGTCATTTTCCATGTCTGCGATCTGGAAACCGAGCTCTCTGCCCGCACAGCTCTATCTGCAGAAGTCAATGCTTTCCTCATTGAAGATGATCGGATACACGCAGTTTACCCCACCTGGGATGAGATCTTTCAAGCTTTTGGAAAGGCAGCCAGCTCAGAACGCCTGATTGTAGTACTGGATGAATTCCAGAACCTGGTCGCTGCTCACCCGGCTATCCTTACCGCCTTGCAATCTGCCTGGGAACAGTTTCTTAAGAACTGGAATCTCCTGTTAATTCTAAGCAGCTCCGATGCCGGGTTATTGGAAAATCTTGCGCAAGTATTCCAAACCCAATCCCCCGGCTCCCTCATCACCCTATCACATTTGGCGCCTTTCTCTTTTAAAGAAAGCCTGCCCTTCTTTAAAGATTACCTGGATTATGACCAGGTACGAACGTACGCAGTTTTCGGAGGTATGCCTGCTTATCTCAATCCGATCGACCCTAACTCCCTCCTTTCGGACAACATCTTCAACCTGATCTTGCAGCGCACCTCATACCTATACGCAGAACCACGTTTGACCCTGCAGCAGACCTTGCGTGAGCCGCGTCTTTATTTCGCTATCCTGCAGGCTATCGCTTTTGGAATTACCCGCTTGCGTGAGATCCGGCAGGTAACCGGAATTGAAAACGCGCATGTATATCTGGACAACTTACGCCAATTGCAGATTGTCGTGCGCACAGCACCAGTAACCGAATCGCAACCCCAGCAGAGCCGCATGGGGCGCTACCATATTAAGGATCATTTCCTGCGCTTCTGGTTCCGCTTCGTTTTCCCCAATTATTCCCTGCTGGAACTCGGAGAGGGAAAACTGGTGCTGGAAAAGTACATCCTGCCGGAGCTGGATACTTTCGTCGCCCCAATGTTTGCGGATATCTGCCAGGAATACTTTCAGGAACTTGGGTTTTCCGGACGATTACCTTATCATCCGCACGTCATCGGGAAATGGTGGAACAATCAGGCAGAAATTGACCTGCTATTACTGGGGGATGAAACGATCGAGTTCGTGGTCTGCGATTGGAGCGTACATCCAGTCGGGACGACTCATCTGGCGGAACTGGAACGCAAGGCGGAGCTGTTGCGGCCGAATTTTCCCGGGCACCAGATCCATTATGGGATGTGTTCCCGCTCTGGTTTCACCCGCCAACTGGTAGATAGCGCCCACCAACGCGGGGATATCGGTTTGCATCCTCTGAAGAGAATAATTAATGACTGAAAGGCGGAAGGAGAAAGGGATATAGTTTAAAGTTGAAAGTCAAGAGTTGACTGTCAACTTTAAACTCCTTTCCTCTTTCACTTTTAGCCAATTCTCCTCTTGACAATCACTTAACACCTCTATATAATTCAGCGGTCTTAATTATTAAGGAGGTTTATGTCTCAACCGCTCGAAAAAACAATGCAAGCCTGGATGAGTCTCAACATGCGCAACTCGCTAGGCAACTTTATGCGCTTTGCCAAAGAAAAGAATTTTTCTTTACCGCAATTGAGCGCTTTAATCCATCTTTCCCAAAATGATGAATGCAATATCTCTGGGTTAGGTTCTGAGTTCGGGGTCACCAACGCGGCCGCCAGTCAGTTGCTGGAGAAAATGGTACAGCAAGGACTGGTGAAACGCAGCGAGGACCCGCAGGATCGCCGCCACAAAATCCTGGAGTTGACCGCTGAAGGGAAGCAAATAGCCAATGAAGGCCTTCATGAGCGCAACAAATGGCTCTCTAACCTGATCGCTCTGCTAAGCAGCGAAGAACAGGAACAGGTGAACAGCGCTTTACGATTAATAATCGAACGGGCTTCCTTATTGGACGACCCGAAAAATATGGAAAAGAAAGCAACTGAAAAGAGTACACTGAACTATGCTTAAATTATTCCCCTACATCAAGAAATATTACGTCATGATCCTTGCTTCCATCTTGTTGCTCTTTCTGCAGGCCAATGTCGACCTAACCCTGCCGGATTATCTCTCCCGGATTGTCAACATTGGTATTCAACAAGGCGGGGTGGACACCTCTATTCCGCAAGCAATGCGGGAAAACTCTTTTAACGAGATTCAATTGTTCCTATCTACCGATGATGTCGAAACGGTGACCAATGCTTACCATCTGGTGCAGCCTTCCGACCCTGGCTATGCTGATCTGGCCATGAATTATCCTAACAGCGCCAACCAGCCGCTGTATGTTCTCAAACCATTGGATAAGGCTCAGCTTGATCAATTAACTCCTATCATCAGCCGAGGATTAACCACTGTGAACTTCATGCAGCAAGCGGCCAGTAATCCCGAAGCGGCTGCCAGTCTGGCAGAACGCCTGGGGTTTGACCTCTCACAATTGCCAAAAGGGATGGACCTGTTTACAGTCCTCAAGAATTTCCCTGCGCAACAGCGCTCCGGGATGGTGTCTGCCATTCAAAAACAATTCGATACGCTGGGAAGCAGCATGATCCAGCAGATGGGAATTGCGGCGGTCAAGGCTGAGTACGAAGCTCTGGGTGTCGATACTACCAAACTACAAAGCAATTACATCTTACGCACCGGCGGCATTATGCTGATCCTTTCATTGATTTCGGCCACAGCCACGATCTCGGTCGGTTTTCTCTCCGCCCGCGTGGCAGCCGGTGTTGCCCGGGATTTGCGTGAATCAGTCTTTGTACGTGTCACCAATTTTGCGAAAGCTGAGATCGAAAAATTCTCAACAGCATCGCTGATAACCCGCTCCACCAATGACATCACCCAGATTCAGATGGTAACGATGATGATCATCCGCATGGTCTTTTTCGCTCCAATTATGGGTATCGGTGGGATTATCCGCGCGCTGGATAAAGCCCCTTCGATGTGGTGGATCATTGCGGTCATGGTGGCAATTCTTCTGGCGATCGTTCTCTCGGCTTTCACAGTCACATTGCCGCGCTTCAAGATCATTCAAACCCTAATCGATAATCTCAACCGCGTGATCCGCGAGAATTTAAGCGGGATGATGGTGGTTAGGGCTTTCAATCGTCAGGATTTTGAGGAAAACCGCTTTGATAAAGCCAATCGCGACCTGACCAGCAATATGCTCTTTGTCAGCCGAGTGATGGTGATCATGATGCCCCTGATGATGTTCCTGATGAGCGCAGTCTCCCTGCTGGTGGTCTGGGTCGGTTCGCATGAAGTCGCCCAGGCGCAAATTCAGGTGGGCGATATGATGGCCTTCCTGCAGTACACCATGCAGATCTTCTTCTCATTTATGATGATGTCTTTTATGTTTATCATGCTCCCACGTGCTTCAGCCTCCGCGGAACGGATTGTCGAAATCCTTGCAACCCAACCCAGCATTGTGGACAAGCCAGTCGTCAGCCATTTTCCCGAGCCTTTCAAAGGTGTAGTAGAGTTCAATAATGTTTCCTTCCATTACCCGGATGCCGAAGAGGATGTGCTGCATAATATTTCCTTTAAGGCCTGCCCGGGTGAAACCACCGCTTTTATCGGCACAACCGGTTCTGGAAAATCGACCATTGTCAACCTCATCCCACGCTTCTTCGATGTGACCGGCGGTTCCATTTTGATTGATGGGGTAGATATCCGGGATGTCTCCCAGCATGAATTGCATTCCAAAATTGGTTATGTCCCGCAGCGCAGCAATCTCTTTTCCGGGACGATCGAGACGAATATGCATCTCGGGGATGATCAAATCTCACAGGAAGCCATTCAAAAAGCGATTGAAACCGCTCAAGCTGCTGAATTTGTCAGAGAAAGAGAAGAAGGGTTGGACTCTGAGATTTCCCAGGGCGGCACCAATGTGTCCGGCGGGCAGCGCCAACGGTTGGCCATCGCCCGTGCATTGGCAAAACAAGCTCCCATCTACATCTTCGATGACAGTTTTTCGGCTCTCGATTATAAAACCGATGCGGCTTTACGCATGGCATTACAGAAAAATATGGGGCATAGTTCGGTATTCATCGTCTCTCAACGGGTGGCAACCATTAAAAACGCCAACCAGATTATTGTGTTAAATGAAGGGAAAGTCGTAAGTAAAGGATCCCACCAGGAATTGATGCAGAACAGCGAAGTCTACCGCGATATTGCCTTATCTCAATTAAGCCAGGAGGAATTAGCATGAGCACTGCAAACAACAAACAGACCAATCCAAATGGCTATAATGAAACAACGACCAGCGGACGCCCCCCACAACGCCGGCAGCACGGTCCGTTTGGCGGCGGTCCGATGGCGCTGATGAAGGGCGATAAAGCCAAAGACTTCAAAGGCACCATGCGTAAATTAATCGTCTTTCTCGGCCCGCATAAGCTGGTTACCGGGATTGTGATCCTGCTTTCCATGTTGTCGACCGTCTTTTCCATTTTTGGACCGAAAATTCTCGGGAACGCTACCACCAAACTATTCGACGGAGTGGTTCAGCAGATTACCGGTTCTGGATCGGGAATTGATTTCACTGCGATCGGTCAAATTTTACTCACCGCTTTGGGATTATATGTCCTCTCAGCGGTTCTAGCCTATGCGCAGGGATGGATCATGGCGGGTGTATCGGTAGATATCACTTACAATTTACGCCGCCAAATTGCAGAGAAAATTAATCGCATGCCATTGAAATATTTTGACGGTACCAATCACGGCGAGATCATCTCACGCATCACCAACGATGTAGACACGGTCAACCAGACGCTTAGCCAGAGTTTGTCCCAGATCATCACCTCGGTGACCAGTGTCCTGGGTATCCTGATCATGATGTTGACCATCTCATGGATGATGACCCTGGTAGCTTTGCTAATCATCCCGCTTTCATTGGTGTTTGTGCAGTTTATTGTCAAACACTCGCAGAAGTATTTCCGGCAGCAGCAGGATTTTCTGGGCAACGTCAACGGGCATATTGAAGAGATGTTTGGCGGACATGTGGAAGTGAAAGCCTTCAACGTAGAAAAACGATCTATCGCGACTTTTAATGGCTTGAATAATAAGCTCTATCACACCGCCTGGAAGTCGCAATTCCTCTCCGGCATCATGATGCCCATGATGGGATTTATTGGCAATCTGGGTTATGTAGGCGTGGTGATTTTGGGCGGTTATCTGGCTATCCAGAAGGTGATCACCGTCGGTGATATTCAGGCATTCATTCAATATGTGCGCTCTTTCACGCAACCAATCACCCAACTAGCGAATATTTCTAACGTTCTGCAGCAAACCGCTGCAGCAGCGGAACGGGTTTTTGAATTCCTGGAAGAAAAAGATGAGATACCAGATACTGATAACCCGGTTATCCTAGATCATGTGGTTGGTCATGTAGAATTCAGGAACGTTCAGTTTGGTTACGATCCTGAAAAACCGGTCATCAAGAATTTTTCCACCAAAATTGAACCCGGCATGCGGGTGGCGATTGTTGGGCCAACCGGTGCAGGCAAAACTACACTGGTAAAGCTTTTGATGCGCTTCTATGATGTCAACCAAGGTGCTATCTTTATTGATGGACATAACATCCGCGACTTGAAACGCGCGCAATTACGCTGTATGTTCGGGATGGTGCTGCAGGATACCTGGCTTTTTAACGGCACCATCATGGATAACCTGCATTACGGCAGTGAAGCCGCCACGGACGATCAGGTTTACGCCGCCTCGAAGGCTGCCCATGCTGATTATTTCATCCGTTCTCTACCGGGCGGTTACGATATGGTCTTAAATGAAGAAACCACCAATATCTCTGCAGGACAAAAACAATTGCTGACCATTGCACGTGCCTTCCTGATTGACCCGGCCATGTTAATTCTGGACGAAGCTACCAGTTCAGTCGATACCCATACCGAAATACTAATCCAGAACGCTATGCGCGAATTGATGGAAGGACGCACCAGCTTTATCATCGCCCACCGGCTTTCCACCATTCGGGACGCTGATCTGATCCTAGTCATCAATGAAGGCGATATCATTGAACAGGGCACCCATGATGAATTATTAGGCCAGAATGGCTTTTATGCCGAACTGTACAACAGCCAGTTTGCGACGATCGAATAGTTTTTTTATTCCTTAGCAAAAAGGGAAGCGGGAAAATACCCGCTTCCCTTTTTTATCGTACAATGCTGGCGGTCGATTAATCGGACAATTTTGGTATAATTTAGACTGTCAATTCAATGATGGGTTGACTTCAATATTAAAACAAATTCGAGGGTTTAAAATGAGCGAAATGATCACTACCCGCCAGAATCGTGTCGAAGTCATGAAGACTTTGATCCGGCAGTTGCATCAGGGGTTGGCGGAACAACATGTTAAATCGCAGTTAGAATCTTTGCTCGATGAAGCGGACTACAACGACGTTTTCATGATGGAAGTACAACTGATTAAAGAAGGGATTCCAGCAGACGCCATTCAGGATCTCTGTGACACGCATACCAAGGTACTGCGCGGTCATCTGGATCTTCAGGAAACGCCGAAAACCATACCCGGGCACCCGATTCACACTTTCTTACAGGAAAACCGGGAACTAACCCGCACCACCACCCGCATCCGCCATATAATGGCTGTGATCCAGGCCAAAGATCCGGAAGAAGATGCCACCGATGAGATGGGGCAAATCCATTTGCTGTTAAACAACCTGATGGATGTTGAGAAGCATTACCTGCGCAAAGAAAATTTGCTATTCCCTTACTTTGAGAAAAATGACCTGCCCGGACCTCCCACAGTGATGTGGGGAAAACATGATGAAGCTCGTGAATTGTTGAAGGGTACGCTGGACGGTTTGCAGGAAGTACATGAATTTAAAGCCGGTGAAGCGGACGCTTTTAACCAGTTCACTACCCGGGCGGTCATCTTTGCTATTGACGAAATGGTGTACAAAGAAGAGAAAATCATGTTTCCGACTGCCCTGGATATGCTCAGTGAGGAAGACTGGTATGACATTTACCTGCAGAGCGATGAGTATGGATATTGTCTGTATGCCCCTCAATTTGAGTGGACGCCGGACGGTGATTTTGTTAAAGAAAAACACAAACCGCACACCATCGACGGTCGTATTCAAATGTTCACTGGCAGCTTCTCGCTGGAGGAACTGATCGCCGTATTTTCAGTCATGCCCTTCGAGCTGACTTTTGTGGACAAGGATGATATGGTACGCTACTTCAGTCCGGGCGACAACAAGCTTTTTGCCCGTTCAAGAGCTGTTTTAGGTCGCAAAGTGCAATATTGCCACCCGCCTAAGAGTGTGCACATCGTTAACCGCATTCTCAAAGATTTCAAAGAAGGTAAGCAGGATCGCGCCCGCTTCTGGATCAATATGAAAGGCCGAATGGTCTACATCGTTTACTATGCGCTGCGCAATGAAGCCGGAGAGTATCTGGGCACCCTTGAAATCACCCAGGATCTGACAGAAGCACGCGGTCTGGAAGGCGAACGACGCCTGCTGGCTTATGATACCAATCCCGAAGAAAACACCCATTAATTGAAGAGGTAATCCCCTATGGAAATAACAGGAAAAACCAAATTATTTGAAGTGCTGGCAACCTACCCGCAACTGGAAGATCAAATCATTCAGGCGGCGCCGGCGTTTAAAAATCTTAAAAACCCAATATTACGCCGCACCGTTGGCCGGCTGGCAACTGTCGAAAAAGTAGCTGAGATCGGGGAGCTGGACGTGTTTACCTTTATTAACCTGCTCAGGCGCAACGTCGGCCAAACTGAGCTTATCCCAACGGTGCAAGTGGAGCTGTCTCCAGCATTGCTGGGGAAAAAGGCCGCCGAAGAAATGCCGGATTGGATTCAGGGCGAGCCGGAATTCACTGTAAACGGCAGTGAATTGCTGGCCAATGGCGCTGTACCACTGCACGCCATCAACGAATGCCTGCAAAAACTTTCTCCCGGGCGCTATGTGCTCTTGCTCACCGACTTTGAGCCCAAACCGATGATTGAAGCCGTCCAAAGGCAGAAACGCAAGTTCTATCACGTTCAGGATCCCAATGACCCGGCACAACATAAGACTTATTTTCAGTAAAAAACTACCAGGATCGAGCATTGGGTTATGCACCTAATTTTGCATTTCGGATTCATGAAAATCAGGGGTTTCATGATTATTTTAACCCCAAAGCTTTCATCACTTTGAGAATTGTGGCAAATTTCGGGTTACCATCCGCGAAAAGTGCTTTATACAAAACTTTCTCGCCCTAAACCTGTTTGATTAGCAATTTGTGTCATCCCTTTTGCTCGAGCAATATCACCTAGAACTGCTAAAATTAATGAAGGCTCACCATCTTCCACGGCTGCTTCCAGGTAATTGAATATGTCTTCTTCAGTGTTTAGATGATCAATTGGCTCCCACAAATGAGTATTAACTTTTTTGATAACATTACCCCTTTCTCCTCTACCCTATTCCCATTAAGGCGTATAATAAAATCTAATGAGGCAAGATCCATCCGTCGCTTTTATTCTGGGCGATTTTTTTTGTTTTTTGGGTGGCTGTGATCATTGACATTTGAAAAGCGGAGTCTTATAATCTTTCGCTTTGTGAGATGGACATGATTTTTTTCGTGTCTGGAATGGGTTTACGATGAGTATCGATGATAAAAATGGAATGACTGTTCAAATACGCCAGGGTGACATTAAACCGCGACGCAGTTTGACCAACTGGCTGATCGGCAAGCCATTGCAGACCGCCGATGCCCCACACCAGACGATTGGGAAACTGATCGGGCTGGCGGTGTTTTCGTCCGACGCTTTATCTTCGGTCGCATATGGACCACAGGAAATGATGATGATGCTGGCGGCTGCTGGGTTGGTTTCACTGAAATTCTCGCTGCCTCTGGCGCTTTGTATCGTCGCTTTGCTAGCAATTTTGACTATGTCTTATGAACAGACCATCCATGCTTATCCCAACGGGGGCGGTTCTTACATCGTCTCCCGGGATAATCTTGGAGTTCTTCCGGCGCAGATTGCCGGCGCAGCTTTACTAACGGACTACATTCTAACGGTGGCAGTCTCCATCTCCTCCGGCGTGGCACAGGTAGTCTCTGCCTTTCCAGGATTATATCGCTGGCGTGTGGGCATGGCTATCTTTTTTATTCTCGTAATTATGATCATTAATTTGCGTGGGGTGAAGGAATCCGGCATTACATTCGCTATTCCAACCTACTTTTTTATCATCTTAATGGTCATCACTATTTTGATTGGTTTGATCCGCTATTTGAGCGGCACTCTGGGAATTGTGAGCGATCCACCGGAATTAACCATTCTGGCAGAACCGCAGGCTTTGAGCTTGTTTTTACTGCTGAAAGCCTTCGCTAACGGAACAGCTTCTGTCACCGGGGTGGAAGCCATTTCCGATGGGATTATGGCTTTCCGACAACCGCGCAGTAAGAATGCTGGCACCACCCTAATCATGATGGCCTTAATTCTGGCTTCTTTACTGGTTGGGGTAACATTCCTTGCAGATCAGGTCAGCGCGATCCCCTCGGAGCATGAGACCATCGTTTCTCAAATTGCCCGTACGGTTTACGATGGCCGTGGGATTCTATATTTAATTACGATTGTCAGCACCACTGTGATTCTGATCATGGCTGCCAACACCGCCTTTGCAGACTTCCCACGTTTGGGCGCCATCACCGCCAAAGACGGTTTCCTACCCAAACAGTTGACCTTTCAGGGCAGCCGGCTGGTGTATTCCCGCGGGATTGTCTCGCTGGCAGCACTGGCATCTTTATTGATTATTATCTTTAAGGCTAATGTATCCGGGCTGATCCCGCTGTACGCAATTGGTGTATTTCTCTCCTTTACCCTGTCTCAATCCGGGATGGCACATCGCTGGTGGAAGAGCGGTCATCTCAAACCCGGGGAAGAAAAGCGAGAACAGGGCTCGGTGCTCAAATACGAGAAAAAATGGCTTTCCAAGATGATTATCAATGGCTTCGGCGCTTTCGTTACTTTCGTGGTCACCATTATTTTTGCGATCACCAAATTCGCAGACGGCGCCTGGGTGGTGGTCATCTTATTGCCAATCCTGGTAGCCATCTTTTTCTCGATTCACCGCCATTATGTTAATCTGGCCGCTCACTTAACCCTCGAAAAATACGCCGGGCAGCACCATATCAGCCGGCACCGTGTCATCGTCCCGATAGCCGGCGTTCATCTGGGAACGATCAAAGCTCTGAAGTATGCGGAATCCCTTTCCAAGGATATAACTGCTGTTCACGTTTCAATCGACCCGGACGAGACTGTCAAGCTTCAAAGTAAATGGGAAATCTGGGGAGATGGGGTCCGGCTGGTGATTCTGGAATCTCCTTATCGAGTGATGATTAAACCGCTGATCGATTATATTACCGAGTTGACCGAAAATCGCCTGCAGAATGAAATGATCACCATTGTGATTCCGCAATTCATTCCGCGGCGCTTCTGGACGAATTCACTGCATATGCGTACTGCCGACACCTTACGAAAAGTTTTAATGGGGCAGGATGTGGTCGTGGTGGAAGTGCCTTACCAGGTTGATTAATAAATGAAGGACAAAGCATGAAAGTATTAATTGTTGGTTGTGGAAGATTAGGCTCGGAATTAGCTTATCTCCTGTATAAAAATGGACATGATGTATCGATTATCGATGTTGACGAAGCAGCTTTTGATATCCTGCAGCCCGATTTTCAGGGTCACATGGTTGAAGGTGACGCGCTCAGCCAGGATGTATTGAAACGCGCCGGGATCGACAGTGCCAACGCAGTAGCTGCAGTCACCAGCGATGATGCTACCAATCTGGTCGTTGGGAAGATCGCAACGGATATCTATCAAATAGATAATGTAGTCACCCGTAATTTTGAACCCAATATTGCCCCAATTTTTGAACTCTTCAACCTGGAAGTGGTTCGCAGAACAAGTTGGGGCGCTTCCCGTTTTGAGGAATTGCTCTTAAACGAATCTGTTAAAATGGTCTATTCCTTTGGTGATGGCTCGGTGGATTATTATCAGGTGCTGGTAAGCCCACCCTGGGTGGGCAAAAAAGTGGGTGACTTGCAACTTTCCCCTAAACAATGCCTTCTGGCATCGATCACCCGTCAGGGGACCTCTTTCATTCCCACTGTCGATGACATTCTGGAAAAAAATGATCTGCTGCATTTCAGCGCTACCCCGGAGGGCATTGACGGTTTACGCAATAAATTCTATCAAAAAGAGCAGGAGGGCTGATATGTTTGTCGTGATTGCAGGCGGTGGACGCACCGGAACTTATTTAGCCCGTAATCTTTTAAAACAGGATCACATTGTGCATGTCATTGAATCGCGGGAACACGTGCTGGCAAGTCTCCATCACGAATTGCCAACCGAATCTATCTTTGAAGGCAATCCACTCGACCCAACCATTCAGGAATATGCCGGGTTTGAACGCGCCCAGGTTTTCGTGGCAGTCACCACCAACGATGCTGAAAATCTGGCGTTGTGTTACATTGCCAGAGAGAAATACAAAATCGGGCGGACGATTGCGCGGGTCAACAATCCGCGCAGCGCGTGGCTATTCACAGATGTTTTCGGCGTGGATGTGCCGGTAAATTCTGCTGAAATTATGTCACGCCTGATTGAAGAGGAGATGTCGCTGGGCGATATGATGACTCTGTTGCGCCTGCGAAAAGGCAATTATGCGCTGGTGGAGGTCAAAATCCCACCCGAAGCGATGGCAATTGGCGTTGCCCTCAAAGACCTGAATTTACCGGAACAATGCGTGCTGGCAGCCATCTTCCGGGGAGATGATGTCGTCATGCCGCACGGAAACACAGTTTTTGCCGTTAATGATGAAGTGCTGGCCATCACAGACCAGGAAGGTGCCGACGAATTTCAGCGTGTTTTCTCAGATACACTGCTAAAAAATGGTAAGGCGGAGTAACTTTTAGCGCATATGCGCCGGCAGAGACAGGAAACCGGTTTTCCCGCTGCCTCTTTCATTATCATTAAACGGGAACTTACGTACGATAAATTCGCAGGCTTTATCGCCGCTGGATAGACAAGCCAATTCCTGCACCGGATAATCATCCCGGCCGAAAAGATAATGCAATCCACCGCGAATCATGCCTACATTATAAAAACAGGATGGTCCCTGCCGGTGATTCACACCCCAGCAAGCGGCGCACTGCGTGAAGGTAAGATGATAATGGCTGGAGCTTTCTTCAGTTTTTATTTTCTCATCACTGGTGGCTTGAATAAGATGGCTGATTGTTTCCAGCGCTATTCTTAATCGCAGGGTGCTGGCACTGTTCTGATTGAGCCAGCGCATGGTCTCCCGCACCGCTTCAGTCCCGCCGAAACAACTCGCAAAACTACGCTTGGCGGAAGAGTAAACCAGCGTTTTTAAGGCAGTCGGACCAAAGATCTCCTCCACCTGCAGGTTGATATCCACCAGTGCCTGATAAGGAGCGATTTTCTCATGCCGGTTGCTGACGATTTTGCGAATCTGATCCGACCAACCAGAGCGTTTTAACACCATCACCAGGCTCTTCTCGCCCACCAACGCAGCCAGCTCATTCAGGTAGGATAAAAGCACCTTACCAGATAGATGGAAATCGCTGCTTGCTCGAACGTTCATCTGGTTCCTTTGATAAAGTCGGACGTTAATAGATTCCTGCATGAGGTTTCTTCCACAAATTCTCTATTTAGATTATAGGTTTTTTTGAGCCAAAAATGCATACGTTTCCCTTACAGCCCGTTCGAATCTTCAAATTAATTATTTACAAATATGTAAGGTCGAAAATTTTTACCCATTCCGCTTGGAAATTTGTTCCTGAATCAAAACTAAAACCTGCGGCAGAGGCAGGTTGTGCTCGCTAGCAATACGGTGGCAGTCCTCATACTCAGGGATGGATTGGACGATCTGTCCATCCAGCCATTTGCGCTTCACCCGCACCGGACCCCACGTGGTCTGGATTTCCTGCACATCCCGCTGAGCTTCGTATCGCCGCACGGGATAGACCCGTAAACCAAAGGTAGTCGTCTCCCGCAGGAGGATGTCTGCCAGGGTACGCTCTTGCTGCTGGTTGGCTACAATACTGATTTTGGTCGCTGGGCGGTTTTTCTTCATAAAGATCGGTTCAAAGACCACGTCCAAAGCGCCAACCGCAAAACAGCGTTCCATGAGATAGCCAGCCCATTCAGGGCTCATATCGTCGATATGGGTTTCCAGCACCACAATTTCTTTAGCACCTTCGCTCTTTTTTTCGCCCAGTATAACCCGGAGAATGTTTGGCCAGGGTAGTTCCATGCTGCCAGCACCACTGCCCTGTTTTTGGATGAGCATATCCGGTTTTTCAAAGCGCGCGAAGGCCGCCAGGAAGGCCGCTCCGGTGGGGGTGATCAATTCTACCTGCGCTGGAAAAGAACGCATGGATGCCTGACAGCTTTGCAGTAAGGCCAGTGTCGCCGGCGCCGGGATGGGCATCGGGCCGTGCTGGGTGTTAACTGTGCCTTCGCTCCAAGGCAGGGAGGAGCAATAGATCTCTTCTATTGAAAAGTACTCCAAAGCCACAGCAATGCCGACAATGTCCAGAATGGAATCCATGGCACCAACTTCATGGAAATGTACATCTTCCACCGGAACCCCATGCACCTGCCCTTCGGCGACTGCCAGAATTTCGAAGATTTTAAGGCTGTTTTCCTTCACCCGATCGGAAAGGGAACTCTCTTGAATGAGGTGGCGAATGTCCGCGAGGTGACGGTGGTGATGACCATGGTCATGTTCATGATGGTGATGATCGTGGGTATCGTCCAGCGTAATATTAAAATAACCACTTTGAATGGCGCCTTTCATACGTTTTTCAAAGACCAGTTGATAACCCTCTGGCAGTGTCAGGCATGCAAATGCCTTTTCCAGGACATTCAGGGGTAAGCCGGCATCTAAAAAAGCACCGATCAGCATATTCCCGCTGATCCCAGAAAAAGCATCTACATACAGAACCTGATTCATTGCAAAGCCTCATCCATACTACCACTCCGGAACCCTTGTAAATCCAGGGTAACATACAAAAATCCGCAGGATTTAATCAGACTGGTGATTTCAGCGCGCTGCTGCATAACGACCTCAAAAGACTTCTGCGGCACTTCAATGCGCGCGACCTCATGATGGTAACGCACGCGAAATTCGTTGAAACCCATTTCGCGCAAACCCTGCTCAGCACAGCCCACCTGCTGGAGTCGCTGCGCGTTAATCTCGGTACCATACGGGAAGCGGGTTGCCAGGCATGGTGTGGAAGGCTTGCTCCAGACCGGCAGCCCCTGCCATTGTGCCAGTTCGCGCACTTCCGCCTTGCGAATACCCATTTCCGCCAGGGGACTTAACACCCCCAGTTCTTGCAAAGCTTGTTTGCCTGGGCGATAGTTCTTCAGATCATCGGCATTCGAGCCATCCGCCATGGCAATAATCCCGACCTGATCGGCCAGTTCTTTTACTTTTGCCAGGCGCGCCAGTTTGCAGAAATAACAACGTTTTGAGGGATTCTGACGGATATCGTCGATTTCCAGTTCATTTAATTCCATCAGTTGCAGGTTAACACCCAGATATTCCGCAATCTTGCGGGCATCTTTAACGCCCTGGGCCGTTTCGAGCGGCGATTCAATTGTATAAGCCTGAACGTTTTCCCGTCCCAAAGCATGCACAGCGGCACAGCATACCAGCGCACTATCCACACCCCCTGAGACAGCCACGCCAATACGTTCGTATTTTCTTAGGTAATCAAGTAAATGATTCCATTTTTCCAAAGTTGCTGGAGTTGGTTCTTTCATGGTTAACTTCCTTTTGTTGCCAAGCGATTAATTAATGCTGCCTGATAACCAGCCCCAAATCCGTTATCAATATTGACGACCGAAACCCCATTGGCACAGCTATTCAGCATGGCCAACAGGGCCGCCAGCCCATTGAAGCTGGCACCGTAACCGACACTAGTGGGAACGGCTATCACCGGCGCACTGACCAGACCGGCCACCACGCTGGGAAGGGCGCCTTCCATGCCCGCCACGACCACCAAAACATTCGCTCCCTGAATAATCTCGATTTTGTCGAGCAGGCGATGTAAACCCGCTACCCCGACATCAAAAACGCGGGTGACTTTTGCCCCCATCATCTCCGCGGTGACGGCTGCTTCCTCCGCCACCGGAATATCCGCCGTTCCCCCAGTTGCAACCAGAACATTCCCGGTCTGTTCTTGCTCCCCCGCTGACCAGGTCAGCATGCGCGCCCGCTCGTGATAGGTCACCTGCGGAAAACGCTCACAGATTTTTTGAGCCGCTCCCTCACTCAACCGCGAGATTAACAGGTCACTCCCCTGCTCGATCATGCGCCCGGTGATAAGCAATAATTGCTCGTCCGTTTTCCCAGCGCCGTAAATTACTTCGGGGAACCCGCAGCGTATCCCGCGCTGATTATCCAGCCGGATGCTATCTCCGATCTGCTCGTAGGGATAATTGCGTAATACCTGGAGAGCCTGCTCAATGGACACCTGACCTTTTTTCACCTGTGCCAGGAGATTTTCTAAATATTGCTGGTTCATTCACACCTCAGTCTGCAAAGGCGTAGCGCAGGATGCAATATAAGGCTTGAAAACCATCCTTCCAGCCGATTTTCTTACCTTCAGCATAGGAACGGCCAAAATAAGAGACGGGTGTTTCAAATATACGCCAACCCCGCCGGGCTATTTTGGCAGTCACTTCCGGTTCAAAGCCAAAGCGATTCGATTTAAGTGGGATTTCCTTGATGACTTCAGCCAGAAAGACCTTATATCCAGTTTCCATATCGGTCAGGTTTAAATTGGTGGTGATATTCGAAAGCAAGGTTAATAATTGATTGCCCAGAAAATGCCAGAAATACAAGACGCGATGTGGCCCTCCCAGGAAACGGGAGCCATAAACTACATCCGCTTTGCCGTCCAGAATTGGTTTCAACAGATTGGGATAATCGCCGGGATCGTATTCCAGATCAGCGTCCTGGATCAGGATGATATCTCCGCTGGCTTCCTGAAACCCGCGTCGCAATGCCGCCCCCTTGCCCATATTCAGCGGTTGTTGAAACACACGAATATTCGCATGCTGACTGGCCATACTCTGCAATATCTCCACAGTGCGGTCTTTGGAGCCATCATCTACTGCCACAATTTCGATTTCCACTCCATCCAATTCAACATCCAGAACACGCTGCACTGTTGTGGAAATAAATTTTTCTTCATTATAGACCGGGATCACAACACTCAGTTTCTTCATGTACTCTCATTTCTATCAGGTCTGAGTGGAAAACACAATTAACTGGCTAACCTGAAATCATCAAACTCTAAAATATTTTACTATGAGTTAAGGATTAATTGCATCAATTTTTCAAATTTCCGCCAGAATATTATTGACAGAGTCAGCTATTCCTCCTTTTTCAATAAAAAAAGAACGCCCCATTGATAACTTTTCCTTATTATTAAGTAATTCCAGGATTATTAATCTATACGCAACACCTTTAATTCAATTGATTTCATTATCAACCAGAATGCAATTTTTGCACCCTGGCCTGTATGCAATCCTTACCTTAAGGCCTTTGGGCAATTATTTCCTTTCGGCCTGGGTGAAAATTTTTCATTCAGGCAGCCAGCGGGCAAATTTTTCCCTTCTAGTGCGTGCAATTTTTGCGTGACTCGTGCGTGCAATTTTTGCACGTGATTCATATTAACTACTTAATTAACTACTTAAAACTACTTTAAAGAATCTTCTATCGTTTGAAGAATCCCCTGTTTTATTAAAGTAAGGTCAGCAGCAGAAAAGTATGCATGCGTAGAATGATTAAGCTCGGTTTTTTGTTTCAGGTTATGGTTTAAATGCTCGGAAAACAACTCAGCGCTGAGCGGATCAACGGTTTCATCGTTTAGGGATTGGAATAAACGAACCGGCGAATGGATCTCCTCCAGATTCCGGGTGCTTGCTTTTAACAGACGTTGAATGTCCAAAATTTTTGGCAGCCAGGCTAGGATGTGCCACCAATCGGCCAGCGAGACACTGAAAGTATCACGGTAAGCCTGCAACAAGGGGTCATGATTTGATTTGGGGGCAAAGGTTACCTTTAAGGCAATATCCATTTGTCCAAGAGTGGTATGGGTCTTAAAAGGTGTATTCAACAAAATGATACCATCGATTGGATATTTCCTGGCGGCATTAAGTGCAAGCAAGCCCCCCATCGAATGGCCAATCAGGATCAGTCGTTTATATTGGCATTTCAATGCCCCAACCTGCTGCAGAACATAATCTTGCCAGATTCTTGTATTAGCTGCCGCAAAGTCAGCGCTGCTGCCGCCATGGCCTGGTAATAATAGCGCACTGGCGTCAACACGATCCAGAGGAAGATGATCCAAAAACTTGCGAAACTCAAAGGGTGACCCCATCAAGCCATGAATGTATAGTACCATCAGCCCGGAGGTGCCATTGGTAATCGAAAAAGCTTGATGGTTCTGGTTCATAATGGTTAATTCTAATTTGATTTTTAAGATATTGTGTTAAATTCCTTGTACACCTTTTTACCAGGTAAATTATTACAACCAACAAAACATTCTAAAGGAGAACATCGAAATTCCATGTTGGAAATGATTAAAAATATGAAAATTGTCCCGTTCGGCAAGATTATCCGCGCTCGGGTCATCGCCATCCCGCCGGAACACGGCGCCTGGGTCTTTTTATTCAGCCCTTTACTGATCGGTTTATTTCTGGGCGGTTTCTCACGGGGAAGTCTGCCGCTGATAATGTTAATCCTGGCGGCCTTCATGATTCGCCAGCCGATTACCATCCTGGTCAAGATTCTGTCCGGACGCCGTAATAAAAACGACCTGCATCCTGCTTTGGTCTGGGTGGTGATTTACACATTGATCCTGATTGTCAGTTTTATTGCCCTGATTCTGGAAGGTTATTATTACATCACCTTCCTGGCAGTGCCAGCGCTGCCCGTGTTTGCCTTACACCTCTGGCTGGTGAGCAAACGCAACGAGCGCCGGCAGAAATGGGTTGAGATCCTGGCTAGTGGCGTGCTTGCATTAACCGCACCGGCGGCTTACTGGGTGGGCAAAGGCGCTTATCTGCCAATGGGCTGGCTGATCTGGACGCTTTCCTGGTTGCAGGCTGCCGGAACAATCCTGTATGCCTATCTGCGCTTGCAGCAGCGCCAACTGAAAGAAAACCCTGGTCCACAAGTCTTGCAAAGGATGGCGCGCGAAGCTTTCCTTTATAATGGGCTGCTATTTGTGGGCATCCTCATCCTGGCAGCTGTAGGCTGGATACCAAAGCTCTTACCCCTGCCCTACCTGATCCAACCGCTGGAAGTGATCTGGGGCACCAGCCATCCGGCTATCTCCACCTCCCCAAAAGCGATCGGGATTCGTCAGTTAATCGTCAGTACGATATTTACGCTGCTGTTTATTGTGGGATGGTTGGTGTAAAACTAATCAAATGATGATTATCTAGATAGAGAATTCGCGGATTATAAAAGGAAGGTTGCGATAGTTACAAAAGATTTATTTATGAAATATTCCTGAATGTACTTGGCTTAGAATTATTTCAATATGATCTGATACTGAAACAATATATCGGAACGTGATTGGCGATACTATAGGAGAATGAAAATTTGCTACAAAATACCAGAAGCTTTAACAATCGGGAATAACACCTCCTCCAACTATTTTTAAATAATTTAGAGATCATATCCCTGGAATGAATTCCAGGTTATTGGAGCGCATAAACAGGATTCTTCTTACCAAAGAAAGATGATAATAGGAATCGAGATGAGTGGAATATTATTATTTCGAAAACCTGCCAAAAGAGTGAAATAATTACAGTTTTAGCGTTGATTATTGCGAGAGAATCACCTCAGCAATATCAAATGAATGAGAGCCAACAAAATAAAATAGAACATATGATCTATAAGGTTGTATAAATAAATAATTACGAGTCTCGCTAAGTTAAAAAAGCGGGTTCGTAAAAATATTATCCCCCCTCCCCCGCCCCTTCCAAAGTGTAACCGCGGTTACGAATTCTGGAACCATTCAGCGGGGAACTCCAACTTCCAATCGTAGCGCGGACTTTTAGATGGCTTTTTGTATTTAGACAAATCAATCTGACCGGTTTTGTAGGCTTCCATAAAGCGCTGCAATGCCAGGGTAACCAGTTGGCTGGCGGGCAGGGAGAGAGATTCAGCCAGTTCGAATACCGCTTGTTTGAGCTGCGGGGGTAAATCGTACGTGACGCGGTGATCGCGACGGGCTTTGATCTTGGCGCGCTCCTTAGCTTTCTTTTCGCGCAGACGGCGGGGTAAGCGCGCTTCTGCCTGCTTGTTTTCCATGCCGGCTAAGAGATCCGCCACTGCCGGATCGAGTACGTTTCTGCGTTGCAGGTTGCGATTAGCCATCCATCACCTCCAATAAGCGTTCCAATATTTGTTTGTAACCCCCCATTTGCCCTTTACCGTCCATATATCCCAGCATAGCGGGGCTGTTGGGAGAGTATTCCCATAAGGTTTTACCATAGGCAGCGGCTTCGCGAACGCGTGTGTCCTGCGGGATGGGCGGTAAGACCTTATTGCCGAAAGCAGTCACGATTTCCTGAAATTGCGTGATTGTCTCACGGGTGGTGCGATCGAAAAAGGTTGGCAGGATCGAATACCCTTTAAACTGATGACCACGCTGGGAGATCTCTGCCAGAGTGAGCAGGATTTCTTTGACACCGTCGACGGCCATGGCATCCGGGCGCGTTGGGATGAGAACCCAATCACTGGCGACCAACCCATTGATGTGCAGCACGTCCAGAGAAGGAGCCATATCCAGCAGAATCACGTCATAATCTGTGTCCTGCAAGCGATCCAGCAGGATGGTTTCCCGAAAATCCATCAGGGTGATGTGGCGTTTGACGCTCTCGGTGCGTTTGTCACTGGATAAGATGTCCAACCCTGGGCGAACTGTCTGAATCACCTCTTCCAAAGTTTCATCCATGACCAGCCAGCGATACAACCCGGGTGTTTTCTCCACCCCAAAAGAGAAGGCGATATGGCCTTGAGGATCCAGATCAATCAATAAAGTCTTTTTTTGATACTGTGTAAACCCACTGGCCAGTGTAACCGCGGTAGTGGTTTTACCCACCCCGCCTTTCTGATTTGCAAGCGCGATAATGAACATATTGAAAGCCAGCTCCTTTGACGATTCGGAAAATCAGCGTGACCAGTCTAAAAGGGTCGCCCCTATAATTGTACAACTTAAATGATTCATTTGTCAAGCGGCGACCCTAAGGGTATACCCTGTGATAAATCCAGAGTATACCCTTGGCCTAAATATAGCCATTTTAAGCGATTCTATAGAGAAAAAAGGTCATTCATATGACTCACTCATTTTTCGCTCAAAATCGTGAATCTTTGTTAAAAATTTGTCATCTACTAAAACCAGGAAATTAACCATCAATTTCAACCTGCAATCACCAATAAAAACGCCGATAGCAAAACCTCCCATGGCCCCCTGATTCGTAACCGCGGTTACGAATTTATAACATACTTGCTTAGGTTTCACTAGGCTTATTCTCTATTAACTTCTACCTGGCGCCTGTCCACCGTGCCTAAGTGCAGCGCACTTCTGGATTCCTGGTTCATGCGGGTGTGTGCGCTTTCTTAGTATCTTTTTAATCCCTAAGTTCACCGCACTGTAAACTGTTAACTTTAAACTAATTCCTTTCGCCTTTTGCCTGTCACTGTAACTAAGTGCAGCGCACTTCTGGATTCCTGATTCATGCGGTTGTGTGCGCTTTCTTAGTATCTTTTTAATCTCTAAGTGCACCGCACTGTTACCTGTTAACTTTAAACTAATTCCTTTCGCCTTTTGCCTTGAGCCTTTAGCCTACCACCTACCGCCTTTTTACCCTCGCTTGTATCAAACTCAACAATTCAGAGAGAATATCGGCCACTTTCTCCGCCTGACCACTGACCACCAGGTCGTCCGCCAGGGTGTCCAGGATTTCGGATTGTTCCAGGTGCCCGATAGAGCGAAATACGCGTGTAAATTTACGCAGGGAGCGGTGCGCATTCTTTTCCGGAGAGGAGGGGGTACGCGGAGAAAGGTCTTTTTTTTGACCTTCATCCGACTTCACAACCAGAGTTTGTTCAGCGATCTCCTCAGACGTCAGGCTGTTTTGAATGCTCTGGTGGATCAATTTCTCCCAGTTACCAGAAGGTTGCGCCAGAATCTCGCGCAAAACCCGCTCAGGCAGGCGGAAGCGGTCAGCTAGTTCCAGCAAAGGGCTGGGCATTTGCAAGATATTGAGCAACTGTACCATACGCGGGCGGGTGAGCTGCATGATCGGGATGATGCGTTCCCATAATCCGGCTGGCATGCGTTGAGCGCGTGCCTGGCGGAAGTAGTCGTAATCGTCCTGCAGCTTGCCATCCGGGTGAATGTTGAGTTCTGCCAGGATTAAGGCAGCCACCTCGCAGGCCTGTTCGACGGCGGACGGGGATTCGGCATGCCGGTTTTCAAGCACTTGACGTTGGCGGGTAGGGTTTTCGATCACTTCCACGCGTAAAAGCGGCTCTTCAACTTGATGGCTGGCGCTTTTTTGCAGGCAGGCAGCCCAAAAACGACGTTCACCGGTCTCGATCAGAAAGACAAAGTTGCCAAGGCTGTCATTTTGCCAGGAGCCGGTGATGGGCTTGATCTGACCATGTTCATCGAAGGAGTTACCCAAGGACAAAAGTCGGTCCACTTCAGCTTTGACGCCGCTATCGTGTTGGGCGAATTTCAGCCATTCACTGGCAGCCTGATAGCAATCGATCTCGCCAGAGAAGAAGGCATTGCGAATATGCAGGGGCAATAAACGGCGTGGCTGATAACGATCGGGCAGCATTTCGCTGGGTTTGAGCCGTTCAATGCGTTCGATGACACTGGCTGGTTGTTCCTCGCGGATGGAAGGTTTTATTTTGGAAACAGAACTATCCTCGGTGATGGGAAAATCTTCAAAAGCGTTGAAACGTTGTTTTTTCTTGGCAGGTGGCATCTTTCCTCCTTAGCGAACAGCGGTGGGCAGGGTTTTTTGAATCACGATATCTACCAAATCACCATACTCTTTGGTAGCGCGGGAACTGGAAGCCAGTTGTCCCGGCTGACGCTGCCGGGGCGGGCGATAGGTGAAGATGTCCATGTGGCTGGAGTGGGCATAAGCCAGGTCGGATGCTTTGTGGATCGGCCCCAGTAATTGGTGCGGATACCGCTGTTCCAATTGCTCCAGAATTTCGCGCACTTCAAGGCGCTGTTCCTCAATAATGGTGGGTAAATACCCCAGGATGTTAATCTCCGGGTTGAAATGCAGGCGTACCTGTTCAATCGTGTTCTGCAACTCGCGCAGACCAGAGACACCCAGGTAGCTGGGTTCGACTGGGATGATGATATGATCGGCTGCCACCAGCGCATTGACCAGCAGATCGCCGGTGTTGGGTGGGGTATCGATAATAATGAAGGCAAACTGGTTGCGCACCGGGCGCAGCACCTGGTTCAGGCGTGATTCGTTAGCCATCAAGGTGGGCAGGATGCGGGCGGCATCCACCATGGCAGCCCGGTTGGACGGGACCACATACAGGTTGGGATGGTGGACGGAGGGGCGTAAAAGCCGTTGGATAGATGGGGGCGGCGATTCGACGAGTAGAGACGAGAGGGATTGTCCGGCTGGCGCGTCATGTTCTCCGTAGGCAGTGGCCAGAAGGGCATGTCCCTGCGGATCCATGTCGATCAGCAGGACGCGCTGTTGGATAGCTTCCTGACCTGCCAGCGACAGGGAAAGCCCCGCGGCCAAGTTGACAGCAGTGGTTGTCTTTCCGACCCCGCCTTTTTCATTTGCGATTGTGATAATTACAGCCATAGTCCCTCGTGATCATAGAATTGGGATAATTTGAGATAATTATGAATTAATTAATTTATTTACCTTCATTTGTGTGTATATTAGCATAATTCAAACATTAATTCAACTAAATACCTTTAATTAAATTGTTTTTAAGATAGAATTGCGATAATTCCCTTGATTAATTCCGAAATTAATGCAATAATATGCACAGATTATGGAGGATGTTATGTTCAATGCTTTGAACGATGAAGAATGGCGCGTTGCCCGAATGGAAAGATTGGGTCTCAAGGAGGATCCTTTCAAATTATCTGCCGATCCAAGGTACCTGTATCTGGGACCCGAGCATCTGGCAGTGTACCGGCAGGCGCAGGGAGTGGTCTCGCGCCGCAGAGGTCTGGCTTTATTTTCTGGCGATATGGGTATGGGCAAAAGTTCATTAGCTCGACGCATTTACGATCTCTATGCTGCAGAAGATTCTGTGGTGATCAGTTATATTCATACGGCTTCTTTCAAATCCGGAATGGATGCTGCCCGACAAATCTCCCTTTCATTAGGGCTGCCCACCCAACGCAGCTTCCAGCGTCAAATGGATACCCTCGAACGCTTGATGGCGGATGAATACACCCGCAACCGCAATGTAGTAATTATACTGGATGATGCTCAGATGATGGAGTCAGAAGCACTGGAGGTGATCCATCGCCTTTATAACTTCGATTACGACTCTAAAGTAGTGCAGATTCTGGCCTTCGGGCAGCGGGAAATGAACAGCCTTTTTGAAACCAACAAAGCAGTCAATGCGCGCGTCTTTGTGCGCTTGGCCTTACCACCCCTGACCTTATCCAGTTCGCTGCAAATGGTGCTCTTTCGTTTGAATGTTGCCGGCCGCAGCGAGCCTTTTATTGATGATGATGCCTTTGAGCTTTTGTACGAACGCTCACAGGGCGTCCCGCGCGAGATTATTCGCATCTGTGCTTTAGCCACAGATCTGGTATTACAGTCAGACGTTTCCACCATCACACTAGATATCGTAAGAGAGGTAGTCCAATATGAAGCCTGATTCCCACAGTGTATCCAGCAATGCCTGGGTGCAACTCTACCAAGCCCGGCGTATAACCGCCGATCCACAATCCCGTCCACCGGGGAGACCGCCATCTCTGGTGCCACGCCATAAAGTGGGCTTAACCCTTTCAAAAGGGGAAATGGCAGAATTGACCAAATGGCAAAAACGCCTCACTAAAATGCTCGGCCGGAAGATCTCGCTGGGGGAGACGGTGGGCATTATTTCACGTATCTGTAGCGCACGTTTACAACTGGTACCGGGCGAAAAAGCGCGTAACCTTGAAGAATTGGTGCAGTTAATGCTGACGCATGAATAGATTTTTCTACCATAAACCCAGGTAATTAATGGAAGAAATAATTACAAATGACCAATCAAAACTTCGTGTAGGTGAAGAATTAAGGAGGAATTTGTTGAAAAAGGTGAGAGTTTCAGGCAAATCATTTTCGATGATTGTGAATATTTAGAGCAGGAAAATGGAAATCTTTACGGGAGTTAAGGATTACCAGCAAGCCTGGCAGCAGGTGATTGGCCAGTTGCAATTAGGGATGAAACGCTCAGACTACAAAACCTGGGTGGACCCGATTGTTCCGCTTGGCTTTAACGGCAACCCCAACAAATTTCGCTTGGCGGTGATGAATGAATACAACCGCCAGATCATCCTCAATCGCCTGAACTCACAGATCGCCAACCTGTTATCCGGCTTTTACCAGCGTGATATCGAGGTGGAGGTGATTGTTTCCAGCCTGGACATTTCAGAAAGTAGTCAGAATCGGAAGGAATTCAATTCACCCCAGCTTTTGTCTGAAAGAGAAGAAAGACAGCCAGCCCAAAAGAAGCCGGCCATAACCTCGCAAAGCAGCGATGTTGATCTGGATGAGACTTCAACATCCAAAAGTAAACGCAAACTGGTCCTGCAGCAGGCGTATGGGGATAAGCGTGCCCGTCTGATTCAACCCGACAAGGGTATTTACGTTACTAAATATTTCCTGGAAAAGTGGTTGCCATTGCTGGGGCATTCGGCTTTGATTGTGGTCATGATCATTCGCAAGGTCTGTTATTGGAACCCGTACACCGGTGAGAAACGCGACATCCTCGAAACCGAAATGGGGGAGCTGGCAGAACAGGCCTGCATTAGTGTGCGCACTCTCAAGACTGTGCTGAAAAATGAACTCATCAAACGTTATTTCATTCGTTACACTGTCCGCCGGGTGATGACCCCCAACGGCATCCGCACGGCTGGCATTCGCCTGCAGGTGCGCATGGATGATCCGCTCACCCCGGAAGACCAGGCAGCGCTGGATGAAATAGACGCCGGTACCTGGTATTTACCCGAATTTGAAGACGAACACGAAGACTACGATCTCTAGAATAGCCGTTCTTTAACCCCATCCCCTTGCAAGATCATCAATTTAATAAGGCGTAATTCTGAGCCTGCTCCGCGGTAATATCGATCAGGTTTCTGAGGACGGCATTCTCACGGCGATAAAGGCGTTCCACAATCGTGATAATTTCAAAAGCCGATTGGGCGCACAAAGCCGGCTGTTTTTCATGCGCCGGGATTTGCAACAACGAAGCCGCCAGGAAGATCAACGTGAACGGGTCGTCCGGCATTTCCAATTGTTCCAGATCAAGTCCCACATCGTCCAGGCGATTGACGGTGCGTAAGTAATATTGCACATGGTTGCGCAAAAAACGAATGCGGCGGTAGACATCCAGCGGGCGTTTGAAATCGATTGGATAATCTTCGGTTTCAGCGGTCAGATATGGCTGCTCCTGGCAGAGCGATTTGACCCGGAAACGTTGTTCCCCCACAACAGTAATGTTGAAATGGCCCTGGGGCAGGGGATCGACTTTGACAATGCGAACCCGCGTACCTACCGGATGTGGCTCTGCTAAAGGACCATAGGCTTCTAACCCCCGTTTAATTAAAACAACCCCAAAGGTCGGGTCCTGATTCATCAATTGATTGATCATCAGGCGGTAGCGGCTTTCGAAGATATGCAAATTCAAAGGCATACCTGGAAATAAAACTGTATTTAAAGGAAAGATTGGCATCGTGTTCGCTGTCATTAGGATAATTTTAAATGAGATTGGTGATTATCCTAATTGTGTATATAAGGTTTATTGAATTTTTTGTCACAAAACCTGTGTGACAATAATCACAAAGTTAATCACTGCTTTAAGCAGAAATTCTCGTGAAAATGGACGGAGACGACCAGATGGATCCGGAGCTAATTTCCTATCTAATAAATCCTATCATCCAGAGTAAGGCTGATTTTGTGAAAGGGAACCGCTTTTTACATCAAATTGAATTAAAAAAGATGCCATTTGTCCGCAGGATAGGAAATTGGGCGCTAACGTTTCTGGTTAAATCGGCTTCTGGTTACTGGCAAATTTTTGACCCCACAAACGGATTTACCACAATCCATGCTAATTTTTGGGAATTACCGATTGGCTCAAGCAGGACCCTAACGGTTTCATTAAATTCATTAGAAATTTAAAAGCTGATTATTTTATACTTAATAAAAATGATGAAGAACTTAGAATTAATGAAGACACAGGCGAAATTCTTTATGAAAACCTAACCTTTATTCTGTTAAAGATACCGGAATAGTAGGTGTTGTCATTTCATTCGAAAGACAGACATGCTGTTTATTGTAAAAAACTTCAAATGAAGTGTGGAATATCAAGTTATTGTTTATAATCAATACAGATAGATTTCCAAAAGGTATTGTATGTACTTATCAATCGTAATCCCGGTCTATAACGAAGAAGAAACCATCCCCTTGCTGTATGATGCTGTCATCGCTGCAATGCAGGCTGTCGACCAACCCTGGGAGTTGATCCTGGTGGATGATGGCAGCAAGGATCAGAGCTATCAGCGCCTGAGTGACCTGGCGCAGGAAGACTCTCAGCATGTGCGTGTGATCGGACTGCGTCGTAATTTCGGGCAAACGGCCGCTATTGCTGCTGGAATTGACCATGCCAGCGGGGAAATTATTGTTCTGATGGATGCCGACCTGCAGAATGATCCCCAGGATATCCCGCTGCTGTTGGAAAAAATTAACGAAGGTTATGATGTCGTCAGCGGTTGGCGTGCTAAACGTCAGGATACTTTTATCACCCGTACACTGCCTTCTCTCTTTGCCAACAAGCTGATCTCCTGGGTGACTGGTGTGCATCTGCACGATTACGGCTGTACCCTGAAAGCTTACCGCCGCGAGGTGATCACCGGTTTTCGTCTGTATGGGGAAATGCATCGCTTCATCCCGGTATATGCCAATTCGGTCGGTGCCAGGATCATCGAAGTTCCCGTGCGGCATCACCCGCGCAAGTTTGGCAAAGCTAAATACGGCCTCGAACGAACCGTGAAGGTCATATTAGATTTATTCACGGTTAAATTCCTGAACTCCTATGCTAATAAACCCATTTATCTGTTTGGGGGCAGTGGGATCCTGATCATGGGTATTTCGGGGCTGCTGCTGCTGTATCTCTTTATTCGCCGGGTGTTCTTCCTGGTGCCGGTGCTTGGTTCGCCGCTCTTTATCCTGGCAGCCATGTTCTTCATCCTCGGCTTCCAATCCATCCTGATGGGCTTAATCGCTGAGCTGCTGGTTAGAACTTACCACGAAGCTCAGCAAAAACCAACCTATACTGTCAAAGCACTGCTCGGGTTTGAGGAAAAGAAATAAATTCAAAAAAAATGGGAATGGTCAGATGGTTGATCGGTTCATCCAGGATCAATGACATTTATCCCTATCAATTCAGGATGGATATATCTGTCTTCTAATAAAAATCTTAGACTTTCATACTATAATTAGTTAATAGAAATATTCCCCGGAGGGTTAAATTATGCACGAAAAAAGTATTGAGTTATTAAATAAAGCAGTCTCTGAAGAACTGTCCGCTGTTCATCAATATATGTATTTTCATTTTCATCTGGATGATCAGGGCTATGATTTATTGTCGTCCATGTTCAAACGCATCGCCATTCAGGAGATGGGGCATGTGGAACTGTTGGCTGAACGCATCCTCTTCTTAAAAGGAGAAGTAGAGATGGTAGTGGCTGCCCCGGTTGAAAAGATCCATGAAGTGGATGAGATGCTCAAAAAAGCAGCTTGGATGGAAGAAACCAGCGCCAATGATTATAACCAATGGGCGAACGAATGCGCTGCCCATGCCGATTCAGCTTCAAAGAAACTCTTTGAACAACTGGTACTGGATGAAGAAGGTCATTTTGACCAGTTTGATACCCAGTTAGATCAAATCCGTAAATATGGAGACCGGTATTTGGCGTTACAATCGATCGAACGCAGCAAAAATCTGGAATCCGGAACTGTGGTTGACTAACTTTTATTAGAAGCTTACAGCAAGAGGTTGACTAGATGGGTCAACCTCTTTTCGTACCGGATTACCGATCATTTCGAAAAAATTATTAATATGATTTTTATAATAAAAATTTTTGATAAAAGGTATTATTTACCCGTCATATGAATGTTTTCATTTATAAAGTAACGAAAGTTTGATAAAATAGACTCTAAGTCACAATGCTTCTATTGTGTTAGAAATTACTTATTATTACCACGTAAAGTGGTTTTTGTTAAAGGTATGCATGCAAACACTCCAACATCAAGTACCACTGGTTGATTTACAAACCGGTGAAAGGGGAACCATTATTACATTAGATGCAGGCAAACGCTTAAATGCCCGTCTCTCTACGCTGGGTTTTACGCCCGGTGCAGAAATTTTTATGTCACACAATTATGGTCATGGTCCGATCGTGGTTAAAGTACGCGAGACGCGTATTGCACTGGGACGAGGTGAAGCAAAAACCATATTTGTTAAAAGAGAAATTTGATGAATTTATTCCGAGATTATCGCCAAAAAACGGCTTCTCCGGGTGTGCGCTTATCGACGCTTACCATTGCCCTGGCTGGGCAGCCAAATATGGGCAAATCTACCATCTTCAACCTGTTAACCGGCTTGAATCAACATGTGGGTAACTGGCCGGGCAAAACTGTGGAGAAAAAAGAAGGGGTCTACCAGCATGGTCAGTATGACATCCATCTGATTGATCTGCCCGGGACCTATAGCTTGTCCGCCAACTCACCCGAAGAAATTATCGCCCGCAACTATATTCTGCAGGAAAAGCCGGACCTAGTAGTGGCAGTGGTCAGTGCAGCCAATCTGGAACGCAGCCTCTACCTGGTTTCGGAACTCATCGTTCTGGAAACGCCCCTGGTGGTTATCCTGAATATGATGGATGTGGCTCAACAGGAAGGCATACAGGTGGATCCCAAAATTCTGGAGGCTGCTATTGGCGTGCCGGTCATTCCCATGATTGCCAGTCGTGCCAACGGGGTACGGGAATTATTAGACTACATCGATCAGTTTACTGAAGGGGAATTAATATTCGACCCTAAAATGCCGCAAATCAGCGCTGATCACCAGCATGTTAAAGAATTAATCGATCAGCTTATTGACGGCTTTGTCCCGGATTATTATCCGAAAAACTGGGCTTCCATGAAGTTGTTAGAAGGGGACGTAGAGATTTATGAGATCATCAAAACAGTTCTGCCTTTGGAGCGCTGGGAAACCATTGATAATATCCTGAAAAAACACGAAGATGCCGGGTTGGCGATTGCCTCCGGACGCTATGAATGGATTGAGCGCATTGTGCGCGCCTCCGTTCATCGTCCGAAATTAGGACAGGTAGGCCTGACCGATCGCATCGACCGCATCGCGACGCACCCGGTCGGCGGGTTGATATTGTTGGCATTAATTTTGGGCGTTACCTTCTGGATCACGTTTACAATTGGAACACCCATTCAGGAATGGATGGATACCAGGATTTTAGCACCTCTGGGGACGTTGGCCCAGGGTTGGATGCTGGGTGCACCCGCCTGGGTGATTAGCCTGGTGGTAGATGGCCTGATTGGTGGTGTCGGCGCGGTGGTTACATTCCTGCCCATCATTATTATTTTCTTTGCTGTTTTTGGGTTTTTGGAAGATATTGGCTATATGGCGCGGGCTGCCTACGTCATGGATAATTTTATGCATTGGATGGGGCTGCACGGAAAATCCTTCCTACCGCTTTTCTTGGGATTTGGTTGCAACGTTCCCGCCGTGATGGGCACCCGGGTAATCGAATCCTGGCCTGCCAGAATGCTGACGATCCTCCTGGCGCCGTTTGTACCCTGTTCCGCGCGCCTGGCGGTGATTGCCTTTCTCGCACCTGCCTTTTTTGGTCCCAAAGCTTTTCTGATCTCCTGGGGGCTGATCCTGTCTACCCTGTTGATTTTGATCATCGTGGGTGTCATTATCAATAAATTGTTCTTTAAGGGCGAGCGTTCAGCTTTTATTATGGAATTACCGCTCTACCACATCCCGCATTGGCGATCGGCTTTTATGCTCATCTGGCAGCGATCGCTTTCTTTCCTGCAGCATGCCGGCACACTGATTTTGATGATGTCGATTGTCATCTGGGCATTATCCGAATTCCCTGGTGGAAATCTGGAAAACAGTTATCTGGCGCAGATCGGAAATTTCTTCGCGCCGATAGGAAAATGGATGGGATTGGATTGGAAACTCACCGTAGCTTTACTTTCCAGCTTTATGGCTAAGGAAAACGTCATTGCTACGCTGGGAGTTCTGTTCGGGCGCTCCACAGAGATAGGACTGCTCAATACAATTTCTGCAACCTATACGCCCGCGGTTGGATTAGCTTTTATGGTCGTGTCTATTCTTTTCATTCCCTGCGCCGCCACCGTAGCGGTGATGAAACAGGAAACCGGCTCCTGGAAATGGACTTTTCTGAATATCGGCACCATGCTGGTTGTTTCGGTAGCAGCTGCCAGCGCGGTTTATCAGGTCGCTTTATTGTTAGGATTATAGCTATGCTCGAAAGACTTTTAAAATTGATTCAGGAAGGGAAACCGCTCACACCGGTCGTTCTTGCCCGCCAACTTAACACTTCGCCGCAGATGGTGGAGATGATGATGGAAGAATTGGTGCGCCGGGGATTATTGAAAATGTCGGAATTCTCACAGAGCTGTGATTCCGGTGCCTGTAATACCTGTTATCTGGCAAAAACCTGCCATGCCAGCCAGCAAAGAATCTGGATGACACCGTCGAAACCAAAATGACTTATGCTCAAACGCTATCCCAACTTTTAGCCATTCAACCTCAGCAAGCCCAGGTAGTGATTGAAATGCTGGATGAAGGCAATACGATCCCATTTATTGCCCGTTATCGCAAGGAAAGAACCGGCAGTCTGGACGAAGAGCAATTGCGGAAGATCGAAAGCGGGTTGGAACGTCTGCGTACCATGGATGAACGCCGGGCGACAATCTTGAAAACGATCGAAGAACAGGGAAAATTAACCGCTGAATTATCCGCAAAAATTATTGCGGCTGAAACATTGACGGAGCTGGAAGATATTTACCTGCCATACAAACCCAAACGCCGCACCCGCGCCATGATTGCCCGCGAAAAAGGTTTGGAGGGACTGGCGGAATGGATTTTGAAACAACCGCTGACTAAATCCAGCCTGGATGAGATAGCCAAACCCTTCCTGAACGATGTTGTGCCCACGCTGGAGGATGCCTGGCAGGGGGCGCGTGATATCGTGGCGGAAGCGATCAGTGAACAGGCAGAAGTACGCTCCCAGGTGCGTGAAAAAGCGTTGCAATGGGGACAGTTGCGCAGTCAAAAGATCGAAGACGCGCCGGATGAAAAACGCGTTTATGAAATGTACTATAACTTTGAATACCGGGTTGATCGTATACGCCCGCACCAAACCCTGGCAATCAACCGCGGTGAGAACGAAAAAATCTTGCGCGTAGGTATAATATTGGAACAACGCGATTGGGAAAATGTGATCTTCACTTATTTTCGTCCCAATCCAAAATCAGCTTTAAATGAGCAGTTACGCCTGGCCATTCAGGATGCTGCCGAACGGCTGCTGCTGCCAGCCATCGAGCGCGATGTTCGCTGGGCATTAACCGCAGCAGGCGAGGCGCATGCCATCACGGTTTTTTCGACCAACCTGAAAGGCCTGTTGGGGATTCCACCCCTGGCAAACCATGTGGTGATGGGGTTCGACCCGGGCTATCGTACCGGTTGCAAGGTGGCAGTGGTAGACCCAACTGGAAAGGTTCTAGACACTGCTACGATCTACCCGCATCCACCTCAAAATCACAAAGCCGAGTCTCTGAAAGTGATGAAGCACCTGGTAGAAAAACACCACGTGACGCTTATCTCGATTGGCAATGGCACCGCCTCCCGTGAGAGCGAACAACTGGTGGCAGAATTGCTGCGTGATTTGCACAATACCCGCTATCTGATCACCAATGAAGCAGGGGCTTCGGTTTATAGTGCCAGCACTTTAGCGCGGGCTGAACTACCCGATCTGGACGTCTCGATGCGTGGGGCTGTTTCCATTGCCCGCCGTGTTCAGGATCCTTTGGCTGAACTGGTGAAAATTGATCCGAAGTCGATCGGTGTGGGGATGTACCAGCACGATGTCGATCAGAGCGAGTTATCGCATAGCCTGAGCGGTGTGGTGGAAGACGCAGTTAACCGGGTAGGGGTGGATGTCAATACTGCCTCCCCGGCTCTGCTCGCTTACATCGCCGGGATTGGCCCGAAATTGTCCGAGAAGATTGTTGCCCATCGTGATCAAAATGGGTCCTTTACCAGTCGGGCTGAAATTCGCAAGGTACCCGGTATGGGGCCGAAAGCCTTTGAACAGTCAGCCGGATTTTTACGCATCCGTGGCGGCAAAGAACCTCTGGATGCCTCTGCCATTCACCCGGAAAGCTATGCGATTGCCCAAGCAGTGTTGCAGAAGGCGCGCATTGACCTGAAAACCCCGCTGGAAGAGCGCAAACATGCACTGGAGTTGTTACAACGCCAGCAGCCAATATCGGAACTCTCGCAGGAGCTAAAAACCGGCGAACCGACCCTGATGGATATCCTCGACCAACTGATTCGCCCGGGACGTGACCCGCGGGAAGATTTACCCCTGCCGGTCTTGCGCAGCGATGTGCTTTCCATGGAAGATCTTCAGGTTGGCATGCAATTGAAAGGCACGGTCCGCAATGTGGTCGACTTTGGCGCTTTCATCGATATCGGCGTCAAGCAGGATGGCCTTTTGCACCGCTCCCAGATCCCCCGCGGGGAAACACTGGAGGTGGGGCAGGTGTTGACGGTGGCGATTCAATCGGTGGAAATCGAGCGCGGACGGATCTCTTTAGGTTGGGCTTCAGGCTGAAACTGGCTTTTCCCGAAAATTTGAACGCCTGCCATCGCAATGATCGCCAGACATAAGTTTGCCAGCACCACCCAGATCAGCACCTGACTGTGCGGGCGGTCGATAAATTGCCCCACAATCCAGGGCGAAATCATTACCGAGGTACTGGACGCTACAAAGAAAATGCTCGTATTACGGGCAGTTACCGCATTTAATTCCCCGGCCAGGTTCATGCTGGTTGGAAAGCCGGTAGCCACAAACAAGCCAAAAGCAGCAGTACAGGCCCATAACGCCCAGGCTGATCCGGCGAGAATGAGCATCAGGATCAGTGTAAAAAAGCTGCCGGTCAGGTTAAACCAGATGATCTGCCGGCTGGTAAAACGCCGGGATATCCCGATCCCTACGAAACGGGCAATTAGAAAGGTCACCCAAAAAGAAGAGGTCAGATAGGCAGCAGTTTCCACATCCACAAACCCTGTTTTTAGTCCATGTGTGTAAATCCAGTTGGTAAACGTAATTTCTGAACCTGTAAAAAACAAAAAGAACATCACCAGGAAAACCAAAAGTTTGCGGGAAACTTTCGGGCGGGCTGGTTCATCTGTAGTCGCTGCCACCGTTTCGGGGTTGGAAGGGGATGTCAGTTTTATTAGAAAAGGTATTGGCAACAGCATTGTAATGGCGATAATCCAGAAAGCCCAGTTGATATACTGTGTGGCGCGCAAAGACTGAGCGATCATCAGCGGCGCCAGGAATGAGCCGATCCCAAAGGAAAAATGCAAGCCATTCATATAGGGAGCCACTTTACTGCCGTGCAACCAGACCATCATGGTGTTGTGCCCCATGTCGACGCTCGATTGGGTGATGCCGATCAGGAAAACGACTACAATCAGCAGCCATAAATGATGAATGACCGGCAATAATCCTACGCCCAGTGCCATACCCAGCAGGCAGATTGCCAGAACTTTATTCCCAGAAAATTTATGAAACAGAAACCCCGCCAGAAAAGACCCGGCAATGTAGCCCATTGAACTGAAGACAAAGAACGAACTGACCTCATTCAACCCGCTGGCAGTATTCGCCGCAAAAGAAGGCACTGCTGGCCCATAAGCACCGCTGATCATCCCCAAAGCGATGTAGGCTAAAAAGTAGTTGGCTGTCAGAAGTTTTTTATGATCGGTCAATGCGTATGTCCTGGTAAAGATTGCTACCATCTTACCATCGTGATTGGGATTTGACGAGAGAGAGGGAGATAAGCGGTTTTTAGTTTGATTTTAAACCAGCAAGATCTGGGAATTGACTTAAAGCGTACAGAGGGATATTTACCAGCCAACCCTCATCAATAAAATCAGCCATCGAAGTACGAATTGATTTTTCTGGTTGATAACGATCATAATAACTTTTCAGACTTTTCCCTTTCAGGTTCGTATAAGACAGAAAAGAATGGTGATATCGTAGGGGCGTGGTCCCGGACCCGCCCCATACCCGACATGGATGTAGGAGTAATGGATCGCCCCTGCCTGGGAGTTCGTGGATGGCTGGACGAGATCTTCGGGCAGCGGCTCGTCCCTACCCCTACAATTTGATGATTTTGCAAATAATCCTTGATTAGGGAAAAAGCTATTCGAGAATCTTGCACCCTTTGGGTGTTCGTTTTCTATTCGTGGATGGCTGGACGACATCCACGGTCAGGGACGTACCGCTGCCCCTACGATTTGATGATTTTGCAAATAATCTTTGATTAGGGAATGAGCTATTCGAGTATTCGTGTTTTTATCTTGCCCTCAGGCTATGCCTGGGGGTTCGTGGATGGCTGGACGAGATCTTCGGGCAGCGGCTCGTCCTTACCCCTACAATTTGATGATTTTGCAAATAATCCTTGATTAGGGAAAAAGCTATTCGAGAATCTTGCACCCTTTGGGTGTTCGTGTCCTAATCTTGCCCCCTTTGGGGGTTCGTGGATGGCTGGCTGAAATCCTCGGGCAGGGGCCACAACCTCTATGTTTATGCTGGCAGTGGGGCGGGTCAGGGACGAGCAACAGCCCCTACGATTTGATAATTTTGCAAAGAATCTTCGATTAGGGAATAAGTTATTCGAGTATTCGTGTCTCATTCGTGGATGGCTGGACGAGATCTTCGGTCAGGGACCACGCCTACCTCCATGCCGGGTATAGGACGGGTCTGGGACCACACCCCTACGGATAAACCATATTTGGGTGGCAATCTCAACCAGATTTTTCTTCTCTCATTTATAATTCCCATTCAGCAGTCTTTCAACGCTTTTCAATCACTAGCTCGTTAACCACAGAAATTTGATTTTCACGGAAAGGTTATTCATGCAACAGAAATTACAACACTCTTACCTCAATCCAAAAATAGAAATGCGACCTTTACCCCAGAAGGGGCGTTTTGGATTGTTTGCTATTCACCCTGTTTCAAAAGATGAATTGCTGGCCATGTGGGGCGGGCGGGTGGTCGGGTACGAAGAATATGAGCAGTTGGATTCCTTTCTGAAATCGCATGGCTTGCAAATCTGGGATGAGCTCTTTCAGGTGCCTTTGCTGGAAGGCGACCCGGCGGATTATTTCAACCATTCCTGTGATCCGAATTCTGGATTCAACACCCCTATATCATTGGTGGCCATGCAAAACATCGCTATAGGTGAGGAAGTATGCTTCGATTATGCCATGAGTGAGGATAATCATTTCGATGAATTCCACTGCGGTTGTGGTGCAGCAACCTGTCGTGGTCAGGTGACCGGTAAGGATTGGCAGCTTCCTGAATTGCAGGAGCGTTATTTTGGGTATTTCAGCCCTTATTTGCAGGCGCGCATTGCCCGGCTACGCTCGGAAAAATCTTAGTCTGGCTTGGATGATTGCCGGAACACAACAAATTTGCTGGTGACAAAATTAAAGGTCATGGTGATCACGGTCGCTGTGACCAATCCGACCCATTCCGGTAACCCCAGGGTTTTATAGGTCAGCGCCATCATTCCACTGTTGATTCCAACAGCCAGCAGGTTGATCACAAAGAAGAGGACAAAACGTCCTAAAGATCGGTTTTGGCTGCGAAACGTAAAACTACGGTTCCACAGGTAACTGTTGATCACCCCCAGGGTATAAGAGATGGCTTTAGCCAGTACATGGGCATCGCCAAAGAAAGGGACCAGGCGCGTCATAATCCAGTAGGAGCCCAGATCGACCCCGGTGTTGAGCACCCCTACCATCCCAAAGCGTACCGCCTGATGAATCCAGTTGGGCGTGCGTAGCCATAGACCGGTGATTCGTGGGAAGCGCTCCTGGATCCAGTCTGGCAATAATGTGTCCGCTGATTTTAGGTTTTTTTCCATGGAATGACCGTATCATAATGGATATTTGGCCGGCTGTCCAACATAATAATTAGGCAGCGCGATTGGTAAATGATGGGCGAAAAAAATTGATATTCCGGTTACTTAAAAACTGGCAGTTTGGTCAGTGGATTTTTAGTTATCCTGTATTATAGTTAAAGTATGTTCCCGCAATTCAACCAACAGATTATAGAAACCTTATTTGAGAAGATCTCCATCGGCCTGGCGGTTTTTGATGCCAAATTGCGGTTAATCTATGGTAACCCGCAGTGGAAAAGTTTTATCGGGCAGTATACGACCACCAATCCCAGCAAGATCAAACCTGGAATGACTTTTTACGAGCTGGTTCCAGGCACTGAGAAATATTTTCAGCCCTTGTTTGAGCGCGTCCTGCAGGGGGATGTGATTCGGGAGCCGGCTTTTTATTCTTACACCCAGGGAATCGACTCATACTGGGATGTCCTTCTGACCCCGCTGGAAGAAAATGGTGAAATCATTGGTTTTCTGGATGCAGCCACCGATGTAACCGACCAGATTCGGGTAAAGGAATATCTGGAAGATCAAATCTTCGAACGTACCCAATCACTGGTCACCTTGTTGCAGATCAGCCGTATTTTTGGGTCTACGCTCTCTCTGGATGCGCTCTTGTCTTCGGTGTTGACCGAATTAAAACGCCTGGTGGAATACGACGGGTGTGCGTTGTTAAGCTTACAGGGATCCTGTCTGGAAGTAAAAGCTGTTACTGGTTGTCTTTCTTCCGTTTATCAGGTAGGGGATTGCTACCCGGCGGAGAATAACTTTGACCGGGAATTATTTCAGAGCCACAAAGCCATCAAAATTTATGACACCAGCGATCATTCCGAACTTTCAACTGCCTTCCGCAATCGAGAACATCCTGAGAGTCAATGCGTTCGCTCCTGGATGGGGCTGCCTTTATTAGCCCAGGAAAAGGTCATCGGGGAATTGATTTTGGTGCACCGTGAGCCTGGATTTTTTAACCAGGTAGAAGAAAATTACGTTCAGATATTCTCCAGTCTGGCTGCCATTGCCCTGGAGAACGCCCGTCTTTATCAGCGCGAACATGAACGCCGGCATGAAAGCGAGCGCCGGCAACGGGTTGCAGAGGGGTTACGGGATATTTTGAAAGCGCTGAATTCGGACAAACCTTTGGAAGACCTGCTGCAGTTCATTGTTGAACAAGCTCAGCAAATGATGGGCGCCGATCCTGTCATCCGCTATAGTGAGAGTCTGAGCCAACCGCTCAAAACGATTACCCCCAATTCCTTCCCGGCTGAGTTGTTTAACCGCTTATCAGCTTATACCTATTCCAACCCAAATAGTGAATTAAAAAATCAATTAATCCGGGGTGAGTATGTGCTTCAACCAGATTATAAAGCGCATGTGGCTGAATTGGTCGCCGACAAGCTGGATGTAGAAGAACCACAGCTTTTTGCAGTCATGCAAAGTATTGCCGAGAATTACGCCTGTGGTCTGGTGATGCCAATCCTGGTACAGGGGAAATTATTTGGCTCCTTACGATTCTTTTACCGGGAAGCGCAGATCTTTGAACGCGAGACCTGTCAATTGGCGATGATGATCGCCGAACATGCCGCTCTGGCTATTGAAAATTCAATCTTGCGCAGAGAAGCTCAGTTGGCGGCGGTCTCGCTGGAGCGCAGTCGTCTGGCGCGTGAGTTGCACGACTCTGTCACGCAAACCCTGTTCTCTTCCAGTCTGATTGCTGAGATATTGCCGCGGTTATATGAAACCAACCAGCCGGAAGCGGAACGCCGCCTGGGAGAATTACGCTACCTGGCAAAAGGTGCACTGGCTGAAATGCGTACGCTCCTGATGGAATTACGCCCAAATGCCATCATGGAAGCCAAACCGCATGAATTGTTGCGCCACCTGGTGGATGCTTATGTCAGCCGGATTGGAATACCGATTGAATACTCCGAGAAAATCGACCCTGATGCCAACCTTAACGGCGAGCAAAAACTGGTGATTTACCGGGTGGCACAGGAAGCTTTAAATAATATCGCCAAATACGCTTTCCCTCAGAGGGTAAAGATCCTTTTCCAGTTAAGCCAGAAACACATCAACCTGATGGTCGAAGATGATGGTAAAGGCTTTGATCTGCAAACTGTGGCACCCAATCACTTTGGTTTGGGCTTCATGCGTGAACGGGCGGAAAGTATCGGTGCTCAATTGAAGGTTATCAGCCATCCGGGTGAAGGGACTCTCGTGCAGCTAGTGGCTGACTTAGTATAATGGGTAGTACCCATGAATTCAAGAAATATTCACCCAATCACGAAGCTTAGCTTGCTTTTCGTAATTCTCATCATTCTGCTGGCTGTCCTGCTATTAACCCCAACACTGCAGCGCGGAATCACGAAATTCTTTCTGAATTTAAATCAATTCAACAGAATCCAGGTTGATTGGCTGAACGCTGCTGAAGTGGTCGGCAGTCGTCCTAAATTTGAGTTTCAATTCTCCCAAAAAATGGATTTGGATGGGATTCCGGCTGCTTTCTTCCTCGAACCTGCGCTGGATGGGACCTGGGACTGGCTGGATGACCAACATGCCATCTGGACTTTTACAAATGCTCTCCCAGAAGAGAGGTTAATACACTTTGGCTTTCGGGCTGATGAAAAAGAAAAGAATTTACAAATTCCAATCCGCCCGCAGGAATGGCAGGCTTTTATTCGCCCGGCGGATCTGCTGGCGTTGAAAAAAGTGACCTCTGGTAACGAACTTTTCCTGATTCATCCAGGCAGCCCGCCAGCGGAACGACAGTTGACCATGAGTAACGGAAAAATTGTGGATTTCACTTTTTCCCCGGATGGAGAGCAAATTATTTATTCGTTGGAGAATGCTCAAACCGGGGTTGATTTGTGGCAAATGCAGCGCGATGGACATGACGCCAGCATCCTCCTCGATTGCGGGCTGGATCGTTGCACAGCAGCGGATTGGAACCCGCGTCTGGACGAACTTGTCTTCACCCGCGAGAAACGCCGGGATACTGCCGCCAGACCAACCTGGGATTCGCCTGTGCCGCTGCTGCTGGACCTAACGACCGGTATCTCAGCCCGGCTCCTGCCAAACGAATATCAGTTCGCCTTCGATCCGCATTGGTCATCCCGCGGGCAGTGGGTCAGCTTGTGGTTAGGCGAACAGTTCGGGATTGATATCATCCATGCGGGTAGTGGGGTGTCTGGCTACCGTGACCCGTACAGCGGGGATACCGGTTGCTGGTCAGCAGATGAGCGTCATTTTTACTATTCAGTGCTGCGTGAGGAAGGGCTGCCGATCGTCTCCAGCATCTATCAGGTTGATATTCTGAGCGGAACCAGAAAAATTTACACTGGCAGTCAACTTTACGATTTAGGCTTTAATTTCTATCATCCGGTCTGCCAGCCCAACGGGCAGGGGTTATTGGTCAGTGTGCAGGTCGACCCGGTCATCTCTCAACGCGAACTGTGGTGGATTCAGCCGGATGACAGCTACCAGGTAATTTCCAACGATCTTTCACAACTCGTGACTCATTACTCCTGGAACCCGCAAGGTAACCGGGTAGTTTTTCTCAGCGGATCTCTGGCCAGACTTGGAGATGGTTCGCGCATTGGGATCTGGTCGTCTGAAGCACCTGAATCGATTGAATGGCTCTCGGATGGGGTCATTCAGGCTCGCTGGCTGCCATAATTTTGAAATAGACCCATACATTTACTATTTTCTCTCGCAAACTTATCTTTACCAGGGGAATTATGCCGAAAGTCTCCGCCATGCCAATATCTGCCTGGAGCTGGACGCTGGTTTTTATCAGGCTCTGCTGATCCGCAGCGAGTGTTATCGCCAGATGAACCTTATTTCTGAATTCCTCAGTGATTCCTTTTCCGTTGTCTGTTACATTAACGGCATTAACAAGCAATACATCATCGAAATGACGCAGATGGTCCTGCGTAAGAACCATTACTCACCTGAAAAACTGGCATCTTTATCAGCAGATAACTTCCCGAATTGGGACTACCTGATTAATAGCAAGGAGTGATTGACCAGGTTTTTCATTAATTGGGCGATTAATCCGACTGCAAATTCATCCAGCAAATTGCCATCTTCGTCGAAAACCTGACGCCCCGGCAGATTGATCAACACCTCCGGTTTGTTAATGACATACATATCCATGTGGCTCAGGATAGAGCGTAAATGCGTCTGGGAGCGATCGGTGCCACCGCGTCCACCAGCGCCCATGATGGCCACCGGCTTTCTTGCCAGGGGACCGGGCTGGCCATTTTCACCGCGTGAAGCCCAATCGAGGGCATTTTTCAATGCACCGGTAACCGAGCTATTGTATTCCGGGCTGGTGATGACAATACTATCGGCGTTTTGAAGGGCATCCCGAAAGGCACGCACCGCCGGTGGAAAGCCCTCTTTTTCTACATCTTCATTGTATAAAGGTAAATCATTTAATTCGACAATCTCATAGGTTACCCCTGCAGGGAGCAAATCTTCTGCAATTTCCAGTAATTTTCGGTTATATGAACCCTTTCGTAGACTGCCTGAAAATCCTACAATGTGTAATGAGTCATTCATCTTTGTTTTCCTGTAATAATGATTTTTATTGTTTTCCTAATTTTTTTAATAAGGCGCACAGTTCATTTTTTTCTGCTGTACTGAGAACAGAAAATTGTTTTTCAATCGCTTTTACATGTTGGGGAAAAACCTTTGAGATCAATTCCAAACCCTGATCGGTTAAATGCACAATCATGCGCCGGCGATCATCCTGATCTCTTTCCCGGTAGACCAACTCTCTTTTTTCAAGATTATCAATCACGGTGGTCATATTCGAATTACTTTTTAAAATTTTTTCACCCAGAATGTTTTGAGCCAACGGTCCCAGGTGATAGAGCGCTTCCATAACCCCAAATTGACTGATAGTTAATTCCTGCATGGAAGCAGCCAGGGAAAGTCGGGCGTTAATCGTATCGGTGGCACGCGTCAATTTAATAAAAGCATCTAAAGCCAGTTCCTCATCGGCTGATCCCTGATAATGTGTTGGCATAAAGACCTCCTGGTCAAATTATTTCACATCGAAATAATAATGCCAAAAACATTGTATGTCAAATCAATTGAGTTGATTTCACCTGAATTGTACAAGGTTTCCTTTAGCCGCCGATCTGGCTCATGGTGCGGTTGGTAGCAAATTCACCCTGTGCAAGTCCATGCCCCCAGGGCTTCCACCAGATGCCATCCAGGATCATTTCTCGCAATTCTTTAATGCTGGCACCAGCCCGCAGCGGGGTGAGCAGGTCAACTTCTTTTTCCTTCAGTAAACACAGGCGCAATTTCCCATCCGCGGTTAAGCGGGCGCGCGTGCAGCCGGCGCAGAAGGGGTTGGTGACCGAGGAGATAAAACCAAGGGTGCCCTTTGCTCCAGGCAGCCGGTAAAGGCGCGCTTCGCCATCCAGAATGCCATGATTAAGCAGAGTCGGGGCTTCCAATTCGCTGCTGATGCGATCAAGTATTTCAGCATCGGATACCACCAGGTTGGTCTGAAAGTCGGTTTGTCCGGCGAAAGGCATCATCTCAATGAATCGGATTTGCCAATCATGATCGTAGGTCAGAGAGGCCATTGGCACCAGGTCGTCCAGGTTATGGCCACGTACTACAACGCTGTTTATTTTAAGCGGCAGCAGTCTGGCAGCCTCGGCAGCTTTAATCCCCGCCCACACGTCTTCAAACTTGCCCCAGCGTGTCAGGGTTTTAAAGCGCTGCGGGTTAAGCGTATCCAGGCTGATATTCACTCTTTGCAGGCCGGCTTCCTTGAGTGGCTGAGCAAGTTTTTTCATTAACACTCCATTGGTGGTCATGGAAAGTGATTTGACCCCCTCGATTGAAGCCATGGCTTTCACCAGATCAACAACGTGCGCCCGCACGGTTGGCTCTCCACCGGTCAGACGGATTTTATCGAATCCTAATGAGGTGAATAATTTCAGTAGGGAGATAATCTCCTCATCCTGCATTAATTCTGCATTCGGCCGAAAGGTCTGATCTTCCGGCATGCAGTATAAACAGCGCAAATTACAGTGATCTGTCAGACTAATGCGCAAATAATGAATGTGTCTTCCGAAGCGATCGTTTGGCATAATTCCTCTTCTGTTTATATTACCATAATTCGGACTAATTTTATCTTAATATTTTCTGAGAAATTATCCAATGCTTGTCTAACTTATCTTGTTTCGTGTGGCAGATTTAAGAAATCGCTTTCCAGATCGCGTTCGATATCATCGCCCAGCGCTCATTGGACTTACTGCCGGAGAGCATCCCGTTGGTAGTGAAGGCGGTCACCAACTGGGCGTCGCGATCCACCCAGACCATGCAGGTGCCCATCCCGAAGGAGCCAAAGGAGGTGCTGCTGCTGCCAGTGCCCATCGCATTCCTGGTAGGGTCAGAGTTGGCAGACATACCGCCGCCCATGATAAAACCCAGCCCCCAGTTCATCTGCGTCTGTACATAGTTATCCAAACCATTATATTGCGAGGAAGCTGCTTCGGCGATCGTCTCAGGGCGTAAATATTGATGTCCCTGATATACTCCAGCGTTCAACAGCATAGAGAAAAATTCTGCCAGACAATCTGCATTGCTGTGCAAACCGGCAGCCGGGATCAGCGCCCGCCGGATGGTATGTAAATTAAACAGGGTGGCAGTGTTTTTCATTGAACGGCTGAGCGCCACCACCCGCGGAGAATCGCTTTCCTCTTTCCCAGGGGCACGCATCCAGATGCGCTTGAGTCCCATCGGCTTGAAGAATTGTTGCTGCAAGTAGCGATCAATCGGCATTCCAGTCACCCGGCGAACCACTTCGCCAAGAATGAATCCAAAGTTAACCATGTGATAGGCGGTCTGGCTACCAGGAGGGAACTCAGCCGGGTAGCTGGCTACCCGCCGGGTTACCAGATTCCAGAACGGCCACAGGATCAATTGTTGATAAAGGTGCGGTGCCGGGATGCCGGCCTGGTGTACCAGTGTGTGCCGAATGGTGGCAGTCTCTTTTCCACGCTGACCAAATTCAGGCCAGTAGGTGGCGACCGGGGCGTCCAGCTCGATCAGGCCATCATCGATCAATTTCAGAATAGCGCAGGTGGTAAAACCCTTGGAGACCGAGAAAGTCAGGTAGGCGGTTTCTGGCGAGTTGTCCGGGGTCTGATAGGCACGCCCATGCAAGTCGACGATCCGCGTTCCCTGGTGATGAACCACCAGTTGCGCCGATATACCGGGTGGATAATTTTTTAAAATGGAGAAAAAAGTTTCTTTGATGAGGTCAGTTTTTGCGGTGGGCATAGACTTATTTTACACTTGTTTTATCCTGGCTCAGGGCGTGTATTTCTGGCATTTGAAATTAAGACAGGCAAAAGAGCGAACCCCTTTGCCAGGCAGCTTTTATCAAACCTTTTCAAATTTCCAGATAATCGACTTAATTTTGATCATTGGCTTTATTCTGTGCGGATTTTTTAATTCTATGATTCCTGGATTGGGATTTAAGATGACCCTTTGGTCAGGATTATTGTTTCTTTTTGCCTTCCTGGAGTTCATTAATTATTACTATTATCAGCTTAGTCACGATTCGAAAAATGATCTGCGCTATTTATTGCAGCATAAGCGCTTGCGTCATTCTTTACTGTATCGGGATATGAAAAAACGGAAGGTACCTTAAAGTCAACCACCCCCTGAAAAACTTAGGGGGTGGTTGATTCGGAGAGAGATGAAAAAAACATTTAGAAATCCATCCTCCTGCCAGGATGGAGTGTTCTCGAAAAGAAGTTATGCCATGCTATAACCCAGTTGTTGCAATACAGATACTGGAAATTCGAAGCGGACGGTTTTTTCCGGGTCAACAATTTGGCAGAATTTCAACTCGCCAACAAGGCTCATCAACATACCGGCATCGTTGACTGATAGGCCTACAAAGTCGGTCAGAAACTGAGCCATTGCGTAGGTAGCACCGCTGGCAGCTTCGTCCACGGTTGGAGCTGAGACGATGGTGGCTACCACCTCATCATTCCGGATGAATGGCGTCGGCAGCCCGCGCAGTTGTTCAACCACCTGTGCACGGAAACGGAACTCGCCCGGGGTTTCCGCACCACAAATGACCACTTCACCATCTCCCATGGCGGCGTGAAAATCACCAGCACCGAACAGAGCACCTTCCACACCCACGGTGAAATACAGGCTGGCGCCTTCGGTCACCAGGGTGCAATCCATGTTACCACCGTGGGGGCCGGGAGTGCCATTCGGAACCTGCCCTTCGGCCGGTGCCACGCCGATCACTCCAATCATCGGACGTTTCGGGACACGTACCTTATCTTTGAAGACCACCTCATTGCCGTCAAGCCGCAGCACAACTGTTTCCATTTCGGTGATTTTGCTGCCCAGGGCTCCTTCTCCCGGAAGAGTGACCATAATGGAGGTATCCCCCACCTTCATTTTTAACAGGTCAACCCGCAGCACATCCCCGGGTTGGGCACCTTCTACATATACCGGCCCGGAGGCGGGGTTGATATGATCCCAATCCAGGGCGTCCAGCAGATCAGCAGAACTTTTTAACTGGCCCTCAAAACAGTCGTGCGTTTCCATGACGACTTCCTCCCCCTGCTGCACGGTCATCACTGGTTCAAGCCCGGCATGGAAGGCAAAAAAGACTTGGTCACGAGATACTTTTTTGGTCATTCAATCCTCCTTATTGTTTGATCAGTTTGAAGATCAATTGTTCGGACAGGTTACCTATCTGATAATGATTGAGTAACAAACCGACCAGAATGATCGCTAAAATCCCAAATATAAAAACATAATCCATTTTGTGAAACTTAAATTCACGGCGAAAGGTGCGTTTCTTGATGTTATAGTCGAAACCACGCGAGAGAATAGCGATGGAGATATCCTGTGAACGTTCCAGGGTAGCTAAAAAGATCGGGATCAGTAAAGCTGTCAGCACCTGAACACGCTGGATCACGTTTTTAGGTTTGACATCATACCCGCGGGCTTTTTGAGCGTCGGTGATTTTTTGGGTTTGTTTGGTTAACAATCCCACCGTGGAAAAACCCAAAGTCAAAGCGACGCCCATCTCCGGCGGTAAACCGCGTGAAGAAATTTGCTGAACCACAAGGGCCGCGATCAGACAGGCTGCCAGCACAACTATGGTCTGAGTCAGAGGGTTGGGCAGCCAGGCAATCGACTGGCTATTGGTCAACAACGGCAGCATGGCAACAACAATCACCGCGGCAATCGCCAATATTGCCACAATTTCTGAAAGGCCGAATTTTCTTTCTCCTTTTTCGGTAATGGTCAAAGCCAATTCTACCGGTGGAGTGGTGTAGAGCATTAAATGAACTGCCAGGACCACACTAAAAAAGCGGAAAAATACAGCCACACCTCGCACTAACCCTTCAATAGTCACCGGAACCCAATTTGTAAAGGGGATCAGGTAGAACAGAAAATGTGAATTTTTCGGGGTAAAGAATAAGATTTGAAAAAGTGAAAAGGTGAGAAAAATAACCACCAGTACTTTTAAATTGTCGTTTAATAATTTACGATCAACGGCTTTGGTTCCCAGCCAGTAGACCAGTAAAAATAAGAGAGCCATCAACACCGGGTCTTTGATAATTACGGCTGTGATGGTTAGCCCCACAAACATTAATAATTTGGTGCGTGCGTCCAGATTATGAAGTGTAGAATGTCCTTTTTGATATTCAATTGCCATGTTGTCCCTCGATGATTTGCTGGAGATAGGATTTCATATCTTCGTAAGCCACCACCCAGGGTGGAATTCCGTAATCGCCTAACTCAACTGCCAGCTTGGTTAATTCTGGCAAATCCAGAGAATTAGACTGCATCAACTCGTGATTGAGCAAAAGCGGCTGCATGGGGCCATCATAAGAAACACGCCCATACTGCAAAACCACAGCCCGGCTGGCGAACATGGCAGCATAATCCACCCGGTGAGTGATCAGAAGAATAGTGGTACCCATTTCATTCAGGCGTTTGATGATCGCGAAGATCTCATCGATCATCTCCGGATCCTGACCGGTGGTCGGTTCATCGATGACCAGAATTTTTGGTTTTAAAGTGAGAACCGATGCTAAAGCCAGGCGCTGTTTTTGGCCTTTGCCTAAATCGAACACTTCAGCGTCCGACTTATCACTTAAATCTACCAGTTCGAGTGCTTCCCGAATGCGGCGGTCGTATTCTGCTGGGTCAACCTGGTGGGTTTTCAACCCGAAGGTCATTTCATCTTTGACGGTAAAGGATACGATCTGATGGTTGGGGTTTTGAAAACAGAAGCCAACGTCACGCGCCAGCAAGTGCGTGGGGGTTGTAGCAACATCTTTGCCCATGACACGCACACTACCTTCGGAAGGCTGCTGCAAGCCGATCACGTGCCGCACGAGCGTCGTTTTTCCGGAGCCATTGCGACCCATGATGGCTACCAACTCGCCGGCCCGGATCGTTAAATTGACGTTCTGCAGGGTTTCTTTTTCGGTTGTGTAAGCAAAGCTGACGTTGTTAAATTCAATCACGGCCTCTTTTTCATTGTGATGACCGTTTTGATAGGGTTTTGAGGCGATTGACCGCAGGGAATACTTGCGTCTGAGTTCCTCCAGAAAATGGTTGGGCGTAAAAACCTTATCCCCCAGGTGGAAGTTTTCTGCCAGGCGTAAAAGATACGGGCGTTTGAAAACATGCGGAATATCTCCGAGGGCTAAGACGTCCTTCGTGGCGCCATCCCGAAAGATTTCACCGTCTTTCATCACAATCACCCGATTTACCAGGGGTAATGTCTCTTCCAGCGCATGTTCTACAATGATCAATGTTTTGCCCCGTTCCTGAGCTACCTGAACCACCAGCTGCAGGATAAAAGCACGCCCGGAAGGATCCAGATTTGCCAACGGTTCATCCATTACATAGATCTCCGGGTGCATGGCATAGGTGGCTGCGATAACGCAGGCTTGTTGTTCGCCGCCGGATAGATTGTGGGGTTCACGTTCTTCATAACCGATCATACGGGTGGCATGCAGGGCCGCTGCGATTCTGGTATTAATCTCCTCCCGGGGTACACCCATATTTTCGGGGCCGAAAGCAACCTCGTCCTGCACACTGTTGGTGATCAACTGGCTTTCCGGATCCTGGAATACCATCCCAACCAGAGATGCCAATCCGCCCACCCGGGATTTAGCAGTGTTATAAGGTCCTACCATAACTTCCCCGGTCAGATGACCTTCGTGGTAATGGGGGATCAGACCGTTGATGCAGGAACACAGGGTAGTTTTTCCACTGCCTGCCGGGCCGGTAATGAGCACAATTTCACCGGGTTGAATAGAGAGATTAATATTCTTAATTGCCGGCTGATCAGAGCCTGCGTAAGAAAAAGAGACATTTTTAAATTCGATTGTGTAGGTCATAAAGCTTTTCTTTTTCAACCCTGGTTTCTTAATTTACGAAACCAGGGTGCATTTGCGATAGATTGCTGGAAGACTACCAAAGCGGTCGTCTGAAACGCTCAGGCAGAGCTGCCATAATAATGGTTGTCACCACGGTAGCCAGAACCATCTCCGGGATAGCGCCGGCTTCAACCACGCCCAGGAAAGTCAGGAAATTCCCATATTCAGGATCCGGGTAGAAGATGACCAGACCAACCGCAAAGAGCGGGACAACAACACAGAGGTAATAGAAGACTACCTGTGCGGCCCAGGCGCCTAAACTGGCAATTTTATTGCCACGCAACCGCCAGCTAAAGTTCTTATAAATTAAGCCGTTGACCACACCGCCAACAATGTGGGCCAGCAGGCTGGCAAGTGGAATGCCCGGTTCGGCAATGCCGGCCAGAATTCCGATGACGATACCGCCCATTGGTCCGGTCAAAGATGCGCCAATGGTGGTGAAAATTTCGCGTGGATCGGTGACAATGGGTGTTCCCGGAATGGGAATGGTGACACCGGCTAATACCAGCGCGAGCGCAGCGCCCCCAAATGCAGCGGCTACCCCAACCTGACGAGCGGTGAGTACTGGTTTACGTTGTGAACTGACTAAGTTCATTTCTACAGGGTTTTCAGACATGATAATTACTCCTTCTCAAAATTTGGATTGGTTTTTTCTTGTAAAAGCGTTGGGGGGTTATTCTTGATTCGCAGCCTCCTTAGGATTGGATTTCCGTTCGTCTCCTTGTTTTCCTACGAAAAAAGCCACCTGTTTGGGTGGCTTTTGCTGAAAACATTTTTGTGTTTATATGCAGGTTTTCTACCTGATTCTGCCATCCAAAACGGTCATATTTCCCTTCTTAATAAGGAAGGAAATAAGTACAAAAGCAAAATAATAATACTTGGTGGTCAGATTCATGATTTGTGAAATAAATCCTTTATGGATAGATATCTACCTATTATACAGACGAATATTGTTCTGTCAATAGAGATTAAGGAAATAGGGTGTAGAACATCTACACCCTGTTTTTATCAGTTATTTATGGTTGGTTTTTAGGTCAATCATATTTTTTGACGATAAAGAAACCGCTCATATCCTGATTCTTCAATACATAGGTGGCCCTGTCATTCCAATATTGAGAATATTCAACGGCTTCTTCAGGGGTGGCAGCGCCAGTCGCCAGTTTCTTTCCCAACGCTACTTTACCGGGGGTCAGCAGCGGTGTGATGACAACCAGATTGAACTTGATTCCCACTTTCGCGCCGGTATCCAAACGGGTGAAAATCCATTCGCGCATGGGTGGAAGTTGACCGGTTGGTTTTTCAGAATAAACCATTTTGTTTTGGCGGATAAAGAGATCGTTTGCCTTACCAAATTCGGAACCAATAAACCCGGTATGGGGCGATGCGCCGGTGATGAAGGTAATAATATCTCCGAAGACACCCACGAACCACTCATCCTCCGCCCCGGGAGCTTCGACAGCAATTTGACCACGAACAGGAACTTCTCCATCGGGATAAAGAATTTCATGCGCTTTTTTAGTAATGATCCAGGCACCGGTGGTAGCACCGCAAGAATGCCCGGCCAATTTAACAGCTTCTTCATAATAGTAAGGCACAGGATCCTGAGATTGACCAAAAATTTGGAAATAAGGTTCCAGCATCATGATCGGTTCAACTTCGGTGATGTAAGCCTGATCCCAAACGAATTCTTCTGCAGGGACGGAACCCATTCCGGTCATAATTGATTCAGGAACATCAGCAGAACCTGCTTCGTAGAGGGTTACATTGAAAAACCCTTCCATATCCTGGTTTTCAAAAACGAATCTGGCGCGATCATTCCAGTATTGGTAATAATCTTCAGCTTCTTCCGGAGTTGCCAAACCTTGAGCCAATTTTGCCCCCATAGCCTGGCGTTCTTCCGTTGCGATGGGCGTAATGATCGCCAGATTAAAATTGACACCAACTTTTCTGCCAGTATCCAGGCGGGTAAAAACCCATTCCATTTTAGGCGGTTGCGTGCCGGTAGGTTCTTTTGGATAAGTCATTTTATATTGGCGCACAAATAAATTATTCGCTTCCCCAAATTCTGCGCCAATGAATCCTGTCCCCGGGGCAGCACCAGTTATGAAAGCAATGATTTCACCAAAGACACCGGTGTACCATTCACTTTGAGCGCCCGGGGCATCCACGGCAATTTGCCCACGAACAGGAATCTCACCATCCGGGTAAAGGACCTCCAAAGCTTTTTTGGAAATGGTCCATGCGCCAGCCGTCGCACCGCAGGAATGCCCGGCCAGTTTAATAATGTCATCATAATAATAAGGAACGGCTACCTGAGATTGCCCAAAAATTTTGAAGTAGGGCTCAAGCATCATAATGGGCGGAACAGCATCAATGTAGGCCTGATCCCAGATACTTTCTACCACCACTTCTGGCTCAGGTTCTTCAACAACAACCACTTCCTCTACTAAAACAGGTTCTTCAACCTCGGCAGGCGCTTCGACAACCGCTGCAGGTTTCTCAGCCGGCTGGGCGGGTTGAACGTCTGCCGGTGCTGGTGGGGCTTGCACTGGCGCAGCAGGCGAACAGGCCGAGAAAACAAAAACAGCGATTATCAAAATCGCCACAACAGGATACAGCTTCTTCATATTTTGGCTCCTTGTAAAATAATTATTAGGAAGGCGTTCCCTTCCTTGTTTTCAATGAGGGATTTATATATGTGAACAATATCACAAACGAAAAATCATTTCTTTGACTTAAAGCAAATGGGGGAGAGGAAGGTAGTATCAGGAAGGATAGATTAGTAGAAAAGCTGATAGCTTGTGGCTCGTAGCTGGAAAAAAATATACGTCGAGCTGCAGCGCACCTAGAGGAACTATCCCTTTCGAGTGGAGGTTAGGGTCTAGGTGCACCGCACTTCTGGTTTCCGGGTTGTTGATGATAATTGCCCAGTCCGATGAAAATTTCTCATCCTTAAGTGCAGCGCACCATAATCCAGACTTTTGGTTTCCGGATTGTTAATGTTAATTGTCCAATCCGATGAAAATTTCTCATCCCTAAGTGCAGCGCACCAAAGGTCATAAACACCGCACCAAAGGTCATAAACACCGCACCAAAGGTCATAAACACCGCACCGATGACCCTGACTTTGGTGCGGTGCACCTAGAGGAGCTATCCCTTTCGAGTAGAGGTTAGGGTCTAGGTGCACCGCACTTCTGGGTTCTGGGTTAATGGTGTTAATTGTCCATTCTAATATAAATTCCGTATCCCTAAGTGCAGCGCACCAAATGTCATAAACATCGCACCATATTAACAATTATGTTTATCTCACGTTTGGTGTTATTAAAATTCTGCATTGTGCATTATGAATTATGAATTATGCATTATGAATTGTCCATTGTAAATTGTGCATTCCCCCTCCAACCTCTCCTCACACCAGCCCAAAATACTTCTCGAAGAACCTGACCAGCTTTTCGATGATCCCTTGTTTGGTGTGGTCGCGATTTGAGCCAAAGCGCGAGACCGGCGGCATGATGAGGTCGATGGCGGTGCCGGTGGTCTTCAGGCTCCCATCCTTGAAGGCGTTATCCAGCAACTGCCGGGTTTTATCCGGCTTCAGCTTTTCTTCCTTAATAATAGCGGCAATGTCCTCTTCTTTGCGTTCTGCCAGATATTTGCGCCAATCCTCGTCCACCCGCGTGGAGACGTTCACCTGCTCGATGAAGCGTTCGATCAGTTCCTTCTTGCTGCGCAGCTCGAGACTGGCGTTGATCGATTTCTGAATGGTGGTCAGGATGGTCTTGTCTTCACAGTTGGACTCTTTGTATTTGGCGACCAGCATCAGGATGTAGTCGATATTAACTTCGATTTGGCGCACCAGTTCGATTTCGAAAATAATATCGTCATTGATGCTTTCTTTGTCGGCCTCGCGGCCGCGCCGGTATTCCTGGTAGAGGTCGATGTACCTGCTCTGGTAATCCTGCAGATCGCGTTCGGGCAGGATTTCATTCCCTTCAAAATCATCAAACGTTGTCAGGATGTTGCGCAATTTCAAAACGGTACCGTACAGCCTGATGAAATCTTTCTGCGTCTGTTCACCCTGGATGACCGTGTCCAGCGGGAATTCGCTGGTCAGCCGGCGGATCAATTCCGCATAGCCGGGGTGATGGACGCCTTTCTCCTCATAACCGTGATAATATTCGGCGTAGGTTTTCAGCAGGACAATCCCGCCGGCGTCTTTATCCCCGAACAGGGCAATGGCTTTGTCGGTTTCTTCTTTCAGATCGCGGAAGCAGACGATGTTGCCGAAAGTCTTGACGCTGTTGAGGATGCGGTTGGTGCGCGAGAAAGCCTGGATGAGCCCATGCTGGCGCAGGTTCTTGTCCACCCACAGGGTGTTGAGGGAGGTAGCATCGAAACCGGTCAGGAACATGTTGACCACCAACAACAGGTCAATTTCGCGGTTCTTGACACGCATGGAGAGGTCTTTATAATAATTCTGGAACTTATCGGACGAGGTATCGAAGTTGGTGTTGAACCACTGGTTATAGTCCTGGATGGCCTGCTCGAGAAAGCCGCGCTGGGATTGATCGAGGCTGCTGATGTTGAAGTCTTCATCCGGCAACAGCCCATCAACCTCCTCTTCATTGGCGCTGAAGCTGAAGATCGTGGCGACCTTCAGGTTGCGCTTCTTTTCCGCCAGTTGCTTTTTGAATTCGGAATAGTAGCTCATTGTCAGGGGAATGGAGGCGGTTGCAAAAATTGCGTTAAATCCGGTGACCGTACGGGTTTCCCGGCGGTCGCTGGTGCTGTGCGGCTGCTCCGGGTCGGGTTCTTCCCATTTGGCGGTCAGCGTGTAGGAATGGCTGCGTTTCGTTTTCTGGTCGAAATGCTCCAGAATGTAGTTAACCACCCCGCTGATCCGTTCCGGAGCGGCAAAAGCTCGCTCGCGGTCGATTGCAGATACCAGTTTGTCCGCTATTTCGGGCGGCAGTTTAAAGGTGTTGAGGAAATCAATGCGGAAGGGCAGTACATTGCCGTCGTTAATCGCGTCCACAATGGTGTAGGTGTGCAGTTTTTCACCAAACGCCTGTTCGGTGGTGCGCAGCACCGGGCTGCCGCTGGTGGGGGCGTTGGCGGCGAAAATGGGTGTGCCGGTGAAACCGAAGATGAAATAATTCCTGAAATTCCTGACGATAGCCTGGTGCATATCGCCAAACTGGGAACGATGGCATTCATCAAAAATCAGCACCATTTTCTTTTTGTAAATAGGGTGTTTTTTATTTTTGCTGATGAAGATATCCAGTTTCTGGATGGTGGTTACGATGATTTTATACTCGTGATACGCGCCCCGTTCGTTTCTGTCTTCCAGTTGGCGCTGTAAAACGCGGGTGGATGTGTTGCCGTTGGCACAGCCTTTTTCAAAACGGTCGTACTCCTTCATGGTCTGGTAATCCAGGTCTTTGCGATCGACCACGAAAAGGACTTTATCAATAAAAGGCAGTGTGGTTGCCAGTTGGGCAGTCTTGAAGCTGGTGAGCGTTTTGCCGCTGCCGGTGGTGTGCCAGATATATCCCCCAGCAGCGGTGCTGCCGTACTTTTTATAATTGTCGGCAACCGAGATACGGCTGAGAATCCGTTCGGTGGCGGCAATCTGGTAAGGGCGCATAGCCAGCAGCAGGTCTTCGGAGGTGAAGACGCAGTAGCGCGTCAGCAGATTGAGCAGGGTGTGTCTGGCGAAAAATGTTTTGGTGAAATCAATCAGATCCGGGATGACCTTGTTGCTGGCATCCGCCCAGTAGCTGGTGAACTCGAAACTGTGGCTGGTCTTTTTGCTCTTGCGGCGCTGGCTGCCAGCCTGTTCCTTAATATGCGCGTTGCGGGTGGTGTTGCTGTAATATTTGGTGTGTGTGCCATTGGAGATGACGAACAATTGCACATATTCAAACAAACCGCTGGATGCCCAGAAACACTCACGCTGGTAGCGGTTGATCTGGTTGAACGCTTCCCGAATGGCTACCCCACGTCTTTTCAATTCCACGTGCACCAGCGGCAGCCCATTGACTAAAATGGTGACGTCGTAGCGCCCAGCGTGGGTTCCGCCGCCTTCTTCGTACTGGTTAATGACCTGCAGGCGGTTGTTGTGGACATTCTTTTTATCGATTAATAAAATATTCTGGCTGCTGCCGTTGTCACGCTTCAGGACCTGCACGTGGTCAGCCTGAATTTTGCGGGTTTTTTCCACAATGCCCTCATTGACGTTCGCCAGCGATCCGGTGAAAAAGCGCTGCCACTCGTCATCCGAAAAGGAAAACTCATTCAAAGCTTCCAGTTGTTTACGCAGATTGGCAACAAAATCCTTTTCACTGTGAATTTGGAGGTACTCATACCCCTGCGTTTTGAGAAGCTTAATAAATTCTTGCTCCAGCTTCGCTTCACTTTGGAACCTTTCTGATCTCGTTTCATATTCCGGAATGTATTCAGCTACCACGGTCTCATGATTGGAACTCAGGACGAGATTGTAAAAACTCATGTTTTTACCTCCGGAAAGTTGAGAAGTTTATCGCGATAATACTCGTATTGTTTTTGACGGGCTTTGATTTCTGCGGGAAGGCCTTTGGAAATATCATTAATTAGAAAATCAAATTCGTCAAGTATCGAAACAATTCTTCCTTGCTTGTTAAGAGAGGGTAGAGGTATTGGTACTAATTTTAGGATAGCTTGAGTTAAACTAGGTACACCTCCTGCTGAATTTAATTTTTCTAGATGTATCATTTGCAAATAATAAAAAATATATTTAGGATTCACTACGTTATTTTTGATTTCAGTATAGAAAATCGTATCAACGTTCCAAAAAGGAACATCAACATAATATAATTTGTCAATTGATCCTTTTCGAGGGATTAAAACAGAAGGTTTATCATAAATATAAGTATCGATATAGGTCATGATGCCGCCAGACCCATAGACCGGTATTTTCCCATTTCCAAAATTTTTATAATCCTTTCCATTTTTTATTACTACTAATTCTCCCAACTTCTTCCACTCAACTTCATCACCGAAGGTCAAAAGGAGGTCGCGGTAGTATTCGTATTGTTTTTTTCTGGCGTTCAGCTCCGCTGTCAGCTCCGCTGTCAGCTCAGTGAAGGTGTCCAGGATGCGGACGATTTCTTCCTGGATGGGGAGTGGGGGGAGGGGGATTTGCAAGTCTAAAACATCTTTCATACTTGGATGTTTTATTCCAGACCCCCTGTAAAAACTGTCAATTATTTCTCCTTGGGTAATCAAACAATAATATAAATACTTATTATTCAAAATTTCTGTATTAATAGATGTAGCAATGCGGTTGTCCGCTGTTACAAATTTCCCTTTATAGTATTTGATTACCTCCTTAATAGGACGAGATTTTCCCCAGGGGATTGTTACAACTTCACCTTCACAAATAAATTCTCCTGCAAGCTCTTCTGTTGTCCAACCAGTTTTTTCGCCAGTTGATAGTAGAAAAATGTTTCCTTCATTTTGTCGAAGTGCAAATAATTTTGTAGCAAGTAAATAAGGGTAATTAATAACTTTAGTTTGTTTGGCTTTATTAACAGAATTAAATTTTTTATCCCAAATCGTTACCCTCCATAAATGAACATACTCCACCCCATTCGGGCACAGTTCCGCAATCAAAGCTTCCAGCTTACTCATCGCTGCCCCTGGCTTGTTTTTGCCCGAGCTGCCTGACCATCCGGTCAAAGTCAGATTCAATAGGTTGGGTCGTGTTGAAAGCACCATATTCTGTTTGGGCTTTTACTGTGGCGGCAGCCCTCGAAACACAGACTTTGTCTTTCAGAATTCCATATTGGCGAAACGCGAAAAATTTGGCAATACCCACGTCCGATTTCAAAATGCGTCCATCCGCGGCGCTCTTCCAGGTGGTTAAGCCCATGTGCCCTTTGGTACGGTCAGCACTTGCATAAACAATCTCCGCCGCAGTTTTGCCGGTGATGGCATCAGTGTAGATATTCCGCCAATGCAGAGGGATATTGTTCATGTCTGCCCCTCAATCTCGGCGATGATGCGGTCGATTTCCTCGCGCAGCACCGCTTCCCGCGCGACGATATTTTTAATTTCGGCGTTCAGCGCGACGATGTCGATCACTTCGCGCGTGTCCTCCGGCTCGACGTAGGTTGAAACCGAGAGGTTGAAGTCCTGCTTTTCGACCTCGCGGTTTGGCACCAGTCTGGCAAAATGGTCTGTATTCTTTCTTTCAATATAAGCTTTCAGGATGTGATCCAGATTCTCTTCGGTCAGTTTGTTGTTATTGGTGATCTTGATAAATTCCTTCGATGCGTCAATAAACAGAGTGCTGTTTTCGGACTTTGATTTTTTCAAAACCATGATGCAGGTAGCGATGCTGGTGCCGTAAAACAAATTGTCCGGCAACTGAATCACACAGTCGATGAAGTTGTTATCGATCAGATACTGTCGGATCTTCTTTTCTGCACCTCCGCGGTACATGATCCCCGGAAAACAGACGATCGCCGCCGTGCCGTTGGTTGCCAGCCATGCCAGACTGTGCATGATAAACGCCAGGTCAGCTTTGGATTTGGGCGCCAGTACACCGGCGGGTGAAAAACGCGGGTCGTTGATCAGAATCGGGTCGCTGTCGCCCTTCCATTTGACCGAATAGGGAGGATTGGAGACGATCACCTCGAAGGGTTCATCGTCCCAATGCTGCGGATCGGTGAGCGTGTCAGCGTGGGCGATGTCGAATTTATCGTAATCGATATCGTGCAGGAACATGTTGATGCGACAAAGGTTGTAGGTGGTCAGGTTGATCTCCTGCCCGAAGAAGCCGGTGCGCACGTTGTCCTTCCCCAGAATTTTGGCGGATTTTAAGAGCAGTGAGCCCGAACCGCATGCCGGGTCATAGACTTTGTTCACCTCGGTTTTTCCTACCAGCGCAATGCGGGTCAACAGTTCCGAGACTTCCTGCGGGGTGAAATATTCGCCGCCGCTTTTGCCGGCGTTGGAAGCATACATGCCCATCAGAAATTCGTAAGCGTCTCCGAAGGCGTCGATGGTGTTATCCTGATAATCGCCCAGCTTCATAGATGCGATGCTGTTAAGCAGCTTCACCAGTTTTTCATTGCGCTTTGCGACGGTGCTACCCAATTTGTTGCTGTTGACGTCCAGATCGTCAAACAGGCCCTTGAAATCTTCCTCGCTGTCGGTGCCCTGGGCGGATCTTTCAATGTTCCTGAAGACAGTCTCCAGCGTCATATTTAAGTTTTCGTCTGCTGCCGCGCGTTGGCGAACATTCTCAAAAAGCTCACTGGGCAGGATAAAAAACCCCTTGGTTGCGACCAAATCCTCGCGGGCTCCCTCGGCATCCGCGTCTGAAAGCGCGGCGTAATCAAAGTCTTTTTCGCCGGCGTCCCATTCGCCGGTGTTGATATAGGTGCTGAAATTTTCAGAAATATAGCGGTAAAAAAGCATCCCCAGCACGTACTGCTTGAAATCCCACCCATCCACGCTGCCGCGCAAATCGTTGGCAATGTTCCAGATGGTGCGGTGCAGTTCAGCGCGTTCCTGTTCTTTTCGGTTGTTATTGTTGTTCGCCATAATTTCACCACCTTCTCCATGAATGGAATAATTATAGCATCTGGATGAGGGGGAGTTTAAAGTTGATAGTCAACAGTCAACAGGTTAATTTAGTCCGCTGCACGTAGATACTGTCTAAAAACCACCCCGCCCTAATCCGCAGAAAGGAGGAGCAGATTAATCCCTAAGTGTAGCCAAAGGTCATAAACAGCGTTCCGATGACCCTGACTTTGGTGCGCTGCACTTTAGGATTAACCTCAACTTCCAATCTTGGAGTGAGCTTATGATGATCACAATACCAAGAGTGCGGTGCACCTAGAGGAGCTATCTCTTTCGAGTAGAGGTTAGGGTCTAGGTGCACCGCACTTCTAGGTTCTGGGTTAATGGTGTTAATTGTCCATTCTAAAGTATATTCCGTATCCTTAAGTGTAACCAAAGGTCATAAACATCGCACCAAAGGCCTTAAACAGCGCACCAAACCACATGCTCCCCCTCTCCAAGTCATTGGAGAGGGGGCCGGGGGGTGAGGGGGTTTGGTTAGCTGAAAGCTCAAAGCTCAAGGCAAAAAACCAGAATTGTGATGACCTCACAAATAGCTAATAAATCATGCTCCCCCTCTCCAAGTCATTGGAGAGGGGGCCGGGGGGTGAGGTGGTTTTTCTAGCTCAAGGCTGACGACTCAATGTGAGCCTTGAGCCTTGAACTTTCAGCCAACCAACATCTTCTGCCAGTAACCCACATCAATCCACTGATCGAGCTTGTAGCCCATGTCTTTGAAATGCGCCACCTGCCGGAAGCCGAGCCCTTCATGCAGCGCCTGACTTTTGGCGTTTGGCAGGGCGATGGTGGCGATGATGGAATGAGTACCCAGCGCTTTTAGCCGGCTGAATAATTCTTGGTAGAGTGTCGTCCCGATGCCGTGCCCGAGGAAACCCTTGTCCAGGTAGATGGTGACTTCGAGGGTGAAGCGATAGGCTGGTCGCGGGCGCCATTTGGATGCGTAAGCGAACCCGACGACCTCGCCTTTCTGCTCATACACCAGCCAGGGGTATTCGCTGGTGTACTCCAGCATGCGCTGCTTCATTTCCTGGGAGGAGACGGGCTCCATCTCGAAGGAGATATAGGTGTTTTCGACGTAGTAATTGTAGATTTCACACACACGCTGGATGTCTCGGGTTTCGATGTCACGGATCATATGGCTGCTCTTTCCTAATTAAATAGGTTGGTTTAAGTCCCCTTGCGGAGAATCATTTTTCTGATTATAACGGTTTCGATTCATTTTACTGATTTGAAATTTATTTTATACAGTCACTCCCTGCCATCTTTGGATAGGTTATAATACGATTTATGTTTACTCGAAGATATTCGCGCCGCGATTTTTTGAAAATCGCCGGGATTGGGCTGGGAACTCTGGCTTTCCGTCCATTGAAACTTTCTGAACTGGACTACCTGGCCATGCCGAAGCGCCTGGCACAATTCCCGAATTCCGAGATTATCGGGCGGGTGACGGACGCGGGCATTTATTTGCGCAGTAAACCAACCAATGCCGGGGGAACTGACAACGTGATCCAATCCATGCCGGCGGATACGCTGCTGGAGTGGAACCAGGAAGTGGTTGGCAATGTGATTGGTGGGCTTTCAAACCAGAAATATGTCGAAACTCCCCTGGGCTATGTCTATGGCTCGGTGATTCAGCCGACGCGCAACCTGCCCAACACGCCCATCAATGCGGTGCCAACGGGCAAAGAAGGCTTCTGGGCGGAAGTGACGGTCCCGTATGTCGATCTGACCCATGAAGGTACCATCGCGTCGCCCTGGTTGACCGATCATCTGACTTACAATTTCCCGCCGCGGTTGTATTACGGGCAGGTGGTGTGGATTGATCAGGTGCGCGCGAATAATGGCTTTGTGGAGTATCGCTGGAATGAGGACGCCCACGGGCGCGGTTATGGCTATGGCGGCACGTATGGGGAATATTACTGGGGCGATGGCGCTGGTTTCAAGGTATTGTATGATGAGGATGTCGCCACGATCAGCCCGGATGTGGACCCGGTCGAAAAGACGATGACCCTGCGGCTTAAATCCCAGACCCTCTCCTGTTATGAAGCCAAGCGCGAGGTTTTCTTCTGCCAGGTTTCAACCGGGATCCATTACCTGCTGGATACGACCGGCGAGGAGATCGATTACTCAACCCCGGCTGGGACATTGTTGACGCACTGGAAAATTATGTCCAAGAATATGACATCTTCGGGAGAGGATAACGCCAGCGGATACTCGACCCCGGCGGTGCCCTGGTGTGTCTATGTCCAGGGGGGCAACGCGATCCACGGCGCTTTCTGGCACAATGCCTTCGGTGAGACGCGCTCGCATGGCTGTATCAACGTCAGCCCCGAAAATGCAAAATGGATCTTCCGCTGGTCAATGCCTTATGTTTCACTGGATGCCGGGGAGGAACGTCGCAGCCTGCCGGATCACGGTACCATCACCTATTCTTTAGAAATATAAACTCATCCTCAAGCGATTGTTATCGCTGAAATACTAAATAAGTTTTAATTATCAGAGACGCAAGCAAAGTCATCGGCGATAATGTGACATTTGCGCCAATATGTGTATTATAAGTTACTTGACTGGACAATCCCCGAATAATAAAATACTTTAATCAATTGTAATGTGACAAATATACATTAAGGAGTTCTGAATGTCTCGCTCAAAATTAACCCTGTTCATTGTAATTTTTGCTTTATTGTTAGGGGGGTGTCAGTCTGCCCCGGTTGCTGCTCCGGTTGTAGACCAACCGGCTGTTGAAGAAGTAAATCCTCCGGTTGTTGAGGAAGTAGTTGAAGAACCCGCAGCCCCGACTTTACCCGAACCGGAGCCGGATCGGGTTGTGCTGGAAGTTTATGTGGATGGACAATCCCTGAAAGAGGGAGGTTATTCCTATGCAGATGTGAAGCCAGCCCTGGCGGATAATGAAATCAACGACACCACCTATTATTCCGGATTATTACAAAACATTGTCGGCATGGATTTGTCCAGCGCAAAAGGTGCTTTCCTGGTAGCCGTGGACGGTTTCGTTTCCTATGTAGGTAAACCCGCCGACCTTTACCTGGCTGCTTATATGGTGGAAGATGGGCAGTACAAATCTATAGAACTGGACAAACAGGCTGTCTATGCCGGTGTGGTAGCGGAAGGGAAAGAAAACAAGGGTGTCAACAAAGTATATCTGGTGACCACCCCCGCTAATTTTGAAGTGGAAATCCAGAAAAATGGCGAGAAAATTGGCGTTCTAACGATTAAAGATTTCATGAAGAAAACGGATGTGGGCGATAAAAAAGTTTCCACTGCCATGTTTGATGGTTCCTACTTATACAATGCCGGAGAAAGCACCTTCAAAGGTCAGTTCCTGGGTATCGACTATGAAACCATGCTGGCAAAACTGGAAGGGATGGAGATGGATCTCAGTGGCAATATTGTAGACGTTGAATTCTACGGCACCACTGCCCTGGGTAAAGAGGGCAAAAACATGGAATATTCTACTGACCCGGAAAACGAAAAGTACTTCGGACTGCTTGAATTCTACAGTATGTACGATGGGAAGACCTTCAATAATGACACGGCTGATCTGCCGGTTGGGTTAACCGCCTTCATCAACGGCACTGGCGGCCGCTGGATGACCATGAATTTGAGTGTAATCAATTTCATTATTGAATAAAAGTTGATTTAATCGATTGAGAGTTCTAATGTTTAAGAAAATATTTTTAATGACCCTGGTGGCGGTTGTGGTTTTATCTATGATCGGCTGTCAGGCCGCGCCTGCCCAACCAACTGCTGCTGTCCAGGAACAGGTGAGCGAACCGGTTACAGCACCTATCGCAGCGCCGAACACCCGCGAGATCACCGACCTGGTAGGGCGCAAGATGGTTATTCCGATCAACCCGCAGCGCATCGCTGCTATGACCGGTCCGTCCTATGAGATGGTGTTTATGCTGGGCGGGAAAGATCGCATTGCGATGACCAAAACCGGGCATACCACCAATTATCCGGTGGCGTTGCTGACGAACCCAGACCTGGCGAATTATGCTGGTATCGGCGCGAACCCGAGTTCGTCTGTCAATATTGAGGAATATTTGAAGCGCGATATTGACATGGTCATTTATTACCTGACAGACAGCGAACTAGAGAAGTTTGCAGCCGCTAATATTCCAGCAATTGTTTTAACCCTCAATACCAGTGTTTACGAAACGATTGACCAGGTGAAAGCGTTATCGCTGGATGAATATATTGAAGCGTCCACGGCAGCGGTAGGGATTCTGGCAGATATTTTTGGTCCCGAAGCTGTTGAGGAATACAAACAGTGGAAACAATACAACGAAGAAAAGATTCATATGCTATACGATCGCACCCACAATTTGCCGGATGAGCAGCGCAAAACTGTTTATTGGGGTAATACCTGGGGCGAGAATATTTTGTCTTCCTATACTCTGCGCAACCGCTATTATGAAATTCGCCTATGTGGTGGCGAGCTGGTTGGCCCGGAATTGGGCGGTAATTTCCCTGAAGTCACTACCGAACAATTATTCGCCTGGGATCCGGATATCATCCTGGTCGATAATCATGGCAACTTCCCAGAACTGGTTATAAAAGACATGTACAAAGATGGATCCCGCTGGGCAGCATTGAAGGCTGTGCAGAATAAAGAACTGCATCGCATTCCAGCTGGGGTCTTTTTTATGGATAAGGGCACAACTACCACCTTAATGTTAATCTGGCTGGCTACGGTTATTCAACCGCAACTATTTGCAGATATCGACATGATTGCAGAGCTTCAATATTATTACAACGAATTTTATGAGTTTGACCTTTCTGAAGAACAGGCACAAAAAGTTCTGGCAGGTTGGTATGAACGGTTGGGTGACGAGCCTGATTTGTAAATAAATCAGTGTGGATGATCGCCCCCGAAAGTTGAAGAGTTGATTGCAGATGAAGAGAGCAAAGATGAAAAAAAGAATCCTATTCATGGTTTTAGTACTTTCGTTGGTTGTATCTGTAAGTGGGTGTCAATCCGCTCCGCCAATCCCAATTGAAGAGACGACCCAAACAAACGTTCCAACAGAAACAGCGCCGGGTGCGGATGCAACTACCCGCGAAATCACAGATCTGGCAGGTCGCAAGGTGGTTATCCCGGTTAATCCGCACAGGATTGCTGCGATGACCGGACCTTCCTACGAAATGGTCTTCATGCTGGGCGGGCAAGACCGGACGATCATGGTGAAGAGCGGGCATACCACCAATTATCCGGTGGCTTTGTTAACCAACCCAGACCTGGCTAATTTAATTGGCGTAGCAGCCAACCCGAGTGCCAATGTCAATGTGGAAGAATATTTGAAATACGATGTTGACCTGGTAATTTATTACCTGACCGATAGTGAGCTGCAAAAATTCGCTGCTGCCAACATCCCGGCGATCGTTCTCACGCTGAACACCAGTATGTATGAGTCCACTGATGAATTGAAAAAGTTATCCCTGGATCAATACATTGATAATACAACCAAAGCAGTCAGTATTCTGGCGGATGTTTTAGGCGGAGATGCCATTGAAAAATACAAAGCCTGGTACCGGTATAACGATGAGAAGATTCGCATGATGTATGAGCGTACGCATAACCTGCCGGAGGAACAATTAAAGACGGTTTATTGGGGTAACACCTGGGGTGAGGATATTTTGGCGACTTACACACTGCGAAACCGCTGGTATGAAGTGCGCCTGGCGGGCGGTGCCCTGGTTGGGCCGGAAATTGGCGGCAACTTCCCGGATATTACCGCTGAACAGCTTTTTGTCTGGGATCCTGACATTATTCTGGTAGACAATCACGGGCATTCTCCCGACCTGGTGATTAATAATATGTACAAAGAGGGATCGCGCTGGGCAACGTTGCATGCGGTTCAAAACAAGGAACTGCACCGTATCCCGGCGGGGGTTTTCTTCCTGGATAAAGGCACTACCACCACTTTAATGGCCCTCTGGATGGGAACGATCATTCAACCAGAACTGTTTGCAGATATCAATATACTGGATGAAATTAAATACTACTACAAAGAATTTTATGAATTTGAATTGAGCGATGAGCAGGCTCAAAATATTCTGGATGGTTGGTATATTCGCACAGACGATTCAGATTTGTGAGCATAGAAAAACAACATGGCACTGAAAAAAAAGATGGAAAGTGAAGTAATCGAAAAGAGAATTTCAGCCTGGCAATGGTTGCTTATGGCAATCATTCCACTTTCTCTTTTATTCCTGTCGTTATTTTTAGGGCGGTATGTGATTCCACCCAAACAGGTCTTTCAAATTTTGGGAAACAAATTATTAGGGTTCCATTTTATTCCCACCTGGACGAGTTCAGCAGAAACGGTCATTTTGCAGGTGCGTTTACCCCGGGCGATTATGGCTGCTCTGGTAGGTGCCGGGCTTTCTATGTCAGGCTCTGCCTTTCAGGGGATGTTCCAGAATCCGCTGGTGAGCCCTTTTATTCTGGGTGTCTCCGCTGGTGCAAGTTTTGGGGCTGCGGTTGGCCTGGTGCTGGAGTTGCCGGTGCTGGCTGTTCAGGGGTTGGCTTTTTTGTTCGGCATTCTAGCGGTGGGTATCGCTTATTTTCTGGCGCATATCTATAAAGCGACGCCCATCCTGATGCTGGTGCTTTCAGGTATGGTGGTCTCGGCTTTCTTTCAAGCCATGCTCTCGTTGATCAAATTTATCGCCGATGATGAGGAAAAACTGCCCGCCATTACCTTCTGGCTGATGGGCAGCCTGGGCAGCATCAAGGTGAAGGATCTGGCAATTGCTGTCGTTCCGATCAGCATTTCGATGGCAATTCTCTTCCTGCTGCGCTGGAAGCTGAATGTCCTTTCAATGGGAGATCGTGAGTCACGCTCCTTGGGGGTCAATAATGAGCTCATCAAAGCTGTGATCATCATCACCACCACGGTAATCACCTCGGTTGCGGTGGCGTTCAGTGGGATTATTGGATGGGTCGGGCAGGTAATCCCGCATTTTTGCCGGATGATTGTTGGCCCGGATCATCGCGTCCTGATCCCGGCTACCATGCTGGTCGGGGCGGCCTATTTGATTTTAATCGACAATTTTTGCCGTTTACTGACGGCCAATGAAATCCCGTTAGGGATCCTCACCGCCGTGGTTGGAGCTCCGGTGTTTGCCTACCTGTTAAGGAAGACGAAAGGAGGCTGGAATTGACACAGCCTAAAATTGTCATCCAAAACGCCAGCTTTGGCTATAACGACCAGCATCTGGTCTGGGAAAACATCAATATCCAAGTCAACGAACGCGATTGCCTGTGCTTGTTGGGTCCAAATGGTAGTGGAAAGACGACCTTATTAAACTGCATGAACGGCACTTTTCCATTAAAAAATGGGACCATTCTGATAAATGGTAAGAACATCAAGTCATATTCGATTGGAGAAATGGCTAAAACCATCGGAATCGTGTATCAGGAACACAGTGCACCATTCCCTTATTCCTCCCTGGAAGTTGTCCGTATGGGCAGAACCCCTTATCTGGGCATGTTTGAAACTCCTTCTAAAGAAGATACCGAGCTGGCGTACAGCATCATGCAGGATTTAGGGATTGGTCACCTGGCAGCGAAAAGTTACACCCAGATCTCCGGGGGAGAACGGCAACTGGTCTTGATCGCCAGAACCCTATGTCAGGAGCCGGAGATCATCCTGTTTGATGAACCCACCTCGCATCTGGATTTTAAAAATCAGGCGATGGTATTGAGAACGATCAAACGGCTTTCTAATAATGGAATGACGATCGTGATGACCAGCCACTTCCCCAACCACGTCTGGAAGATTGGCACCCATGTTGCCATGCTGGGTTTCAATGGCATGGTCATGCAGGGCACCGTAGATGAGGTCATGACCGAGAAATACCTGACTGAAACCTACAAGGTGGAAGTGAAAATATATGAAACCGAAACGGATAAAGCAAAACTCCGTTATTGTGAACCAATTTTTGAATAATTAAGGAGAAAAAAATGAAGAAGATCATGATGATTGCATTAAATCTGGTTCTGGTAGCCGGGCTTCTGGTTGCCTGCTCACCAGCCCAGCCAGCGCCACAGCAGGAAGCCCCGGCGGTCAGTGCTCCCGATGCCACCGCTACACTGGCGCCTTTAACCTTACCGGCTACCAATACCCCGGAACCGAGAGCAACCACTTACAAGGAATCGATGCTGCCGTTTGATCAATTGGTGCCGGGTAAGCGGGTTGTCCTTTTACAGAACACCATCAATTATGGACGCGAGGGTTTTTATACGAAAGATACCAAACCCACCACTCAGGAAATTGAGTATGCCGGCAATAAAGTCGCAGCTTACCCGATGACCTATGCTATTGCCTTCCTGAAAAATGGTCTGAACGGCGACCTGAAGATCGTCAATAATGATGGTTCGGAATCGCAAATGAGTATGGATGAATTCACCGGCTTATTCATTATCATTGACTTCACCTCGGATCTGACTCCCGTCCTGTACAATCCCGAAACTGGCGCAGAATTAACCGACTTCCTGTACGCCGTTACCCCGGATAGTGAAGCGATCTATTCAATCGTCAGCGGCAGCAATCACAATACCAAAGAATTGCTGACGAATGTGGGCTGGAATCCGGAAGATACCTACCGCTATGTAGCCACTGACAAATTCTATGTTCCGGTCGGTGCTGCCGAGGTTGGGACAGGTGAATTACGCGGGGCACTCTCCGGCGCTATCAATGGCTCCTTCCCGGATCTGACCATCGCCCAGGGTAAAATTAATGATGTTCTTTATGTTGAAGAAATCGTACCCTAAGAGATTGGAAAATCCGTGTTAATTGAAAAAATCATTGAAGCAGCAACACCTGCACTTGAGAAACGTACTATAAAAGACCTGATTGTGGGGTTAACCCTGATCGCCTGTGAGCTGGATAATGGTGCTGTAGGCATTTCATATGTCCTGCGCGAGGGGCTGCCGCATGGCTGTTCACGCTACCCCTGGATCAAAGAACTGATCGGGGCACCAGCCTTACAGGCAATGGACCTGGCTATTCAGGGAACGGATAACATTCAGCGTGGGATTGCGAACAGCGTGTTGAATGCCGCCTCTCAACAATTGGTTTATCCGAACCAGGACAGTAAGGGAGTGTTTGGCCTGGATCTCATGCCGGAAGACCGGGTCGCGATGATCGGGTATATCGGCGGGCTGGCAAAGCAAATCACCGCAACCACCGATCAACTGATTATTTTCGACAAAGGCCTGTCGGAAGATGGCGAACAACCCTTTTTATCGCCCATGGACAGGCAGACGGATCTGATCCCTACATGCAACATCGTGTTGATCTCCGGAACTGCCATTATCAATAACAGCATTGACGGATTGCTGGCGTTATCCAGCCGGGCAAAGGAAGTGGTCATCATGGGACCTTCCACCCCAATGTTCCCGGATGGCTACCAGGATACTCCGGTGACACGACTGGCTGGTGCATATTGGCAGAAAGGGCACAAGGCAGAGATCTTCCGCACCGTCTCACTGGCTGGCGGGCATAAAGCTATTGATCAGTTTATGGTGAAGAAGCTCGTCAGCATAGATTAGTTAAATAATAATTGTAGGGGTGGGTCCCTGACCTACCCCTACATTGAATACCATCGATCAACCACGGGGCGGGTCAGGAACCGCGCCCCTACGAAACCCAAAATTCGTGTACCGTATGTCCTTTGGGTATTCGTGTATTCGTCATTATTCGTGGATGGCCAGATTGCCATACCTGGGGCGGGTCAGGGACCGCGCCCCTACGAAATCCAAAATTCGTGTACCATGTGCCCTTTGGGTATTCGTGTATTCGTGTTTTTATTCGTGGATGGCCAGATCGCCACCCCTGTGGGCGGGTCAGGGACCGCGCCCCTACGAAACCCAAAATTCGAGTACGGTGTGCCCTTTGGGTATTCGAGTACCATGTGCCCTAAGGGTATTCGTGTATTCGTGCCTTTATTCGTGGATGGCCAGTCCTCCATACCTGGGGCGGGTCAAGGACCGCGCCCCTACGAAACCCAAAATTCGAGTACCATGTGCCCTTTGGGTATTCGTGCCTTTATTCGTGGATGGCCAGATCGCCACCCCTACGAGCGGGTCAGGGACCGCGCCCCTACGATTCAATGTATAATCGCATTATGCCGACTACTACCCGCCGAATTTCCCTTCTGCAACATCGCTTGGAAGCCCTGGCTGCCATCTCTAATCAACTCAAACAACTCGATCAACGTTTTTTCTGGTATCGATTGATCACCTTTTTGGGTGCCTGGGTTCTGGCGATCCTGGTGCGCTGGCTCCTGCCCGGAGCTGTCTGGTTGTGGATCTTTATCGGGATGCTGGCATCGTTTCTAGTGGTTGTCTTTTTTCATCGCCGGTTAGATCAATTCCGTATTCGCTACAAAAATGCGGAAGGTTTCTTTCGGGAACAGCTTGCCCGGGCTCAATTGGATTGGGAGAAGATCCCTTACCGGGCTAAGGTACAACCGGATCCTCAACATGCCTTCATGCACGATCTTAACCTGGTAGGTGACCGTTCGCTTCTGCACCTGTTGGATACCTGTATCACTTACGGAGGGCAAACCCAACTTCAAAACTGGCTGTTACAACCCGAATTGCAATTGGAGGCTATTCGGACACGGCAAGCCTTGGTAGCGGAAATTCTGGTTTTACCTGGTTTTCGGAAGGGCATACCGCTGACTGCCCGTGCTGCGCAGCAAAATGATGATGAGTTGTGGGACGATCGTGCCATCCAGCGCTGGCTGAAGAGAGCAGTAAATCAAAAGCATCTTCAGGAACTGTTATGGCTCCTGGGCGGGCTGGCGGTCTTAAATTATTTTTTACTGACAATGAACCTGATCGCTGGTTGGCAGCCTTACTGGCAATTCAGCCTGCTGCTTTATCTGGGGCTTTACTTTTTTCAATACCGGCATTATGAAGCGACCTTTGAAGATGCCTACCAACTGAAGAAGGATCTCGAACCGCTGCAAACCAGCCTGTTATTCCTGGAGACCTACCCGGCTCGAACAGGTAGTCAATTAGCGGCGCAGCTCGCTTTTTTGAAACAACCCGGGCAAAATCCTGCCGGATTTATACGCCGGATTGTATGGATCAGTTCAGCAGCCAGTTTACAGAATAATCAGATTCTCTCATTGTTGGTAAATGTTTTACTCCCCTGGAGTGTGATCTTCGCTTATTTTCTGGAAAGATACAAGCACAGCATCCAGACCTTAATGCCTATCTGGTTGAAGATTCTGTATCAACTGGAAGCGGCGACTGCACTGGCGAACTTCGCGTTTCTCAACCCGGAATACCATTTCCCGCAGCTTTTGGATGGCTATCCCACCCCCTTGTTTTCTGCAAAAGATTTGGGGCATCCCTTGATTGATAAAGCTGGAAAAGTTGTCAATGATTTTGATTTGAGAACGCTGGGAGAAGTAGCATTGATCAGTGGTTCGAACATGTCTGGTAAGAGCACCTTTCTGCGTACTTTGGGAATTAATCTCGTTCTGGCATATGCTGGCACAGTGGTGAATGCTGAGAGTCTGCAGGTTGGTCTGTTGCGTTTGTTCACCTGTATCCAGATCAGTGATTCACTCAAAGATGGTATCTCCTATTTTTATGCTGAAGTCCGGCGGTTGAAAACCCTCCTGAATTGGCTACAGGTGCAGGATCAGCCGCCTGTATTCTATCTGATTGATGAAATTTTCCAGGGTACCAATCATGAAGAGCGGCGTATTGGCAGCCTGGCTTATTTGAAAGCGTTGGTCGCGACGCATGGAATGGGGGTGATCTCCACCCATGATATCGAACTGAGCCGGTTGGCGGAACAGGAAGTGAAAATCCATAACTTTAATTTTCAGGATGCAGTCACCAACGGGCGCATGAGCTTCGACTACCGCTTGCGTCCCGGTCCCAGCCCGACCACGAATGCGTTGAAAATTATGGCATTAGAAGGTTTACCGGTGCCAGTTAAGCAAAATCCTTAAACAAAGCGACTCATCCAAAACATGATGACATAAAGAGCGGAAAGATTGGACAAATTACATCCAATTTGTGCAACTTTTAAGGTATACTTGCATCGAATTATCTGGATAATAAAATACTCCAGAAAGGGCATTGGTAAGTGAATACCATCTTGCATTTACCTGTTAGGTGAGACGAATGAGACAGAGCGCTTTTGATTTGAAATTACGAAAAAATCCCCGCCCCGTTGTGGTTGAGTTTTGGGCACCCTGGTGCGGTCCCTGTAAAATGATGGCTCCTTTTTTGAAAAAAGCGGAAGCTGAATTCAACGGAAAAGTAGATTTGTGGCGCATCAATGCGGATGAAGAACAGGATTTAATTCGCTCAATGGGGATTCGAGGGATTCCGACCATGATTGGTTACAACAAGGGGCAGGAAGTTACCCGCCGCACTGGCGCCATGACTGCAGAAAATGTGCTTGGCTTCTTTGCTGCAGTGGAAGAAAATAAACCTTTCTCGCGCACACTTTCCGGGGTGGAAAGGCTGATGCGCATCCTGCCTGCTTTATTTTTATTGATCTTTGGCTACCTGAACGGCCCCAATTATTGGCTGATCGCTTTGGGAGCGGTGATCTTATTTACCGCCTTTCATGATCGGTGTCCGATTTACAAAGCGGTTACTGCACAACTAAGGGAAAAATTCAGGAAGAAACCCGCCGAATAGATCATTTTCATTAGGGAAAAACAAAACCAGAACTCAGGGGGAGCGTACCCTGGATGGAGGGCAATGTGGGGAACTGGTTTTGTTTTTTCATTTAAATAATTTCTACCCATCAAAAAATTGATTAATCCTATAAATAAAGTTGACTTTTTAAATTGGCTTCTGTATAGTTTAACTATCAGGTCAGTATCACTGAGATTTTCACATCCCAATTCAGGCTGTCCAGAAATTTTTTTAAAAAAGAGGGAATATTGTCAGATTTATCTTCCAGGGGTTCTCTTTTTCGTTCTTTATTGGCTATTGAAAAACCATTACAGGTCGTTGGGGTGATCAATGCTTACGCAGCGTTACTGGCAAAAATGGTGGGCTTCCGTGCGATTTATCTATCCGGGGGAGGGGTGGCAGCCAGTTCTTTGGGTGTGCCGGATTTAGGCATCACCACGCTGGAAGATGTGCTGACCGATGTGCGGCGCATCACAGATGCCTGTGATTTACCCTTGCTGGTGGATGTGGATACTGGTTTCGGCTCGGCGTTTAACATCGCCCGCACGGTCAAGGCATTAATTAAATATGAAGCGGCTGCTTTGCATATGGAAGATCAGGTGCAGGCTAAACGCTGTGGGCATCGCCCGGGAAAAGCCCTGGTCTCGAGCGGAGAGATGTGCGACCGGATTAAAGCAGCAGTGGATGCCCGCACAGACCCGGGCTTTGTGATTATGGCGCGCACCGATGCGCTTGCCTCGGAAGGGCTGCCGGCCGCCCTGGAGCGCTCTCAGGCATATGTGGCTGCTGGGGCAGATATGATTTTTGCCGAAGCGGTGATCGATCTGGAACAATATCGCAGCTTTGTGACTGTGTTACCTGTTCCGGTTTTAGCCAATATCACCGAATTTGGAAAAACACCCTTATTTACCCGTGCAGAGTTGGCTGCGGTAGGGGTAGGCCTGACACTTTACCCGCTCAGTGCCTTTCGCGCTATGAGTGCCGCCGCCCTGCAGGTGTTTGAAGCCATTCGCACCCAGGGAACGCAGGCGAGCACGCTCCCCTTAATGCAGACCCGCGCCGATTTGTATGAGGTCCTCAATTATTACGCCTACGAGGAAAAACTGAATCAACTATTCGAATCGCAAGATTCTTCATCCGTGTAAATTATCAAACAGATCAAAAAACCAAATCCAAAGAAAGGGAGAAACGAATATGAGCTCGCAAACTGTTGAAATAGAAAGACCGAAGAAGAAAATGGTGCAACTCTCCGGTGTGCCGGTGGGTGACTCCGCAATCTGTACAGTCGGGATGGAAGGCCACGATTTACGTTATCGCGGCTACGACATTTACGATCTGGCAGAGTACGCTACTTTTGAGGAAGTGGCTTATTTACTGGTGCATGGTGAATTACCGATTAAGAATGAACTGGAGCGTTATAAACTTAAATTAAAGAATCTACGCGGGATTCCCGCACCGGTAAAAGCTGCCTTAGAGCAAATTCCGGCAGCCGCGCACCCGATGGATGTAATGCGGACAGCTTGCAGCATCATGGGAGCAGTACTACCTGAAAGAGGGGATCATACCCCGGAAGGCGCCCGACATATTGCTGACCGCTTACTGGGGGTATTTCCGTCCCTGTTGCTTTACTGGTATCATTTTGCCCATCATGGCCGCCGTATTGAGGTGGAAACCGATGACGATACCATCGCCGGGCATTTTCTGCATCTCTTGCATGGCAAAAAACCGTCTCAGATTCACACAGACACGATGGATACCACCCTTATCCTGTATGCCGAACATGAATTCAACGCCTCTACCTTTGCCGCACGGGTGATTGCCGGCACTGGCACCGACTTCTATTCCACCATCACAGGTGCAATTGGAGCTTTGCGAGGCTTCCGTCATGGCGGTGCCAACGAAGGTGCGATGGAAGTAATCGAACGCTACAAGTCTCCCGAACAGGCTGCCGAGGATGTTCGTCGCATCCTGAATAACAAGGGCATTATTCTGGGCTTTGGGCATCCGGTCTACACCATCGCAGATCCGCGCTCGCGCATTATCAAGGAATTGTCTTGCTCTCTCTGCAAAGACTTCGGGGATGAAACCTTGTGTGACATCTCAGAAATCATTGAAGAAGTCATGTGGGATGAGAAACGCATGTTCCCCAACCTGGATTGGTACAGTGCTGTTACCTATCACATGCTAGGCATTCCCACCTTTATGTTCACACCGGTATTCGTGATGTCTCGGGTTTCAGGATGGGCAGCGCATGTCATTGAGCAACGCTCCGAAGGCAAGATCATTCGTCCGAACGCCACCTACACCGGTCCGGAACCTCGCGAATATGTGCAGTTAAAAGATCGGGTTTAATGAATATTATGTCACAAGCGGCTACCAATTTACGCCCCGAGCCAGATCAACTGCTTACCAAAATTGCCGATTATGTCCTGAATTATCAGGTCGCGAGTGAAGAAGCTCTGCAAACAGCGCGTTATTGCCTGCTCGATTCGTTGGGCTGCGCGCTGGAGGCGCTGGCATACCCGGCCTGCACCAGACTGTTGGGACCCATCGTGCCGGGCATCTCCATGGAGACCGGCGCCAGGGTGCCGGGCACCCAGTATGAGCTCGACCCGGTGCAGGCTGCCTTCAACCTGGGCGCCATGATCCGCTGGCTGGACTTCAACGATACCTGGCTGGCAGCCGAGTGGGGGCACCCTTCTGATAATCTGGGAGGTATCCTGGCTGTGGCGGATTGGTGGTCGCGTAAAGCTATTCTGGAAGGAAAACAACCGTTAACCGTCCAGGATGTCTACGTGGCGATGATCAAAGCGCATGAGATTCAGGGTGTCCTGGCGCTCGAAAATAGCTTCAACCGCGTCGGCTTGGATCATGTCCTATTGGTGAAAATCGCGTCCACGGCGGTAGTCAGCGCTTTGATGGGTGCCAATCGCGAGGTGCTCATCAACGCTCTTTCAAACGCCTGGGTGGACGGGCAGGCGCTGCGAACCTATCGCCACGCCCCGAACACCGGCTCGCGCAAATCCTGGGCAGCAGGAGATGCTACCAGCCGCGCAGTCTGGCTGGCTCTCATCGCCCAACGTGGTGAGATGGGTTATCCCTCTGCGCTGACAGCTCCTACCTGGGGATTTCAGGACGTGCTTTATAAAGGAAGAGAGCTCAGCCTTCCCCGTGAATTTGGCAGCTATGTGATGGAAAATGTGCTCTTCAAAATCTCTTTCCCAGCCGAATTTCATGCCCAGACAGCCGTGGAAGCAGCTTTTCAGTTGCATGCGCACGTGCAAACACGCCTGGACGAGATCGAAAAGGTGGTCATCACCACGCATGAATCCGCTATCCGTATCATTGATAAACGTGGACCGCTGCACAACCCGGCGGATCGCGATCATTGCATCCAGTATATGACCTCTATCGGGCTGATCTTTGGGGAATTGACCGCAGATTACTATGAGGACAAAATTGCTGCCGACCCACGTATTGATGCCCTGCGCGAGAAAATGGTGGTGGTGGAAGAACCAGCCTATAGCCGGGATTATCTCGACCCGGAAAAACGCTCGATCGCTAACGCCGTGCAAGTCTTCTTTAAGGATGGCAGTTCAACGGAGAATATCCTGGTGGAATACCCCCTGGGGC